>Ga0265316_10002176_pt1 | contig 20602 bp, 15 predicted proteins | sample 4522metaG_FD_202092 | JGI IMG/M metagenome (GOLD analysis project Ga0265316, IMG submission 202092) | Rhizosphere microbial communities from Carex aquatilis grown in University of Washington, Seatle, WA, United States - 4-5-22 metaG | ecosystem: Host-associated > Plants > Roots > Rhizosphere >... | reverse complement strand
GCCGGCCGTCAGGTTCGCCCGCGCCGCCAGGCCGGCCACGTCCAGAATCACGGCCACGCGCCCGTCGCCCAGAATGGTGGCGCCGGCATACTCGTGCAGGCCTTTCAGATGGCGGCCCAGCGGTTTCACGACGATCTCGACGGTATCGTGCAACTCCTCCACCACCAGCCCGTATTCGAAAACGCCGGTGTCCACCAGTACCACGTTTAGCGCCCGCGAAAGGTCGTCCTGGCGCGGCACTCCCAGGGCGTCCGCCAGCCGGACGAGCGGCACCAGCCGGTCGCGCACGTTCATGACCACGGCGCCGCCCACGCGATGAATGCGCTCGCCCTGTTGCGCGGCCGGAACGCGGATCAGCTCGCCGACGTTGACCTGCGGGATGGCGAAGCGCTCTCCGTTGTCGGAGACCAGCAGCGAGGGAATGATGGCCAGAGTCAGCGGCAGCTTGACGCGGAAGCGGGAGCCGCGGCCGGGCGCGGAATCGATCTCGATCTTGCCGCCCAGCCGGTCCAGGTTAGTCTTGACCACGTCCATGCCAACGCCGCGTCCCGACACGTCGCTCACCTTCTCCGCCGTGGAGACACCCGGCAGGAAAATGAGCGCCGCCTTTTCGCGCTCCGACATGCTTTGCACCTGTTCGCGAGTAACCAGACCTTTGGCGACCGAAGAGGCGGCGATCTGCTCGCCCGCCAGGCCTTTGCCGTCGTCCGAGATCTCGATCACCACCTGGCCCGCCTGGTGAGAGGCTCCCAGCGTGATGGTTCCGGTGGCGGGCTTGCCGGCCGCGGTCCGCCGGGCGGGCGGCTCGATGCCGTGATCCACCGCATTGCGCACCATGTGGGTGAGGGGGTCGCTCAGCCCCTCCAGAATGGTTTTGTCGATCTCGACCTCGCCGCCATCGAGCTTCAGTTGGACGTCCTTGCCCAAGTCCCGCGCCAGATCGCGAACCAGCCGCGGAAACTTAGTGAACAGACTGCCGACCGGCTGCATGCGGGTGAGCGTCACGACCGCCTGCAGCTCGGAGGTTACCAGACTGACCCGTTGGGCGCCGGACTGGATACCGCGCTCGTCCTTCCGGGCGAGCGACTCGTTCAACTGGTTGCGGCTCAGCACCAGCTCTCCGGCCAGCGTCATCAGGGAATCGAGCAAGGTCACGTTCAGACGAATGGTGGTCTCGCTGGTGGGAACCGGCGCGGCAGCCGCGGCTTTGGCGGCGCCCTCAGCCTGGTTTGTGGGCGCGGAGGTTGCAGGGGCGGAGGCTGCGGGCGCGGAGCTTGGCGGCGGGGCTGGCGCATCGGCGATGGAGGGCGCCAACGGCGCTACGGCCCGGTCAACCGGTTCGGCCAGGGGCCTGATGGCGCCGTTCTTCTCGATCAGCCACACGCGCTCCCGCGGCACATCCACCACTCCCTCCAGCAGGTCCGGCTCCAGGACGGTGGCGTACAGCACTTCCAGCATCAACTGGTTCGAGGGCTCGTCATCCAGCGTGCCGGCCGAGTCCAAATCGAAGACCGTCTCCAGGATGGTGCCGCACTCGATCAGTGTCTTGAAAACCTCCCAAGGCGTCCGGCCCCGCCGCTCGATGTCGTGAATCAGATCGTACTCGATCAGGTAAACGCACTTCGCGCCTTTGCGTGCCTGGTTCAAGTCGAACGCCGATACCTGAATGCGCTTGTTCGCCGCTGGCACTTCGACCGCGACCCGCTGCGACAGGGAGGTCTTCTCTTCGGCCGGCAGACTGTTAGCGGCCAGCGAGGTCAGCGCCGCGACGAACTCGCGAATATCGGTCTGGTTACTCGACCGGTAATTCGCAATCATCTCGCGCAGCTTGTCGAAGGCCATTAACAAAATGCTGACCACCTCCGGAGTTGGCGCCATCTCCCGCGAGCGGATCAGGTCCAGAGCGTTCTCGGTCGCGTGAGCCAGCTCCCGGATATTGTTCAGATCGAAGAAGCCGGCGCCGCCTTTGATGGAATGGGCCGCGCGGAAGACCCGGTTCACCAGTTGTTCGTCGATGTCCGCGCCGCCCTGCTCGATGGCCAGCAAGTCCGTCTCAATCGTGGCCAGGTGCTCGCGGCTTTCGGCCAGATACTCCTGGACCAGGTCGTCGTCAAGGTTCAGTTCACTCATCGTCGTCTCTCAGTTGCCGGACACACTGAAGTGCTGATGCATCCGCATGGTGCGGAACAGCTCCAGAATCTCCGCGGAAGCGTGGATCACCGACAGCCTGCCGTCGAGCTTCCGGAGGGAGTTGTGCGCCGAGATCAGCAGACCGATTCCGCTCGAATCGACCATCCGGACGTCGCTCAGATCGACCACCAGTTCGCGGACGCCCTCGGCGATAATGCCGCGCACTTTCGACCGCAGACCGGGGACGGAGGCAGCCACGATACTGTCTGCCGCCGGCCGGATCACCGCTTTGTTATCTTCCCGTGTAACCACTATCATTGGTGTTTTCCTCAGCAACTCAAGCGTTTGACAATCGCTACCGCGTTACCCCGCTCGTTGTACCGGACGTGGCTGGCATACTTACGCAGGATCTCGATACCCCGGCCCGAACAATCCGACAACGCCGCCGCCCCGGCGCGAGCCGCCCGCCAGTCGAAACCATCGCCGTCGTGCTCTACGGCGATGAGCAGGCGCCGCTCCCTCAACCGCAGAAGGCAGCGCACCTGTTGGCCCGGATCGGCCCGGCAGCCGTGCAGTACGGCGTTGTTCAAGGCCTCGCGCAGCAGCAACTCGGCGGCGAAACAGTTCGCCCGATCGAGCAGGGTCTGGTATTTCCGCCGGAATTCCGCGAAGAACTCTTCGACAGCTTCCAGGCTTGCCGGCATGGCCGCGCGCACGTCGATATGGAGCCGGAGCAGTTGGGTCATTGGGTCACTTCCGCCGCCAGCAGTAACAAATCGTCGTCCACGGTGCGATCCTCCGGGCGCAGTTCGCGCGCAATCATGGCCACCGATTCCGCGAGCGGCTCGGCGCGATGGCGGACACAGGCATCCATCAGCAGTTCCAGCCCCGCCCGTCGCCCGCCGCCTGGCGTGGACTCGATCAGGCCGTCGGAATACAGGAAGAAACGGTCGCCCTTGGATACCCGCAGGTCCTGGCGGTGGAGAGTGGCCGCGCCGAACACTCCCAACGGGTCGCTCGCCATCTTCACGGCTTGCGGCACGCCGTTGCGGTTCACCAGAATCAGGGGAGGATGCCCCGCGCTGACCACCGTGAGCCGCCGGGTGGGGCGGTTCAGACGCGCGTAGCAGGCGGTCAAATATTGCTCTTCGCCCATCATCTGGCCCATCACCGAATCCACGCCGCGCATGGTGTCCTCGGGCGAGAACACCGGCCCGGCATACTGGCGCAGCAGCGCTTTCACCGCCGAGGTGAGAAACGCGGCGCTGACTCCATGGCCGCTGATGTCCGCCACAAAGTAGGCGAAGATGCCCTCGCCCAGCGGAACCACGTCGTAGAAATCGCCGCCAGCCTCTTCGAGGGGCCTGTAATACACCGCGAAGCTCGCCTCCGGGAGATCTTCCGGACGCACCAGGATGGCTTGTTGGGCATCGCGCAACTGCTCCAGCCGGGCGCGTTGCTGGCGCACCAGAGCGCGGTTGTTCTCCCGGATCCGCAGGTGGACGCGCACCCTTGCCAGGACTTCCTCGCCGTGCACGGGTTTGGCGATGTAGTCCACGCCGCCTATTTTCAGGCCGGCGACTTTGCTCTTTACGTCGTCCAGGGAAGACAGGAAGATGATGGGAATATCCGCGGTTGCGGGATCCGACTTGAGCCGCGCGCAGGTTTCAAAACCGGTCTCGCCAGGCATCAGCACGTCCAGCAGGATGAGGTCCGGCTGGCGCGCGCGGATCAGGCTGCGGGCCGTCGGACCGTCGCTGGCGCTCAGGGTGCGGAAGCTCTCCGCCTCCAGGATGCTCTTGACCAATTCCAGGTTGGTTGGAGTGTCGTCCACGACCAGAACCGTTGGGTTTTCCAGCGCGTTTGGTTCCTCCGGTTCGCCCGGCTGTTCCAGGCCGGCGGCCAGTGGGTCGCAGACGGAAGCGAGCGCTTGGTGGCTTCGCGACCGGGTGATGTTGTCGAGGACGCCTTCCTCCGTTTTCATTACTATAGCTATCGGCACCCGCGCCAGGTTTCTTTACAATGCAATATGCCGATTCCGGAACGGGCGCCGGCCGGGCGTGAAAACCGGCCGGCCATCGACTGGGACGCCTGGGTTGGGCCAAGCCGCTAAAGGATTTGCCGCTCGGTGCCGATAAGAGAACGAAAGGAGGGCGGGGCACCGCGTCCGCGTGGTCGCCCGCCCCGGACCCTACCGCAGTTCTTTCCGCTTCCGGATAAACTGGGCCACAATACCGGTGAGCTGCAGCTCCTTTCCGAGGTGCAGCCCCCTTTGTTGGTTGTGGGGCGGACCCCCGGTCCCGGCCCAGAGGGCACCCCGGCCCCCTGGCCGGCCTGCTGACGCCTTGCCAGAGGCCGATGTGGTGGATGGGGCAGCGGGACGAGGGCGTCCCGCGCGGACCAGGGGGTCCGCCCCACGTACAGCCCACCGCCGTTTCCGGTTAACCCGCACCGCCTGCCACCCGGGGCCCTGGGCGCCTTACCGCCGGGTGGGTGGCTGGCTGGCGAGGAGCGTCAGGACGGCGAGAATCTCCGCGCGCTTCGACGGGTCCAGACGCAGATATTGCCGGTCGCCCGCGCCGGCGGTAAAGCGTGTGGCGCCGTTCGATTCCACCGCCACCCGGCCCGGCGCGGAGCGGCTGAAATAACCATGCTCGGACCGCACCGCTTCGAGAACGGCGGTCAGATCCCAGGTGGGCCGGTCGTAGGGCATCTGGTGGTAGGCGCGGTAGGATTCCGCCATGGGGTGCGGGCTGGCATACGCGAAATCATGTTCGATGCTGGCCGAGGGATACAGGAGGTCGCGCCCGATTTCGAAACCGCTGAATACCATGGGGGTGGGCCAGCGCTCGAAGACGGCCTTGGCGGAGGGGATGTCGATGCGGACGTTGTACTCCGGTTCCCCGCCGGCGAAATTGCCCGCCATGGCAACCACCAGCGCCACCTTCTCCTTGGCCAAAGCGGCGCCGCCGGGCGAATCGACGAGCGCGGCGAGATTGGTGCTGAATCCGGTCTGTACGATCACCACCTTCTCGCGCGCGCCGGCCAGCAGGCGCCTGAGCAGCGCGGGCGCGGGTTCGGCGGGACGCGATCTCTCGTCCGGCGCCGCGCCCACCGCGCGCAAGGCGGCGGCCATGTAGCCATCGCCGGCGCCGTCGGGGAGTTGTTTGATGGCCGCGCCCACGGGCAGATCCGCACGGCCGTAGAAGCGATCGATCATGCGAATGTAGGGGACGGCCGCGGGGTTCGCGTTGGTGAGCGTGACGCCGATGAGTTCGCACTCGCCGCGATCGCTCAAGGCGTGCAGCATGGCCAGAGCCAGAGCGTCGTCGATATCGTTGCCCATATCGGTATCGAAGATCACCGGACGGGCGGCGAAGCAGACGTTCGCCATCAGGCAGGCTGCGATCAGAATCCGCTGCATGTTTACCTCGGTGGCGGAAGCGTGGAGGAAGGCGCGGCCTTGCCGCCCACGGGTTCGGCTTCCATCAACTCCACCCGCGTCCCGTCGGGGTCGAATATCCCCACTTGCCGCTTGTTGTCCACGCCCAGGTTGATTTTCAACTCGCGGGTGTAGTCCCGCCGCGCCGGCCGCGCTTCCAGATCCGCCACGGCCTTTTGGATATCGGACACCACCAGGCAGATGTGGTGCGCCGAGCCGCGCCGGTCCGGCGGCGGAAGGTCCTTGTAGAGCATGAACTCCACGTGGTTGTCGCCATCGGGCACGCGCATGTTGACCCAGGCCAACGTGGTCGCGGTGAGGCTGTTGCCGCGCCACGTCTCGTGGCATCCCAGGATGCCGCCGTAGAACCTGGCGGCCGCGTCCAGGCTGCCCACCAGGATTCCCGCGTGCATCATGCGGTCCGAAATGCGCGTGGCCGGCAGGTGCTTGCCGGTGTCTTTGCCGGTCCAGCTCTCGGGCAGGTATTCGACAATCTCGACCGTGTGGCCGTCCGGATCGACCACCGAGATCTTCTTATTGCCGATGCGGTTCGTCGCCACCTCGCTGGGCACCTTGACTCCGCGCGAAGCCAGGTACTGACGCATGCGCTCCACGTCGTCGGTATAGAGCCCCAAATGGTTCAACTGGCCTTCGCCCCGGTTGGGTTCGTTCACCAGTTCCAGGTACTGACGGTCGTTGATTTTCACGAAGGCCATCTGGACCGAGCCATCGGCCTTGGGCAGCGTGAAAGCCTCCTGGTAGCCGAGAAAGTCTTCATAGAATGCGCGCGCCTTCTGGAGGTCGCCGACGAAGATGGAGTAGTGGGCCACGCCCAGAACCTTGGGCCGCGTGGGTGGCGCCTGGGCGAACAGGGAGAGGCACAGCACAAACCCGAGAAAATATCTCATTGGTCTCAGTGTACGCCCCGGCGGGAGGGCGCCGCAGGAGGGTGCCCTGCGTCCACAGTTCCTTTGCCGATGTTCCCATCTCCTGCGCCAACGGGTCGTTTCGAGTGCGCCCGCACAGCGGTGGAACGCTTGATCTATCAGCGCCCCGGCGAAGGTTCGGGCGCCATCATGACTCGATGTTACTCGCGACTTACTCACCGCGGGGTTTCCACCGCAGTCGTGGGCGCCTTCACATCGGCGGTTTTTCGGTCGTTGGCCGCGAGCGACACCTCCACGGCCTTGCCTTCGTACGCCTTCAGAAAGTCAGGCTCGAACCATATGCCTGGCTCAACTTCCTCCCAGCAGTAAAGCCGGTAGGCGCCGGGCGGAATCCCTTGCAGGACGTATTTGCCGTCGTGCCCGGTGCTGGCAGTCTTGAACAGCCGCTCGACCCGGCCGAGCGCCGGATCGGCGGGGACCAGCACCACGGTTGCGCCGGCGGACGGCGAACCCTCGCGATCCCTCACCGTGCCGCTCAGTTGCGCTCCGTCGCCGCTCGCCACCAGATCCAGGTGGTAACTCTTCGGCTCACCTACTTCGAACCCGGTATTGATGGTCTCCTGCTTCTCGAACCGCACCGATTTCAGGTAAAGAGACTCTGCGAGCGCCATTACGGACGCGAAGTACGTGGCTGGCCGGACGGTCCTGAATGTGAAAGTGCCCGCGGGCGTTACGGCGCTGGCGGAGGAGCCGGCATCGTAGTCCTGGGCCCGCAACAGCACGCGCATTCCGGCGGGATTGAACTCGCTTCGCCCCTGCTCTCCCTCCAGCCGCAGCGTACCCGCCACTTCGGCGCCGGGGGTCACAGAGAGCAGAATGTCGTCCAAGCCCGCCGGCGGCAGATCCACGCTCACCCTCGCCGTCAGGCGTTCCGGGCCGCGCGCGACGTCGGCCGAGACGAAGTACGGACCGGGCCACGCACCATCGATCTCCCACTCGCCCTGCGCATTGGACGTGGCCCCCGAGCCGGAACTCGCCGAATTAAAGGCGCTGCCCTTAGGCGCCGGCGTGATGTGCGCCCCGCCGACAGGCTGGCCGCTCGCGGCATCCACCACGCGGCCCCGCAGCCTGGTCAGCCGCGCGGGGAGCAGCATGAGGTTGATATCGTGGAACGCGCTCCCCGGCTTGATGTCAAACATCCGGGCGACGGACGGATCCGCCACGCCCGGATAGAAGACCGGAAAGGCGCGGTCGAACGCCGCGCCACTGTTGCCGCCGGTGGCCACCACGTAATACCGGCCGGGCGCCAGATCGAAGATGCGGTACTCTCCCCGGTCGTTGGTCGTGCCGATGATCGCCTCAATCCTCTGCAACTGGCGCTGGCCGTTCACGTAGACCGGATGCATCAGCCGGACGCTGACTCCCGGCAGCGGCTCGCCCTCCTCGTCCGTTACCCGGCCCGCGATGACGCCTTCGGGCGTGAGCCGCAATCTCAGGCCGGTCACCTTGACGCCCGGCGCCAGCGCGATATTGACGCTGCCCCCTGTGCCCTGACTGGCCGTTTCCATGACCACGGCGAATCCCGGTCGCACGGCGCCGATCGTGTAGTTACCCGGTTCCACCGTGGGAAATGAAAAAGCGCCGCCGGCATCGGTGACCGAGTGCAGGTTGGCGCCCACTCCGGCTGCGAACCGTGTAAGCCATACCGTGGCGCGTTCCACCGGCTTCCCGGTCGCCGTGTTCACCACCCGGCCCGACACGCTGGCGCTGGCGGCTTCCACCGGCGTAACCTGCGCCGGTGGGGCCTGGAACCCGAACCACAGGCATACCATCGATATCGGCACGGTCATGGCTGCGAACCCTCCGCCGGCAGCAGTTTCAGATTCAGCGTCTTTTGTTCCTGGCTGTCAGAGGACACGCTGTCGCCCTCCTTTTCGTACCGGCTCATGAAGTCCGGGTCGAACCAGGCGCCGGATTCCACGCTTTCCCACGCGTAGATGCGGTAACTGCCCGCGCCGGCGTCAGACCGAAGATGCGGTACTCGCCCAGATCGTTGGTAGCCTGGGAAGAAATGCCAGCGGAAGCGAGACGTCTTACCCCCTGCGCATAGGAAGGGCGCAACGCGCTAACAAAGACGTGGCGCGCGGGTTCGCCATTTTCATCCACCACGCGGCCCGCGATCGCGCCCTGGGGAGTGAGCCGCAAATTCAGATCGGTGGCCTTCTCGCCGGGAGCCAGAGCGATCCTCAGCATGTTTCCCGTGGCCGACATGGACGCCGCCGCCACTCCCGCGAACCCGGTGCGGCTGGCAATCAGGAGCAGGTCCCCCGGATAAACGTCCGGGAAGGCAAAGCGCCCCGATTCACCGGTGTTGACGGCGGCCGTGGCGGGAGCGCCGCTCGCCGCCGGGCCGGACCGCCTCAGTTGCACCCTGGCCTTCTTCAGCGGCTCGCCGGTCAAAGCATTGGTTACCCGGCCGGCGACGCTGCCTTTCTCAGTGGAGCCGGCGGTCGGGCCAGGCGTCTGTTGTTGCTGTTGAGGAACGGCGGGAGCCGCTTGCAGAAAGGCGGCCAGACTAAGTGAGGTAAGTAGAGCGAACATGAATTCCGGACTCTCAATTAGACAGTATAGCCCCCGGGCCGCGCCGCGCGGCGGCTACCAGACGTAAGTTCCCACGGCCCCCGGGTTCAACCTGATGTTGGCGATACGTCCCTCGTATTGCACCCCAAAGGAGCTTACCGACGCCGTATCGTTGGCGACGATCAGCACGATCTTCCCTTCGGGTGTTCTGAAAGCCACGTTGGGCAACACCTGCGTGTTTTCGATGACTGCGATCCGCTTCAATCCCGGGCGCTCCTCGTCTTCGGTAAGCGAAACGGTTCGGTCGCCGCGATTGGTGGAACCGATGCGCACGGAGCCCGGGCGCACGAACTTGGATGCGTGGGCGATCGTGTAATACGCGAGATGGAACGACACTGCGTCCTTGTCGATGGTGATCGCCCCCTGGCACATCGAGCACCCGCCGTTACCGGTGTGCGGGTTGTTCCGCGGATCCGCGGCCAGGTTCCATAGGATGACGTTTCTGCTCCAGTTGCGCGCCGTGTCGATAAGCATCCGTTTCACCGCCGCCGCAATGTCGATGGTTGGGCTGCCGGGCCTTTCGGTGATCATCTGCTCGGTGAAATAGACGTTCTTGTCCGGCCGGGCCATATGAACCTTGCTCATGGCGCCCATGTCGCCGCCGTAGTTATGAAAGGCCGAGCCATCGGCGAAACGCGAAATCACCGGATCGCTCAACAGGGCCAACGGATAGTCGGGCCGGTCGGTGTTGTGGTCGAAAAGCAGCACCTTGGTTTTCAATCCCGCTTTCGTGAAGGCCGGATAAAGGTGGTCTCTCAGAAAGACTAACTGCTGGTTGAGCATCCATTGCATGCTCGGAGTGTTCTTCGAGTTCAGCGGTTCATTCTGGATGCTGATTGCGTCAATAGTAATTCCTTCCTTCTTCATTTCCTGAACGTACTTCGCCAGGTACAGCGCATATGCCGGGTAGCATTCCTCCTTGAGAGCGCCGCCCCTGACGTTGTTGTTGGTTTTCATCCAGGCCGGAGCCGACCACGGCGAACCCAGTATCTTAATGTCCGGAGAAATCAGCAGGATCTCTTGCAAGACGGGTATGACGTCCTTCCTGTCCTGCCCCAGGTCGAACCGCTGTAACTCGGAATCGGTTTCGCCTTGTGAGAGATCGTCGTATGAAAAGACGAAACTGTTCATATCCGAAGATCCGATGCTGACTCGCAGATAGCTCACGCCGAGGCTGTTTCCGTCCCGCGCGAATAACTGTTTCAGTATTTGGGATCGCGCCCCCGGACTCATCTTCATCAGCAGTTCGGCGCTTCCTCCGGTAAGCGCGAACCCAAATCCGTCCAACGGCTGCATTTGTTCGGCCGGATCGATAACGATCGCGGCTCCTCTGGTGTTATTTCCAGCGCCAAAGACCAGCGGCTCGGGAAGTTTCTGGAACAACGAAGACCGGTCGGGGTTGGTTACCCAAGCTTCGATCCGGATCGGGGAATTGGCCTGGCCCGCCACGGTGCCGGAGGCGACAGCCAGGAAAGCGATCGAGGCTATCGTAGGGGTAATCTTCATCATCGCCTGTGTCCGTGAGTCCTTACTGTACCAGAGCGACCGGCGCGCGATGACGCTAAGAGGGAGACTCCCCCCGGCGGGCGGGAAAGGCGGTTCGAGCCTATACGCCGGATCGATACCAACCGTTAGCCGCTAGCGGATTCGCGGGGTCTTTCCGCCGGGCGGAGTTGGCGGAAGGCCTTGTGCCCCGTGGCGGCCGCTGAGGGGCCCTCGGGAGCACACCCCTTGCCAACGGCGCCGCGGTTCTGTAGACTCCGGGATGGAGAGGTGACTATGAAGCGGCTGATCGGCTACGTTCCCGGACTTTTCGTCCTTCTTCTTTCCTTCCCGGCTTTCGGGCAAGGGCTCATTGCATTTTCCGGTAACGGGGGAGGCACTCCCGACGGCGGATTCCAGGGAACGGCGACGTTCCACGTGCCCCTGATGTCGTCCCCGAGGGTGATCAATGCGCCCTATTCGGGCCAGCAGGCGCATGAGACCGTGCAGACTCTGGCCGACGGCACCCATATCACCAGACAGATGATGGGGCCATCTGCCATGACGTACCGCGATTCGCAGGGGCGCGTCCGGACGGAACAACAGTTCGGCGGGGGAATCGGCAACCTGAAAAATGTCCCGACGCTGGTTCAGATCGATGACCCGGTGTCGGGCTTTGCGTACATCATGGACGACGTGAATCGCGTGGCGCACCGCGTTGCCTTGGTTCCCGCCGGCCAGCGCACGAGCGCTGCCCTGGGACGGCGACCGAATACCGCCCCCACTACCACGACCACGACCGCGGGTGGTGGTGGTGGTGGCGGCGGCAGCAGCGTGAGGATGGGAGTGCTGAGCGGCACGATTGGCCCGCCGGCCGAGGGCCAGGCGAATCGGCCGGCGGGGGTGGGGGTGAGAGCAAATATCACGCCGGACCAGATATCCACCGAATCGTTGGGAACACAGACGGTCGATGGCGTCCAGGCGCAGGGAACGCGGATTACCCGCGTTATTCCGACCGGCGCGCAGGGAAACGATGCGCCAATTACCATTACCACGGACAACTGGCACTCGGCCGATCTGCAGTTGACCCTGCTCACCGTCACCACCGACCCGCGCTCCGGAGTGCAGACCACCAAGTACAACAATTTCAGCCAGGCAGAGCCGGACCCGGCCCTGTTTATGGTGCCCTCGGGCTACTCGATTGTGGATGAGGCGAGTGACTTCACGATCACGTGGGGACGGCAGTAGGGGAGGGATCCCGCCCCGCCGGCGGCAGGCGTCCGTGGTGTGACGCCGGCCAATACCAACTTCGGTGGGCCCGCTGGGCCAACGGGGGACAGGCCAGGAGGCCTGTCCCACCGCGTGCCGCAGGGGCCTATCGCATGGCGTAGGAGCTGAGCACCTTCAGGTAATTGGCGCGCTCGAAGGCGCCGGGCTGCGGGACGGCGTTGCGGCTCATGCTGCCCTGCATCTGCTTGATGGAATCGTACTCGTGCTCGCCCATCCAGACCAGCAGTTCGGTCGCGATGGTGTCGAGGAAACTGATGCCGCGCTTCAGTAACGCGGAGGTCATCATGGCTACTTTGGCGCCGGCCATCATGGCTTTCACTACGTCGGTGGCGCAGTGCACGCCGCCGGTGAGAGCCATGTCGGCTTTGATAGTGCCGTATAATACGGCGATCCAGTGCAGCCGCAGCAGCAGTTCGTGCGAGTTGCTGAGGATCAGGTTGGGGACCACGTCCAGCGCTTCCAGATCGTAGTCCGGCTGGTAGAAGCGGTTGAAGAGCACCAGGGCGTTGACGCCGGTGGCATCCAGCTTCCGGGCCATGTTGGCCATGGAGCTGAAATAGGGGCCCAGCTTCACGGCCACCGGAATGCGCACCTCCGCCTTCACGGTCTGCAACAGGTCGATGTATTTCTGCTCCACCTGTTCGCCGGCGACGTCGGGGTCGACGGGAATGTAGTAGATGTTCAGCTCCAGCGCGTCCGCGCCGGCCTGCTCCATCTGTTTGGCGTAATCGATCCAGCCGCCGCGGGAGGTGCCGTTGAGGCTGGCGATCACGGGGATTTTCACGGCCTGCTTGCACTTTGCGATGTGCGCCAGGTAGGTTTCCGGACCCATCACGCGGCGGCTCAGCTCGGGAAAATGGGTGACCGATTCGGCGCCCACTTCGGAGCCCTGCTCGAGGAAGCGGTCGAGCTCGTCGCTCTCCTGCTCGATCTGCTCCTCGAACAGCGATTGCAGCACGATGGCGGCCGCGCCGGCATCTTCCAGACGGCGGATGTTGCCGATATCCCCGCACATCGGCGAGGACGAGGCCACCAGCGGATTCTTCAGCTTCAGCCCCAGATAGGTCGTGGAGAGGTCAATGGTTTTGCTGAGATCGATCATTTCTTCACCTCCGCGCCGTTGAAGGGTTCGTGCGCCATGTAGTCGTAGAGTTTCCAGTGGCTATCCACATCCTCCTGAGCCAGCTCCAGGAGTTTCTTGGCGTGTTCGGGATTGCTCTTCACGAGCATGGTGTAGCGGGTCTCGTTGTAGATGTATTCCTTGAGCGTGATGGAAGGCGCCCGCGAGTCCAACAGGAACGGGTTCTTGTTCTGCGCCGTCAGCTCGGGGTTGAAGCGGAACAGCGGCCAGTAGCCGGAATTGACGGCTGCCTTCTGCTGGTCCAGCCCAAAGGCCATGTCGTAGCCGTGGGCGATGCAGTGGCTGTAGGCAATGATCAGCGACGGCCCATCGTAAGCTTCGGCTTCCTGGAAAGCCTTGATGGTATGCATGTCGCTGGAGCCCATGGCCACGCGCGCCACGTAGACGCTGCCGTAGCTCACCGCCATCATGGCCAGATCCTTCTTGGCGACCGGCTTGCCCCCGGCCGCGAACTTGGCGACGGCGCCGCGCGGCGTGGATTTGGATGCCTGGCCGCCGGTGTTGGAGTAGACTTCCGTGTCGAGGACCAGGACGTTGACGTTGCGGCCGGATGCCAGCACGTGGTCCAACCCGCCGTAGCCGATATCGTAGGCCCAGCCGTCGCCGCCGATGATCCAGACGCTCTTTTTCACCAGCGAATCGGCCACACCCAGCAGGTCGCGCGCTTCGGGCGTGCCGAGCCCGGCCAGCTTCGCCTTGAGCTCGCGGATGCGCTCCCGCTGCTCGAAGATGCCGGCCTCGTGCTTCTGGTCGGCGTTCAGGATGGCCTGCGCCAGGTTCTCGCCGATGGCGGAACCGAGCTTCCAAACCAGCTCGCGCGCGAATTCGTTCTGCTTGTCGACGGCCAGACGCATGCCGAGGCCGAATTCCGCGTTGTCTTCGAACAGGGAGTTCGACCATGCCGGTCCGCGGCCGTCTTCATTCTGGCAATAGGGAGTGGTGGGCAGGTTGCCGCCGTAGATGGAAGAGCAGCCGGTAGCGTTGGCCATCAACGCGCGGTCGCCGAAGAGCTGCGTCACCAGCTTCAAATAGGGCGTTTCGCCGCAGCCGGAGCAGGCGCCGGAGAATTCAAACAAGGGCTGCAGCAACTGCACGTCCTTCACCTGGCCCAAGGAGAGAATCTTGCGGTCGGTCTCGGGGATGTTCAGGAAGAATTCCCAATTGGCGGCTTCGGAATCGCGCAGCGGCGGCTGCGACACCATGTTGATGGCGCGGTGCTTCACTTCGCTCTTGCTCTTGGCCGGGCAGACTTCGACGCACAGGGTGCAGCCGGTGCAATCTTCGGGCGCCACCTGGAGTGTATACTTGCGCTGCTTCATGTCCTTCCAGCGCGCAGGCACGGCTTTAAACGTGGGCGGGGCGCCGGCCAGGCAACTGTCGTCGTACACCTTGGCGCGGATCACGCCGTGCGGGCACACCAGCACGCACTTGCCGCACTGAATGCAGAGAGCCTCGTCCCACACCGGGATCTCGAGCGCGATGTTGCGCTTCTCCCACTGCGCGGTGGCCGTGGGGAAGGTGCCGTCGATGGGCATGGCGCTCACCGGCAGGTCGTCGCCTTCGCCGGCGATGATCCTGGCGGTAACTTTCTGCACGAACTCGGGCGCGGCCGCGGGCACGGACGGGCGGATATCGAACAGCGAAGTAACCTTATCGGGGACCTTCACTTCATGGAGATGAGAAAGCGAAGCGTCCACCGCGGCGAAGTTTTTCTTCACCACGCTTTCGCCGCGCTTGCCGTAGGTTTTCTCGATGGAGTGCTTGATGGCTTCGATGGCTTCCTCGCGCGGCAGCACGCCGGAGATGGCGAAGAAGCAGGTCTGCATGATGGTGTTGACGCGGCCGCCCATGCCGGTCTGCTTGGCCACATCGTAGCCATCGATGACGTAGAACTTCAGCTTCTTGTCGATGATCTGGCGCTGCACCAGGCGCGGCAGATGGTCCCACACCTCGTCCGGCCCGTAGGTGGAGTTCAGCAGGAACGTGGCGCCCGGTTCGGCGGCCTTGAGCATATCCAGGCGCTCCAGGAAGGAGAACTGGTGGCACGCCACGAAACTGGCCTTGGTGATGAGGTAGCTGGAGTGCAGCGGCTTGGGTCCGAAACGCAGGTGGGAGGTGGTAATGGCGCCGGATTTCTTGGAATCGTACACGAAGTAGCCCTGCGCGAAGTTGCCGGTTTCCTCACCGATGATCTTGATGGAGTTCTTGTTGGCGCCTACCGTGCCATCGGCGCCGAGGCCGAAGAACAGGGCGCGCACCGTGCCGGGAACTTCGGTGTGGAACCCGGGGTCGTAGTCCAGGCTGGTGTGCGTAACGTCATCGACGATCCCGACCGTGAAGTGGTTCTTGGGCGCGGGCTTCAGCAACTCGTCGAAGACGCCCTTCACCATGGCCGGAGTGAATTCCTTGGAGGCCAGGCCGTAGCGGCCGCCAATCACCTTCTTCGAGACGCCCATTTCCGCCAGCGCGGTGATGACGTCGCAATACAGCGGCTCGCCGGTAGCGCCCGGTTCCTTGGTGCGATCGAGAACCGCCAGGGACTTCGCGGATGCCGGCAGCGCGGCCACAAACGTCTCGACCGGGAAGGGCCGGAACAACCGCACTTTCAGCAGGCCGACCTTCTCGCCGGCGGCCACGAGGGCTTCCACCGTCTCATGCGCCACTTCGGCGCCGGAGCCCATCATAATAATGACGCGCTCGGCATCCGGGGCGCCCACGTAATCGAACAGGTGATACTGGCGTCCCACGACTTGCGCGAACTTGTCCATGGCGTTCTGCACGATGGTGGGAGCGGCCAGGTAATACGCATTGCAGGCTTCCCGCGCCTGGAAGTACACGTCGGGATTCTGCGCGGTGCCGCGCAGCAGGGGCCGGTCGGGCGTAAGAGCGCGGGCGCGGTGCGCCTGCACCAGGTTGTCGTCAATCATGGCGCGCAAGTCGGCGGGGGTGAGCTGTTCCACCTTGGCGACTTCGTGCGAAGTGCGGAAACCGTCGAAGAAGTGCAGGAACGGGATGCGCGACTCCAGGCTGGCAGCCTGGGCGATGAGCGCCATATCCATGACTTCCTGCACGGAGTTCGAAGACAGCATGCCAAACCCGGTGGCGCGGGCGGCCATGACGTCGCTGTGATCCCCGAAGATGGAGAGCGCGTGCGCGGCCACGCAGCGGGCCGCAATGTGGAAGACGGTCGAGGTCAACTCCCCGGCGATCTTGAACATGTTGGGGATCATGAGCAGCAGCCCCTGCGACGCGGTGAAAGTGGTAGCCAACGACCCGGCCTGCAAGGCCCCATGGAGCGCGCCGGCGGCGCCGCCCTCGCTCTGCATCTCGATCACCGTCGGCACGGTGCCCCAGATGTTGGTTTTCTGCTCGGCGGACCACTGGTCCGCCCACTCCCCCATGTTGGAGGACGGCGTAATGGGATAAATGGCGATGACTTCGTTGGTTTGATGGGCCACGTAGGCGGCTGCTTCGTTGCCGTCGATGGTGACCTTCGGGCGGACGTTGGCGGATGAGCTGGTCAACTCTCCCCTCCTTACCAGTATGGGATTCACGTTCTTTAAAGCCTATTATAAGACCTTGATGTCGTAAAAATCTACAGGGTTTTGGAGCTGAAATGCGGGAATCGGCTTAAGGCGTTGGAAGGATTGGGGGAAGATGGTGGGGAATTGGGAAAAGAGTGGGGCGGGCCTCCTGGCCGGCCCTCTGATCCTCGGGCGAATCGAGCGCCGGTGGGAGCCAGGTGGGGGCGTGCCGGCCCACGCCGCAAACGTCTATGATAGAGAATTGACAACGGCTAAATGAAGCTTCCTCTCCACCTATTGTGTACGGTGCACCCGAAACTGAGGGGGCACCTTGTGGATTATGCGAGGTGCGGAGGCGTTGCACTGCAGCGGTCCGGGCATACATCGCCAGTGGAGGCGCACACCGATCACGATGGGATCGGGATGCCGGCGGATATCGAGTGGCTTATGCAGGATTTGACCCGACTCGACGTTTCCGACGCCAACAGGGTCACCGAGGACGGAGCTGAGGCGGTGGCTCTATCGTACGCACACTCGAAGTCAGGATGGGTGGTGAAACGCCGCCTTCAGCGTCGCGAGAGCGCCGATTGGCTCCTTGGCATTGGTTCTCGCTGGCTGGCGATGGAGGTCAGCGGGATGGCTTCGGGCAATCCGCGTGACCGGTTAAAGGAGAAACGGGAGCAGGTCTCCCGATGCTCGCTGCCGGCCGAGCGCCTCGCCGTTGTGGTTCTGTTTTCGACCCCTACGATACTGGCGGCCACCGCATGACCAAGACAGTCCTGAACTCGCTTGCCGAAGAGGAACTGGATACATTGGTTTCGATCGCTATCCGGCGAGCGGAGATCCTTGAGGATGCGCAGTCGCCGGCAGCCAACGATGCATGGCATGAGGTGATGCTCTACGAATCACGGCTCGCGGCGCTCACAGCCCCGTCCGACATACCCGGCGGCGTCGCTCGGGTGGGCGCCGTTTGGTCGGCGATTGCCGCCGGTGAACGCGCGGAAGCCGAGAGCCTTGCGGCGCGATATCTCGCCGAGGAATCGCTCCCGCTTGAACGGCGCCAGGCGATCGATTGCGTGCTTGAAGAAGATCGGCAGCGGCTCGCAGACCGCTATCCGGCTCTGGCCAAGCGCGGACGCCTGGCCGAATTGAGCGACTGGCGGCAGCGGTCCTCCAAGGGCCCGCGGGTTTTCCCGAGGGCAGCCTGACCGGCTGCAGTACCCACTTAGAATGGAAACTGTCGCGTTTTATTCCTACAAGGGCGGCGTAGGCCGGACGCTCCTTCTTGCGAATACCGCACGCTTCCTCGCAAGGACGGGCCGGCGGGTCGTGGCCCTGGACTTGGATTTGGAGGCGCCCGGACTGCACTACAAGCTCGGCAGTAGCCAACTGCTGAGGCGGGCCACGGACGGGAGCCTGCGCGGAGCCATCGACGAACTGCTGGGCTTGATGGAGGGAGACCAACAGCGGCCCAGCGTGCGAGACACAGCCGTTGAGGTGAGTCTGCCCGCTGACGTCACCGGGTCCCTGTTACTGATCCCGGCGGGGGCAGCGCCGTCGCATGCCTACTGGGCGGCAATGGATCGTCTAAACCAATTGCTCCGGGACCACCGGAGGAGCGGGGGACTTCCCGAGGCAGTCTTGGAGCTGCAGGCTCGGATCGCCGATGAACTGGCCCCGGACTACCTGCTGATCGATTCGCGGACGGGTATCACGGAACTGGGAGGGCTCGCAACTTCTATACTGGCCGACCGCGTGGTTTGTATTACGACGATGAGTTCGGAATCGGTCGCCGGCACTCGCGTCGTTGCGGACGCGCTGCGAAACGCGCCGCGGTTATCATCGCAAGCTCCGATACGCGTCGATTTCGTGGTCACGCGCGTCGCTTCCGATTCGATTGATTCCCCCGGGGTCTCTCACCTTAGAGCGGAGTTGGGCGGTTTCGCCGCTGTCTTGCCGCATGACTCTGCCGCCACACTTCGCTGGATCGCCGAGGCTTTTGGCCTATCGACGCAGGCTGCGGAAATTGCAGGAGTCCGGACAACCAACGAGTCCATCCGGAGCATAATTCCCGAAGCATATGAGTTGAACTCCGAGGTCGCCTACGAAGTTATTCGATTCTTGGAGAATAAGGCTCTGGAGCTGAGCCTGACAGCCAAGGGCAGGGCCCTGCTCCATGATGTGCTGAAGCCTGTTCTATACGAGGATGAGGGTAATTCGGCCAACGCATTGTTCCTTTTCTTCGCCGGGACGGAGGCGTTCCTGAGGAAGAACATCGGGACCTTCCTCGATTTCTTGAACTTGAAGGCGGCGGACGTCTACCCCAATCGGGACCTGGCAACCCAGGATGAGCCAGGCTTTGGTGAGTTGCTCGAGGGCTACGCGCGGGCAATTATCTTGGGGAACCACTCCGCGTGGGATTTATCGCTGGGATGGGAGACCCTGATCGAGCTGCGAAATGACGTCTACCAGGCAAGGTATACGCTGAATCAGTGGCGTAACGCCGTGTCGGTGCTATTGACCCACAGTAGCCGCATAGAGGCGCTTCTTTCTGCCGTAACTGCGACGGGAGAGGAGCGGGATCGGACATGAATCTCGTCATACAGCAGGTGCCAGGCGATAACCAGTTCCAGGTTACGCGGACGCAGCCATTCAAGACTTCGCAGCCGGTTACGGTTCCGTCGCCGTATACGTGGCCGGTGGAAGGGCGTCCGAACAGCAACCTGATGGCGGAGCTGCAATGGTACCTGGAGCAGTTCCTGGAATATCCCTTCCCTCCCGAGACGGAGCACGCCGAGCGCATCCAGGCCGCGCTGAAGAACTGGGGCGAAGAAGCATTCAAGCTGCTGTTTGGAAACCTCAGCGGAGGATCGTTGCTTCAGGCAGCGGCGGCAAGCGATTACAAAGGTCTAACTTTACAGATCGCAAGCGACGATGCCGGGGTGCTGTCGTGGTAGAGGAACGCTGGGAATACTGCGACACCATCGTGCGCGACCTGGGCCTGACGGTGAATTGCCAGGACAAAGACTTCGCCGACCTGATGAAGCAGCTCGGCGGGCATCCGCTGGCAATGCGCGTGGTCCTGCCGCAACTGGAGAAGCGCCGCGCCGCGGAGATCTCGAGCGCCCTTCGCGGGAACCTGGCCGATCTGAAGCTCGCTGCCGGCGACGAGGCCTACGAACAATTATTTGCGGCGCTTCGTTTCGTGGAGCACGCCCTTCCGGAGTCATTGCGGCCTCTGTTGCAGGTGCTTGCCTTGCATGAGGCCTGGGTAGATCTGGACTACGTGGAACAGATGGCAAAGCAGGCATTGGGAGACTGGACGCGGGCGCAGATCGATCAACTCGCCGGTGTACTCGTCAATGCCGGGCTGCTGACGGACCATGGCCAGGCGATCTATGAACTGCACCCGGCGCTCACCGGCTACCTGCGGTCTTACCTGGGGACCCGCGTCACGGGAAGCGCTGGAGCGGACGAATGGAATCGGGCGTTTGTGAACGTCATGGCCCGGCTTGCGGACTCGCTTGGACCGCGGCCACTGCACGAACAGCGGCCGTACTTCTACGGGCATGGCGCCAACTTCCACACCGCCCTGGTGGAGGCCGAACGGCTGCGGATGCAGACGCAGGAGAAGGCATTGATTCAGAGCCTCGCCATGTGGGCGCAGAACAACCGCGACTTCGCGGAAGCGGAACGGCTCTTCTTGCGTCTCGCCAGTCACGAGGATTATGCAGCGGGGGCGTATCACCAGTTGGGGATGGTGGCCCAGGAGCGGCGCGACTTCGCGGCGGCCGAGCAGTGGTATCTGAAGTCGCTCGCGATCTCGGAAAAGGAGGGGAACGAGCGGTACGCTGCGAGCACCTATCACCAGTTGGGGATGCTGGCCCAGGATCGTCGCGACTTCGCGGCGGCCGAGCAGTGGTACCGGAAGTCGCTCGCGATCTCGGAAAAGCAGGGGAACGAACACGGCGCCGCGATGACCTATCACCTGTTGGGCTCCGTCGCGCTTGAGCAGCGTGACTTTGCAGGGGCAGAGCAGTGGTACCTGAAGTCACTCGCGATCTCG
>Ga0265316_10002175_pt1 | contig 20603 bp, 23 predicted proteins | sample 4522metaG_FD_202092 | JGI IMG/M metagenome (GOLD analysis project Ga0265316, IMG submission 202092) | Rhizosphere microbial communities from Carex aquatilis grown in University of Washington, Seatle, WA, United States - 4-5-22 metaG | ecosystem: Host-associated > Plants > Roots > Rhizosphere >... | reverse complement strand
GGTCTCATCGGTATCGTCCGAGACACCGATGTTCCCGCTGAGCTTTCCGCTCAGGGAGCCGCTGGCGGGATCCCACGTATCGAGGATCAGAGTGCCCTCCGCCCATTCCGTGATGAAATAGTCGATTGTGCTGCCATCTGGGCCGGAAACCGTGCCGTTTGCGAAAACCCCAATGTCTATCTTCCCCTTCAGCGACTTCACATGCTGGAGGAATGCCGTCTGCTGCGGTCCAAACTGCCCCCACGCCGGACCCGCCAGGAGAATCGCAATAACACAAGCTGCCGCCGTCCCATAGCCTGCTCGGACCATGCGCATCCCTCCTCTGTCAGCCCCTCGGGTGACAACAGCATAGACCAGGTCAGCCGGCAGAACAATGCCGCATCGGGGTCACGGTTCTGGGTCGCATACGGCCGTGCCCAGCGAAGGCAAACGCGCGCGGAAATCGAATACCGCGACTACCGCAAGTTCCAGAGCGGTAGCGCCGCCAGGCAGGACACCGACGCTAGCGCCCTACCTTCGCCCGCGGTAGCTGAAGCCCGACTCCACCACGCGCCCCGCGCCGTCTACGATGGCCGACGCCACGAAGCCAGGGCGCACCGGCGTTCCGAAACGCAGATCCGTCACCTCCACCAGGATGCCGTTCTGGGGCTTGTCGAGATCCGAGAAGCGCCAGTACGGATACTGGGAGAAATCCAGGAACGCGCGGAACGCCGCGGTATTGCGTGCCGCGGCCGCGGCCGCGGTCTGGCGCGGGTCCGGCTCCGGCTTGTAGAAGATGCGCCCACCCGCGGGATCGAACTCCTGGAGCAGGTTCACGTCGAAGACTTCGTAGAACGGCGCGGTTTCCACGATCCCTCTCCATTGAAGCGGGTTCAGCGGTCCGGGCTCCGCCGCCACGCGCAGCGGCTCCAAACCGCCGTACATCCGCGCCTCCAGTTCGGCCAAGGCCCGATCGTGCAGCATGGTGCGCCCGGCGCCGTAAAGCACCATGAAGCACAGCGCCGTAATCGCCCACCCGCGGCCGGTTCCCGAGCGCGCGCCAATCTCCGACATCACCAACCTCGAGAACCAAGGCACGACCGCGGCCAGCAGCAGCATCCCCAGGATCCAGTAATCCGGCAGGCTCAGAATGCTCAGCGCATACCATTTGCCCGAGAAGGGCAGCAACAGCCGGATCCCGTAGGCATTCATCCAATCGAGCAGGGGATGCGTAGCGGCGCCCACCAGCGCCACCGCGTACGCGAGCTTCCAGTCGAAGTGTTTGCGCGCGAACGGCCACACCACCAGCACGGCCAGCAGCGCCATCGCCGGAATCATCACCAGCCCGTGCGTGATGTGCCGGTGAAAGTGCAGGTAGGCGACCGAGCCCCACGGCGCCGTAACGATATCGCAGTCCGGCGCGTTGGCTGCCAGACACAGGACCGGAGTAGCGTACGGGCTCACGCGGTTCAGACCCGCGCGGCTGAGCGCCAGCCCGGTCAGTGTGTGAGTGATCGGATCCATGGGGTCAGGCGCGCCGGGCGTACTCCGGAGGGACCAGCAGCGTCAGCGCGGCCGGCTCCATTTCGACGGTAGCCGGCAGCCGTCCGGCATACTCGCCATCCACCTGAATGTAGACGCGCCGGTCCGCGGGGCCGGAGAATCGCACGCATTGCGACCGCACGAAAGACATCCCTTTCACGTTGTCCGTCCGGCCCGCCAGCACGGCGGCCAGATACTTCAAATAATAGCGGAGCGCCGAGTTGCCCTCGAACAGCACCGTCTCGAACTCCGACTGGGGCAGCGAGACGCGCCGGGCGATGCTCAGATAGCCCGCGTAGTTCCGAACGCGGCTCGCGAGAGCGAAGGAACAGGTGAACGATTCGCCGTTGGCCTCCACCTGAAACTCGTCCAGCCGGCGAACAAATTCGCGCAGCGAGCCGATCCAGTAGGCCAGTTGCCCCATCTTCGCCTTCAGCGGCAGGTTCAGGCGGTAGACGATGTGCGCATCGAAGCCCACGCCCGCCATCAACAGGAAATACCTCGGCTCTGCCTCCGCCTCGCATCTCAGCACGCCGAGGGGAACGCGCACCGGGACGCACTCCTGCAAGCGCCGCGCGGCCTTCAGCGCACTCACGCCCAGGCCGAGCTCGCGCGAGAGTACGTTGGCCGTGCCGCCGGGAATCACGGCCAGCGGCACCTCCGTATGGGCGACACCGGGCAGCAGTTCGTTCAGCGTTCCGTCTCCGCCCAGAGCGAGGATCAGGTCCGCGCCCTCCTCGATCCGCCGGCGCGCGATGGTTCCCGCGGTGCCCGGCCCTTCGGTTTCGATCACGGATACCCCGTGTCCGGCCGCGGTCAGCGCGGCCTCCACCTGGCGCGGCAGTCCGCGGCGCCAGCGCATGGCCCCGGCGTTCGGGTTCCAGATCAGGCTGATATTTCGGTAAGTGGTTATGGCGAGACCCTTTGAAAGTGTTCATTATAGTAGACAGCGCATGGCTCATGACGGAACAGTGGTCCCCTCCGACGGGCCCGAGGCCGAAGTAGCGTCTCTCCGCGAGACCCTGAGGCGCCACGAGCACCTCTACTACGTCCTCGACCGCCCCGAAATCTCCGATGCCGAGTACGACCTCCTGACGCAGAAGCTGCGCGAAGTGGAGGCCGCGCATCCGGAGCTCATCACGCCCGATTCGCCCACTCAGCGCGTGGGCGGCAAGCCGCGGGAAGGCTTCGTCAAGGTGCGGCACTCTTCCGCGATGCTCAGCCTCGACAACGTCTTCAACGAAGGCGAGCTGCACGACTTCGATCGCCGCGTGCGCCAGCTGCTGGGCGCCGCGTCCTATCGCTATGTGGCCGAGCTGAAGCTCGACGGGCTCTCCATGGCGGTCCAGTACGAGCGCGGACTCCTGCGCCAGGCGGTGACTCGCGGCGACGGCCAGGTGGGCGAGGACGTCACCGAGAACGCCCGCACCATTCGTTCGCTCCCCCTGCGCGTCGCGACCGAACTGGCGCAACTGGAAGTGCGCGGCGAAGTGATGATGAACCGCAGGGCCTTCGACCGGCTCAACGCAGAGCGCGACGAACTCGGCCTTTCCCGTTTCGCCAACCCGCGCAATGCGGCCGCCGGCTCGGTTCGGATTCTGGAGCCACAGATCGTGGCGGCCCGCCGCCTGGAGTACTTCGCCTACTTCCTCCTCTCGGGCGGCCAACCTCACTACGACAGCCATTGGGAGTCGCTCGAGTCCCTGGTCAAGATGGGATTCAAGGTCAATCCGCACCGCCGCCTTTGCGCGGACGTGGAGGAGTTGATCGATTACTACCGGGAGTGGGAGGCCAAGCGCGAGTCCCTGCCCTACGAAATCGACGGCGTGGTCGCCAAGGTCGATTCCGTTGCCCAGCAGAACGAGCTGGGCTGGACTGCCAAGGCGCCGCGCTGGGCCATCGCCTTCAAATACGCGGCCCGCCAGGCCGAAACCGTGGTCGAGGACATCGACGTCCAGGTGGGCCGCACGGGCGCGCTCACGCCGGTCGCGTATCTTGCGCCGGTCGAGGTGAGCGGAGTTACGGTCTCGCGTGCCACGCTGCACAACGAGGACGAGATCGAGCGCCTGGGCCTCGAGATCGGCGATTCGGTCCTGATCGAGCGCAGCGGCGACGTCATACCCAAGGTGGTGCGCGTCACCTCCCACGGCTCCGGCCGCCGGCCCTTCCGCATGCCGGCGCAGTGCCCGGTGTGCGGCGGCAAGATCGTTCGCGAAGAGGGTGAGGTCGCCAGCCGCTGCATCAACACCGATTGCCCCGCGCGCCTGAAGGAATCCATCCTGCACTTCGCCTCCCGCGGCGTGATGGACATTGACGGCATGGGCGAGGTGCTGGTCAACCAGCTCGTCGCTCGCGGCCTGCTCAAGAGCGTGGTGGATATCTACGGCCTGACGGTGGAGCGGTTGATGGAGCTCGACCGGATGGGCAAGAAGTCGGCGGAAAAGCTGCTTGCCAACATCAACCGGTCGCGCCAGTTGCCGCTGCCCCGCGTGCTGACGGCGCTCGGCATCCGCTTCGTGGGCGAGCGCACGGCCCAACTCCTGACCGAACATTTCGGCAGCCTCGACAGCATCGCGACGGCCAGCCTTGAGGAACTCGAAGCGGCCGAGGAAGTGGGCCCCAAGGTGGCCGAGAGCATCTACCAGTTCTTTCGCGAAGAGCGCAATCGCAGGCTCGTGCAGGGACTCCGCGAGGGCGGCCTGCAATTCGAACATCAACGCAAGCGCAAGAAAGCCGGCCTGCTCGATGGCCTCACCTTCGTGCTCACCGGAGCGCTTCCCAGCCTCACCCGGGAAGAGGCGGCCTCGCGCATCACGGCGGCCGGCGGGAAGGTGACCGATTCGGTCAGCCGCAAAACCAATTACGTCGTTGCGGGCGACAAGGCGGGCTCCAAGCTCGACAAGGCGCGCTCTCTAGGCGTGAAGGTCATCGACGAGCCCGTCCTGCTGCAAATGCTCGGCTGGCTGCCGTAGGGTACGCATGTGGGGCAGGCTGGCAGCCTGCGGCGGGTTGGCAACCCGCCTTCAGCGCCGGTTGCCAACCGGTTGCCAACCGGCGCGCAGCTTCACAAGCTGCCCCACATGCCAAAGAACAACTTCACACGGTCGAAGACTATACGGCCGCCGCCTCCGGCACCGCGCCAAAGCGGCGCTGACGCCCGTGGTAATCCCGCACGGCCGCCTCCAGGTCCGAAGCCTGGAATTCCGGCCACATGCGGTGGATGAAGTGCAGTTCGGCGTAGGCGGCCTCCCAGAGCAGGAAGTCGCTCAGCCTCTGCTCTCCCCCGGTGCGAATCAGCAGGTCGACATCGGGCGACGGGGCGGGCGCGTTGCAGGCTTCCGCGAGCAGGCGTCCAAACTCCTCGCGGCCGACATCGCCTGCGGGAAGATGGCTGGCTGCCCGCAGGATTGCGTCGCGGGCGGAGTAATCAACGGCGATCCTGAGGTGGAGCCGCCGGCCGTGGGCCGTGGCGCGTTCGGCCGCTTCCACGCTCTCGGAGAGCGGCCGGGACAGGCGGTCTCGGCGCCCGATCAGGTTTATCCGCACGCCGTTCTCGATACACTCGTCGGTCTCCTTGCGCAGGTACTCCAACAGGAGGCGCATCAGCGCGGAGACTTCCTCGGGGGGACGCCGCCAGTTGTCGGAGGAGAACGCATAGAGCGTCAGGGTGCGGATCCCCAGCCCGGGAGCCGCTTCGACGGCCCGGCGCACGGCCAGCGCTCCGTGGCGGTGCCCGGCGATACGCGGCAGACCCCGGGCTACCGCCCAGCGGCCATTGCCGTCCATGATGATGGCGACGTGAAGGCCCGCGGAGCCTTCCGCTTCCTGCAAATAACTTTTCTTCATAAAGTCAATGCGCCAAAAAAAATGCGGATCAGCGGTCCCGGGTAGCCCGGATGAGCGCCTCCATGTGATCCAGGTAGCGCTCCAGCGCCTGCCGCCCCGGGTCGGTCAGGCGAAACTCGGTCTTGGGCAGCCGGCCTTCAAAGAACTTAGTGCAGGCGATGTAGCCGGCCTCTTCAAGTTTCCGGGCGTGAACGCTCAGGTTGCCGTCGGTTGTAGCGAGCAGCTTCTTCAGGTCGTTAAACGTGAGGCTCTCGTTGACCGCCAGCGCGGACACGATGCCCAGCCGCATGCGCTCGTGAATGAGGCGATCGAGGGCCTGCGCACCGCCCACGGCGTGGCCGGAGATCTCGCCGAGCGAGCCCGTCTCCACCGCTTCCGCCACCGGCTTGTGCCGCGCTGCCCCGCTCTTAGCCACCGAACCTCCTGGCGATAATGAATCCGAATACGACATGAAACCCGCCGAACGCGGCCGCCATCAGCCCGTCGCGCCACGCCCACGGCAGGAACAGCGCGACCGCGCCTTCGGCCATGAAGCACAGCCCCATCACCGGCACGATCCGCACGGAGAAGGCGCCTCCGGTCACGATGGCCGTGCCGTAGAGGAGCATCCACATGCCGGGAATCGCACCCGGTAATCCCATTCGCTGAAGCGCCACGGTCAGCAGGGCGCCCACCACCATGGGCGGCGCGAAACTGAGAGCGAATCGCTTGCCGGGCATGGAGAGAACCGACTGCCGGGAGGCGCGCGCCTTGCGGATCGTCGCGCCACCGGCGATGGCAAACGACAGTAGCGCTTCGCCCATCCAGATCGCCAACCAGGCCTCCGCGCTTGTCTGCCGGCTGGCCAGGACGGCGGCCAGAAGGGCCGTCAGGCCCACGATCACCACTCCCCAGCCGGAGATGGCGGTGAAAGCCGTCGCACCTTCCATCGTCTGGCGGATGAACCGCAGATTGTCCATCGCCCGTGCGTGTATCGCGGCTGGTTCGGCCATCAGTGGTAGCTTACGCTGCGGTTTCGGCTCTGTCAAGTACTTTTCGATACAAAGTGAAGCGGGGAGGCGAGACAATTCAGTCATCGCTCACACTACTTTGATAACGCGATGTCCTCCATGGGCGCCCGCAGTGTGGCGCCCCCTTTTTTTGAGCGGCGCCGGCAGCAGCGCGGCCCTAGGAGCCGGGCGGCGCGTCGGATGTCCGGTCGCCTTTCGCGATACCCGCCAGCGTCGTGGTTTCCAGGAACTCTATATAGGCTGCCCGGATGTCGCGCCATGACTCGTGCGCCGGGCACGGATCCTCGTCGGTGCAGGATTTGCCCCCCAGAAGGCACGCAGGCTTCGCCCGTGCCCCGTCGAACAGTTCCACGATATCCAGCAACCGGATTGTTTCCGGAGACTTACGCAGTCGGTATCCACCCCCCGTTCCTCTCGCCGTAGTAAGAAGGCCTGCATTCCGCAGGGTTAACAGGATCTTGGAGAGGTAGTTGGCGGGGATTTGTGCGCTCAAGGCCAGGTCGCGTCCCAGCAGCGCGTCTCCATTGGAGACTCGCGCCAGACCCACCAAGGCGCGGAGAGCATACTCACAGGTCGTAGAAAACATGATTTTCCTCGCGTCGTGCGCGTTTGCGAGCCAGATTCCCTAGCCCCCTCTACACTACAGGCGAACACGATATAGCGCTCTCAGTCAATTTACGTCTCTTAATATGTACTGCTAAACTTGACCCAGGCGGACTATAAGCCGATTCAACACAGGACCTTGCGGACTACATTAAAAACCTCCGCCGCACCGCCCTTCGCCAAGCCGCCGCACCTCCGCTAAAATAGCTTTCGGTGACTCCGGCGGAATTCGACAAGCTTGTCGAGAAGGCTATGACCGTCGTTCCGGCGCGGTTTCGGCGCAGGCTGCACAATGTGGCCTTCATCGTTGAGGCGGAACCCCCGCGTCCGGGGTTACTCGGTCTTTATCAGGGCCGGCCATTACCGCGCCGCAGCACCTCGGACAGCTTCACCCTTCCCGACCGCATCACGCTCTACCAGGGGCCACACGAGCGCCTCGCCCGCGACCGCCAGGACCTGGTGCGGCTGGTCCGCGAAACCATCTGGCACGAGGTGGCGCACTATTTCGGCATGGACGAACGCCAGGTCCGGCTGGCAGAGCTCCGCCGGTCGCGAAGGGAGCAGGGCGGACGCACAGAACCGCGCGGGTGAGCGAGCGGACCGCTCCCTGGCGGTCGCGGCTCGGTAAAGGCGGTTCGTCGGGGACACTGCCTAGTTGGGATTCGACGTTCCGGGCTGGGTGCCAGGCTGCTGGGTTCCGGGCTGGCCTCCCAGGGGCGTTCCCATCGGTTGTTGAGCGACGCCGGGCGACCCGGACAGGCCGGTCGTATCCGTCGGGTTCTGAGGTAGTGCTCCGCCGAGCGCCAGGACCTCGTCCCGGGGATCGTAGATGAACTCCCACTCGTTGTACTTCCCGTGGTCCTTGTAGATCTTGATTCCCGTTGCTTCGTACTTGCTGGCAACACCCGCGATCCCGGCGCCGCCTCCCCCCATCATGCCGAACCCGCCGCCGGACGAACTCGAGTTGGACGAAGGGGAGGAGCCGCTGCTCTGGCCGCTGCCTGTCGCCGCGGTCCCACCAGACTGATTCCCGAAGCCTCCGGTTGGCATCCCGGGCAGCGGCACATTCGGATACAGCGGCTGGTTCGGATTGCCATACGCCTGCCCTCCCGGCTGGTAGAGACGCCCGCCGCCCGGCTGACCGGGCTGATATCCGGGCTGGCCGGGCTGGACCGGTTGGCCGGGCTGGACCTGTCCAGGCGTGTAGCCGGGATCGCCCGGCTGAAGCGGGCCGCCGCCGGGTGGGATATAGACTGGCTGCCCGGGCACAGCCTGCAGCTGCGAATCGTCAGGCGGGGCGTCGGGGTTTCCGGAAGACGCGTCCGTGGTCTGAGGACGCCGTAGCTGCCAACGCTGCGGGGACTGCTGCGACGGATCGGTAGAGCTGCTGGCGTCTCCGGAGCTGGTCGATCCGGAGCTCGCCGATCCGGAGCTGGCAGCCGCCATGTCGCTGGCGGACATAGTGCCCGCGATCTTGGGGGCTTTCTTTGTCAGCGAGTCGGTGAACATGCCCGGTCCGCCGGCGTGGATGAAGCGCCAGTCGTCTTTTCCGGTCATGGGATCTTTGAAACGCCGGCGCAGGAACCGTATGTTGTTGGTGTTCTCCAGGGCGTCGATCGAGGGCGGGTACCGGCCGAACTGCCGGTAGAAGAGCTTGATGGCGCGCTTGTACTGTTCGCCATGGGAGATGAGGTCGGCCTCTTTGAGGCGCTGGCCTTCGAACGCCACCTGCGGCATCTGCGAATACAGGAAGATCGCGATCATGGCCGCAGCGAGCAGCACGAACAGCAGCGCAAAGCCGGATTCCTGCCCCTTCCGCCGCCTGCTCATCCGGTTTGCCCCGGCTTCTCTTCCTCGAGCGGCAGCGTCTGCTGGTGTTTGAACTGCATGTCTTCGAGCACTACCGAGTTGATGCCCACGCGCACCAGTTTGTAGCGGCTTTTCACCAGCTGTCCCTCGACGGCCACGATGATGTCCTCGTTGTCCAACAGGAAAACGCGCTTGGCGCCGGAGGGCGCCGGCGTCGCGTAGCCGTAAAACTTCAGCGGGATCGGCGGAGGCGGCGGCGTAGGCGGTGGTCCGGGCGGCGGGGTGTTCACCGGGGCGGGGGGAGCCTCGAGCGTGATTCTCGGGTCCTTTGTCTTCGGCAGGGGCGACGCGCCAAACTGGAACAGGTTCCTGACGCCGCCAGCCATGCTCACCGCCTGCACCCTGGCCAGGAGATCCAGCCGCAGTGTCGGATCGATCGAGCTCGGGTCCGGCTGCTTGTCGCCAATCCCCAGCTTGAATTGCTGCTTGACCCTGCCGCGCCCGGGCTTCTGCAACGACCGCTGGCGCGTCTCCGCGGGCGGGTTGAGCACGCTGGCGCCAAAGTCCGGACTGGCGGCCGGAACCGCGCTTTGGGCCGCCCTGGGCTGCGGCGCGGGGGCGCTGTCCGAGGAGCTCCCCATATTCATATAGACAACCACCGCCAGGACCACCACCGCTGCTCCCAACATGGCGAGCTTCTTCGGCTCCGCGCCCAATCCCTTCATCTGGAGGTTCATTGGGCCCTCCCCGGGAGCTCAGCCGAGGCTTGCTCACCAACGGCTCCCGGCGCCGCGTCCTCGCGCACAAAGGTGTTCAACTTGATGGTGACCTCGAGCACCCCTCCGGTAGGCTGTGGCGTGGCCCCCAGGCTGTCGATGATCAGAAGCCGCGGGGAATGATCCAGCAGGTTGAGGAACAGCGTCAGGTCCTTGTACTGGCCTTCGTAGTTGGCGGTGATCTCCGCGTGGGTCAGCGCGTCGGTGCCCTCCACCGGCTCGAAGGCGAAGGTCACTTCCTTCTGCCTGACGCCGGCCTTTTTGGCCATCTGATCGAGCTCGTCGAGCAGGGTGGAGGAAACCGTCCGGCGATCCAGCAGGTAGGAAGACATGAACGTGTCGCCATCGCCGCGCGCCGTCTGCACCTTGCTCACGATCCCGCGCATCCGCTTTACCACGGCCTGCTTCTGATCCAGCTCCTTGCGCAACGAGGAGACGCGCTCCTCGAGAGAACCCGAGCCCTCCCAGGGCTTGAGCACCACGGCCGCCGCGACCAGGTTCAACACCACCAGGACGGCCAGGACGAGACGGGCGATCGAGCGCGGATTCCGGCCCGATCCCAGCGCCGCAGCCAGCCGCTGGCGAACGCTCGCGATGCTAATGCGGGTCATGGGGTACGCCTCCCGGCCCCGGCCACTTCCTGAAGCTTCTGCACATAGTTCACACTCACGCGGTACCTCAGCAGCGGCTCGGATTGCGTCGGCGGCCAGCGGTTGTGAATCAGGGTCGCGCCGAAGACCGGCGAGCCCTCCAGGCGCGTCAGCAACTGCACCACGGGCTCGGCCGACTCCGCGCCCACCACCATGTCGAGCTGGATCTCGCCCGGCCCGCCGGCCTGCGGACGGATCGAGATCAACCGCACGTTGAAGGGCATCACCTTTTCCAGGTCGTCGAACAAGCGGGTCCAGCTGATGCCCTTGGCATACAGCAGGTTGTTCAGGAACAGGCTGCGCGCCAGCACCTCGGCATTCTCGGGCTGTCGCAATGTGGCTTCGAGACGCGTCTGCTCGGCACTCAGAGTGCGCCGCCGGGCTTCGAGTTTGGCGATGGTCTGCCGCAGCTCGGCGGCCTGCCCGCGCTCAGTCACCGACAACGCCACCAGCACCGCCAGCAGGAGGACGAGAAAGAACGCCGTGACCGCCGACGCCACCAGCATCGGTCTGGTCCGTTCAAACGGCTCGCTGGCCAGATTGACCGCTACCTTAGGGGTCATTGGATAGTCTCCAGACACTCCAGGTATCCCAGCAGCCCCGCATTGAGCTGGTCGGGCAAGCCGTACCGGGAGCGCAACGGGACGCAGGGTTGCCCGAGTTCAGCCGCCAGGTCGTCACTCGAACGGCCGAAGCCGCAGGTCAGGACTTCTTCCGGCCGGCTGCCGAGTTGATCCTCCATGTAGGCGAAAGTGGGATGGAGGTGCGAGGCGACCTCGGCCACCCCGCCATCCGAGAGCTCGATCGACCGCAGCAGCTTGAGCACGCCGCCATCGAGCACGGCGAGCGTCAACGCTCGGCTGCTCCGCTTAGCTACCACCGCCACTCCCGTCCCCTTCACCATCTCGAGCGCGCACAGTGTCGAAGTCGTGACCAGGCCGAGGTGGAAGCCAGCGGCGCGGAACGGCATCTCGTAGCGGGTCAGAACTTCCAGAGGCGCCGCCGCCACCACTACGTCCACGCGCTGGCCGTTGGGCTGCGCGTAATAGCTGATGGCGGCTGCGTCGATGTCGAAAGGCAGGCTCTTCTTCAGCCGGAAGCGAACCAGCGGGAGCTGCTGCTTGGGATCGTCCGGAAAGGCGTCGAAATCGAGCACCGAGACGCGTACGCTGTGGTCCGGCAGGATGAGCGCCGCGCGCACGCGCTTTTTCTCGCCTCTCGGCGCCAGCGCGCGCACCTGCTGGGTGAGCGCCTCCATGCGTTGCACGTTGTCGTGCACCGGGGAAACGGCGATGACGTCCGCGTCGAGCGGCTGGAAGCCGATCTCGGGTGGAGAGGCGATGCGGGCCGCCGCAATCCCGCTCTCGGAGATTTCGAAGGCGAACCGCGGCGGCGGGTCGCTCATCAGTTTTTTCAGGAAGCTCGGCGCCGTCATGCTTAGCCCTCGATGAAAGTCACCTTGTTGATTTCCTTGAGCGTGGTCACGCCCGACCTCACTCTCTCCACCGCGCACTCGCGCAGGAACGTCATGCCCTCTTCGCGGGCCATGCGCCGGATCTCAGAGGTCGGCCGCTTGTCCAGAATCATCTCGCGGATGCGCTCGCTCAGGTCCAGCAGTTCCGTGATCGCGGTTCGGCCGCGAAAGCCGGTACCGCCGCACTCGAAGCAGCCTGCGCCCTCGTAAATGGGGAGGTCGCGCCACTCGGCGGGATCGAGGCCGCTCTCGGTCAGGTACGCATCCGTGGCGTGCACCTGATGCTTGCAGTGGGGGCAGATGATGCGCACCAGCCGCTGCGCCAGGATGCAGTTCAGCGCCGAAACGAAGTTGTAGGGCTCGACGCCCATGTTGAGGAAGCGGCCCAGCACATCGAATACGTTGTTGGCGTGCACCGTGGTGAACACCAGGTGGCCGGTGAGTGCAGCGTTGATGGCGATCTGCGCCGTCTCCTGATCGCGGATCTCGCCCACCATGACCTTGTCGGGATCGTGGCGCAAAATCGAACGGAGGCCGCGGGCGAACGTCAGTCCCTTCTTCTCGTTCACCGGGATCTGCGTGATGCCCTTGACCTGGTACTCGACGGGATCCTCGATGGTGATGATCTTATCCTCGTCGTTCTTGATCTCGCTCAGCGCCGCGTACAGCGTGGTGGTCTTGCCGGAGCCGGTGGGGCCGGTCACCAGCACCATGCCGTAGGGCTCCTTGATGTAGCGGCGGAATTTCACCAGGTCGTATTCCGGGAACCCCACTACGTCGAGCGAGAGCTGGGAGAACTTCTCGCTCATCGATTCCTTGTCGAGCACGCGGAGCACGGCGTCTTCGCCGTAGATGGTGGGCATGATCGAGACGCGGAAGTCGATGAGGCGCGTCTTGTAGCGCACGCGGAAGCGGCCGTCCTGCGGGATGCGCCGCTCGGCGATGTCGAGCTCGCTCATGACCTTGATACGCGAAAGGATGGTGGAGTGCCAGTCCTTGGCGATGGGCGGCATGGCGTAGTGCAGGACGCCGTCAATGCGGTACTTGATGGCCACCTCGGCATCGCGCGTCTCGATGTGTATGTCGCTCGCCCGCCGTTCGAGCGCGTTGAAGATGGTGGTGTCGACTAGGCGGATGACCGGGGCGATGTCGCTTTCGCCAGCCGACAGCCGGTCGATCGAGAGGGTCTCGTCGGTGTTGTCTTCCTCGGCGACAACGTCGAGCGCGAACCCTTCAGTGACCTCTTCGAGGACGCGCTGGGACTGTTCGGTTTTCTTCAACAGGTCGGCGATCTGGGAGAGCGAGGCGACCCGCACCTTCAGCTTCTTCTGCAGCAGGACGGTCAGCTCATCCACCAGATTCAGGTTGCGCGGGTCCGACAGCGCGATCTCGAGCGTCCCGTTCTCCGCCTGGATGGGCACGAAGTTGTAGCGGAACATCAGGTCGACCGGGACGGAACGGAACAGGTCGTGGTCGATGTGCGCGACGGTGAGGTCGACGAACTCGTAGTGGTACCGCCGCGCCAGTTCCTGCGCCTCGGCGGTTTGCTCGGCCGGATCGGCCAGCTTGCTGCGATCGGTGGCCATAATTTACATCGCCTCCGAGAGAGAGAAGATTGGCAGATACAGCGACACCAGCACGAACGCGACGAAAATGCCCATCACGATCATGATGATGGGCTCGATCAGCGCCAGGCTGGCGGCCATCTTCGTATTGACGTCTTCTTCGTAGAATTCGGCCACGCTGCCCAACATGGCGGGCAGCGCGCCGGTGGATTCACCGACTTCGATCATGTCGATGGCCAGCGGAGGAACCAGCTTGGTGGTGGCCAGTCCTGACGACAACGACTGACCCTCCTTGACCTGTTTCTGGGCCTTCCCGAGCGCCGAGCGCAGCAGCCGCGAGTTCAGCGATTGGGCCGCGGTGTCGAGCGCCTGCACCAGCGGGATGCCGCCAATCAGCAGCGTGCCCAGGATGCGCGCAAACTGGGCCACCTGGTATTTAACCCAGATGTCTCCCAAGGCGGGCGTGGCCATCTTGATTTTGTCGAGCCTGATCTGGGCCGACTCGCGCCGCGCCCAGGCGCGCAGCGCAAACACTGCCACCACCAGCCCAGCGAAGCCCACCAGGATGTAGTTGCGCGCGGTGGTACCGACGGCGATCAGGAGTTCCGTCATGGCGGGGAGCTTCGCATCCATGCTTCGGTAGAGCTGAGCGAAGTTGGGCACCACGTAGGTGACCAGGAACACCACCAGGATGATTACCAGCGAGAACAGCACGGCCGGATAGATCAGGGAGACGAGCAACTTCTTTCGCATCGTCTGGGAGAGCTTTTGGTAGGCGATGTAGCGGTCGAGCACCTCGGCCAGGCTGCCGCTCTTCTCGCCGGCCATCACCGACGTCACGTAGATCGGCGGGAACACTCCCTGGGCGCGGAAGGCGTCCGAGAGCAGGGCGCCGTTCTTGACGTCGTCGCGGACCGCGCGGATGAATCCGCCCAGCTTGGGGTCGGTGAGGCGGTCGGCCAGCAGATCGAGCCCCTTCAGGATGGGCAGTCCGGCTCGAACCAGCGTGACAAACTGCTGGTTGAAGATGAGGAACCGCTCCATGTTGAGCTTCGGCTTGCGGCCTGAGAGAGCGGGGGTCAGTACGCCGATGCCCCCCTTGGGCCGGACGGAGTAGACCAGATAGCCCTGATCTGTGAAGCGCTCGCGCAATTCGTCGGCGCTGGTGGCCTGCGCAGTCTCCCGATGCACCTCGCCGCGCGCATCCGCGTACTTCAGAAGGAACTCAGCCATGGTGCGTCGCCTTCCTCATTCCGCAGCCTCCACAACCTCGGCGCCCGCCGGCGGCTGGAACCGGAACAGGTTCGCGGCCAGCGTGGGGTTGAGCTTCTCCTGGTCGAAGCGGAACTCCATCGTGGAGCCACCCTCTTCGGCCACGATCAGCTGGCGGATTTCGTATGCCGGGGTCACCAGGAATTCCACCCTGGTGAAGGGCGCCTTGGCGGAGCGCGGCTCGCCGGCCACCCAGGTTCCGCCATCGCCGGGATGGTAGGTGAAGCGCTTGAAATCCCGCTCGAAGTTTAATTTGCCCAGTAGGAAGGCGAGGGGGGCACGCATATCGTCGCTTTCCTTCACCTTCGTCCTCTCCACGCGGTTGTTGGCGGGGGTGTAGAGATAGACGAACTTACCGTCGCTGACGAACAGCTTGCCGGCCGGCTGGGAGTACCGCCAGTGCATGCGGCCCGGCTTGCGCAGGAACAGCTCTCCCGTTTCGGTCCTGGGGGCGCGCTGGGGAGCCTCGTAAGTCTGCTCGAAATGGACCTGGAGGGTCTGCGCCCGGTTATAGCGGTCCTCGACGCCCTTGAGCAGGGTGGTGAGGTCCGTGCTGGCGTACGCCACGGCCGAGGCGAAGAGAAGACAAACCCAGGGCAAGAAACGGCTCACATATTGGTGACGCGTAAGGGTTCGCAAGCGTGGAGGGGAAAACGGCGGGCCTAAGCGCCTGCCCGCTTCAGGTTAGCTTCATTTTGCGGTGCTCTTTGAGGATGCAGCGGTCCATGACCACGGTGAGTCCCGTCGCGCGGGCCCGCTCGGCCGCCTCTTCGTGCACCACTTCTTCCTGCATCCAGACCGCCTTGGCCCCGATCCGGATGGCGGCCTCGACCACCTCCGGCACGAACTCCGACCTGCGGAAGACGTCCACGATGTCCACCGGAACCGGCACGGAATCCAGGTCCGGGTAGGCCTTCTCGCCGAGCACTTCGGTCTCCTGTGGATTCACGGGAATGATGCGGTAGCCGGCGCTTTGCATGTACTCCGAGACGCTGTAGCTGGGGCGCGCGCGGCGGCTCGAAAGGCCGACCACAGCGATCGTTTTGGCGCTCGTCAGCAACTCCGCGATCGTCATCCCAGCCCCAGCGCCTTGCGCAGGCGCTCGATCTCGATCCCGGTGAGTTGGCGGTAGTGCCCCGGCTTCAGCGCTCCCAATTCCACGAAGCCGATCTTGACCCGTCGCAGCTTCTCGACCAGCACACCCAAGGACTTGAACATCTCGCGAATCTGGTGGTGGCGCCCCTCGATCAGCCGCACTTCATACCACGGATTCTCGGCCTTCCGCACCAGCCGCAACCCGGCCGGAGCGGTGCGCCGCCCATGCAGTGGAATGCCCTCGCGAAACTGGACTTCCTGCTGCGGGGTGAGCAGCCCGTTGACCTTCACCAAGTAGGTCTTGGGAAGGTGCTTGGACGCGGACATGATGGCGTTGGCCATTTCGCCGTCGTTGGTCAGCAGCAGCAGGCCCTCGCTCGCATAATCCAGCCGCCCCACCGGGAACACGCGTTCCTTAATGTTGACGAATTGCATCACGGTGGGCCGCCCCTCGGGATCCGAGACCGTAGTCATGACGCCCTTGGGCTTGTTGAGCGCCAGGCACACCGTGTGACTGGGCTGCTTGATCAGCTTGCCGTCGACCTTGATGTGGTCGCGCTCGGCGTCGGCCTTGGTGCCCAGTTCCACCACCACTTGGCCATTGACCGTAACGCGGCCTTCGACGATCAGCTCTTCGGACTTGCGGCGGCTGGCAACTCCCCCGCGCGCGAGGATCTTCTGGAGACGCTCCTCAGGCATCCTGGCCCTCCGTCGCCTTTGGCGCCGCATCGGCTTCCGGCTGGGCGGCCTCGGCTTCGGGCTGCGGAACGGCGTCGGCGTCCGGAGGCGCGGCTTCCGCCTCTGGCTGCCCGGCTGCCGGCTCCACGGCTACGGCGGCCTCTGGCTCGGGGCCCACTGGCCGGACCTCGGCCTCGACTTCGGACTCCACGCTCGTCGTTTCCGGCTCCACGCCCGCGCCTTCCGGTACCAGGCCCGCAGCCCCGGGCGCCGCGTTTTCCGGCTCGTCACCGGCCGCCAAACGCCTCAGTTCCTCGAACTCCTTCAACGTCGGCAGCTCGCTCAAGTCCTTGAGCCCGAACTGCATCAGGAATTCTTTGGAGGTCCGGTAGAGGATCGGCCGGCCCACCACGTTCTTGCGTCCGGCCGTCTGGATGAGCTTGCGATCAAGCAGCGTCTTGAGCACGCCCGCGCCCTGGACGCCACGGATCTCCATGATCTCCGGCGCCGTTACTGGCTGCTTATAGGCGATGGTCGCCAGCGTTTCGAGCGCCGCCAGCGAAAGCTTCAACGCGGGCTTGAGGCTCTTGGCGAAGGCGCGCACGGCTTCGTGGTGCTCGGGCTTGGTGGCCATCTTGTAGCCGCCCGCGACTTCGCGCACCATCAGCCCGTGCGCCGGCGCGGCGAACTCGGCCACCAGTTCCGCCAGCAGGACTTCGATTCGCTCCTGCGGTTGCTGGAGCGCGGTCGCGATCTGCGCCGCGGTTGCCGGGTCCTCGCACACGTAGACGATCGCCTCGATGGCCGCCCTCAGGCCGGTTTCGTCGATCGGCGCCGCCAGCGGCAACTGCTCCTCGACTGCCTCCGGTTCCTGCTCGGCGACGGCCTCCCGCTGCTGCTCGGCGACCGCCTCCGGTGGCTGGTCGGCGATCGCCTCCGGCTCGGCGGCTTCTTCGGTTTCCAGCTTCTGGTCTTCTATCTCCATCCGGTCCTACTGATAGTCCTTCTCAATGTTGTCTAGCGCGCCGTCGGCTGCGAAAACCTCGTCGAAGCGCTTGTGCGCCCTCAATGCGATTTCGCCGAATGCGTCCTTCTGAACCAGCACGATGGCCTGCATCCTGACCATCTCCAGCATAGCGAGGAACAGGCAGATCATCGCGCGCCGGCTGCGTTGTTCCTCGAACAACCCGGCCACTCCGAACTTCTCTCCGCGCGGCTTGCCCTGTAGCAGCGACTTCAGGTACTGGATCATGTCGGGCACGCTGACGTCGTCCTGGTTGACCTGAAACACGGGGCGGCTCTTGGCCCGGCCGAGCACCTGCTCGAAGGTCTTCACCAGGTCGATGAGCGACACCGCCAGTTCCGGCTCGTCCTGGTTCCCCAGGAACTGGTTGATCTGCGCGGGTGACCAGACGTTCTCCTCGATCATCCGCTTCTGCTGGAGCATCTCGGCCGCGTTTTTGTAGCGCTCGTGCTCGATCAGCCGCTCCACCAGCTCGCGCCGCGGGTCGTCCTCGGGCGCCAGCTTTTCGAGCTCCGGGTCCCTCGGCAGCAGCAGGCGCGATTTGATGTGGATCAGCGTGGCCGCCATGAAGATGAACTCCGAGCTCAGCTCCATGTCGAGGCCGGCGGCCTTGTCCAGATACTCCAGGTACTGTGAGGTGATCTTGGCGATCGGGATGTCCCAGATATCGATCTGCTGCTTGCGGATCAGATCCAGGAGGAGGTCAAGCGGCCCGTCGTACTTCTCCAGGTGAATGTTCAAAGGTGACTGCGACACAGACTCTTCACGATAGCAGGAGCGGAGAGCCAGGCGAAACCGGGCGACGGGCTGGCGGACACGGGGTCGCCGCGCTCCAGGCGAAACCGGGCGCCGGGGTGCCGCGCTGCGGGCGGGGCTTCTCGGGCTTGGGAGGCGCGCCCTTGAAGGTCAGGGTCACGTCGACGGTCCGCTTCTGGTCGTCGGCCTTCACCACCGCGTTGGTCTCGCCCAGGTTTTCGAGGTCGTCCCGAACCGAGTTGAGGAAGTTCTGCGGGTATTCGAAGTTGAAGGGATCGCCCGCTTTGAGCGCCCACATCTTGCGGATCGCCGGCTCGGTGAGGATGTCCAGGCCCTGGATGGTGAGCTCGCCAAAGAGGTATTGCGGGCCAGGGGTCACGCGGAAGATCAGGTCCACCTTTTTCGCCGTGTCGTTGATCCGCCGCTCCACCTGGGTCTGGACGTGCAGGCGGCCGTCGCGCTTCTGGCGCTGCTGCAGCTTGGTCACAACGGCATCGACCGCGACCTGGTTGAAAACCTCGCCCGCCTTGAAGCCCGCGATCTTGTCCAGTTCCTGCCGGGTCAGGCTCGCGCCCACCATCTGGACCGTGCCGAACGTGTAGACAGGGCCTTCGTCAACCTTGACCGCGATCACCAGGCCCTTGACGTCCTTTTCCGGTTCGATCTCGATCCCCGTGAACGCCACCCGCACGTGCCCGCGCACGTCGTAGAGCGGCCGGACCTGCGAATCGAGCACCCGGCGGAAACGCTCGTCGCGGTACGGCATGCCCACCGCTACCTCGTTCATCGCGTTCTCGAGCGCCGTGGAAGGCACCACGGAATTGCCCGTGAAGTGGACCCGCGCCACCCTGGGCCGCGAAGCCGGCTCGAAGACCACCCACAACTCTCCGCTGTCACCCGGGGCCAGCCTTCCGGCGACGGTCACGGTCGATTTCTTCGCCGTCAGCACATCCTGCACGATTTTCGAATACCGCGATAGCAGCGGCTCGGTGGCGGGGATCTTCGGCCCGTAGAACGGATCGTTGCGGGCCAGCGCTGCGCGCAACTCGTCAGCCGGCACGTCCAGGTCTTCGAAGGCGACCGCGAATTTCGGCTCGACCTCGGCAAGCTCGAAGGTCACGATATAGCCTTTGCCGCCGGGCGATGGACCGAAGCGAAAGCCGGCGTTGGAGAAGGCGCCAGTGGCAATCAGGCGATCCCGAGCGGCCTGGAAATCCTTGGCCGCCGCCATCTGGCCCACCTTGAGATTCAGTGCGGCGAGCACCTTGTCGCGCGTGTAGTCGTGCAGGCCCTCGATCCGGATCTCTTCGACCGGCCATGCGGACGGAGCGGGCGGACGGGCCTTAGGGCCGCCCTTCTGTGCTTCCGCGGCGCCGCCGGCCCACACCGCCACGAGCAGCACCAGGATGGGACGCATCATAACGTAATTGTAGACGCGCGCCGCCGCCGATCGGCTTCAGGGGAGGTTTCCGGCTATGATTGTCTGAGCATGACCCCCAGACGATTTGTGCTGCTCGATCGCGACGGCACCATCAACGTCGAGAAGGAGTACCTGAGCTCGGTCGAGGGTCTCGAACTGCTGCCGAACACGCTGGCGGGCCTGCGCGCCATGCGCGAACTAGGACTGGGACTGGTTGTGCTCACCAATCAATCCGGCATCGCCCGGGGCTACTTCGGCGCGGAGGCGGTGGAGCGCATCCATGGCGCGCTGGCCGGACTACTGGCGGCCGGCGGCGTCTCGCTCGACGGCATCTACGTCTGCCCGCACGGTCCCGAGGAAGGCTGCCCGTGCCGCAAGCCGGCGCCTGGCCTCGCCGAGCAGGCCGCGCGGGAGCTGGGATTCCGCCTGGCGGATTCGTTCGTCATCGGAGACAAGGCCGCCGATATCGAACTGGGGCGCCGGGTGGGCGCCACCACGATTCTTGTGCGCACCGGGTACGGGCGCGAGGTCGAAGCGAACGGAGTGGCCCAGCCGGACTATGTCGCCGACGACCTCGCCGACGCCGCCCGCTTTATCGCAGGAATCCTATAATCGAAGTAGAATGTTCTTCCGCAGAAAGCAGCCTACCGAGCCCACTTTCGACGACCGCCTCGCCGCCGTTGGCCAGGCGGGGTTTGAGATCGCCCGCCAACCGGACGGCCGCCTTCGGGTCGCCAAGCATGGTTGCGCGGCGATGATCTCGCCGGGGCCTCCGCCGTGCATCGATCGGGCAGGTTGGCTCGTCGGCGATCGCATCGGACAACTGGTTGACGAGGGCTACCAGAAGTTCTGGGATTCGGGAGAGCGGCAGATTCCGGCGCTGGCCAGCCAGCTTCACGCGCTGCACGAGTTCGAAGAGGATCTGCGCGCGGCGCTGGGGCTGGATAGCCTCTACAACACGTCGCTGGGGACGATCAACGACGTGCACAACTACGACCGGGTCGAGGGCCGCTGACATCCAGCGTAGTGCGTCTAAAATGTCGAGCAGTGTAGCTGACAGAGGACCAATGGTGGGACACTGGCACGAATTTCGCAACGGCGGCG
>Ga0265316_10002174_pt1 | contig 20609 bp, 6 predicted proteins | sample 4522metaG_FD_202092 | JGI IMG/M metagenome (GOLD analysis project Ga0265316, IMG submission 202092) | Rhizosphere microbial communities from Carex aquatilis grown in University of Washington, Seatle, WA, United States - 4-5-22 metaG | ecosystem: Host-associated > Plants > Roots > Rhizosphere >... | reverse complement strand
CTGTCGCATCCCGAAATGCGAGCCGTCCCCCTTCGCGTTCACGTCGAGCCCTCGAGCCTGCGCCAGACCCGGCTGGGCGGCGGTGTCGAGTTCGACGCGCTCAAGCTCGACCTTCACCTCATCGCCGGATGGCAGGATCGCGCCTTCTTGGGCGGCCTGCGCGACTTCTCCGTCGAATTTTCACCGGGCATCGTTCTTTACCCGACGAGCGTCAACGACCTCGTCGCCCCGAACCGAGTGTTTCCGGAAGAGAAACTGCGCGTTCAGCTCCGGCAGCCGGGCTTCGTCGAGGCCAAGACGGTGGGGTTTCTCCGGCCGGAGCTCAATGTCTTTCCGCTCCTCGTGCAGCCCAAGCCAAGTCCGGACCTCGCGGTCGTCGGATACCTGGAGTTCAAAGGGGCCGCCGGCGTCGAGCGCGTGTTCGGGAAAAATCTGTACGTCAACTTGAGCTACAACGCGCAGCTCGAGAATCCGTTCAGCTACAAGGGCCCGCTCGACAGCGCCCTTCGGCAGCTCATCATCGCGTATCCCGAGCTCGGCATCCACCTCGACTACCGAGACGACATTCAAAACCCTCATTCCGGGTTTTACCTGGGCAATGATCTTCAGGTGGCCGGCGGCATCTTCGGCGGCGACGCGACCGACCTCAAGGTCGTGCCAGAAGTGCGGACGTATCTTCCCCTGGGGCGCACCGTCACGTTCGCGACCCGCGCCTCGGTGGGGTTTCTCTTCGCGTCCAACTACGGTGATGTCGTTCAGAATCATCTGAACGACGCGGTGACGCCCGCCAACCGAGACGCGCGGGTGAGGGACATCGAAACCACCCTCTTCCGGGGCCTCTTTTCCGGCGGCCCGACGTCCAACCGCGGCTTCGTCCTTCGCGGTGTGTCCCCGCACGGCGTCATTCCGTTTCTCCTTCCGAACGCCACCGCGCAGCAAGCGATCTTGTGCCAACCCCCCTCGATGGCCAATAACTTTACCGCGCCCGATCCCCAACAGTGCTCGACGCCGGTCGGCGGCTTCACGCTCTGGGAGCTTTCGAACGAGCTACGCTTCGGAGTGAGCGGTCCGCTCAGCGGCGCGCTCTTCTGCGATATGGGCGATGTCTCGCCCCACGAACTGTCGATTCGGCTCGATCACATGCACCTCTCGTGCGGGGTCGGAGCGCGATACGAGACCCCGGTCGGCCCCATTCGCCTCGATATCGGTTATCGAGTCCAGCCCTTGCAGGTCCTCGGCTTCGCGAACGAGAACGTCGCGTACGACAGAGACCCGGCGAACGGCTTTCAGCCGAAGTTCTTCGGAAATGGAAAAGGGGCCGGAATCCCGGCGGCCATTTCGATCGGCATCGGAGAGGCCTATTAGGCCGGCCACGATGAGGCCGGAGGCGCTCGGCAGGGCGCGGGATCTGATGAAGAGGGCCGTACTCGACTGGTCTCTTGTCCGTGCTGCGTCATCAACCGGCGGCGTGAGCCGACGGGTTCAGTACCGCGACCGTCAGGGAGCGGTCAGGTCCAGGCGCGCAGCCCTCCGAATCCCGCAGTGTCGCGGCCTGCTGGGTTGCCGACGGGACCCGTGCACCTTTCGCGTGCAGACCGCCGAAGGCGAGGGGGCACTCCACAATAGGCGGCTTACCCCTCCCGCCACGTCACAGTTGGATGACGCCGCTCAGTTGAAGCAAGTCGGGCACTTGGCCTTCGCCGGCGGGGTCGCGGGCGCCGTGAGGGCGCAATCGAGGATCGCCAGGCCGACGCCGCCAGCGCTGTAAGCCGTGTCGGTGAAGCGCGCGAGGACGGTCGTCGGGTCGGTCGAGCCAATGTCCGTGTCGATGATCGACGCGCAGACGCCGATCGGCGCTGCGGGCGACGAGAGGCAGCTAGAGCCGGTGTGAGCGCCGCAGTAGCAGTTGCCGACGCTCGGGGGCAGCTGGCTGAAGGAGCACTCCGAGGCCGGGTTCGCGCCGTTGCTCGTGAGCGTGCACGTGAGCGCGTCGAGGCACTGCTGCGTTGCCGCGGCGGTCGCGCCCGACACGTTGACGTTGTCGAACGGCGGACTATTGCCGGCACCGCTGGGGTCTCCGCACTCCGAGTTGGAGATCCCGACGCCGGAGCCGTTGCCGGCCGGGAAGGCCCCTCCGGAGCTGTCGAGGCAGGCGTTGAGGACGAGGCAGCTGTAGCAGCTGGTCGGCTTGGGCACGCCGGCCGCCTGGCCGTTCTTCAAGATATCGTGGGCGATGATGATCGCCTCGGTGGGCGTGCAAACGCCGTTGGCGCTTGCGGGGCACTGCACGCTATTCGCGCCGCTCGTCGCGCAGGGCGCCGTGGTGCAGGCCGTGACAGAGCCGCCGGACCCGGTTCCCGTGTCGGCCGTGCCCGTGTCGACGACCGCGTCGCACCGAAGAGTCACAGTCAGCGACCCGACGTTGGGGCACGAGGCGCCGCCGTTGGAAATCGCTGCGGTGAGGGTGACGGTCTCGGTCCCCGCACCATTGCACATGAACGTGTTCGACGAGCCCGTGCTGCTTGCAAGTGACCCGAAGCCGCCGGTGCTGGCCCACGTGAGCGTCACGTCCGAACTCAGGTAGCTCGGGTCGATGCCCGCGGCGGTCAAGCTGATCGTGTTTCCGACCGTGGTCTCGTTCGGCGAAGCCGTGAGCGAGGTCGCCGCCGCGCACGCGCTTCCGACGATGGTCGCGTCGAGCGAAGCGTCGGCGGTCACGACGACGATTCCCACGTTTACGTCGGGCGCGCTGACGCCCGCGTCGATGGTCTCTGAACAGGTGAGGGTCAACGCCACCGTGTTCAGTTGATCGGCCAGTACTCCGAAGGAGGCCGGCCCCGCCGAGCAACTGTCACCGTTGCTGTCAGTGGCGCTCAGCGAGAGCGAGTACCCGCTTGCGACGGGGAGGGTGAGCGAGAAGCCGACCGTTTGGCTGCGGCTGACGTCGACCGATTCGCTGATCGTGGAAAAGCCCGCGAGGGTCGCGTTGGTGATCGTGTACTGCACGGGGCTAAGGGTGATTCCGGGAGCGAGCTGGAGCTGCAGCGTTACGGTGCCGGTTTGTGACGAAGCGCTGGGCGCCACCGCGCCGACCACGCCGGTGTTGCTCCCCCCGTTCGAATTTCCTGTGAGACCGGGCGCGCTCTGCGAAGAACAGCCGACCAACGACACCGCGCCGAGAGCCAGGCCGAAAAGAACCGAATTGAGAATGATTTTCATGAGAATTTCTCCCTGTAGGCCGATCGAAGCGGTCACCGAGAGACGACGTATACGTCATTGACTTACTCGTCCGCGGCCTTACGTTGCGCTGGGAAGCCCGTGCTCCACCGCGATAGAGTGGGTGCGCGCCCAGGCCTGACCGCTCCCTGACGGTCGCGGTACTGGATCCGTCGGCTGACGCCGCCGGGTTGATAACGCAGGCTCGCTCTGTTGATCACGCAGGGCTCGTTCTCGTCGTTTACACGGCGCGCAGGGAGGACACGTGCGCATCGACTGGGAGCAGGATCGTCGCAAGCCGGAGGGAGCTGCCCTCCGCCTCCGAGCGGTTTCCTTCTCAGTCCTGGCTGTCGCCCTGGTCTTCGTGACCTCTCTGACCGCCGGATTGCTGCTGCTGAATCTGCCCGCCGCGCGACGTTTGACGATGCGCGAGCTCAATGGTTTTTTCGCCGCGGAGTTCGAAGGAAAGCTGGTGATCGAGCACATCGAGAATCTGCGACTCGACAGGGCGGACGGGGTCGACGTGCGGATCTCGGGGGCGGACGGCACGACGCTCGTCGTTGCGCACGGGGTGCGCGGCCGCATCGCGCCCCTGGCGCTCTTGCAATCGATACTCCGAGGGTCGGGCGATCTCCACGTCGAAGTCTTCGACATAGACGTGCAGTCTGTCGACGTGAACCTCGACGCAGACCAGGCCGGTACCCTGCAGATCGAGAGCGCGTTCGAGCTGCGAAAGCCGTCGACCCCGACGGGAGCCGAGCGGACCCTTCGTCTCGCGCTGCACGACATATCGGTCCACCACGCGCTTGCCCACGGGCACCCGAGACGGGGGCCGCCGATCGCCGCGGAGGTCGACGGCTTACGGGGGGCCACGGTGAGGGTCGACGGGCGCCGGGTGACCGTCGACGCGCCGCACGCCTCCTTCGTGGGGCACGGGATGCCGCAAGGGATGGACCCCCGCGGCGAAATCGGTGCGCAGGTTTTCGTCCCTTCGCAGAGCGGCCAGCCCTTCGGGCTGGTCGCGTCGTTCACGGGGACCGTTGGCGACATCCCCACGACCGCCAGAGCCGCGTTCGACGGGACGTCGCTCGACGCAACGCTCGACGTGCCGGAAGTCTCGGGCGACCGGATTCGCGCGCTCTTTCCTCAGGCGCCGATCCACCGAGCCGTCACGGTACACGCCGAAGCCCAGGGTCCTCTCGCCAATCTGCGCACGACTGTGAACGCCAGGGCGGGCGCTACCGAGCTCCGAAGTGGGGCCGACGTACGCATCGATGGGCCGCTCGGCGCGACGATTGACCTCGCGCTTCGAAACGTCGACCTGCGCGATCTATGGCCGAACGCGCCCCGTTCCAGCCTCGATCTGCACGCGAAAGCTCGCGTAGAACAGAGCCGAGACGGGACGGTGGAGGGGCACTTCACGGCCGACGTCGCCGGCGGGACGAGCGGTCCGGTGTCCGGAAGTGGAGTGCTCACGATTCAGGGGGCCGTCGCGCTGGGCCCCAGGCCGTCCTTCGACGCGACGATCGCCGGCCACGTCGAAGAGGGTTCCCTCCCCTTCACGAGCGTGCGCCGCGGTCGACTGACCGCCCACACGTTCGGCTCCTTCGAGGCGCCGCACGTGGACGCCGCGCTCGACGCCGACGGGGTTCGGATCGCACGCTACCGATTTCATCGCGCGCGTGTGTCGGCCGCGGGACCGCTCTCTGCGGAGCGCGTGACCGTCTCGCTTCGAGGTGACACCGAGGCGGTTCGGGCGAGCGCCACGGTCGCCCTCGGGGAGGCTCCGACGATCGAGAAATTGGAGCTCGACGTGTCGCGCGGGACCGAGGCGCTCCACGCCACGGCGGCGCGCGTGAACATTCAGCCCGGCGGGATCTCGGTCGCGGGGGCGGTGATCACCGGAGTCGGCGAAGCGATACGCGGGTCGCTGGACGCGGAGGGCGAAGCGCTCGTCGTGCAGGCGTCCTCGAAAGGCGTGGACCTTCGGGCGCTCGGCTATCTGCTGGGCTTCGAGGACACCCTGAGGAGCGGACGCGCGGCGTTCGCCATCGACCTCTCGGCGCGTCGCGACCGCGCCGACGGCAGCGCGACCGTCGACCTCAGCCGCGGTTCTTTCGGGACCCTCGACGAGGTGAGCGGACACGTCGACGCGAAGATGACCGGGCGAAACGTCCGGGGCGCGATGAACGTGTCCGTGGGGGACGTGGTTACGCTCGACCTGTCCCAGGTGAATCTCGAAGTCGGGGGCAAGGGACCGCTCGACGCCGGATCGTGGCGCCGGACGTGGGGCCAGCTGCAGGTCCGCGGGCAGGTCGACCTCGCGAAGGTCGCCGATCGCCTGCCCGTAGGGCTGCTCCCGATTTCCAGAATCGCGGGTCGGCTGACGCTGGACGGGCATATTCGACGGCGGGACGAGGCGGACCGATCGCCCGACGGGACCCTTGCGCTCCGGACGTACGGTCTGAGCGTCGGGTCGGAAAACCTGTCGGGCATCGACGTCCAGATGGACCTCCGGGCCGATCGCGACGGATCCGCCGAGGTCGCGGCGCGCCTTACCGACAAAGACGGGCCCCTCCTCTCGCTGGACGCCAAGAGCGCCGCGGCTTTCTTCGAACGGCTCTTCGAATCGCGCAAGAGTGCGGTGGCTGCGCTCGAGGACGTCGTCTTTTCGGCCGTTCTCGTGGCTCCGCCGCGAAAGCTCGACCACCTCCCCGGCGTGTTCGCCATCGCCGGTGCAAAGGGAGAGATCGAAGGTCGCGTGGAGATCGACGGCACCTACCGCAAGCCCAAGGTCGACGCGAGGGTCACCGCCCACGCGGTTCGATTCGACGGTTCGGCCCTGTCGAGATCTCTCGACGCCGCTGTCTCGGCGACGTACGACGGCGTCGCCGGCGACATCGTCCTCGACGCCAACTCCGGGAGAACGAGCGCCCTTCACGCCAGTGCGCGCGTGAACGCCAGACTAGAGGACGTCCTCGCGCCACCGGCGGGTGGCGTGCCGTGGGAAGCGTCCGCGAAGGCGACCCTGACGCGCTTTCCCCTGGGAGCGCTCGCCGCGATGTCCGACCGGTTCGTGACGGGCCGAGCGAGCGGCGACGTCGAGCTTACGGGCCTGCACAAGGACGCGCGCGCGACCGTCGACCTGGATCTGGCCAATCCGGGGGTGGGCGGCGAAACGTTCGACACCGGCAGCGTGAAGATCGCGCTCGATTCCCACGCGCTCGAGGCGAGCGCACACGTCGAGCGGGCTGGCGCAGAGGCGCGAATGACGGCAAGGGCGGCAACGACGTGGGGAACGAAATGGCTCCCTTCGCTGGATCCGTCCGGCGCTTTCAGCGCCACGCTAAAGTCCGAGCATTTCCCCGCGGCGGTGCTCGCACCTCTCCTCGAAGGGGTCGTCGACGAGATCGGCGGAAGCATCGACGCCGACGCGCACCTCGTGCTCCGCCCGAACGAGAAGCCCACAATGGACGGGACCATCGTCGTCTCGGATGGACTCGTCGAAGTGACCGCGCTCGGGCAGGAGATCCACGGCGTTCAGGCGACCGTGGTCTTTGCGCCGAACGGCCTTGTGACACTCGACCGTCTGTCGGCGTCCGGGACGAGCGGAACGTTCACCGCTTCGGGCGCGGCCTATCTCGACGGTCTGCACCTCACCCGGGCGGAGGGCGTCCTGCGGATTCCGAAAGGGGATGCGATTCCGATTGCGCTGGAGGGCGCGGCGGTGGGCTCCGCGTACGGAGAATTCGACGTAAGCGCCGCCGCGTCGCCCGACCACGGAACGGCGCACGTGACGATCGACGTCCCGACGCTGCACGTCGACCTCCCCGAAGCCCCCACCCACTCGGTGCAGAAGCTCGCCGAAGCGCCGCCGCAAACACACGTGGGCGTGTACACGGCCGAAGGGAAGTTCATGGCTTTGCCCCTCGGCGGATCGTACGCAGCTACCCAGCGCTACGGTCCCAGGACGCCTTGGAGCGCCCCCACCGTCGACGTGCACTTGGGAAAGGACGTCGAGATCCGACGAGGCCTCGGCCTCAAGATCGACCTCGACGGCAACCTGACGGCGAAGCTTGGCGATCCGACCGAGGTGACCGGGCAGGTTCAATTGAAGCGCGGCACGCTCGACGTGCGCGGGAAGAGCTTCGAGATCGAGACCGGGACGGTGACATTCGTCGGCGACCCGTCGAATCCGATGGTGCGCGTCACGACGAGTTGGACCGCGGATGACGGAACGCGCGTTTATGCCGATTTCATCGGTCCGCTGAAGTCGGGCAAGGTGACCCTCCGCTCGGAGCCGCCGCGGCCGCAAAACGAGATCTTGGCACTCATCGTTTTCGGAAATACGAATGGCCTCGAACCCGCCGGCGCGGCCGGCGGCGGCGCACCGTCGGATTCGACGACGAAGGCCGGGGCCGCCGTGAGCGGCTTTGCGACCGCAGGGTTGACCGAGGGTCTGAACAAGCTCACGGGACTCGAGATCACCGCAAAGATCGACACCAGCGGCGCCAACGCGCGACCCGAAGTGGCGGTCCAGATCGCGAAGGACATTTCGCTGCAGCTCGCCGTCGTGCTGGGGACCCCGCCGCAAGGTACGAACCAGGACACGACCTACGGGATCGTCAATTGGCGCTTCTTCAAGAGCTGGTCGCTCGAGACCACGTTCGGCAACCTGGGGACGTCGATTGCGGACGTGCTCTGGCAGCATCGGTATTGACTGGGTACAGGAGACCCCCCTCAGGTCCCCCCGCGAGCGGGGGGACATTGCACGTGAGAAGCGGTGAAGTTCTCTGGGTTCGTCACATCGTGTTGTGAACCAGCTGGTCCAGCTATCAAACCTCACCCCCCGGCCCCCTCTCCGCTCGCGTCGCGCGCGGAGAGGGGGAGCAGCTCCGTTATCGCGAGCCCGAAGACACCCCTCTCCGCTTGCGGAGAGGGGCCGGGGGTGAGGTCTTCTGGGGAAGGAGGGGGCGCCCTGGTGTGGGCCTTTTCTCGAAGGCCGAGCGCGATGTGACTGTGCAGTTCACTGCGACCGGGGATAACAACTCCTGGTGAAGCGTCCCCCCGCCCCGCGGGTGAGGTTCGGGCTCTCGGGCGCACCGGGACCTGTTGTTCTCAAGCCGACTTGCGAGCGAGCGCCGCGGCGGCAATCTGGGGAGCCCCAAGGCGGACCCGGACTTCGCGCGAACCGTTCGCGAGAGCGCCGGGGTCGACCCGAATTCGATTCGAATCGAGCGGCGCGCCGTCGAGCGTGATGCTTGCCACGCCGCGGCTGACGGCGCCGGGGTTCTCGACGATGATGTGAATTTCATCTGCGCCAAAGCGCACCCACGCTTCGAAGCCCTTCCATTCGGGCGGAATGCACGGGTCGACGCAAAGCCGTCCGTCTTCCATCCGCAATCCGAGGATTGCCTCCACGCCGAGCCGATAGGCCCATGCCGCGGCGCCCGTGTACCAGGTCCAGCCGCCTCGACCGACCCACGGCGGACACCCGTAGATGTCGCCCGCGAGAACGTAGGGCTCGACGCGATAGCGTTCGGAGTCCTCGGACGTCTGAGCGCGAAGGATCGGATTGAGGATTCGAAAAATGCGCGCCGCGTTGCCCCCGTCGCCGAGTGCCGCGTAAGCCCACCCCATCCACGTCGCCGCGTGCGTGTACTGCCCGCCGTTCTCCCGGACGCCCGGGGGGTACGCGCGGATGTATCCGGGATCGTGCACCGTGACGTCGAACGGCGGGTCGAGCAGGAGAACGAGGCGGTCGGCCTCCCGCACGAGGCGTTCGTCGGCCGCGTGCATCGCGCGCCGCGACCGTCCCTCTTCCCCGGCGGCCGACAACACCGCCCAGGATTGCGCGATCGAGTCGATCGTGCACTCGCGCTGCGTCGCCGACCCGAGACGCGAGCCGTCGTCGTGAAAGGCGCGCACGTACCACGCGCCGTCCCACGCGCTCGCCTCGATCGCCGCCCGTAGCGACCCCGAACGAGCCCTCCACGAGGTCGCCTCCTCGCAGCCGGAAGCCGTGCCGGAGCGCTCGCAGAGCGCAGCGAAGCGTTCCATCGTCGCGCACAGGAACCAAGCGAGCCACACGCTCTCTCCGCGCCCCTGCGGACCTACGCGGTTCATCCCGTCGTTCCAGTCCCCGTCCCCCATCAGGGGCAACCCGTGCGATCCTTTGGTCAACGCGCGATGAAGCGCCCGGCGGCAGTGATCGAGAAGCGTGTCCACCGCGGGCGAAGTGGCAAATTCGGCGTACCTGTCGTGTTCGTCACTTCGAAGCGGGTCGCCCTTCAGGAATCCGACGGGCACGTCGAGAATGGACGTGTCGCCGGTCGCCGAGACGTAGCTTGCGGTGACGAACGGCAGCCACGCCATGTCGTCCGAGCAGCGGGTTCGCACGCCTCGGCCGGAGGGCGGGTGCCACCAGTGCAAGACGTCGCCCTCCTCGAACTGGTGAGAGGCGGCTTCCAGAATGTGGGCGCGCGCGCGCCCGGGCGCCGCGTGCACGAGTGCGAGCACGTCTTGGAGCTGGTCTCTGTACCCGAATGCGCCGCTCGACTGATAGAACGCGGTCCGGCCGAAGACGCGCGACGCGAGGCTCTGATAGAGGAGCCATCGATTGAGCAAGATGTCCATGGCCGGCTCGGGCGTTTTCACGCGGACGGCCCCGAGGAGGTCGTCCCAGAACGCGGTCAATTCGTCCCACGCGACAGCGACCGCTTCGCGCTTCCGGAAGCGTTCGACGAGCTCCAACGCCTCGGCTCGGGTCGCCGCTTGCCCGAGCACGAAGTGGGTCTCGATCTCGTCCGAGGCTTCCCCGGCCCCGTCGAGCTCGAGGTGCACCTGCAACGCTCCGCAGGGGTCGACGCCCGCTTCCACACGCCCTGAGAAGCCCCAGCGAGCGAGCGCCTCGGGGCGTGCGTAGTCACCGGGGCGACCGAGAAACTCCGTGCGGTCCGTCGCGAATCCGTGCACGTCGCGTTCGGAGGCCAGAAACGCTACGCGGCCGCCGAATTCGGCGTTCCAACCGCACGTCGCGAGAAGGCAAGAGTTGGGGCGATCGAACTCGGAGTCGACGTATGGCCTCTGTTCTTCGCGGAGGCTCCCCAAGACCCACTCGACATAATAGGTCGCCGTCAGCCGCCGGTGGCGAGGCAGCTTGTTCTTGAGCCGAATTCGCACGACTTTGAGCTGCGCGTTCGGCGGGACGAACACCGTGAGCTCCTCTTCCAGGCCTTGGCTGGCCCGCGCGTACGTCGTGTACCCGACGCCATGGCGCACGATCGTCTCGACGTCGCCCCCGGCCGGAAGCGGCGTCGACGACCAGACCGCGGCGGTCTCCTCGTCTCTCAGGTAGAGGACCTCCGACGGCGTGTCGAGTACGGGGTCATTTCTCCAGGGCGTCAGGCGATTCTCGCCGGCGTTCAGCGACCAGGTGGAGCCGAGCGACGATTCGCTGACGATGCAGCCGAACGTCGGGTTCGCGAGAACGTTGGACCAGGGCGCCGGCGTCGGTTTGCCGGGGCGGACGGAGATGACGTACTCGCGCCCGTCTTCCGAGAAGCCCCCCGTTCCGTTGTCGAAGGTCAGCTTTGGACGGCCGAGCGACGGCGCGGCCGTTTCTGCCGCGAGGGACGGCTCGAAGCGTGGGAGCTTGGGTGGGCTCTCGACGTGCCGCCCCATTCGGTCTGCCAGGGAGCCGTCGCGCGTGTCGAGGACGACCCTCGCCGTCGCCGCGAGCCGGCGGCGCTCCTCGTCGTCGAGTTGATCGACGGCGAGCACGTAGACGCCTCCCCGCTTGTTGATCCATCCGTTCGTGTCCAGCTGCGCGAGCGCGTTCCGCAGCGTGCCCGTGCCGTCGGAGATGTATCCCGAGGGCTCTTCATCCATGAGGACCAGGTCGAACCCGAAGCCGCGCGATCGAAGGTGGCGCTGGGCCAAAACCGCTTCGCGGAGGAGCGGGGCACCCGGATCCCCCACGCGAAGGAGCAGGATGGGAAGGTCGCCCGAGATCCCCCGGCCCCAGAGCGCATTCTTGCGAGGGCGCGGCGGACCCGAAGGGGAGTCGGCGTCGGGCGGCGCGCGAAAGCTCGGGTCGGCGAAGAGGAGCGCGGAGAAGAGACGCTGGACCGCGGGCAAGAGATCGGGGTCGATTCCCGCGCGCGCGAGGTGCCGCGGGCTCTCCTGCTCCGCGTCGCGGAAGGCCCAGAGCACGGCGTGCATCGAGCCGTACTGCGAGGCCAGCGCGACCGCCGCGCTTCGCGACCGGCCGACCGCCGTGACGAAGGCGAACGAGGCCGTCCCGTTCGGGGCGAGTGCCGCTTCGGCGGTCAGCGCCATCACCGGATCGATCACGGCTCCGACGCGGCCATGCACGGCCCGCGAGCCGTCGGTCAGCGAGCGCGGCGCGCGGGCACTCCCGCAGCGGCCGAAGAAGTCGCGGCGGTCGGTCTCGTAGCCCCCGAAGGTCACGGCCGACCCTTCGCGAACGAGCCGGTGCACGAGGACCGCCCGGTCCTCCTTGTCCGACCGGGGACGACGTGTGAAGACGAGGGCCTCGAGCTCCGCGACGTGCTCGCTCTCGAGAAACAGGCGTGCGAAAGCCGGATGCGTGGCCGCGTCCGCAAGGGCGAGGAGCACCGGCTCGCCCGCGCTCGTCACGGTGAGCCGACGGGGCTGATCGGTCTCGTTGTGGAGGGTGACCTGCCGCAACTCGACGTCGTCTGCAGGTGCGACCGCGACGTCGACGTGAATCGAAATGCCGTGGTCTCGCTGATGGAATTCGGCCTTGTGCGCGGCGTAGGTCGTCCGTCCCCGATCCGAAGTCGCGAGCCACGTTCTGCCGCTGTCCTCGTCTCGGACATAAAACCAGATCCCGTCGCCGTCGCACGTCCCGTCGGGTTGGTACCGCGTGAGCGCGAGACCGCGCCAGCGGAGGCCGCCGCCGCCCCGGTCGGTGAGCACACTCGAGAGATGACCGTTGCCGATCACGAAAGCCTGCGGCCTCCCCTCCGCGCTCGGCGACCAAGGGACCGACGCGCGGAACGCCGTCGGCGCTCTCTCGTCGCCGGTGCTCTCCGGCGTCTCGGCGACCGGCCATTCGGCAGGGGCAACGGCCGGCGCGCGCTCGTTGAGCAGCATCTCCCCCGCACGAACCGAAGGGTGTGCGTGAAAGCGTTCGACCATGACCTGGTCGTTCAGGTAATTGTCGAGCGCGACGAGCAGCATGCCCTGGTGGTGTGCCATGTACGAGCGCACGACCGCGTACGTGAGCTTCTTCTTCTCCTCGGCTCCGCTCGGACGCGAGTCCGCGCGAGCCGGGTGCATGTCGACCGCTTCGAACAAGCCGTACGTGCCGAGCATGTCCATCGATTCGAGCCGCGCCACGTTCTCCGCGACCGCGCGAGGCCGGAGCGACACCGCGAGCACGGACGCGTACGGCGCGACCACGAGATCGTCTTCGAGCTCGCGCTTGAATCCGAGCCCGGGAACGCCGAAGGACCGATACTGATACGTGTGATGCGCGTCGAGTCGCGCATACGCCGACTCCGAGATTCCCCAGGGGGCCTTGTGCTCGTCGCCATACGCAATCTGGGCCTTTACCGCGAGCTCGGTGCTCTGCTGGAGCAGCGTTCCCTCGCGACTGCGCATGAGGAGGGGAGGCATGAGATATTCGAACATCGTCCCGCCCCAAGAGAGGAGCGCGGGGGCGCCGGCCACGCGCGTCATCGGACGCCCGAGCGCGTACCAGTGAGATTCCGGCACGTCCCCTTTGACGATCGCGAAGTAGCTCGCCAGCCGCGCCTCGGACGCCAGCAAATCGTAATAGTGCGGATCGATTTGGTCGATCGTCACGTTGTAACCGATGTGAAAGAGCTTCCGGTCCTTGTCGTAGAGGAGACGAAAATCCATGGCGCGCGCGTCGCTCTCCGCGCGCGCCGCCAGGCTCGAGAGCTCGTCTCTCAGCGACGTCGCGTTGGCCTCCGCGGTGAGGAAGGTCGCGCGCAGTAGCGCCGCCGAGGCCTGGAGATCTTCCGAGAGCGCGCCGCGCCGGCGCGTCTCCCGCTCCCAGGCGTCGAGCTGCGCGCCCAGCCCGCGCGCGGCAGCAGGGATCTCGTCGAGGCGCAGACGTTCGGGCAATCCGAGCGCGATTGCGGCAGGCTCGTCTTTGGACGCGAGCCAGGGGACCACGAGGTCGATCTCGCGGCGCGCCTGCTGGAGCTGATGGTGCATGCTCTTCATCGCCGTTCGGAGCGACTGCAGCAGATCGGCTTCGTGCCGATAGGCTCCCGTTTCCAAGAGCGTGAGCAGCTCGCGGTCGAGATCGGGGGCCATCGCGTCGCAGAGCGTGACGAGCGTCCCATACGCCGGGGCCATGGCGGGTCCCCGGGCCTGCTCGATCTGGACGCGCATCCGCGCGAGAATCGATCGAAGCGCAATGGCAGACGCCGCCCCGACCCGTCCGAGCTTCGCAGGCTCGACGCGCGCGCCGATGCTCGTCACGATCTCGTCGACGAGGTCGAGCGAGTCCGCAAGGCCGAGCCACGCTTGCGCCCGGATGGCGTCGCCATCTGCGGCGTCTCGGCAGCCCTTCTCGAGCGCCAGGAGGCAGCCCGCGAGGTTGCCGCTGTCCACGGTAGAGACGTACTGCGGGAGGAGCGGCTCGAGATTCTTCGTCTCGTACCAGTTGAGGAGATGGCCCTGGTAATGCGTCAACCGCTCGATGCTGTCGAAGGCGCGGCGCAGCCGAAGAGACAGCTCGCTCGGTCCGAGGTAACCGAGATCGTACGCCGAAAGCGTCGAGAGCAGCATCATCCCGATGTTCGTCGGCGACGTACGGCGCGCAGTCTGCTCCTGAGGGGCCTCCTGGTAGTTGTCGATCGGCAACCATTGATCGAGAGGCCCTACGAACGTTTCGAAGAAGAGCCACGTTCTTCGCGCCAGGAGACGAAACTTCTTCCGGTCGTCCGCCCCGAGCGGCACGTCGTGAGGCCGAGGCGGTTCGCTCACCCAGCGGGCGATCTCGGGCGCGAGCAACCATGCAGCGAGAACCGGCGCCGCGGCCAAGAGCGCGGTCGGACGCAACCACGCGACCAGCGCAGCGATGGCCACGGCCGAAAGCGGCGACAAGAACATCTCCCTCCAGAAGACCATCCGCAGCGAACGACCGGAGAGCCGCAGGTTGGTGTTCGCGGCGGACGTCCACTGGAGCAAATGTTTGCGCGTGATTGTCGTCCGCACGAGCACGCGCACGATCGCGTCGACGACGACCGTCGCCTCGTGCAGGAGAAACACGATCGCCAGGGCGCAGCGAGCGAGGCTCTCGCGGCGCCTCCTTCGGTGCGCGACCGCGGGCGCGAGCGGCGCAAGGAGAATGCCGAGCGCGACCAACGTCGAGACGAGCGGGTTCGTCGGGAGCACGGTCCAACCGGCAAAAAGCAAAAGGCAGAGGCAAGGGCCGACCAGACTTCGCCGGAGGTTGTCGGTAATCTTCCAACGATCGATGGCGGCGAGGGGGTTCGGAAGACGTTTTCGGGTGGACGACGGCACGCTGGGAAGGAGCCAGGGAAGGAGCTGCCAGTCTCCGCGCACCCACCTGTGCATGCGCCGCGAGAACGCCGCGTAGTGCGACGGATACTGCTCGAAGAAGACGATGTCCGACGCGAGGGCCGCGCGCCCGTGGATGCCCTCGAAAAGATCGTGGCTTGCGAGGGCATTCTCGGGGACTCGGCCTTCCAGGCTGCGCATGAAGGCGTCTACGTCGTAAATGCCCTTGCCGCAGTAGATGCCGGATCCGAACAGATCTTGATAGAGCTCGGACGAAGCGTGGGTGTAGATGTCGAAGCCGGCGTCGCCCGCGAAGATTTGCGCGAACCGAGTCGCGAGAACGCTCGTAGGGGACGTCTCGATGCGCGGCTGAACGATCGTGTAACCCGTCGTGACGCGCCCGGTCCCTTCGTCTACCGACGCACCGTTCAGCGGGTGCGCAAGCAGGCCGATCAGCCGATGCGCGCACCCCATGGGAAGCTCGGTGTCACTGTCCAGCGTGATGACGAATCGAATTCGCTCGAGCCTCGCCGGATCGCCGACTTGGCGGACGTAGCTCGTCTCCTGGTCTCCGCGCAAAAGTTTGTTCAGCTCTTCGAGCTTTCCCCGCTTGCGCTCCCAACCCATGTACCGGCCCTCCGCCGGATTCCAGCGCGGCTCGCGGTGGAGGAGGTGGAACGGGCCGGTCTTACCGTGGCCGTGCTTGGCGTTGAGCGCGACGATGCCCCGCGCGGCACTCTCGAGGAGCGTCGCGTCCTCCGGCATCGCGGTCGAGTCGAGGTTGTCGGTGAGGAGCGCGAACCCGAGCTTGGGATCGGGGTTCGAGAGGTAGTGAAGCTCGATTTGCCGCAGCATCCCCTCGACGTCCTCGGCCCGCCCGAGCAGCGTGGGGATGACGACGAGCGTGCGCGCGTCGTCGGGGATCCCTTTCGTGTAGTCGAGTTTCGGCAACCGGCGCGGCGGCAGGAGCTTTGCGAGCACCCACTGCAAGATCGTGGCGGCCACCGACCAGAGAGGCACGGCCGCCAGAGCGACGACGATCGCGAGCAAGACGAAGGAGGACTGGCCCCAACCGGCGTGTACGGCCCTCGCCTCCACGAGGAGGCGCCATCCAAAGAGCAGCGGAGCTCCCGTGAGAATCAGAAGTGGCAAAAAGTACGTGAGAGTCGCAAAGCGCGTGACGAGCCGGCGCACCCGCGCGATCCCCTTCGGACGGTAGCCGACCTGCGCCTCGAGCGTGCCCCGGCCGCCGCCGACCAGATAGAAGCCCACGTGCCCCCGCCGTGAATCCGGCGCCGCCTTCTGCGCGAGACGGATCGCCAGGATCGCCACGTCTTCTTCCGGCACCCCCGTTCCCCACGCGAGGTCTTCCACCGCTTTTCGGTACGAGTCGCACGTGTCGAAGTCCATTCGCGAGTAGACGTCCACGGGGTCTTCGCGAAGCGCGGCTTCGACCCGATTGCCGCTCTCGAAAAATGTCTTCCAATCGATCTCCGCGAGAAGGCGCAGCGCCCGGATCGCGCGCTCCACGCCCGTGGCGGGAGCGAGCGTCGGCGCACCCCCGATCCGCGGACGGGGAAAGCGAACCCTGTCCGCCGCTCCATCGACGGGTACATGGAGTTCGTCGAGAAAGGCGAGGAGGCTGCCGAGGACCGACGCACGGAGCATCGTCGGTAGGGCCCAGAGTTCCGCGATCGTGAGCGGAGCGACCGTCTGGTAGGCGTCCAAGTAGCGGCTCAACGTCGTCCTGTCCACCAAGACGCCGCGCATGGCGATGAAATCGCGCGCCAAGACATCGATCCGCGGCAAGCCCCGGTCAGGGCCCGACGCGAGCTGCGGCAAGCGTTTCACGAAGCGACGCGGAAGATCCTGGATCACCTGCCGAGCGACGCGCCGAACGATGTAATAGTTGTCGAGAAACCACTCCGCCGCTTTTCGGACGGTCGCGTCTTCGAGAAGCCGCGAATCGAAATGCTTCTGGACGCAGTCGAGGGCGTCCCCGAACGGCGGCAGTTCGAAGAGTCGCCACCGGACCGGGCGAGCACGCTCGATATCTCGTTGCGCTTCGGCTGCGCCGCGCGCCTCCGCCTCGAGCGCGGAGCTCGTCGCGGCGTCCGCTTGCGATGTCCCGTCGGACTGGACCGTCAAACCCACTCCGGCGGATAACTCGAGCGGAGGGCCGGGGCGCGGCACTCGGTGACATCGCTGGTGTGGCGGAGCCCCGACTCGGGAAGATCCTGCAAAACCAGGACGGGGACGATCGAATGCGTCAATAGATGCGCGGTGACGCTGCCGAACGGTCGCGCAGCGTTGCACGTGCTGCCGTGCGCCGAGAGAACGATGAGGTCGACCCGCTCCCTTTCGGACAGCTCGATGAGAAACTGCCGCTTGTCTGCCTGACGAGCGACCAGCATGCGCACCGACGCCACTTCGCGTCCCACCGTGTCTCGCAGGGCCTCGAGGTATCGGGTGGCTCGCGTCTCGAGCCGTGTTGCCAGATCGCGCGCGAGTTCCAAGTCTTCCGGCGCGACGAGGACGCTCGTCGGAATCGGTTCCGCCACGACGTGAACCAGCAGCAGCTCGGCGCCGTGGGCGTTCGCGATGCACACGGCGGTCGGGAGGACGCTTTCGGTCCGGACCGAGCCGTCCAGCGGAACGAGGATGCGTTTCGGCGACGCGAAGCCGGGGGTGCCGATATTCCCGCGTACGATGAGTACCGAGCTCCGGGCCGTCGCCAGAACGTGTTGGGCCGTCGTACCGAGGCTCCACTCCGTTTCACCCCCCCGATGACTGCCGAGAACAACGAGGTCCGCCCCGAGCTCGCGCGTCAGCGCGACGATTCGCTCGGCCGGACGACCCTGCTCGAGCCGAACGCCGATTCGGCGGCCCGTGGAACGCGCGGCCTCCTTCTCGAACCTCTCGAGATGGGCATTCGCCTCTTGCCGGCTTATTTCCCAGCCGAGCGCGTCGGTCGTGTGCGGTCCAAAACCTTCGTCGGGAGGTTGCATCACGTGGAGCAACGTCATCGCGCTGCCGAAGGTGTTCGCGAGCGAGAGGGCGTACGCCAGGCAGATCTCGGAGCTCGGCGAGCGGTCCAGACAGGCGAGGATGTGACGGATCCCGCGGCCCTGATCGGGGGCGATCGTGTTCGACGAATCCGGTGCGCGAAGTGGATGAGCAATCATTACTTCATCCGGCGAGCACCGGTTCGCTTGTCGAGGCGCATCATGCGCCGGGCTACTGCACGTGCCGTACCCAGCTGCCGGACAGGGCCCCCCTCAGGTCCCCCCGCGCGGCGGGGGGACGTTGGCGTCGCATCCGCGAAGCGGCCGCAGCGGGTTCGCGGCCAGGCGCGCTCGGACTCGCTTTGGCAATCTGCGAAGGCAGAAAAGCAAAGTCAGGGAGCGGTCAGGAGAGCGGCTCGCCGAACATGGTCAAGAAGGCCGCGCGGACGGCTGTTTGCATCGTGCGCGCGTCGGCCCAGCGGTTTTCGACCGTCTGCTCGAGTGCGCGCTCGACGATTTCGACCAGTGCGGGATGGGCTTCGGGGAGCACGGCGGAGAGCGCGCGCGCCGGACCTTCGAAGATGGCCGCCGGCATGTCGGGAAGCGTCGATCGCGCGCGAACGACCTCGCCCGACAGAAGCATGAAAAGCGTCGCCCCGACCGACCAGAGGTCGCTTTGCGCATTGACGAGGTCCCAACGCCCGCGCGCTTGTTCGGGCGACATGAACTCCGGTGTCCCCATGACGACACCGTAGAGAGCCGCCGCCGCCGAGTTCGAGTCTTCGTCGCCGAGGTGCGCGAGGCCAAAGTCGAGAATTTTCACGCGCCCTTCGCTCGTGAGAAAGAGGTTGTCCGGCTTGATATCGCGATGCACGATCCCCGCGTCGTGCAGCGCGGCGAGCCCGTCGAGCACCTGATCGGCGATGCGGAGCACACGCGCGGGCGGGAGCTTGCCGCCCTCGGCCTCCGCCCACTCCTGGAGCGTTCCGCCTTCGAGCAGCTCCATCACGATGCAGACGTTGCCCTCGTCGTCGATGTCGTCCTCGAGCACCCGCACCGCGTTCGGATGACCGTCGCGTAGAAACGCGCAGTCGACCTCCGGCATGAACGGAACGTGGGGATGCAAAACCTTGACGGCACCGCGCCTCCCGCTGGGGTGCGTCGCGGCGTAAACTTCCGCCATTCCGCCGACGCCGATGAGCGCATCGAGGCGCCACTTGCCGCGGACGGTCGTGCAACCGCGCGCCTCTGCGTCGCCCGGCGAATGGCTCGTCCACGTTTGCACGCGGGCCGGTCAAAGCACGTTTCATACCGAGCCGGGTATGCACCCCGGCGCATGAAACGGACGATTCAGCGAGGGGCCAGGATCAACGCGAGCGTCGTCGCGACGACGATCGCAGGCGCCGCCCATAGGCCGAGCATCACGAACGGCCGTGTCCGCACGCCTTCTCCCGCGCGCTGCGCGAGGGCCAGCACGAGCATCGTGGCGAGCGAGCCGAACGGAGTGATGATTGGGCCCACGTCGGCGCCGACCAACGCGGCGAGGATCGTCTTCGTGTCGGCGTGCGAGCTCACGAGCACGCTTCGCGCGATCAACGCGGCCGGAAGGTTATTGAGGACGTTCGACGCGAGGGCCGTCGCCGCCGCCGCAGCGAGCAGCTTCTCCGGCGAACCGGGTCTCATTCCCGCGAGCCACGCGGACGACGCACCGACGATCCCCAGATTTTCGAGCCCGCGCACGGCGATGAAGAGCCCGATGACGAAGGGAAAGACGCCCCAGGCGAGCTCGCCCGCCGCTCCGATGCCGACACAACCGGTCAGTCCGCCGGCGACTGCAAGCGCCCCGCAACCGGCGAACGCGACCGCATACGGCTGGAGTCCCGCGAGCGGCGCGAGGAAGTACCCAATGAGCACGACGACAAGAACGCCCACGCAAGCTCGGAAGTAACCGCGATGCGGCACCGCGCTTTCGGGCTCGGGGAGTGAAGCGCCGTCGTAGCGGCGCGGGAGCTCGCGACGGAAGTGCCACAGGAGGAGAGCGTAGGTGGTGAGAAGCGCCACGACCTGGGGAGCGATCATCCTCGCCGCGAACGCGGCGAAGGTCAGGTCAAACGCATCCGCGAAGAGGATGTTCGTCAGGTTGCTGATGGGGAGCACGAGCGAGCCGACGTTCGCGACGAACGCGCACATCACGACGTACGGCGCGGACGGAAGCTTGAGCCGCTTCACGAGCGCCATCACGATGGGCGTCAGGATGACCGCGGTCGTGTCGAGCGACAGGATCGCGGTGACGACCGCGCCGAGCACGAACGTGTTGCGGTAGAGCGCGCGCGCGCTTCCCTTCGCGACGCGGGCGCACCGCACCGCCGCCCAATCGAAAAAGCCGCTCTTGCCGACGAGAAGGGAGAGCGCAAGAAGCGAAAGCAGGAAAAGAAGGGCATTCTTGCCGGAAAGCGTCGCGTCGACGGCCTCCCGCGGCGACACCAGGCCGAGCGCGAGCATCGCAGCGGCCCCGAGCATCGTCCACCAAGCCTCGTTCCAGCGCCGGGGCCGAACGACGACGAGCGCGAGCATCGCCGAAAAGATGGCCAACGTCGCGCCCACACGGGCCGCGCCCGTCATCCCGTCGCGCCTCCGAGTTTGCGGGTCTCGGGCATGAAGAAGAGAACTCTAGGCGATCGGCGGATTGCCGCGATTCCGAATCCCCTCTACCGGGCGCGTCCGGAATCGGCGCAAAAGCGGCACCGGGAGTTATCCCACGCCCTCGGATGACTCCGGGTGCCGCACCGGGAGTTATCCCACGCCCTCGGATGACTCCGGGTGCCGCATCGGGAGTCATCC
>Ga0265316_10002171_pt1 | contig 20614 bp, 18 predicted proteins | sample 4522metaG_FD_202092 | JGI IMG/M metagenome (GOLD analysis project Ga0265316, IMG submission 202092) | Rhizosphere microbial communities from Carex aquatilis grown in University of Washington, Seatle, WA, United States - 4-5-22 metaG | ecosystem: Host-associated > Plants > Roots > Rhizosphere >... | reverse complement strand
GGCGGTTCGTCGGATACTGGTTCGCGACGGGCCCCGAGCCGCCGAAGGAGCCCGCCGTGCGCGCCGCTTTGATCAGGGACACCGAACTCTTTTTCGACGCCTTCGCGCGGTCGGTCATCGACCACTTCCAACGCGGCCACCGCTTCGTGCCAGCCGACCCGAAAGCCGAGTCCGTGCGAGCCCCTTCCTCGCGGGACGCACGCCCTGCTGGGCGCGGGGGCGGCACGCTATGATTGGCGGGAGGCGACGGATGGTAGAGGAAGACAATCTCCACTTGGAGACCGCCGCAGAACTCGAGGACTTGGAGGACTTGACCCTCGGGACCCTGCCCACCGTGCGGCACGAGCGAACGTTGCATGTCGCCTACCTCGAACCGCTTTACTCTCGCGGCGCCCGCATCCGCCTTGACCTCGAACCGGTGACCGTCGGCCGCTCGAGCTCCTGCGCGGTCCGGCTCGAGGACCCCCGGGTGAGCGGACATCACGCGCGCTTCCAATTCACCGAGGGAGGCGTGCTTGTGACCGACCTTGGGTCCACCAACGGCACACTCGTCGACGGCCATCGCGTGCAGGAGCAGATGCGTGTCACGACGACCGCGGTCGTTACCGTGGGTCGAACCAGTTTCCGCCTTCTTCTGGGCGATGAGCTGAGTGCAGATGGTGCCGACGACTCGCCTAAGGAGCAGCGCGATCGGCTCATCAAAGACCGCGTCGTCTACACGTACCAACAGACCCGCGGGAACCTCTCGCAGACGGCTCGGCTCGTCGGCTTCGACCGTCATACCGTGCGCGACTGGCTACGAGAGCGCGGCGTCTATCGCGAGCCGAAAGAGTGCGTTCGAGAAGGGCGAGCGCCGAGCTCACGGATGACAAAACGATGAGACCTTGGATCGTCGAGATGTAACGAAGGGAGCAGCGTCGTCGGGTGCGCCGAGGGTGCGAGCTCCGCGGTAGCCGGCGTGCGCGGCAAGGATCGCGCTGCCCGACTTGCTTCTCCGCGATGCTCGAGCTTGACCCGGACCTGTCGCATCCGGCCCGCTGCCCCTAGGATCGGCCTCATGCCCCTGCGGCCTATCTCCGTTTTCATCAGCTCGACCTGCTACGAGCTGGCGGACCTTCGATTCGAGCTGGGAGAGGCACTCCGTCGAGACGGTTTTGTAGTCAAGATGTCCGACGACCCGAACTCGGCCTTCTATGTGGACCCCCTAGACGACTCGATCGGTTCGTGCCTGTCGAATGCAGAAGCGTCCGACGTCGTGGTCTGCATCATCGACCGCAGGTACGGTGGCGTCCTGAAGGACGGCCCGAGAGCGGGCCGCTCGGCGACAGAACTAGAGGTTTGCCATGCCCGCGAGCATGGAAAGCCGATCTTCTTTTTCATTCGCGAGCCGGCCATACGTGACTACTACGCGCTTCGGGGTAACCCCGCCTATCAAACGAAATGGGTGGAGCCTGCAAGGGAGGAAGCGCGCAGCAAGTGGCTCGAGTTCGTGAAGTGGGCGTCCGAGCTTCCGAAGCACGAGAACTGGTCGAACTGGTACGACCAGTTCAAGACGGTGCTCGATCTCAAGCCGCTGGTTCGAAAGCGCCTCACAGACCACTTCCCCAAGCAGCTCGGCGCACTCGCTCTTGATCCGGAGCGCGTGCTTCGCCTGGCGTTTATCCGAGGCGCGACGGGAGCCGGAAATGTGCGTGGCCACTTCCGGAACATCGGTCCCGGCCCGGCCTACAACGTCCGGCACGGTAGCCGCGTTGGCGCAGCCGAGGTCGGACCCGCATACCAAGGCGGACTCGCCGAGGGGGACGACATGCTCGACAACTTGCAGGAGCCCCTGTACGTGACATCGGCTCCGGGAGCAGCAGCTCGTGACGCACGGATCGTATTCTGCGAGTACGAGAACCGTTTCGGGGACGGGTACCGCGTGGAGATCCCGCTCGCGATGCCGGTAGCCAACCGGGCGTGGCAGTTCGGGGCAGACCGTTTCTTCGTGCGAGTGGGACTCGGCGAGTGGATGAAGATCAGCGACGGCAACGAGCGGTAGGTCGACCGCGAAAGTCGGACGACGAGGCAGTCGTCAACGTTGCCGACGCATGCCAAACGCCGGACAACACGCCGTGCGATTCGAGGTCACGCGCGGGGATCAGACCTTGGCCGCCTGCCGGTCGCCGTTGGGGCCACCGAGTGGCTCGGCGAGGGCGCGAACGGGATGCTCATAAGTGGAGTAGTCGATGTACGGGAGGTCGCATCTTGCGAGCTTCAGAACGATCCGATTGAAGAGCGTGTGCAATGCCTGCACCGTCGCCATCAGCGCCTCGTACTGGGCCGGGTCGTACTCGGTTCCGTGCGCTGGTTTGTTGCGCTCCCTCAGCGCCGCCTGCTCCACCTTGTCGATGGGAAGATCCAGAAGCTGGAAAAATTCCGGATACCGCGCTCCGGATGACTTGTTGTTGATCCCGCCCAGGTTGTTACGGAGCATGCACACCGCGGCCTCGTCGGGCGTCGGATTGAGCTTCGCGATGGCATCGGTAAGCGTCCGGTCCAAGGCGGTTCGAACGGTTCCCCAGTCCGCTCCTACCAGCAAGGTGGTGGTACCGCCCGCCGCGGTTGCGTAGAACCGCGAGCGTAGCGCCTCCATCGCGGCGCCGTAATGAGCCGCAGAAGCATCGAGCGGAGATGCCTTCGCGAGCCATACCAGCCACAAAGGGAAGCCAAGGTCGATGCCCTGCGCGCCAAGATCGAGCGCGCACTGCACAACCCGCTGGACAGCCACTTGATCGAGGATGGCAGGTGCGTCGCGCAACACGGGCGGGCATGGAGGCATGCTGGGGTTCGAAAACATCTCGTCGCGTCCGAGGATCTCCGCTTCTCTGCACGCAGCTCTTGTCGGCCGGTCGGCCGCGTCGAACACGGTCCAACCGATCGGGATGAGATGCCGACCGAGAGCAAACGAGAGTGCGACGAGGATGGTCTCGCGCACGCTTTCGTTAGGCAGCCCCGCCTCGCCCCGGAACTCTACGAACCCCGGCTTCAGCTCCGTCGGGCAGCGTCCAGACTCGGGACGCCCGATGGTGAGCTTCCACATCTTACCGCCGAGCGTGACGTCGATACGAAAGTGGTCGTTCGATGTTTGTCGCCGCCACGGCGTGGCGACCGGTAGCACGAGTCGCTGTTCTCCGCGGACGCGCTCGAAGGTGCTACCCGCAAAGCGCTCGGTACGCAGAGGCAGGATTCCGGCAACCGCATCGAAGTTGATCAGCCACTCGACGAGCCAGCTCTCTGGTGCAGGTGAGGCGTGGGTGACGCTCACGTCGAGTGCCTTCGCCATTGCGTCGACCGTCAAGTCGCCCGCGCCGGTCATCCGAGTTTTGCTCTCGATCAAGCCGGAAAGCACGACCTCGACCTCCAACGCATGCGCGTCATCCTCGTGCCGACTTCGTCCCCGGAGATGCTTCCTCGGCGTCCGTTGCCCCCCCTTCTTCGCCTCCTCTGGCGGCGGCTCGTAGCTTAAGGGCTCGACCTTGCCCGAGAGCCTCACCTCTAGAGCGCAGCCGCGTGAGCGCTGGACGCTGGCGCCGGTTATAGCCGGCCCGAAGTCACCGGCATCGGCAACGTCGACGGTCAAGGGATCGGACAGCCAGTCCGCTTCCAAGAGACGGCACGGGGTGCGCTGCGTCGCGCTCATTGAGTCGACGATCTGCTCGCGTACTTTCTTCGAGAACACGTAGGTTCAGGAGGGCGTTGGCGGGCGAAGGCGAAGAGCGCGTCCATCCAGAGTGCTTCGAACTGCTCCTTAGACCATGGGTAGTGGTCGGGGAATGTTGATCGCATGAGCGGCCCAGCCTCGCCCGAGCTTCGGTCGGGGTCAACCGGCGATGAAGCGATTGTGAAGCCGCGCCTCCTGGCCTTCGCCCTATCGGCGCGTGCCCTGCCGTCCTCCCGCCGGCCGGACGGTGCGAAGTTTCCGGCGCCTCAAACCTCCGGCTTCGATCACACGGATCGGAGTGGCCGCCTATGGTCGTACCGTCAGCGCGGCGGAACCGATCGATGGAGCGGGCGAGGGGCGAGGCATGGCCTCAGCGTGGCTCGAACACGTAGGGCTGGGTGCGAAACACCCGTCCCGTAATCTGGACAGTCCACTCGCCGCTGCGGGCGTCGACCCAAACCGCAGTGACGTGCATCAACGGCACGTGTGCCCGCCCGGCCCCCGCCAACGAGAACATTGTGATCATCTCGACCTCGTCGAGCCCTTCGAAGACCACGTGCTTCCTGTCCCCTCCTCGAACGTCTGCACGACGCTCCCTTGTGGGATCGCGCGCAATCGAATTGCGATGCGGCGTTCGTGGCTGTTCATCCACATGGGCAGCTCCGTTGGATCCAAGGGCCGCGTTTGGTCGTCGATTCGAACCGGGAACCGGTAGAGATCGGCCATCCCTTCGGTCTCGGCGCCCTTGGGGAAGGCGCATACGCCGATCGGGCCTCTTGGGTCGGGCCGGATGTACAGCGTCACGATCGTCACGTCCGCAGACGGTGCCGTGGCGCCGCGCGCCAGCAGACGGCCTGCGTCGGCCGGGGTCACGGTGAACGCGTTCTCCTCTGGTGTCCGGGGCACCGGGACGCAGAACTGTTGGAGGGCGGTCGCTGTCTCCTTGAGAAGCCGCGGTACGTTGGCGACGCCGTCGATTCGCTCGATCCGCCCAGCACGCTCGCAGACCCCGACCACGATGGTCCCCCCGAATGCGTTCGCGAAAGCGACCACGTCTACGGCGATATTCCGGCGCGTCTGCCGGCAGGCGAGGTCATAGTTGGTCTTGAAGTCGAGCGTGCTGTTCTCGAAGCGCGCGACCAGCTGCTCAACGCTGGTGATCTGCTCGAGGGGCATGGCTACTGGGCTCGACGTCGATCGTTCGACGGAGGTTCGCTTGTCTTGGCCTCGGCTCGTATTTGCCTTGCGCCCTCCCCGAACAGGTCCGCCATGGGTGGAAGCGGCGCGCCTCGCCCCCGTAGCGCTCCGAAAAAGATGCACATGACGTCGCTGTCCAAGCGCATGCCGTCCTCGATGCCTTGGACAACGAGCCGTTCGAAGTCTTCGGTCGCGAGGTCAGTCCCGCGGCAAAGGAGATCGAAAGCAATATGGAACCGCGTGTGCGCGTTCGACGCGTGCTCGGAAGTCGACACGATGAGGGGCTTGTCAGATGGCCATGCCGCGAGCCCTGCCCGTATGACCTCCGGGTCGCCCAAATGGTGGGCTAATTGATCGCGAGCGATGCTCTCGAACTTGCCTTGCCAACGTCCGGCCGTCTCACGGAGCCGCTTCCACGCCGCGATTGCCGCTTCATCGCTCACGACCTGAAGTACTGGCGTGAGATGCGCGGCCTTCAGGCTCTCGACGGCAGCACTCAACTCGTGGAACATTCCCCAGACCATTACGACAAGCGTCGTGCGATTGCGGTCGGCGCTGATCGAGTCGGGAGCGTGCGCCGTCTCCGGTCGATCTTCACTCCAAGGTGGGGACGGGCGGTCGTTCAGCGCCATAAGTAGGTGGAAGGCTGCCGCTCGATCGACGGCGGCAAAAAGGCGGACGAATCCGACCAACAGGTCGTCACCGACGGCCTGACGAAAGGCTGGCACGTCTCGGATCTCGCGCGTCAGTCGACGTCCGGCCTGGATCTCCCAGAGCCCGAACGCGAGCTCGCGTTCGATGACAACACCTTCGGCGGTTCCGAACGGGGTGATGGTGAACTCGAAGGTACGCGGAGGGGCTCCGGCATCATCTGGCTGATCGTTGCTCATGGTGCCTTCGGCCTCGTCGTGTGCCGCGTCACGGGCCGACGCGCGACGGCCGGAGCGTGCCTCCGGCGGCTCCCGAGCGCAAGCCGCTGTCCGCTGTCACCCGTTCGCGCCGTGGCGTGTCGCGCGTCAGGCATGCTCGGCGCCATTCTGCGCGCCGCGGATGCTACCCCCTGCACGAGCGGGAAGCGCGCCTTGGCCCGTAAACGCTGTCACGCGATCGGTGGTAATCGGTCCCGAGCAGTGCGCTCATCTCGTTCTCGTCGATGCGGTGGAGTCGGACGAGCGCGTCGAGAATGACCAGTCGGAGACGGCGCTCGCCGTGCCGGCGTCGGTTGTCTGCCGCGGGAGGCTGGCGCGGCCCTTAACCCCAGGGGAACGGATCCCCATCAGAACACCGAAGAACCTGAAGGCTCTCCTTGGTCATGCGGGTCGCGGTGTAGGAGCGCTGGTTCAGACTGAACTACTTCGTGCGTGAGGGCTTGCTCTTCTTGGCGGGCTTCTTTCGCGTCGCTTTCTTGGACGCCTTCTTTGGGCCGGGCGCTTCGGGTTCCTCGGGCACTGGAACGATCTCGCTCACGTCAGGGATGATCATGGGCGGCCCCCCGGTCTTGTGCTCTCGCTTCTCGATCTGTTCGTCGTTGAAATCGATGACCGCCTTATCCCTCGCTTCCAACTTTACCCGCGTTCGAGTCTTGTCGTGCTTGTGGCGCTTCTTGCGGACCGCGTTGCCGATGGCTTTCACGATGTAGGGGATGAACGGCGAGATGAACATCCAGGCGTCCGTGATCACCTGGTGGATCTCGACGAGGTTGGTTGCGCCGACCCCGGCACCGGTGAATAGGGTCGCGGGCGGCGATGGCCTCTTGCTCAGCGTGACTCGAAAGCCCGCCTTCCTCAGTTCCTTGGCGATGTCCGCCGCGTACTCGGCGGCGGGCGCTCCGTAGTCGATGCGTAAGGCGGGCTTCCCTTTCGGCATGTCGCGAGACTATCGGTTCGCTTGGGTTCGGTACAAGGTGCCTCACCGCCCGTTAGAGACGCCGATGGCGTAGACAGCCCGTTGTCCGACGCGCATCATCTGGCGATGCCGTGGCAGCACGCCGTGAACGATCCGAACGAGGGGAACTTCGTCGTCTGCGTGAATACGCCCAACGATGACCCGCCGACTAAGCCGGTGAGGTACACGAGCCCGAAGACCAAGCAGCCGAAGACCATCCCGGCAGGGGCCGGGTGGACCCACGTGGACAAGTGTCCGTCTGGTTCGGTTCCTGGCACTGAGAACAAGGCCTAGCCCGACCTAGTGGGCATCAAGGTTTGCTCTCCTGGTTCGCGCTCTCTGGCGCCAGGTGCACGTCGACGATTACGGCTCCCAACAGAGCTCCTCGTAGAGGCTATCCGCGACTCCTTGGTGACCGGGATAGACTGAAGCGGCGGTTACGCCTCGAAGGCCGCAGAGTCGAAGTAACCGCCTCGCCTCGGTGTGCGGAAGGGTAAACTTGCGAAACGTGGGCTCGAGGGACCCAAGGAAACGTTGGCGAATCGATATGACCCCGGACGCCAATTCACGCTTTCGCTCGGCTAGTACCGCCTCGGCAAAGGTATCTTCAAACCCCTGCTCGGGCGTCGCCTTACGATCCAACGTAAAGCAGCCGGCCTGCGCGGCGAGGTTTGGATTGGTTGCTTTTGGAGCGTCGACGAGAACGAACCGAGCGATTCCGTCATCTGGCAGCGGCAAAAGCGTCAAATAGAGGCAACGGCAGGCCCAGACGACGAGATTCTTGGCAGGGTCCAATGGTTTCACCTTGTGCGGCCACTCCGGTTCCCTCGCCGTGGCTACCTTGACCGCCGCGAAGTACGCTGCAACCAGCGGCTTGTAGCTCCAGTCGAGGAGCCGCGTCGGCACGCGGTAATGCTGAGCAAGCGCGACGAGCGCGAGGACGTCGTCAGTTGGCCACCGTGACTCGTCTCTGGTCCCCGCGAATGCCGCTTCGTACAGATTGCGCCGGAGTGTTGGCGAATCGTGCGGAATAGGAAACCCCGCCAGATCGGCTGATCGCACGAACGAAAAGATATCCGCGTATTCAATAGTCGCAGGGGATAAAGCCTCAAACTCTGGAACCGTTGGCGGGCGGCGATTCTTCCGAAGTGCGCTTGGGACCAGAGGCCGGTCGCAACGTTGACCTCGAAAGCACCAGCCCAACCGGATGCGGTTGTCCCATTGCGGATGGGAGAGCTCCAGGAAGGAGACCATCTCCTCGGCCTTCGTGCAGGGCTGGGGCTCTACCCCCCGTGGTGGCAAGAGTTGATGGTGGACTGGGACCGGAATGGGGCCAACCATGGCGCAGAAGTGTATCCGCGTTCGCCGCCGCGCGCGCAAGGACGCCACCGCTCTGGCCATCGGGCGCCCCCGCATCAACAGTCCCGTCGAAGTCCCGGCATCGGCCAGGAGGCATCGGCGCCGCGTTCGGCCGTTGGGCATGAGCCGGCCGTGCCGACCCCTGGGCGGCCGTCGGTGACGGCGTCGCGGGTCGTGCCGCTACTTGGCGTTCGTCTTGTAGTCGATGCGTGTGACGACTAGGCCGTGCGCCTTAGCAGCTTATCGATCGCGTTCACGAGGGTGCGGATGCGGAGTTTGGGCTCGCGGTCCTGGTTCAGGTGCGCGCCGCGGGCGGGTGTTGTCCGGCATAGGTGCCCACCCGTATTGCTGTCGGTGGTAGATTCTGCTGAATGAAAGACGTTTATCTTCCGCGAATTCTCTCGTTGCAGCGGAGGCGCTCGACATCTACATTTCGGAAATCGATGCGATCGATCGGGGGCTCAGTCCGTACGAAGGATCAGGACCTACGACGCGACGCGTTCGCGTCGGGGAAGGCCGGGCTCCTCGCCGGATTTCGATTTGGGTGCTTTGAAGTCGAACCTCGAAGCCTTCAGGGCGGAATACGAAGCCCTCAATAAGCCGAAGAGGCGGTTGGGGTAATTCCGCTCACCGACTCGGTTAGGAGCGCACGATGGCTATTCATGACCGGGCCCACCCTCCAAGCCGACTGGCTCGGCCGTCCGTGCCGAGAACGTGGACCGCGCGCGTACGGGCGTAGACGCTCACGACGAGCTTCCGGGTCAAGGAGACGACGAGTACTCGGATCATCGTCGACCCCCAACGCCGGCCCTCGCTTCGCCAACCGGGCGAGCGCGCGCCTTCATGGGGATTTTCCCCAGTAGACGACCGGCGTCGCTCTATGGCGTCCTCAGGGGGCGTTCGGCGGACGCACTCGGCGCCCGCGTCGCCCTGGATCAGCCGTTCTCAAGCCCGATACGCCATGACAAGGAGTGCCCCAATGAACAGTCGTGCGCATCTTGCCCAAGCTGCCGCCGCGGCGCGCGGTCTCGCCGAAGCGCTGAGCGCACTGGCCAAAGACGCTCCGGGGTTGGACGCCGACGGCAATACCTACGACTCGACGCGGCTCCCGCCGCGCACTTCGCGTCGCCGCTTCGCTGAGCTTTGCCGGAGCAATAGGATCCCAGGGGCACACCAAGAGGGCAAGGTGTGGGTTTGCCCTCGTGAAGCGTGGCACGCGACGCGTTCGCGGCGCAGGGAAGGCGTGGTGGCGTCCAAACCACCCATGGCGCCCGAGCACAGCGTTGATGCGCTCCTCGCCCGCCAAGGCCTTCGGCTGATCGACAAGTGACCACCCGGTTCCTCGGCGCTTGTACCGGGAGTACCTTGAACGAGGTTGGGCGAATGAGACGCGAACCAAGCCCGAATGTCCCCCGCCGCGAAGGACGCCCGCTGACCGGGTCGATCGTGTGGCACGACGCAGAGAGGACGATTCCGGTCGGCGTTCGCGTGACGATCGGCGACGGCACCCGCCGGTTGATCCGTTTTGACCCTGGAACGACGTGCGACCAGGCTTTGTTGCTCGCCCCCCAGCTCGCGCAGCGCGCGCGCCTCGCGGTCGCCGGGCATGCACCGGAGACCGTCGAGGAGTGGTTCGTTCGATGGGCCGACGCTCGGGCGGCAAAAGGGCTGTCGAGTATCCGGAACGACCGAGCGCGCTACAAGAAGTGGATCTCGCCTCTGATAGGCGCCGAGTCGATTGCAACGATCCCCCGGCGGCGAATCGAGGAGGTCGTGCAAAGTCTCGACCGCGCGGTTCAGCTCGGCCAATTACGGTGGAAGACCGCGATTAACGTGTGGGGCGTCCTTAGCAAGATGATGAAGGACGCAAGCCGATCCAAGGTGATCGAGCTGCGCGTTCGCGAGGACAACCCGGCCCGCGAAGTTCAGGGGCCCGACCGGGGTGTCGAGCGCGCCGGCTCGTACCTCTTTCCAAGCGAGTTTCTGGCGCTCATGGACTGCGAACGGGTACCCGCCCGCTGGAAGCGTCTCATCATGCTCGCCACGTACCTGTACGTGCGCGTGGGAGAACTCGAGGCGCTGGAGTGGGACGCCGTTGACTTCGAGCACGGTTACGTGCTCATTCACCAGAGCGCCCATGCGGATACGGGGGTCGTGAAGCCCACGAAGACGAAGGACGTGCGCAAGGTGCCGATCGAACCAAACTTGCTGCCTCTCCTGGAGCACATGCGCGATCAAGCATCAAGCGAAGGTAGGGTTCTCACCGCCTTGCCGCCGCGAGAGTCGCTCGCGAAGCGGCTGCGGAAGTACCTGTCCTGGGCCGGGGTCACACGAGCCGAGCTGTTCGCCGAGGACGAGACCCGCCGCGCGCTCAACTTTCACGACCTTCGCCATACTGGCATCACGTGGCGCGCGGTTCGAGGAGACGAGCCGCTCAAGGTCCAGCGTGCTGCAGGGCACGACGACCTGGCGACGACGCAGCGCTACATCAATGAAGCGCAGACGTTCGAAGGCGTGCGCTTCGGTCAGCCGTTCCCGCCGGTAGCCCTTTCGGCCCTGGTGGGTTTTGGCGTGAGTTTTGGCGTTTTGGCCACAGCGGAGGCCAATGGCGGGTTTTTAGCACGAATCGTTGCGTCCCCAGGGGGAGTCGAACCCCCGTTAGCGACGTGAAAAGCCGCGGTCCTGGGCCTCTAGACGATGGGGACGTAGACGGCCGCTCTTACCCGGGCGCCCCTCATTTGTCCAGGGCGTCGCCCCTCGCCCCCTGGCGAACCGTCACGGAGACTTCACATAAGCGCCTTCATGAGGGTGCGTGGCGAGCGGTAAAGGTAAGCGCCCAGGCACATAAGCCCCGGAGGTTCAATGCGCGCGCGTAGTGCTCTCCTTGCCCTTTCAATTCCAGCTTTATCGGCCGCCCTTCTCACGGCTTGCGGCACCGGCGATGACAACACGGTCGTCATCGCGCCCAGCAGCGACGCAGGGGGCGAGGCCGCAAAATCAGACGGCGGCTCCTCCGACGGGAGCGTGTCGGATCACGACGCCGCCACAACCGACGGCGAGGCCGGCGAGGCGACGAACGACGCGACAGTCGACGCCACGACCGACGCGACTACCGGGGACGGGGGAGACGCCGGCGATGCAGGAGACGCGGGCAATGCTGTGGACGCCGCCGAGGCCGGGGACGCATCGCCCCCCGCCACGCTGAAGCACATCTTTTACATCATGATGGAGAACCACGGATACGCAGAGATCATCGCCAATACGGGCGTGAGCGATGCAGGGGGATCTGCTCCCGACGCTGGCGGTACCGGTTCAGACGGTGGCAAAGGCAGCGATGGGGCAACTTCCAGTGAAGGGGGCGAGCCGAGTGAAGCTGGTGACGAGGGCGAACCGAGCGAAGCCGGCGACGAAGGTGACGTCGGTGACGCGGCGGATTCCGGTGTTCTTGCAACTGCAACCGAGGCGGGCACCGCGGTCAATCCTGCGCCTTATATCAACTCGCTGGCGACGAAGTACGGACTTGCCCAAAATTACTACGGAGTCACTCATCCGAGCTTGCCCAACTACCTTGCGGCGATTTCGGGGGACTTCCAGGGAATCTGGGACGACTGCGCGGCCGGCCCCAACGTCACATGTGCGCCGGAGGAGTTCGTTCCAAACGCCGGCGACAGCACCACGATGCAGCTCATGACGGCCGCGCAGGCAGCCAACGCCGCCCTCCTCCCTCACTGGTTTCCGAGCCGGAACATCGTAGACCAACTCGAGGAGAATGATCTGACGTGGACCGCATACATGCAATCTATCGCGGCCGTAGGCGACACCAGCGAGTATTGGCCATATGACACCGTGGTAGGCTCCGACGGCGGCGCCACGCTCGTGCCTCGGAAGCTCTACGCGCAGAAGCACGATCCCTTCATGTACTTCACTGACATTCGGCAAAACAGCAATCGGATGCAGCGAATCGTTCCGTTCACGCAACTCGCGACCGACCTCGCCGGCGGGAACGTCCCCAACTTCGTGTGGATCAGCCCCGACCAGTGCGACGATATGCACGGCGTTTCTACCGACAACGCCAGCGCCTTGGGGAACGCCGCCTGCGGCGGAACCGATTCGCAGGTCATTGCCCTCGGGGACGCATTCCTGCAGGTCACGGTACCGATGATCATGGCTTCGCCGGCGTGGACCGAAGGCTCGGCGATCGTCATCGTTTGGGACGAGGACGACTACTCCGGCACCGCGGGCTGCTGCAAGAGCCCGACGGGCACCGGCGGAGGGGTGCTTGGCGGTGCACACGTCCCCGCCATCGTGATCTCCTCGAAAGTAGGGACCCACCTGACATCAACAGCTCCGTACAACCACTATTCGCTCTTGGCGACCATCCAGCACATCTGGGGTTTCGACTGCCTCGCCAATACCTGCGGGATGGCCGACGGCGATCTCATGACGAAGCTGTTCTTGCCGTAAGGTCCGGCCTCCGAGTTCCCCCGCCGCCTGTGCCAGCGGCGGGGGCGAGAGCGCGGCGGGCCCTTCAATCGCCTTTCAAGATGTGGTCAGGATCGCCCAGAAACTCGAAATGCATCGTGTCGCGCAGCCGGTCATGACCAAGCCAGTAGAAGCCGTATCGCTCGAAGGCATGCACCCAACATTCGGGCATCGCCATTCGGTCGTACTCGGTTTTGGACGGACGTGTGCACGCCGGCACGTCGCTCCAAGGTTTGACGCAGCCGCAGCATGAGTTTCGCGCGGGATCGATGTCGATCGCAATGCCGAAGATGTGATTGGTGACTTCGCCGCCTCGATATGTGTTTCGGAAGCGAATGCCGGCCAGTGCCTGCGGCTTGTACGGGTGATCCGCGCACGCGCGCTCGATCTCGTCCTCGACGCACCGGAGCGCCGGCACCACTTTTCGGTGCATCTTGATTGGTAGCCCCCTGAAGGTCGTCGAGACGAGGTATGCGCTCGGGGGTTGCGCGTCCCGGCCGGCGTGACCGAAGCCCTTGAAGTAGCCGTACGTGTCAGTGCGGTACTGGATGGCGCGCTCCAGCGCGTCCTTTCCGCCTTTGAGAAAGTTGGACCGCACGAGGAAGTCTTGCGGCGCCTGTTCGTTGCATACCGCCGAAGTAAACGACCGCGCCGACGGTGGAGGAGACGCGTCGCTCCCGTCGGCGGCAGAGGCTTCGTGCGGAGCTTCGGACGGCCCAGGAGCAGCACTCGCGACCGCATCGGTGGTCGTCCCCGCGTCGGGGGCCGTGAATCGAGTCTCGGCCTCGAGCGCCGGGATCGCGCCGGTCCCGGCCGCGGCGCGCGCCGCGGAGGACGGGGCGGGCGCAGCGGGAGCTGAAGCGGCGCACCCCGAGGCGGGAAGGGACAACGCAAGCGCGGCGTAAAGAAACGGTCTCATGTCGCCTGGCACTTCTTAGCGCCCGGGGCCCTGGGCGCGTGGACTTAAGTTTCGCCGAAACGCGTGAGGCTCGCGGTGCGATCCGCCACACCCAAAGGAAAGACGCCTGGGCTCGATCGGCCCCCGCATTGCAAACTATTCAGTCGCAATCACAAGCGGCAGGAGGGCACATGCGCACATCGTTGGCTAGGAATGGTGTCATCGTCCAAGTTTGCGTCGCACTCGGTGTTGCCGGGAGCATCGTCGCTCAGTCGCGGGTCAGCCGCGCGGCGTTCGAGGCGCCCGCGCCGAGTGGCCCCGGTACCGAGCAAGTCGACCAAGAAGGACAGCGAAAGGGCGTCCTTCCCGGATGGGAGGCGAGCGGCACGCTGGGAACGGGGTTCTCCGACACGTACGGCGTCGGCATCGGAGGCCGCGTCGGCTACACGCTGCCGGTCGGCGTTTATCTCGGCGGCCAGATGCAGGCGTATTGGGGGCAGAACAACGGCGGCCAAACGGGGCACGCGACGTTCGTCGGCGCAGAGGTGGGTTACAAGATCTATCCGCTGCAGGCGGTCAACGGGCTCGAGTTTCGGCCCTACGTCTTCGGCGGTCCCGCATTCATTTCGCAATCGACCAGCGACGCGCCCTACGTGCGCAGCAAGACGGGGTTTGCCGTACAACCGGGAGCGTTGACCGTGTTTCACATCGGCCAGGCGTTCCTCGGGGCCGACTTCCACTTTCTCGCCACGCCCTCTCCGTTCGGCGCCGCCCTGCTCGGTAGCGCTGGCGCGGGGTTTTGAGGATGCCTAGACGTCCTTCTCGTCGCGCACCCGCGCAGCCTTGCCCGCGAGGTCGCGCAAGTAAAACAGGCGCGCGCGACGCACTACGCCGCGACTGACGATGTCGACTTTCTCGATGCGGGGGGAATGGGAGAGAAAGATGCGCTCGACGCCGACATTGAAGCTGACTTTGCGAACGGTAAAAGTGCTTCGCGCGCCCGCCCGGTGGCGCTTGATGACGACGCCTTGGAAAACCTGGGTGCGCTCCTTGTCGCCTTCCACGATGCGGTAGTGGACGCGCACGGAGTCCCCCACCCGGAAGTCGGGGAGGTCCGTTCGCAGGAGCTTGGACTCTAGCTCGGCGAGCTTGGGGGATGTATGCATGGCGACTTGTGCGAGGGGGCGGCCTTAAAGCACGCTCCCAGGCTCGTGTCAAATGCCGCGGCTCTCTAGAATGGCAGCTTGACGGGACGCTTGCGGCTCGTATTCTCCGGCCCCCCGCATGAATCTCCAACCCGGCATCTTTGGCCGCAAGCTCGGCTGCACGCAAATCTTCCTCGAAGACGGAAGCGTCTCGCGTGTCACTGTGCTCGAAGCAGGCCCGGTCGTTGTCCTCGCCAAGCGCACAGTCGAGAAGCATGGTTACACGGCTCTCGTGCTCGGGCTCGAGGAGAACAAAGAAAAGCACACGAACAAGCCGACGATGGGCTTCTTCAAGAAGGCGGGCGCCACGCCCAAGCGGTTCGTCAAAGAGCTGAGGTGTGCTCCGGAGTTTGCCGCGAAGTGGGAGGTGGGTCAGACGCTGAAGCTCGACGAAATCTTCCAGCCGGGCCAGCTCGTCGACGCACGGGGAACGACGCGCGGGCGCGGCTTTACGGGCGTCGTCCGGCGGTGGGGCTTCGCGGGAGCGGTCACGACGCACGGCACGCACGAATACCGGCGCCATCCCGGCTCGATCGGAACGAACATGACTCCGGGCCGAACGCTACCGAACCTCCGGATGGGCGGGCAGTACGGAAACGAGACCATTTCGATCCTCAATATCAAAGTCGCCCGAGTGGATGCCGAGAAGAACATGCTCCTTCTCGAGGGCGGCGTCCCGGGCGCGCGCAACGGCTTCGTGCTCGTCCGCCAAGCGGTCAAGACGAAGAAAAAGTCGGCGAAGCGCTAAGCGCCGCCGGCATCATTCTTCGCTGCACCAGCAGCGCACACGCTGCCAGAACTCCGCGCTCGGCATTCTCGTGGCCGGTGGTTCGGTCTTCGCATCGCCTCGCGCATCGCGGCCGGGTTGTTGCTCGGGGCCGCCCCGAGCCTGAGGCAGCTCATTGGAAGCGAGTTCGAACGGATCGACCAGCGTGTGCATCGCAGCTCCCTGAGACACCCGGCGCGACAGAACCCTCCGCACCGGAACGAAACCTTACGCCGGATCCCAATGCGCGATCGAGCCCCGTCTCGCGGACTCTGCCGGGGAGTCGTTTGCAGGCTACGTTCGTGACTACGGCGCAATGTCCCGTCGCAAGAATCCCTACGCCAAGCCAGACCACTTCACTCGGGCGGCGAAAGACGCCGGCTTCCCTGCGCGCAGCGTCTTCAAGCTCGAAGAGATCGACCGGCGGGCGCGCCTTTTTCGCAGTGGCATGCGCGTTCTCGATCTCGGCGCCGCGCCGGGAAGCTGGTCGCTCTATGCGCTGACGCGCATCGGTATGACGGGCAAGCTGCTCGCAGTGGATCTCGAAGCCCTCACCGTGCCGCTCCCGTCCAACGCGGTTTTTCAGCAGGCCGACGTCTTCGCCCTTGCAGACGACGACGCTTCTCGGTTTGCCCCCTACGACGTGGTTCTCAGCGACATGGCACCGAAGACGACGGGAAGTCGTCCCACCGATCAGGCGCGCAGCTTCGAGCTCTTCATGCAGGCGCTCGCCGTTGCGCTTAGACTCGGTGGTCCGGGCGGCGCATTCGTGGGGAAAATCTTCATGAGCGACGATCTCCCTCTCGCGCGCGCCGAACTTCGGCGCCACTACGCGACCGAGCGCCTCATTCGGCCCTCGGGGACGCGCGCGGTCAGCACGGAGATATTCGCCGTGGGCCAGGGGAAGTTTCGATGACCGGCACGCGCGTCTCGCAGCTCTTGGCCGGTCGCTTCCTCGTCGAGCGGGAGGTCGGGCGAGGGGGCGTCGGCGTGGTGTACCGCGCGCTCGATCAGGTGAGCAAACAGACAGTCGCCCTCAAGGTCATCGCTCTTCCGGGGGTCGACGGTGGGGAGGAGGCGCGCTTTCGTCGCGAGGGTCGCGTGCTCGCCGGACTTCACCATTCGGGCATCGTGCGCGTCGTGGCGTTCGGGCAGCTCGACGACGGGGAGCCCTACATCGCGATGGAATGGCTCGACGGAGAAGACGTCGCAAAACGCCAGCGGCGCTCGCCTCTCTCGCTCGGGCGGAGTCTGTTCGTGGCCGCCGACGTTTGCGACGCGCTCGCGGCGGCGCACGATGCGGCAATCGTGCATCGGGACGTCAAGCCGTCGAACGTATTTCTCGTCGGAAGCGGCGCGGGGGAAGCAGGCTCTTTCGAGGTCAAGCTGGTCGACTTCGGTGTCGCGGCGGTGGAGGACGCAAAGCTCACGCGTACGGGCGCAATCGTCGGCACGCCCGCGTATATGGCGCCCGAGCAGGCCCGCGGCGACAGCAGGATCGACGGACGCGCCGACATCTACGCGCTCGGTGCGACGCTCTTCGAAATGATCGCTGGCCGCCCGCCGCATATCGGGCCGACCCCGATCGCCGTTCTGGCGCGCTTGGTGACGAGCCCGGCGCCACGGCTCTCGGAGGTGCTCCCGGACGTGTCTCCGCGACTTGACGACTTGCTGGCTCGCTTGCTGGCAACGTCGCCGGCGGAGCGCCCCGCCTCGGCGGGTGACGTGGCCCGCGAGCTTCGAGAGCTTGCCGCCGACCTCGGGAGCGCGTCGAGCGACCGCCCGACGCGAGGCCAACCTCCAGATGGTTCGACCGCGAGCTTCACCACCGGCCGGACGGGCGGTACGCGCCTCGTCACGTCAATCGTGGCCACTTGCGTCCCCAAGGGCCCCGCGCGCGCAAGGCTGCTCACCCACCTTCGCTCGCGCGGTGCCGAAGCGACGGAGCTCGGCGGCGACGCGATCGTGGCGCACCTCGGCGTTCACACGGCGCTGGGCGACGAGGCGACGCGAGCGCTCGACCTCGGGCTGCGCATTGCGAAGGTCAATGCATCGGTTGGGATCGCCACCGGTCGTACTCGCGTCGACCGCTCGCTGCCGACCGGAGACGTTGTCGACCGAGCGTCCGCACTCGCCCGAGATGCAACCCGGGGACAGGTGTTGGCGGATACGACGACGACCGAACTGACGCGCGGTCGATACGAGCTGCAGCTCCGCGGCGACGGGAGCGCGGTCGTTGGCGGTGCGCTCCGCGGCCGTCGCGAAATCATCGGCGGGGCCCCCTTCGTCGGGCGCGAGGCCGAGTTGGCCCAGATCGTGGCGGCGTTCGAACGGTGTGTCGACGACAAGACGCCCATTGTGGTGACCGTCACGGGCGCCCCTGGAATCGGCAAGACCCGCCTTCGCCGCGAAGCTCTTTCGCGCATCGCGAGTCACCCAAGCGCCCCTCGCATCGTGCTCGCGCGATGCGAGTCGTTCGCAAAGGGCCACGCTCTGGGCGTGGTCGGGGACGTGGCTCGCGCGCTCAGCGGGGTGGCCAAGGGGGCGCCGCCTCAGGAGGCGTTCGACGCGACCGACGTGCTCGTCGCCCTGAGCGAGGCCCAGTGCTCCGACGGCGCACGGGAGCTCCTGGCGCGCCTCATCGCGAACGAGGCGCTCCCCGAGTTCGACGATACGCGCGGGGCCCGCGATGCGCTCTGGCTGGTGCTCACGGACATGACGGCCGGACTCGCTCGCCACAACCCTCTCGTGATTGTTCTCGAAGATGCCCAGTGGGCGGACGTCGAGAGCCTGTCATGGCTGGATCATTTGCTCGCCCGCGGGGCCGGGCGGCCGCTCTGCGTCCTCGCCGCAGCCCGCCCCTCGCTATGGCGCGACGCGCCCACCCGCTTCGAGGGGCGCGACCACGTGCGCATCGAGCTCCGGCCGTTGTCGCGAAGATACGCGCGTACAATCGCTTCAGCGCTCCTCGGCGAGAGGGCAGGGGGCGCGCAGGGAGAGGCGTTGATCGACTCGATTGCGCAACAGTCGGCTGGGCTGCCGCTCTTTGCCGAAGAGCTCGCCCGAATCGCGGCAGCTGGGCGCGACAGTTCGAAAGCGGCGACCATCGAGGCGGCGATGCAAGTGCATCTCGACGCGCTCGAAGGGCATGGGCGCGACGCGGCGGCCAAGCTCGCTGTGTTCGGTCAGGTGGGATGGGACATCGGGCTCGAGGCGATCGGCGTGCCTGCCGCGGCCGATGCGTTGCGGGAGCTCGCGGCGGCCGAAGTGTTGGTCGAACAGGCCCACGCCAGGTTCGTTGGAACGCGCGAATTCGCCTTCAAGCATGCACTCATGCGCGAAGTGGCCTACTCCTCGCTCGGCGACGACGCGCTTCGCGAGTACCACGCTCGGTGCGGTCGTTGGCTCGCGAAGATGGGAGAGGACGACGCCATTGTAGCCCGTCACCTCGATATCGGCGGGGACGGCGCCGCCGCGGCGGTGCATCTGGAGAAGGCCGCGCGGCGCGCACTGGCAGCCCACGCTCTGCCCGAGGCCGTGTCGCTCGCCGAGAAGGCGCTTGCCTACGCCCAAGACAAGCCGACCCAGTTTGCGCGGGCGCAGCTCCTCGACGAGGCGTGGAACCGGCTCGATGCGCGCGCCGGCGAGCGAGACACGGCTGTGCGGGCGATGCAGGACGCGGTTTACGACGAGTCGAGCGACGTGCGCGCGCGAGGGGCTCGCGTGCGTTACGAAGACGCGTGCGGAGGCGACGCCGAGACCAGTGCGCGCCTCGACGAGGTCCGGCGCTCCGCCGAGGGTGCCAACCTGTCCGACGAGGAGGCTCGTTGCGGTGCGGCGCTCGCAGCGCGCTTTGCCTACGCGGGGGAGTTGGACCGTGCCGAAGAGGTTGCCGACGGACTATTGACACTGTCCCGGAGTCACGGCATCGCGGCAGCCGCAGTGGACGCGTGGCAAACGCTGGCGGTCGTTCGTCAAGCGCGTGGAGAAGTAGGCGCAGCCCTCGATGCGAGGCGGAGCGCAGCGCGCGCGGCGAGCGCTGCGGGTCTGAAGGCGCGCGAAGCAACGCTGACGATCAACGTGGGCTTCGCGCTCACCACGGTCGGCGCCCGTGGCGAGGCGCGGCTCGCCATCGAGAGCGGCATCGCCCTGGCCCAGGCGATCGGTTCGCCGGGGGTGGAACGGCACGGAAAGATGGTCCTTCTCTGCTGGGCGGCGACGTTCGGCGATGATGCTTCACTCGAAGGTCCCCTCGCCGAACCGCGGGCCACCGCAGGCGCCGCGCTGGCCGGAAGCTGGGTTCCGCACGATCGAGCGACGCTCGGCGTTCTCTTCTATCGCGGGATGGAGATGCTCCGCTGTGGGACCGGCGAAGGCGACGCGCGGACTCTCCTGAAGATCGCTGCCCAGGGTTATCGCGCCACCAAGATGCTCGACGTTCTGCCTGTGGCGCTCGGGCTTTGGGCCGAGGCCGAGCGGCGATGCGGCGATGCCACCCGGGCGAGTGCTCTCGCGGCCGAGGCGGCCATGCTTCTCGAAGAGGGCTCCCCGAGCCTGCTCAACGAGGCCCCGGTGTTTCTTGCGCTCCACGATGCGTGCACCGATCGCGGCCAGCTCGAAGAGGCGCGCGGCGCCATCGCGCGCGGTGTGCCAAGCCTCGTCAGGCGCCTCAAGGGCCTCGGCGGGACGCCTTACGCACGGACCTTTCTCACGCAGCTCGCGTCGAACGCCGGGCTCCTCGCGGCGGCCGAGGCCTACGGGCTTTTGCCGGACGACGCCATCGGTGCTCTCTCCGCCGACGTCGCCTTGGAGCCCGCCGTGGCATAGAGCCGCCCGTGGTAAGCTCCGCGTCGATGAGAACGACCATCGCGGCGCTCCTCCTCCTCCTCCCGCTCGCGTCGGCGTGCGACGAATCCAAGAATGACAAGCCGTCGGCCGCTGCGCCGAGCGCATCCGCGGCGGCGCTTCCGAGCGCGACCCCCCCGGCACCACCTCCGCCGCCGCCGCCGCCCACGATAAGAAAAAAGCTGGCTTCTGAATGCAAACCGCATCCAGCGGTCGTCGACTTTTCCGATCAGCCCGATCTCGAACGGGAGGTCCGCCGCAAGCTTGGCAAGGAC
>Ga0265316_10002170_pt1 | contig 20616 bp, 12 predicted proteins | sample 4522metaG_FD_202092 | JGI IMG/M metagenome (GOLD analysis project Ga0265316, IMG submission 202092) | Rhizosphere microbial communities from Carex aquatilis grown in University of Washington, Seatle, WA, United States - 4-5-22 metaG | ecosystem: Host-associated > Plants > Roots > Rhizosphere >... | reverse complement strand
TTTCGGTATTACAATAGGGATTTTTTCGATTATTTCGGTATTCACTGTACTTGACTGGATGGAAAAATCAATTCACGACTCAATTTCATCTTTAGGAGATAACGTGATTTATGTTCATAAATTTCCCTGGGGTCTGAATACAAAGCTTCCCTGGTGGGACATCATCAAAAGACCTGTAGTTTCGGAAAATGATTATCAGGCAGTTCTTACCCGGTCTGAAAAATCTGCCACGGCCTGCTTTACGGTCTCCCAGTCTGAACAGATAAAATACAGGAAGAATCTCGCAAACGAGGCTGATGTTATGTCAGTTACTCCCGAATTTGTTAATATCCGGTCATTTGAAATTGAAAATGGCCGCTATTTTTCACCTGAAGAATCGGCTTCTGGTAAAAATGTCGCCGTTATCGGAGCCGTAATAGCTGAGAGGTTATTTGATAAGGCTGATCCTGTAGGCAAACAGATAACAATCTCAGGAAAAAGAGCAAATATTATAGGTGTATTTAAGAAGGAAGGTACCGGAGGGATAGGTGATACCGGGATGGATGAGGAGACTTTAGTCCCATTGAATTTCGGTAAGACCTTTATAAACATGAAAAATAATTTTCTCAATGCTACTTTAATGATCAAGGCTAAAGACGGAGTTCCGATAGAGGAGTTAAATGATGAGGCTACCATGATTTTAAGGGCTGCACGAAGACTTCAGCCTAATGAGGCAGATAACTTTGCATTGAACAGGGCCAGCCTGATTTCTCAGAGTTTTAGTGGTGTATTTGCGGGAATAAATATTGGCGGATGGATAATTGGAGGTTTCGCAATACTTGTAGGAGGTTTCGGAATAGCCAACATAATGTTTGTTTCCGTAAGAGAGAGGACAAATATTATTGGTATTCAAAAAGCCCTCGGAGCAAAGAAATTTTTTATACTTCAACAGTTTTTAGTTGAGTCCATGTTGCTTTCCATTATCGGGGGACTTCTTGGAGTTTTTATGATTTTTATTGGCACTATTGTTATCAATTACCTTTATGATCTGAATATATATCTGACTCTGGCAAACATGTTTCTTGCAATATTCATTTCAGGACTTATAGGCGTTATAGCCGGTTATGCTCCGGCAAATACCGCAGCTAAAATGAATCCGGTTGAGGCAATAGGCTTTTCATTCTGATTTCATCAGATTATCATTAATCCATAATATTATATAATAAATATTATACTGATAATTTATGCCCTGACTGAACTAGGCATTGTTTCAGGTTTTCTTATCTTTGATCTTTCATAAAATATTGATTTAAGACTGTAAAATGTTTTTAAGACTTTTCAAAGAGGGTTTTTTATTTGCAGTCAAGTCTGTTATAGTTAATAAGTTACGGACTTTTCTTTCACTATTCGGCATTACGATCGGAATTTTTTCGATTATATCAGTATTTACAGTACTCGACTGGATGCAGAAATCAATTCACGATAGTATCTCAACATTGGGCGATAATGTACTATATGTTCAGAAATTTCCATGGACTTTCGATCGCAACTGGGCATGGTGGGATATCATCAAATGGCCGGTAATTTCTAAAGATGATTATCAATCTGTTCTGAATAAATCTGCAAAATCTAATTCTGCCTGTCTGTCCATCGAACAGCCGGAACAGATAAAATATAATAAGAACCTTGCCAGCGATATCAGGATTGATGCAGTCACACACGATTACCAGAATATCAGATCCTTTGATATCGAAAACGGACGCTATTTCTCGCCTGAAGAATCAGCTTCCGGAAAAAATGTAGCAATTATTGGTGCAGTAATAGCAGAAAGATTATTTGAAAAGAACAATCCCGTAGGTAAACAGATCACAATTGCAGGGAAAAAAACAAATGTCATAGGTGTATTTAAAAAGGAAGGTAAAGGTGGAATCACTGATAACGGTCTGGATGAAATGACACTGGTTCCACTAAATTTCGGCAAAACCTTCATAAATATGAAGAATTATTTTTTGGATGCCACACTTATGATCAAAGCAAAACCCGGAGTTGCTATTCAGGAATTAAGCGATGAGACAACAATGATTTTGAGGGCAGCAAGAAGGTTACAACCAAAAGAAATTAATAATTTCTCAGTAAATAAACCAAGCATGTTGACCCAGGGGTTTGATGCTGTTTTTGTTGGAATTAATATAGGTGGGTGGATCATAGGTGGATTTTCAATTCTCGTCGGCGGGTTCGGGATCGCAAATATTATGTTCGTTTCCGTCAGGGAACGCACTAATATTATAGGCATACAGAAGGCTCTGGGAGCAAAAAAGTTTTTTATACTTCAACAGTTTCTGGTTGAATCGATGCTTCTTTCAATTATCGGAGGACTTTTAGGAGTGTTTATGATATTTCTCGGTACTCTGGTGGTAAATTACCTTTGGGATCTGAATATGTACCTTACAGTGGGAAATATCTTTCTCGCAATTTTCATCTCTGGAATGATTGGAGTGGTGGCTGGTTATGCCCCGGCAAATATAGCAGCTAAAATGAATCCTGTAGAGGCAATAGGTTTCTCATTCTGATTTTATCCTGTTCTCATCTATCCATCGTGTCAGCTGAACAAACTGATCAACAGATAATTGTTCTGGTCGCAGGCCGAATTCAGCGTAATCATCCCTTTTTAATTCAAATGCAGCTCTTACTGAGTTCCTTAATGTTTTTCTGCGCTGATTAAAGCAGGCTTTAACCACCCTGAGAAATAATGTCTCGTCACAATCGAGGTTTTTAATGTCATTCCTTATCAATCTGATGACTCCGGATTTTACCTTCGGAGGAGGTGAAAAAACGTGCTCCGGAACTGTAAAAAGATATTCGGTTTTATAAAAAGCCTGTAGCAATACGCTCAGGATACCATACGTTTTTGAACCCGGTCCGGCACAAATTCTTTCCGCAACCTCCTTTTGCAGCATTCCTGCTATCTCAACTACTTTATCTCTGTGTTTCAGTACCTTAAAAAATATCTGAGTAGAAATATTGTATGGAAAATTTCCGATTATAGCCATTTTGTCTGTGAAATATTTGTCAATATCCAGAGAAAGGAAATCGCCGGTTATAACATTTTTAAGTTCCGGAAAGTGCTCATTGATATAGTGAACCGATTCATTGTCAATTTCAATAACATGGAAATCATTAAATCCTTTTTCCAGCAGGTAACCGGTGAGTATTCCCATACCCGGACCAATTTCAAGTACAGTTCTATATCCGTTACCGGTAAGTGTGTCAGCGATTTTACGGGCAATAGCTGTATCTTTCAAAAAATGTTGCCCAAGGCTTTTTTTGGGGAATACTCTTGTCATCTGTTTTCATTATTTCTTATATAATTGACTATTTCCTTTCTTAGAATCCACCTCTTCCTAAATCCCTCTCTCAGGGGAGAGGGACTTAATAACTGATTTTCTTCTCACCCCTTCTCTCCTGGAAGAAGGGGACTGGGGATGAGGTGCACCAAGGAGAAATTTTTGTTCCCAAGTTGGCAGGATCATAGGTGAATTTTTTACACCTGCAGCAGTTCTCTCCCGAACTTTCTCAGTATTGGTAATTTAAGCGATTCAAGAAAAGCGATAAAACGCTTAAGAACGTTATAATATAATGTTATAAACAGGCAAAGGATCATAAACCAGACTGCAATCATATTAAATATCATGGTTTCAATCTTAAGGTTACCAATTTGTTTATAGGGAGCAAAAAAATGAGCCCTTCCCAGTTTTGATCCGGGCGCCATATATATTGGATCCGCTTTCTGAATAAGCCTGTCATCTGCATCGTATATTTTATCGGTCGAGAGCCTGTTAAGTACCACATTTGCAAGATTTTCATTGTAATTTTTATCCCGCAAAATCATGAACTCATCCTCACCCATCCTGCTTGCAATCTGTTTGTACAATGTGTCGTGTTTGTAGGTTATTAATCTGCTTTTCATCCTGAATGAAGTCCTAACACTGTCAAGGAATTCTTTTGTATCCATTGCAACGGATTCATTGAATGACAGATAATTTAAATTTCTGACCCAATTCCCGGGCATAATTCCTGATATGGAAGCAAGGCTATTTATATGATAATTAAGTTTCTTTAGATTTGTTTCAATCGCCCCCTTATAATCAGGATTTTTCCCTTCAGTAAGACAAAAATCGACTTTGACTTTTAAATCAGGGACAAGAAATGATGCATACCAGTCATTCTGACTGATTTCCATATCATACTCGAAGAATGGCTTTTCAAATCTATTACCTTTGAACTGTTCAACACACAGTGCTTCGTACGCCCATCGGGTAACCATTATATCACCTGCCAAAGGAACATAAATTTTTTTGCTGATCGATTTATGAAGATCATCGAATTTTATCATAGCTCCGCCGAGCAGAAGCTGTGGAACAAGAATAAGAGGAATGAGTATATAAATGCTGACAGCCGTACGCATTCCTGCAGATATATTCAATCCCAACATGTTACCAAAGCAGGCAGTTGAGAAAAGTATGATCCATTGCTGTAAAAGCATTCCCCTGACCTCGAGAATTAAACTGGCAACCAGTACAAATGAAAGCGACTGAATTGCGGATAAAGTGAACAGGAAGTTGATCTTTGATATAAGATAACTCAGCCTGCTTAGATCCAGGAATTTTTCCCGTTCAAGAATTTTTCTGTCGCGGAAGATCTCTTCAGCGCTCACGGTCAGTCCTATGAACAATGCAACTATGACAGCCATGAAGAGAAATATCGGATAATTCTTGTTATTTGCAAAGCTGTATACCCCGTTTTGACTGAATTTGGAAATATACCCTAGGATGAATGCCAATAATGGGGCTTCGATAAGGTTAATTGTCATATACTGACGATCAGCGAGTTTCCTCGTAATGTTTCGCCTTATGAATGTTCTGATCTGGTCAGTCTTTTTAGGGACCCTGAAGTTGCTCGGAGGAATAACTGATTTTGAGGGCCTTTCCCCGAGAACAGGCATCATCTTCTTTTTATACTTTTCGTACCACTCTTTTGGACTGATTTGTCTCTCTTTCCCCGGATAACCTGAATTATCAATAACCTTAACCTCAACAATATGCAGAATATTATCAGTCTCAACATTTCCGCAATTAGGACATTCGCTTTCAGCAGCATTTGCCTGTGATGTCTCGGTTTTGAAATATACGAGGGCTTCTACAGGATCTCCATCATAAATCATATAACCACCCTTATCAAGCAGCCATAACCTGTCAAACATCTTAATAATATCCGATGAGGGTTGATGTATGATCGCAAAGACCAGTTTCCCGCTTAATGACTGATTTCTCAGCAGGCTCATAACTTTTTCAGAATCAAATGAGGATAATCCCGATGTCGGTTCGTCAATAAATAACACCACAGGCTCGCGCATAAGTTCGAGACCAATGTTAAGCCGCTTCCGCTGACCCCCGCTGACCTTCTTATTCATCAAGTCTCCAACCTGAAGATCTTTAATATCATAAAGGTCAAGATCCTGCAGGACTTTCTGAACAGTATTTTTTAGTTGCTCTTCATTATAATCACCAAAGCACAACCTGGCATTAAAATAGAGATTCTGATACACTGTCAGTTCTTCAATAAGCATATCATCCTGAGGAACAAATCCTATAAGTCCTTTTAGTTCTTCTGAATCTTCGTTAATATCATAACCGTTAATGAAAATGTTACCTGAAGAAGGTTTGATTTTGCCGTGCAACAAATTCAGCATCGTGGTTTTCCCTACTCCGCTACCTCCCATTATTCCGATCATGTTCCCAGATTCGACTCTGAAATTCGTTTTCTGAATTCCGTTATCAGAGTTTTTGAACTGAAATTCAACGTCATGGCCTTCGAAAAATATCTTTTCAGGGAATTTCCTGGAAACAAATTTTTTGTAAATTTTAGAATAGTAAATAGGATCTATGCCCTGGCCTTTTATATTCACGCCACGGTCCAGAAGATATGGTCTGCAGGCAATTATATCTCTCCCTTTGAAATACAGAACAAGTGATCCATCGTAGGTAAAAAGAAGTGTGCCGGTGCTTTCAATATGCATTACAACCAGATGGCCCTTAAATCCTTTTAATCTTATATGACGCCATTTATCGTAATTTTTATAAATACCCGATCCGGAATATTCAGGATTATCACTTTCAATTATTAAAACACATTCAGGCGATACCTCATCATATGATCTGCCAATCATGAAGGCAGTTGCGTTTTCATATTCCTTTTTAGAAATATTGAAAGTTCTGGAGACGATGTCTATAATAGTCTTCTCCTGTTCAGAGATCATTCCGTCTTCAAAAGCAAATTCAATCAATTGCAGAAATACGATCATCCTCTCTTCGAGGAACAACCCTTTTTTTATTTGCCGGCAGATATTAGTAATCTGAAATGAGATAAGAGATTCGTCATCTGCCAGTTCCGCTTTATCAACACTTTTAAGTTCATTTGAATAGAACTCAAGGTTATTTTCGAAGAGGGCATAGTATTCTTCCTCAAGTTCCCGGTTAAGATATCTCCTGAGGTAACTGCGCAGAATTTTTTTGCCTCTTGATGATATTCCGGCAGGGTTGATGGTCGAAACGATGGCAAAAATGTGAATTAAGGCGAGTAATACCGATTCCCTCATAAAACGTAAAGTAAAAAAAAGACCGCAAAGTAAGATTCTTTGCGGTCAACTATTTATGTAAAAATTATTTTACTATCTGTTCCCTTACATCACCAATAACTGTGGTTATGTCTTTAATATTCTGTTCAGTCAGACTTGTACCAATGCCTTCGTATACCTTTTTTACCGGATCAAGTACTTTTACAAAATCACTGACACTTGGATCGTTAAGATATGGCTTGGTTATTTCAAGGAAAATATCGAACGACTTTTTTTGCTCAAGCAATACCTTTGAGATTCCTGCAACCTGATATGCTGCCTCCGAAACATGTGTTGTAAGATACATACCCTCAACCCAGGCTCCACCGACAACCAACAGGGCTAATGGCTGCTGATCATTTTCACTCAGATAAGCATATGTATCATTAAATGCGCTTGTAAGTATTTTAACCAGTTCATCCTTGTTATCAAAACTCTGTTTTATTTTAGTATACAGATCCTCATTATATATTTTTGACATGTTGAGTTCGTTGGCAAGAGCTCTAATGGCATTCAGATAATTAATCACTTCCTGCTGTTGATTATAGAGTGTTGCGTAACTTAAGTCGGCTCCAAAAACACCAACATTGATCGACCTGGTTGAACTGCTGAAATACTTTTTAGAATTTTCGACCGGATTTGATATCCCGATTATATAACCAACCTCCAGATCTGTAAGCATCTTAATAACCTCAGCAGATGTAGGTAAGGGATAAACATTAGTCTCAATCTGACCCTGAATCGCTTTAACCTCTTCCTTTTCAGTCTTTATTTGTTTTTTCGAAGCCGCTCTGTTTTTACATGAACTCAGACATGTGAAGCTTATTATCAGCAATGGAAGTATAATACCAGCAATAATTTTTTTCATTTTAAGTCAATTTAAAATTTAAAATACTCATTCAAAATCGTCCATAAAAGTAATAAATAATATTGAAACTACTAAGTGCCTAGAGTCTGGAGTGCCTAAAATGTCTAAAATTATTTCGAAAAAAGTAAAATTTTCTCTTGTGACTGGTTATTTCATATTGAATCTTAAGTTTTGCAATACTAATTATGGTTCTGAAAGAGCCAACTATGGATAACCATTCTGCCGTTTCCAATTTTTACATATCTTTAAGCCTCTGAAACCAGACTATTTTTAGGATGTGGAATTTCGATGAACCTGCCGGAAGAGAGGGCACTGATTGTATTAAGTATGACCTCAGGGAAGAGACATTTGGTGTAAAAGACGTTATACCAATGTGGGTTGCAGATATGGATTTTAATACCCCGGATTTTATTGTAGAATCACTACAGAAACGTCTTGAACATCATATTTATGGCTATTCTTTCCGCTCTTCGGAATATTTCCAGTCGATGATAAACTGGATAAAAACCAGACATAACTGGAAAGTCGAAAAGGAATGGATCTCCTTTAGTCCTGGTATAGTTCCTGCTCTGAACTTCTGTACACTGGCATTTACCCAGCCGGGAGATAGTATTATCGTTCAGCCTCCTGTATATTTTCCCTTCTTTACAGCGGCAGAATCTCATGGCCGTAATCTTATCCATAACAGATTAACCGAGTCTGAAGGCAAATGGAATATGGATTATAATTCTCTGATTGCCGGAATTGACAGCAAGACAAAGATGATAATTATTTCCAATCCGCATAACCCTGTTGGAAGGGTATGGACACCCGAAGAACTCAATAGTCTGGCTGATATTTGTCTGAAAAACAATATTCTGATCATTTCAGATGAAATACACTGCGACCTTGTCCTTCCGGGATTCGTCCATACACCTATGGCATCAATATCTGAAAAAATTGCAGAAAGTACTATTACATTAATATCTCCAAGTAAGACATTTAATCTGGCCGGCCTTTCTACTTCATCAGTCATTATTCCAAATCCTGCCTTAAGAAAATCATTTAACCGGATTGTTGATAATCTTCATGTGGGAAATGGTAATATATTCGGGAATACAGCTTCAATAGCTGCTTATACCAACGGGAATAAGTGGCTTGATGCCCTGCTTGATTATATTGACAATAATATAGAATTTGTTAAGGATTATTGCGGAAAAATGATACCCGAAATCATACCTGTTCAACCTGAAGCTACTTATATGATCTGGTTGGATTGCAGGCGTTTTGGTATGTCAGGAAAAGATCTTCAGAGCTTTTTTGTACACAAAGCCGGAATTGGAATGAATGAAGGATCCACTTTTGGACCTGGTGGTGAAGGGTTTATGAGAATGAATCTTGGAACAACACACCAGACAGTAATGAAAGCCATGGAACAGATTGAAAGGGCGGTAGCCTCAGTAAGGTAATTTTAATTGATGCAGGAACATTTTAACAAACAAATTAAAAATTTAGAACAGCATTATAATGATTGAGAAAATAAAGGTAACACTTACTCTTGAAGATGGAACAATATATTCCGGAAGATCATTTGGTGCTCCTGTGCCTGCTGCAGGTGAAGTGGTTTTCAATACTGCCATGACCGGTTATCCGGAGAGTTTAACCGATCCATCCTACCGAGGACAAATTTTGTGTCTTACATATCCGCTTGTTGGCAATTACGGAGCACCTGGGAAAAGTGAAGAAAATGATCTGTATCGTTTTTATGAGTCCTCATCTATTCATATATCAGGTCTGATAGTATCTGATTATTCATTTGAATACAGCCACTGGAATGCAACTGAAAGCCTCGATGAATGGCTTAAAAGAAATAATGTTCCGGGAATTTATGGCATAGATACAAGAGCTCTGACAAAAAGAATACGGGAAAAAGGAGCCATGCTAGGTAAGGTTGAACCCGAAGGAAAGGAAACAGGCTTTTATGACCCAAATAAAGTGAATCTTGTTGCTGAAGTGAGTACTCATGAGAAGAAAGTCTACGGGTCGGGAAAATATAAGATACTACTCGTCGACTGTGGAGTCAAGTATAATATCATCAGAAATCTGTTGAAAAGAGACACTACGATAATCAGGGTACCCTGGGACTATGACTATCATAATGAAGATTTTGACGGGCTCTTTCTTTCGAATGGCCCGGGTGATCCTAAAATGTGCGGGATAACGATCAGGAATATTAATAAATCTTTTGAAGGTGATAAGCCTGTTTTCGGCATCTGTCTTGGTAACCAGTTAATGGCTCTTGCTTCAGGAGCTGACACATATAAACTGAAATATGGTCATAGAAGCCATAATCAACCTGTTCTTCAGGTGGGTACCGATAAAGCTTACATCACATCTCAAAACCATGGGTTTGCTGTTGATAATAAAACATTGGGGCCAGACTGGGAACCATTTTTCATAAATATTAATGATCAGACGAATGAGGGTATGAGGCACAAAAATAAACCCTTCTTCTCAACCCAGTTTCACCCTGAAGCATCAGGCGGACCTACGGATACTGATTATCTGTTTGATGTGTTTATAGAGAATATCAGGAAATCAAAATAGAAATCCTTTATTACCACAAAGTGCGCAAAGCAGGCACAAAGGGCACAAAGTTAAAATCCTATCCCTTACATCTTTGTGACCTTTGGTTTTAAGTCTTTGCGATTTTTGCGGTTAATACGTTTTCCTGGACAGAAATAGATTTAATTAGGAACCTGATTGGCTTTTTCCGTTGGTGACATGATGCATCATCTTATCTGCAAGTTCGGCAGCTGTTTTATTTTTGAAACTTTTCATCCTGTTCTCAAATATTTCTGCTATCTCTTTGTTACAGAGATTACCTATACTACCTTCATGAACATAATCTGATAATGATGTTTTTGAGAATGTCGAATTTCTCACCATTTCAGATACTGCTTTATATGCATCTCTGAACGGGATACCCTGTTTAACTAATCTGTTTACCTCTTCTGTACTGAAAATTGAGTTATATAAAGGATTTTCGGTAATATTCTTTTTAATTTTAATGTTATTAAGCATTAAAAGCATTATTTCAATACATTCCCTCATCTCTCCGAAAGCATCAAATATCAGCTGTTTAAGAAGCTGAAGATCTCTGTTGTATCCCGAGGGCAGATTGGTTGTAAGTATAGTAATCTGATTTGGCAGGGTTTGCAGAACATTTGCCCTGGCCCGTATAAGTTCAAAAACATCGGGGTTCCTTTTCTGCGGCATTATACTGGAACCGGTAATATATTCATCGGGGAAATCAATGAACCTGAATTCAGAAGTCATGTAAAGACAAACGTCCATTGAAAACCTGGAAAGGGTCTGTGCAACAGAGGCCAGTGCTGAAGCAATTGCCATTTCAATTTTTCCTCTGCTAAGACTGGCATAAGCCGAGTTATAAAGAAGATCGTCAAATTCAAGGAGTTCAGATGTTAGCTTCCTGTTAATCGGCAAGGTAGTCCCATATCCGGCGGCTGTACCCAGCGGGTTCTGATTATTCAGGGCTCTGGCTCCTGCCAGAAGAAGAACATCATCTGCAAGGCATTCCGCATATGCTCCAAACCACAAACCGAACGAAGAGACCATTGCCGGCTGCATATGAGTGTAGCCGGGTACAAGGACCTCTTTATACTGTTCGCTCAATGATTGTAATCTGGTAAAAAGATTCCTGATCAGAATAGAAAGCTTATCGATTTCTTCCCTTGTATAAAGACGAATATCAACCAGAACCTGGTCGTTTCTTGAACGCCCTGTATGAATTTTTTTGCCGGTTGTACCAAGAATCGACGACATCTCCTTTTCAATCTGAGAATGAATATCCTCAACATCATTTTCAATCATGAGGCTGCCTTCCTCATCCCATACAAATAAAGAATGAAGGGCTTTTAATAAGCCGTTTTTTTCATCTTCTGATACTAATCCGACATCCTCGAGCATTATCACATGAGCCATCGAACCGATTATGTCCCATTTTGTGAGAGCCATATCGGTTTTTCTGTCTTTGCCTGCAGTAAACTCGATAATTGCAGGTTCGGGATTGATTCCTTTTTCCCAGAGTTTCATTTTAAGTTCTTTAATTAAATAAAAAGAAAAACCAATAACCACAAAGGTCGCAAAGGTTTACACAAAGATCGCAAAGAAATGCATAGCTTGTTTTACTTTGTGTACTTTGTGCCTGCTTTGTGCACTTTGTGGTTAAAAAATCTATTTCTTCTGACTGGCTTCAAGAATAGCTCTGTGAGCCATCAGCCTTATTGCATTAATCCTTATGAATCCCTTACTGTCAGTCTGGTCAAATCCCCCTTCGATATCCATACTTGACAACTTTTTGTTGTACAGAGAAGATGGAGATTCACGACCCTCAATAATTACATTACCCTTATATAAGCATAGATGAACGCTACCATCAATAAGCTCCTGGCTCTTTTCAATAGCTGCCATAAGGAAATCCATTTCAGGGCTAAACCAGAAACCATTATAAATGATCTCAGCAAATTTTGGAGTAAGCATGTTTACGAGCCTCATTACTTCTCTGTCCATTGCTATTCCCTCTATGTCCTTGTGGGCTATATGTAAAACAGTAGCAGCCGGAGTTTCATAAACACCTCTGGATTTTATACCCACGAATCTGTTTTCTACCATGTCGAGAAGTCCAATGCCGTTTTTACCGGCAATTTCATTCAGATAAATGTACATATCATAGGAATCTTCCTTCACAGTCCCATCCTCTTTATTGACAAGTTTCACCGGGATCCCGTTTTTGAAATGAATGACAATCCTGGTTTCTTTATCGGGGGCATCCTGTGGCATCACCATCTTCTCCAGCATGCTCTTATGCAGAGTATACATCGGATCTTCAAGGATCCCGGCTTCATGACTGATATGCATAATGTTATCATCCTCACTGTAAGGTTTATCTATACTTGCCTTTACGGGAATCTTTTTTTCAGAAGCATATTTAAGAAGGTCAGTCCTTCCTTTAAAGGTTGCAAGGAACTCTTTATCTTTCCATGGTGAAATAACTTTAACACCAGGCATCAGGGCATAATAGCATAATTCGAACCTCACCTGGTCATTGCCTTTGCCTGTTGCACCATGTGCAACTGCATTAGCTCCCTCAGCTTTTGCCACTTCGATCTGTTTCTTTGCAATAAGTGGTCTTGCAAGAGCTGTTCCAAGTAGGTACCTGTCTTCATATATAGCATTTGCCATAATGGCTTTAAGAACATAATTATCAATAAATTCCCTCTTCAGGTCAGCTATGATAACTTTTGATGCTCCAAGCAACAAGGCTTTTTCTCTGCAGGCTTCAAAATCATCTGCCTGGCCAACGTCTGCAACAAAAGCAATGACATCATAATTTTTTTCTATTAACCATTTAAGTATCACAGATGTATCAAGACCACCGCTATACGCCAGAATAACTTTTTCTTTCATTAGTTTATAATTTGAGTTGAATATTAATTTATAATTTCATTGTTTCTCTATTGTGTTATTTTGTGTTTCCTTTATGATCCTTAGTGGTTAAATATTTTTTTTACCACAAAGTGACACAAAGGATTCACCAAGGATCACTAAGGTTTCTTCTTTTGACTTTTTACTTTTTACTTTTTACTTTTTATCTGTTCATGAATTCCGGGAAGTATTATCTCGAGGCATGTATGAACCTGCTGAATGGTGACTCCATCTCTGGGGATTATCAGAATTGTATCATCACCGGCTATTGTACCTGCTATTTCATATCTTCCCGCTCCATCTATGAAAAATGCCGTGTTGCTTGCATTTCCGGGAATAGTCTTCATTACCATAAGTCCTTTTGCTTCAATAATATCCTGTATAACTGGTACAATGTTAAGTTTAAGTGAAGATTTTTCCGAACGTCTGTTGTTTTCAGATAAAGAATACTTGTAACCTCCTGCACCATCAGGTATCCTTCCGACACCCAATTGCCTTAAATTGCGGGACAGCGTAGCCTGCGTACAGCTTATCCCTTTCCCTTTCAGCTTTCTGAGCAATTCTTCCTGAGTTGAAATGATTTCTTCAGAAATAATCTTCTCTATAACCAGAAGTCTTTTAGTTTTTTGCATATTTATGCGTATAATTTGCAAATATATGCATTTTTTCATAAGTGCAAAGTCTAATTAAAAAATTATACTATTTTTGAACCTCAAATCCGGATGATGAAAGATGATGTAAAAAAGGTAATAATCCTGGGCTCAGGAGCATTGAAAATAGGTGAAGCAGGCGAGTTTGATTACTCCGGCTCCCAGGCTTTGAAAGCATTAAAAGAAGAAGATGTCAGAACGGTTCTTATAAATCCGAATATTGCAACAGTACAGACATCTGAAGAACTGGCCGATAAGATTTATTTCCTTCCTGTTACTCCATATTTTGTTGAAAAGGTGATTGCCAGGGAGAGACCCGATGGTATCCTCTTATCTTTTGGAGGGCAGACAGCTCTAAATTGTGGAACTGAACTTTATAAATCCGGCGTTTTTGAAAAATATAATGTAAAGGTTCTTGGAACACCTGTTACTGCCATCATGGATACTGAAGACAGGGAGCTTTTTGTCAGAAAACTTGATGAAATAGATATTAAGACACCAAGTAGTATTGCCGTATCGGGAGTTAATGAAGCTATTGATGCGGCAAACAGTCTTGGATACCCCATTATAATAAGAGCTGCATATACACTCGGTGGCCAGGGAAGCGGTTTTGCTTCGAACTCTGAAGAACTGAGTACCCTTGCATCAAAAGCATTTTCTTATTCAAACCAGATACTTGTTGAAGAATCTCTTAAGGGCTGGAAAGAGGTTGAATATGAGGTTGTAAGGGACAAATATAATAATTGCATCACTGTATGTAACATGGAGAATTTCGATCCTCTTGGAATACATACTGGTGAAAGTATAGTTGTTGCACCGTCCCAGACTCTCACAAACAGTGAATATCATAAGCTCAGAGAACTTTCAATAAGGATTATCAGACATATTGGAATTGTCGGGGAGTGTAATGTTCAATATGCTCTGGCGCCCGATTCTGAAGATTACAGGGTTATTGAGGTAAATGCGCGTCTGTCACGTTCAAGTGCACTTGCCTCAAAAGCCACAGGCTATCCGCTGGCATTTATTGCAGCGAAACTCGGAATGGGCTATGGGCTTCATGAACTTAAAAACTCAGTCACAAAAAACACTACTGCCTGTTTCGAACCTGCTCTTGATTATATAGTATGCAAGATACCACGGTGGGATCTTAATAAATTCGAGGGGGTATCTCATCTGATCGGCAGCAGTATGAAAAGTGTCGGTGAGGTTATGGCAATAGGCAGGACATTCGAAGAGGTTATCCAGAAAGGATTAAGAATGATCGGTCAGGGGATGCATGGTTTTACAGGAAACCGGAATCTTGGCTTTGAGGATATTGAGAAAGAACTTGCCGAACCAACGGATATGAGGATCTTTTCAATTGCGGAAGCTCTTGAAATAGGGATGTCCGTTGAAAGGATATATGAACTCACAAAAATTGATAAATGGTTCCTTTTCAAGCTCAGGAATATAATAAACATTAAAAATGAGCTTTGTAAGTATCAATCTTTGGAATCTGTACCTGCAGATCTCCTCTCTCATTCCAAGATAAACGGATTCAGCGATTTCCAGATTGCCAGGCATATATTCAAATCTGGGCCCGATAAGATCAACGACGATCTTATGAAAGTAAGAAATTATCGGAAAACTTTAGGGATAGTCCCTTATATCAAACAAATAGATACACTCGCAGCGGAATACCCGGCTGTAACAAATTATCTGTATCTTACTTACAGCGGTTCCGAACATGATATAATATGTGAAAACGATAAAAAATCAGTCATTGTTCTTGGATCAGGAGCTTACAGGATAGGTTCGAGTGTTGAATTCGACTGGTGTTCGGTAAACGCAATTGACACAATAAAAAAAGAGGGATTCCGGTCAATAATGATAAATTATAATCCCGAAACTGTAAGTACGGATTATGATATATGCGACCGGCTTTACTTTGATGAATTGACTTTTGAAAGGGTTCTCGATATAATTGAACTTGAAAACCCCGGAGGCGTTATAGTGTCGGTTGGCGGTCAGATACCAAATAATCTGGCGATGAGGCTTTATAAAGAAAAAGTACCGGTCCTCGGCACTTCACCAGTATCAATAGACAGGGCGGAGAACCGGCATAAATTTTCCGCGATGCTTGATATTCTGAAGGTTGACCAGCCTCGCTGGAAAGAATTATCGACAATAGATGATATTTTTGAATTTGTCGACCGTATAGGATTCCCCGTTCTTATCAGGCCATCTTATGTTTTGTCAGGAGCTGCAATGAATGTTGTCTCAAATAAAAATGAATTGTCACATTACCTTAAACTTGCAGCTCAGGTATCAAAACAATATCCGGTAGTTGTATCTGAGTTTATCGAGAATGCAAAGGAGATCGAGATCGATGCGGTGGCCCGCGATGGGGAAATGATTGCCTATGCCATCAGCGAACATGTAGAGTTTGCCGGCGTTCACTCAGGTGATGCAACAATGGTTTTCCCAGCCCAGAAAATATATTTTGAAACATCAAGGAGAATAAAACGTATCTCACGTCAGATATCAAAAGAACTGAATATCTCAGGGCCTTTCAATATACAGTTCCTGGCAAAGGATAATGATATTAAGGTCATTGAATGTAATCTGCGTGCAAGCCGGAGCATGCCTTTTGTTTCCAAAGTTCTCAAAACCAATCTTATTGAACTAGCAACAAAAGTGATGCTGGGCATGCCTACGGAAAAGCCCGGGAAAACAATCTTCGAAATTGATTATGTTGGAGTCAAAGCTCCTCAGTTCAGCTTTTCGCGTCTTGCCAAAGCCGACCCTGTTCTTGGAGTTGACATGTCATCCACCGGGGAAGTAGGATGCATTGGTGAAGGTTTCTATGAAGCCATACTTAAAGCCATGTTTTCTGTCGGGTACAGAGTGCCGAAAAAGAGTATCCTTCTATCCACAGGTCCGGCCCGGTCAAAAGTTGAACTTCTTAACAGCGCCAGAGCTCTCCGTGAAAAAGGTCATAAACTTTATGCAACAAGAGGAACCCAACAATTCCTGAAAAATGCAGGTGTTGAAGCACATGTGGCATACTGGCCAGATGAGAATAAATCGCCAAACACTATTGACCTTATCAAATCACGCGAGGTTGATCTTGTTGTAAACATCCCTAAAGATCTTAGTGACAAAGAACTTAATAACGATTATACGATAAGAAGAAGTGCAGTGGATTATAATGTTCCTCTTATTACAAATGCAAGGCTTGCAAGTGCCTATATCCTGGCTTTCTGCAAGATGAGCATCGACGACCTTGAAATCAAGAGCTGGGACGAGTACAAATAAAAGGCAAAAGTAAAAAGGCAAAAGGGAAAATGACCGCTGGACAACAGCACTGCAAAACTTAAAAACAAAATGACAATTATCCGTAAAGCTAAACCCGAAGACGCTGAAGTCATAATTGATTTCCAGCAGAAAATGGCCTGGGAAACTGAACATATGACCCTTGTCGCTGAAATAATCGATAAAGGGGTTAAAGCTGTTTTCAATGATAACTCCCGCGGCCAGTACTGGGTGGCTGAAGAGAAAGGCATTGTTGTGGCATCCCTTCTCATTACCAATGAATGGAGTGACTGGAGAAATTGTAATGTATGGTGGTTCCAGTCTGTTTATGTCTTGCCGGAATTCAGAAGAACGGGCATCTTCAGGTCAATGTACCTGCATATTAAAAATGAGGCAGTTAAAGAAAGTGTTGCAGGGCTGCGTCTCTACGTGGAAACCAATAACGCAGCGGCACAACATACCTATGAGGCTCTTGGAATGAAGAGCATTCATTATAAAATGTTTGAATGGCTGAAGGAATAAGCTATGCACTGGCTTCCGGCTATACTGATTCTTCCTTATTTTTTTCTCCTTCTAAAATTATATAGAAGTCTTTTCAAAATTAAGATTTTTTATGCATCAACAGAACCGGTAACTTTTGTTTCTGTGGTTGTTGCATGCAGAAACGAGCAGAAAAACCTTCCGGCTCTTTTAAACAGCATTGCCCACCAGAATTATCCGGAATACCTATTTGAGGTGATAATCATTGTTGATAATTCCACAGACAAAACTTTCGAAATTGCTGAGGGATTTACCGGGATTAGCAATATTCTTACTTTGTATAATAAAGGGAAAGGGAAAAAACAGGCTCTCAGAACCGGCATAACTGCTGCAAAAGGTAATCTGGTTATCACAACCGATGCCGATTGCAGTATGGGAGAGAACTGGATCAGAATAATTGCAGCATTTTATGAACTGAACAAACCTGACATGATCATTTGTCCCGTGCAGACAGAACCGGTACGCGGGTTTTCAGGTAAATTTCAGGAACTGGAGTTTTTAAGCCTGCAGGGAATTACTGCTGCAACAGCAATTTCGGAAGAAGCGACAATGTGCAACGGTGCAAATCTTGCTTTTACAAGGGAAGCGTATCTTCATAATTCTGATAATCTGCATGATGAAATAAACTCAGGTGATGACATTTTCTTATTGCATAGTATGAAAAAAGGAAATCGTGCTAAAATATTGTGGATGGAATCGCCTGACACCCTGGTAACTACGAAATCACAATCAACTTATAGGTCGTTTCTGAAACAGAGAAGCAGATGGATTTCAAAAGGTAAAGCTTATAAAGACAGATATACCATAGTTCTTGGGATTGTTGCATTTGTTGCGGTTGCTTTACAGATTTCGTATTTTATCGCCTGTTTAATATATCCGTCCTTAATCTGGGTTTTCCTGTCAATTCTAATCTTAAAATCAATTCCCGATCTCTTAATCCTGTTGAACACATCGCGGAGATACTATAAAAGAAATCTCATGAAATGGTTTTTTCCATCTCAGTTAATATACCCTTTTTATGTTCTGTCTGTAGTATTTTACTCGCTGATATTCAGGAACAAATGATTGCAGATTTCGGATAGAAGATTAATCCGAAATCGAATACTGATAGATATATAATTCTAAACAATTATGGTAAAATTTTTAATAGTTGCATTGAATTCTTTTTCTAGGCAACTACCCCCTTCCCAGCCTTCCCCCACGGGGGAAGGAGTATCAAAACCTTTCCCCCTTGGGGGAAAATGAAAGGGGGTGAAACTCGATAATGAAAGATATGGAATCTGTTACTTGAATTCTGAAGTGTCATATAGCTATCGGGACTCAAATCCGAAATAATATTATCAGTTCCCCATCTCCGAGAGAAATTTAATCCTTATCAGCCTTATTTCTTCTTCTTCGAATTCGTTACCAAGTTCTTTAATAGCATCTTCAAGTGAATCGGATTCAGCTTCTTCCCTGAAATATGAATAGATATCGTGCTGCCTCTCCTCATCGATAGTCATATCAATATAATAATCGAGATTTAACCGGGTTCCCGAATTCACTATTGCTTCGATTTCTGAAACAAGTTCCGGCATCTCAAGACCCTTCGCTTCAGCAATATCCTCAAGAGGCCTTTTCATATCAATACTCTGTATAATATAGACTTTAATACCCGATTTATTGACAACCGATTTAACCACCATATCCAGGGGTCTGATGATCTCCTTCTCCTCTACATATTTTTTGATTATATCTATGAATTCTTCTCCATAGCGCTGAGCCTTGCCAGCTCCGACGCCGGAGATATTCTGAAGTTCATCCATTGTTATCGGGTACTGAATAGCCATGTCTTCCAGGGAAGGATCCTGAAATATCACAAATGGAGGTACATCTTTCTGTTTCGACAGCTTTTTACGCAGATCCTTCAGGATACTGAATAACTCCTCATCAACTGCTGCTGTTCTTGCACCAAAGGCATTTTCTTCATCAGTGGTGTCAGCATAATCGTGATCCTCTGCAAGCATAAATGAAGTTGGATTTTCCAGGAACTCCATACCTTTTTCTGTCAGCTTCAGAAGGCCATAATTCTCAATGTCCTTAGTAAGGAATTTGGCAATGAGAGCCTGTCTGATAACCATATTCCAGAATTTCTCATCCTTATCTTCCCCTATACCGAAAAACTCAAGCTTATGATGTTTATAAGATTTTATTGCCGAGGTTACTTTTCCTGAAAGAATATTTGCAATATGATCTGCTTTAAACTTTTCTTTAACTGCCAGTACAGTCTCCAGAACACTTACAACTGCCTCATTACCTTCAAACTGTGATTTAGGATGCAGACAGTTATCGCAGGCTTCACAGTTTTCTTTCAGATACTCTTCACCAAAATAATGTAGAAGGAGCTTTCTTCTGCAGACAGAGGACTCAGCATAAGAAACTGTTTCAAGAAGTAGTTGTTTCCCTATTTCCTGTTCCGCAATCGGTTTCCCCTGCATGAATTTCTCAAGCTTCAGAATATCATTATAACTGTAATAAGCAATACAGTTCCCCTCACCACCGTCACGGCCTGCCCGGCCAGTCTCCTGATAATACCCTTCGAGGCTTTTAGGAATATCATAATGAATTACAAACCTGACATCCGGTTTATCAATCCCCATTCCGAAAGCGATTGTTGCCACAATAATATCCACCTCCTCCATAAGAAACTTGTCCTGGTTCATCGTACGCGTAGCCGAGTCCATGCCCGCATGGTATGGAAGTGCCTTAATTCCATTTACCTTGAGAACTTCAGCCATCTCCTCAACTTTCTTACGGCTCAGACAATAAATTATTCCTGACTTCCCGGCATTGTTTTTAATATATTTAATGATCTCCTTTGTAACATCCTGTTTGGACTTTACTTCATAATAAAGATTTGGCCTGTTAAAGGAGGATTTAAAAACATCTGCATCAAGAATACTTAGGTTTTTCAGAATGTCGTGCTGAACTTTTGGAGTGGCAGTTGCCGTTAGGGCTATAATAGGTGATCTTCCAATCATGTCTATTATAGGTCTGATCCTCCGGTACTCAGGTCTGAAATCATGGCCCCATTCTGAAATACAATGAGCTTCGTCTATAGCATAAAAAGAAATATCTACATTCTT
>Ga0265316_10002169_pt1 | contig 20616 bp, 10 predicted proteins | sample 4522metaG_FD_202092 | JGI IMG/M metagenome (GOLD analysis project Ga0265316, IMG submission 202092) | Rhizosphere microbial communities from Carex aquatilis grown in University of Washington, Seatle, WA, United States - 4-5-22 metaG | ecosystem: Host-associated > Plants > Roots > Rhizosphere >... | reverse complement strand
CGGCACGGTCTGGGTGAACTGCTACGACGTGTTCTCCGCGGCAGCTCCTTTCGGCGGATTCAAGCAGTCCGGCGTCGGCCGCGAACTCGGCGAGTACGGATTGCAGCAGTACACCGAGGTGAAGACGGTGACGATGGCGTTGGCCTAGCCACGCGGACGGGATCGCCTGGGAAGGGGCTGGGCAGGGGGTGGATGCTACACCTTTGCCCGCTTCTTGACTTTCCTCCTCACCCTCGACCATCACCGCTTTCTCTTGCCTCCGCCAGTGCCGCGGGTTCCAGAAGGAGCGGCACCTGCGGGGCGGTTAGGTATAGAATGAGTCCCGGAGCGACCCCCGGCGAATGTGCCCCGGAACGGCTCCAACAATGCCGACTGTCGAGCGTCAGAGCAACTCGGAACCGGGTCCCTGCCCATGCTGCCGGCGAGGCGCGGGATCGCTCTTCGCGCGGGGGCCGGGCCCATGGCGTCTGGTCCAGAGCGTTGCCCTCGCGCTGACGCTGAGCGGACTTGTGGCCGCCGGCCAGGCGCCGAAAACAGAGAATAGGGGTCTCCGCACGCTCACCACGGCGCGGGAGGCCCACGGTCTCACGATTGAGGAAGCACGGCGGGGTTACCCGGTCCACCTGCGAGCCGAGGTGACCTACTACGATCCCTTTATCGATCCGCGGCACCGGGCCCTGTTCGTCCACGACGCGACAGGGGGGATCTTCGTCTCCGTTCCGCCCGGGCCGCCTCTTTCGTTGCCGGCCGGCACGCTGATTGAAGTGTGGGGCGTGAGCGGGCCGGCGGACTTCGCGCCGGTGGTCACCCAGCCCCGGATCCGGGTGGTGGGCCCGTCCCAGGTGCCGGCCGAAGCGCCGCGCGTCAGCCTGGCGCACATGCTGATCGGGGCGGACGACGGGCAGTGGGTGGAGGTGGAGGGCGTGGTGCACGCGGTGGTCCGCACCGCCAGGAACGTGACCATCGACCTGGCGCTAGGTGACGGGAACATCCGCGCCACGACCATGACGGAGAAGGGTGCGGACTACGAGCGCCTGATCGACGCTCGGGTTCGAATGCATGCCGTCGTCGCCCCGGTATTCAACAGCAACCGTCAGACGACGGGCGCCCGTCTCTTCTTTCCGACGCTCCGGGAAGTGACGATCGAGGAGCCGGCGCCCGCCGATCCCTTCGGGTTGCCGGTACACCGCATCAACGATCTGCTGACCTTCACCCCCAATATCTCGTTCCCGCGCCGGGTGCACGTTCGCGGGCGGGTTGCCCTGCAGTGGCCCGGCCGGTCGCTTTGCATCGCGGATGCCGACCAGGGACTTTGCGTGGCAACCGCCCAAACCACCCCCGTGAAACCGGGAGACGTGGCGGACGTCGTAGGCTTCCCGGCCATCGGGCAGTACAAACCCACTCTGACGGACGCGACGTTTCGGGTCGCGGGCCGCGGCCAGCCTGTCATGCCCGCGCCTGTTGCGGGCGAGCAGGCCTTTCGAGGCGACCACGACGCCCAACTGGTCAGGATTCAGGGTCAGTTGATCGGGCGGGATCTTGCGGCGACGGATCCGACCCTGGTGTTGTCCTCGGGCAACTTCGTATTCGCGGCGATCCTGCCGGGCCAGGGGAGGGGCGGCGAGGTGAACGCCTGGCAGGAAGGCAGCAGGCTTCAACTCACGGGAATCTGCTCCGTCCAGGTGGACGCGGAAGGGGCCGCCCTGCGCGAAGGCGCCACGCTGCCCAAGGCGTTTCGCATTCTGCTGCGGTCGCCTCGGGACGTGGTGGTACTCGAGAGCCCTTCCTGGTGGAGCGCCACTCATGCGGCGGAGGCGCTCGGCCTGGTGCTTTTGATCACCTTCGCCGTGCTGGGCTGGGTGGTCGTGCTGCGGCATCGCGTGAAGCAGCAGACCGAAGTTATCCAGGGTCAACTGGAGCAGACCGCCGCACTCAAAGAGGCGGCGGAGGCGGCCAGCCGCGCCAAGAGCGAGTTCCTGGCGAACATGAGCCATGAAATTCGCACTCCGATGAACGGCGTGGCGGGCATGATCGACATCGCGCTCGATGCGCATCCCTCGCCCGAGCAGGAGGAATGCCTGCTGATGGCCCGCAGTTCGGCCGATGCCCTGCTCACGGTCATCAACGATATCCTCGACTTCTCCAAGATCGAAGCCGGCAAGCTCGAGTTGGACTGCGTCGATTTCGACCTACGCGACTTCGTGGAGGAAACCGTCAAGGCATTTGGCCCGCGGGCTTCGGAAAGAGGCATCGAACTGGTCTCGGAGACGCGTCCGGGCGCGCCGCGGTGGGTGCATGCCGACGCAGTACGTCTCCGACAGGTGATTACCAACCTGGTCGGCAACGCCCTGAAGTTCACCGAGAAGGGAGAGGTGTGCCTGAGGGTGGAGAACGACAGCCGGCCCGGCGAAGGGTTGCGGCTGCACTTCACTGTGAGCGACACGGGAATCGGCATCCCGCCGGAGAAGCAGAAGCTCATCTTCGAAGCGTTTTCCCAGGGAGACACTTCGACGACGCGGCGATACGGAGGAACGGGCCTGGGCCTGACGATCTGTGCGCGCCTCGTTCAAATGATGGGGGGAAGGATCTGGGTGGAAAGCGAGCAGGGCCGGGGCAGCGATGTTCATTTCACTGCCGCGGTCGGGGCCGCGCCTGCCGGAAGCGGCGCGCACGGCGCGCACGACGCGGAGGACGCCTGCCTTCAGGGGATTACCGTGCTGGTCGCGGATGCGAGCGGCGCCAGTCGCCGCGTTTTGGCGGACGCGCTGTCGCGCTGGGGCATGAAGGTCAGCCTGGCTGCCGACGGCTCGGGCGCAGCCCAGTCTCTGGTGGAGGCGGCACGGTCCGGCGAGCCGGTCCGCATTGTTCTGGCCGACGCTCGCCTGCCGGAGATCGCGCGTCTGTGGCCAGAACTGGAGCAATGCGCCGTCGTGTTGTTGACGCCATACGGACGGGCGAGCGAGGTCCCCGCACGGGGGGCTGCGTACCTCACCAAGCCGGTTCGCGAGGGCGAACTGAGGGACGCCTTGCTCGAAGCGCTGCGAGACCCATCCGAGCGCGCCGCGTCGATTGCACCGCCGCGAATGGCATCTTCCCCGCTTGCCGGACAATTCCGCTCGCCGCTTCGGATCCTGCTGGCGGAAGACAACGCAGTCAACCAGCACCTCGCCCGGAGGCTCTTGGAGAAGCGCGGGCACAAGGTAGCCGTGGCCGGAGACGGCCGTGCGGCGTTGGAGGCGGTCGATCGGGAACGCTTCGACGTGGTGCTGATGGACGTGCAAATGCCCGAGATGGACGGCTTCGAGGCAACCGCGGCCATCCGCGCCAAAGAAGGCCGGACCGGCCGGCGCGTGCCCATCATCGCCTTGACGGCGCACGCCATGAAGGGCGATGAAGAGCGTTGCCTCCAGGCGGGCATGGATGGTTACGTCACCAAGCCAGTCAAAGCGGAAACTCTTTTCGCCGCCATCGAGGCCGCGCTTGCGCCCGTGGTTCAGGCTTCCGGCCCGTCCGGGCCCGGCTAGATTCGTGCCGAGCCCCACCCGGCCCCCGCACAGGAGCCCTCCCTGCCGGCCCCTGCTCGCCTGTATGGTAGTGGCCCCCGGCCTCCCGTGGAAACGCTTTCCGCCATGGCCCAACATGTGGTAGCTTAGCGGTCAATGAAACAACTCGATCGCCGCATGTTTCTCCTCGGTTCCACGGCGGCCGGCGTACTAGCGGCTCAGGTGAAGCGCGCGGGCCAGCCGGCGGACTCCAATCGCCGCTTGTACGAACTGAATCGCAACTGGCTGTTCGGCGGCAAGGCGCGCCCTGGCATGTCGGATCCCGGCTTCGACGATTCCGCGTGGCAGAAGATCACCCTGCCTCACGCCAACGTGCGCCTGCCCTGGAACGGCTTCGACGAGGCGGACTTCCAATTCGTCTCCGCCTACCGCCGCCACTTCCGGGCCATGCCCGCGTGGAAGGGAAAACGAGTCTTCCTGGATTTCGGCGGAGCCATGACTGCCTCCACCGTTACGGTCAACGGGCACAAGTTCGAGGAGTACAAGGGCGGCTACACGCCGTTCAGCTTCGAGCTGACGCAGCATTTGAAGTACGATGGCGGCAACGTGATCGCAGTGGTACTGGATTCGACCGAGCGTCCCGACATTCCGCCGTTCGGGTACAGGATCGACTACCTGACCTTCGGCGGCATCTACCGCGACGTCCAGCTGCGAGTCGTTCCAGCGGCGTTCATCGAGAACGTGTACGCCAAGGCAATGCGGCCCCTGGCCGAGGACCGCGCGGTCGTCGTGCGCTGCTATCTGCAGGGACCGTCGGGCGGGGCGACGCTCACGGCGGAACTGCTCGACGGAACGAAGGTCTTGAAGACGGCCAGCACCAAGCTCGAGGGCGAGGCCGAGTATTACGATGTCCATCTCGACGGTCTCCCCGGGATCGACCTGTGGAGTTTGAAGAACCCGAAGCTGTACAACGTAGTCGTGCACCTCGCGAACGCGGACGGCTCGAAGGATGAGTATCACACTCGCATCGGCTTCCGCGAGGCGCGGTACACCCCGGCCGGCTTCACGCTGAACGGCGAACCCGTCAAGCTGCGCGGCCTGAATCGTCACCAGACGTTTCCCTACGTGGGCGGCGCGATGCCCGCGCGCGTGCAGCGGCGCGACGCCTGGATACTGAAGCGGGATCTGCGCTGCAATATCGTGCGGACGTCGCACTATCCCCAGTCGCCGGCGTTCCTGGATGCCTGCGACGAGCTGGGGCTCCTGGTCCTGGAGGAGATTCCCGGCTGGCAGCACATCGGCGACCAGGCCTGGCAGGACCTGGCGGTCCGCAACGTGGGCGAGATGATCCGGCGGGACTGGAACCATCCCGCCATCGTGCTGTGGGGAGTGCGCATCAACGAATCGCTGGACAATCACGATTTTTACACGCGCACCAACGCTCTGGCCCACTCGCTCGACGACGCTCGGCAGACGGGCGGTATCCGCTATTTGCGCAACACCGAGCTGCTCGAGGACGTGTGCACGATGAACGACTTCGGTTTTCCGCTCAAGGAGCCGAATCACCCGCTGTACATGAACACCGAGTTCTGCGGGCACATGTTCTCCACCAAGCGGTCCGACAACGTCTCGCGCGTCGCCGAGCACGTGACCCGGCACGCCAGGGTTCACGATCAGCTCGCCTCGGACGATCGTTATGCCGGCGGCACCGGATGGTGCGCCTTCGACTACAACACGCACCGGGACTTCGGGTCCGGCGACCACATCTGCTACCACGGAGTGACCGACATCTTTCGGATTGCGAAGCCGGCGGCGTATTTCTACGCCTCGCAATGCGAGCCGGAGGAACAAGTAGTGCTCGAGGCGGGCTTCTTCTATTCGCAGGGGGACAAGTCGGAGGCCGGCGGCCCGGGCAAGGTGCCGATTCTCTCCAACTGCGACCACCTGAAGATCTACTGCGGCGGGAAGCTGCAGCGTGAAGCCGACCCGGACCGGGAGACGTTCCCCCATCTCAAGCACCCGCCGTTCCTGGTGGAGATCGCCGAGGCGAGTCCCTGGACCGACTTGAAGATCGAAGGCTACATCGGTGGCAAGCTGGCCAAGACTCTGATCCTGTCCGGCAGCGGGAAGGACGCCGACTTCAAGGTCGTCCCGGACGACACGGAGCTCACCGGTGACGGGAGGGATGCGACGCGCGTGGTGCTGAAGGTCACCGACGAATACGGCAACATCAGGCCGTTCGCGTCGGCTGCGATCTCGTTCTCGCTCACGGGGCCGGGCGAATTGATCGGCGAGAATCCTCTGGCGCTGGCCGGCGGTACGGGTGCCGTCTGGGTGAAGGCGCAGGAGGGCGCGGGCGTCGTCCATCTCACGGCCAGGCACGCCGTTCTGGGAACCCGCTCGATCGCGATTCAAGTGAAGCCGGCGCCGCCGGAGATGGTGTAGGACAAACTTCAGTTTGTCCTACACCAGCCAGCGCAGTGCGAACTCGGTGAGGTCCGTCGCGGGCGCCGGCTTGGCGGGGCCGAGGACCAGAACCCGGTTCAAGTCGCACGCCGCCATGAGCGTCAGCGTCTGCTCGGGATGGCGGACCACGCGCTGGACGGCCAGGTAGACGTATTTCGACAGCAGCAGCGCGTCGACCAGCGAACCCGGCGGGTCTCCTTCGTCCGGCGCCGGGTTCGAACGGTTCTGGTCCTCGAACAGAACCACGCTGCTGAAAGGCTTGAGTTTCTGGCGAATCCCGAAAGACGCCAGCAGAACCTGGGGTTGCGCGCGCCGGAATGCCTCCGAAGCGCCCCACTGCACGAAAGAGTTGCAGAATACGAGCGAACCGTTGCCGCTCAGTAAAAGGGAACGCAGGAATTCCCGCCGGCGCGGGTTGGATGCGATCTCCGGGCCGACCAGCCGCCCGATGTCGATGCGCCGGAGTTCCTCGCTGGTTTGATCGACGGAATGGAGATCGCGGTGCACCGCGTTAAGCCGGCGCAGGAATTCGCGCCGCAACGAGGCGAGATCGGCCCAGGACAGAACCGCGGCGCCGGCGAGTGTGGCAAAGCGCGCGTCGCACTCGAACACCCAGGTGCGCTCATCTTCCTCGAGCGCCGGCGGGCAGGCCCGTTTGGCGATAGCCGCGGCGAACTGCGGCAGCATCTGGCCGAACGGACGATCGAGCGAAAGCCACGTCCCCTCCGCGCTCAGGTCCGGCCACAAGGGCTGGTCGGTGAGAGGGACCCCGGCAGGCAGGACGCACACGAGCAGGCGCGGCAGGTTCTGGAGTTCACCGGGCTGCTCCGCCGCCGCGTCAATTCTGGCGAAGACCCGCTCCACCTCGGTGCGCCACTGCGGATAGAGCGGGGAACGCGCCAGAACGCCCACATCGTGCACGCTCATTCCTGAGGCGCTCGAGTCCCAGCGCAGGTCCATGCGGCTCTCGATCTCGAGCAGGGGAGCGAACAGCCGGTCGAACTCCGCCCTGGGCAACACGGAGAGCCACTTCAGTTGCGCTTCGAGCTGTCTTCGCTCGGCGGGGAAGAGAAGCTCCGATTGCCTGAGCTGATCGTTGAGAGCCGGGCCGAAGGTAGCCGGCAGGCGCCGGATCAGGTCCGCAGGTATGCGTAGTTCGTCAGGCATGGAATTCGGGCAGCCGGGAGCCCGGCGTCCGGCCGCAGTCGAAGCCCATCCAGGCGGCGATCGAGGGCGTGACGTCAATCTGGCGTATGCTGCGATCCACCACTGCCGGTTTCCCGCCGGCCGGCCCCAGCACCATGGTCCAGGCCAGCCGGCAGGACTCGGTGTTGGTGCGATGGTTGAAGAACCCGTTGGTCGTAGAGCCGTCCGGGTCGCGTCCGAACTCGTTCATGATGACCAGCGTGGTGTTGTCGTGCAACGCTGGAGTGGCCCGGATGAACTCCCACATCCGGTGACACAGCCTGTCGGCGCGGCTGATGCCGCCCAGATGGAGCGAGTAGCTGCCGGAATGGGCGACCTCCATGTCGGAGAAGTTGACCATGAGCATGGCCGGCGCCAGCCGTTCGAGCACCTCGCGGGCAATCAGAAAGGTGAGCTCGTCGCCCGTCGCCGGAGCGTCGTTTCCATGGATGAACCCGGCCAGCGCGGCCAGAAACATCTGCTTCACCTCCGGATCGCGAAAGACCGACTCCGAGGAAATGCCCCACCCGATCCTTTCCGAATCGGTTTCGAGGATGGAGGTCATCTCCTGAAGGACCTGCTCACGCTCCAGGCGCCCGCGCGCGCTCTGGCCGGTGATAATGCGCTCCACCGCCTCCACCATGAGCTGCTTGGAGAGAATGACATTGACCCCGGGGCTGATGTTGGCCGTGAGCTGCTTGTTGCTGGTGACTACCCAGGTTTGCTCGGGGCCCGAGCCGGTTTGAGACAGGAATTGGTGAAACAGCGTGGGGTTGCCGGGCCTCTCGCCGCCCCAATCGTCCACGTGCTGCCAGACGCCGGTGAGGACGCTGGAGATGGTGTTGAAATGCGAGGTGACGCCCTCATTGACGGTGTAGGGATAGAACAGCGACTGGGGCAAGAGCTGGTTGTAGAGATGCGGGATGTAGCGCAGCCCCTGGTCCGACCAGCTCTCCTGCCGGCGGATTCCGCCCAGCGTGATCAGCACGATCCTTCTCGCCGGCTTCCGGGAGGGGGGCGCGACCGCCCGAAGCCGTTCGGACACTGCCGCGGCCAGAACTCCAAGCAGTGTTCTACGGGTCATAACATCGGCGCCGGATTGCGGACGGCATCCACAGCTTACAGCGTTTTGCACTCGGGCACAAACGGCGCCTGTGGTGGCTGCCCGGATCCGGCTTCGGCCAAGACGCGACGGCCAGGGTGCGGCTGCAACCGGCCGGTGCAGCACAAATCTCGCAATTCCGAGGCCGGTCTGATGTAGACTGGCACCTAAGGAACGAACGATGACCATCAAGGACGTCGCGAAGCGGGCCGGAGTGGGTATCGCAACCGTTTCGCGCACGCTGCACAACAGCCCCCGGCTCAACCCCGACACTGCGGCGCGGGTGCGCAAAGCGATCGAAGAGCTCGGTTATCGGCCCAACATCAACGCCCAATCGCTGGTTTCGGGCCACAGCCGCATGTTGGGACTGGTCGTCTCCGATATCACGAACCCGTTCTTCCCGGAGCTGATCAAGGGTTTCGAGGAAGTCGCGCTCCAGAACGGCTACGACGTCCTGGTCGCTTCCACAAACTACGATCCTGCGCGCACCGCGCTCTCGGTGAGAAGGATGATCGAGCGCAAGATCGACGGGGTGGCGATCATCACTTCGGAAGTCGATCCTTCGCTTGCGGAAGGCTTCTCCCGGCGCAGGGTTCCGCTGGTTTTCCTCGATGTGGGGAAGATCGGCAAGGACGTGAGCAACGTCAAGGTCGACTACGCCTACGGGATAGCCCAAGCGGTGGCGCACTTGCAGTCGCTGGGGCACAGCCGCATCGGCTTCATCTCCGGTCCGTTACGTCTGGAGTCGGTGCGCGAACGGCGCGACGCGTTCCTGGCGCAACTGGGAGATGGCGAGGCCATGCTGGAGGAGGGAGACCATAAGGTGGATGGCGGTCTCCAGGCAATGTTGCGCTTGCTCGAACGCAGGCCGCGCCCGACCGCCGTGGTCGCCTCTAATGACCTGACCGCTATCGGCGCGCTACGGGCCATCCGCCAGTGCGGTCTGCGGGTGCCCGAGGACGTTTCGGTGGTGGGATTCGACGATATCCAGATGGCCGAGTTTACGGAGCCGCCGCTGACGACCGTGAGGCTGCTCCGTACGGAGGTCGCCTGCGCGGCCTGCGACGCGCTCCTGCAGTTGATCCGGACTCCCGGTGTGGGCGCGGAGTTCCGGGTGGGCACTTCGCTGGTGGTTCGGGCATCGACCGCCAGCCCCCGCCACGACCCACACGCCGCAAGCGAAACGCATTTCTAACAATAAGGGTCCGTTGCACCGGGTCCCGTTCGGGATCTGTAAATCGCTTACATCCATAGCCAAGCCCCGGCCGTGCCCGGCCAGAGAGACGTTCCGGGTCGCGCCGGTGGGGCAAATGCGCCCCGGGCCGGGAGCGGGTGGAGCGGCATCAGCGTTTCTAAGTATCTGTGTTTAAACGGCTTGGTGTATGAGTTCCCGCCGGAGAAGCTCCCCGCTCGACACCCCGCAAAGTTGGCCCTTGACTCGCCACCTTAATCGATTTACACTAACCCCAGCCCGATGTGGAAACGTTTTCCGCTGCCTCCTAGCGTAAGCGAGTACGGGCCACGAATATCTCAAAAGTGAGGAAGGGGTCACATGCACGTGGGAATGGTAGGAACGTCTTGGAGCCGTCTGCGGCCTTGGTTGCTGCCGGCGGTTCTCGTTTTGGTATTCGCGACGGTTGCTTTTGCCCAACGCGATTTGGGCACCATCACTGGCACGGTCACCGACCAGCAAGGCGCTGTCGTGCCGAACGTGAAAATAACCATCACTGAAGTCGCCACGGGGCTGGTCTACAACGTAACGACGGCTGCCGATGGCGCATATATCAGGCCGGCTTTGAAGCCTGGAACGTATTCGATCGCCGCCGAGGCGCAGGGGTTCCGGCGCGTCGAGCAGCAAAACATCATACTCACCGCCGGCGACCGCGTCGGCGTCAATCTGACGCTCCCCGTCGGCGAGATTTCCCAGTCGGTCGAAGTCACTTCTCAGGCGCCGCTGCTGCAAACCGAGAACACCACGCTCGGCGCCGATCTGAACAGCAAGAGCATGGCCGATCTGCCGCTCGGCGGCCAGCGGACGTTCAGCTTCCTGGCCCGCTTGTCTCCCGGCATCCTGACGGCCGAAAATGGCGCCCGCGACGCGGTCGGCGGCGGTTTCTCCGCCAACGGCGTCCGCTCGAACGGGCAGAACAACTTCCTTCTGAATGGCGTCGATAACAACGTCAACGTCATCGACTTCCTGAATCAAACCGCATACGTGGTCGGCCCCTCCGTGGAGGCCATCGGCGAGATGCGCGTGCTGACAAACGGATATAACGCCGAGTACGGCCGCGGGGCCGGCGGCGTCGTGAACGTCACCATTAAGTCCGGCACCAACGACGTCCACGGCACGATCTTCGAGATCCTGCAGAACAAGAAACTCGATGCGAATCGCTGGGAGTACAACGCGTCGGGCACTCCGCAGGGCCAATTCGAACAGAACCAGTTTGGCGCGGCTGTCGGCGGCCCGATCATCAAGAATCGGACCTTCATCTTCGGCGATTACCAGGGGACCCGCATCGTCGCGGCCGGCGGAGTCATCCAGAATCTCGGCAACGCCGGGGATTACACCATCCCCACGGCGGCCATGATTGGTGGTGATTTCTCCGCGCTGGGGAAGACGATTTACGACCCGAGCACCACGGTGATAGCCCAAGGCGGAGCGACCGCCACGCGCGCTGCGTTTCCGGGCAACAGGATTCCCACCACCCAGATGGACCCCGTCGCCAAGAAGATCGCGGCACTGTACCCGGCCACGAATCAGCCGCTCAACTACTCATCCGGCTACCCGCAGAACGATTACTTCGTGTCCACTCCCGGCAATTGGGTCACCGATCAGGGAGACCTCCGGATCGACCACCGGCTGTCGGATAAGGACAGCCTGTTCGGTACGATGAGCTGGTCCAACACGAACAAGACCAATACCGCTCCGTTCCCGGGCGCGCTTGACGGGGCGACCTTCGCCGGGGTTCCGGAACAGGACCTGAGCCGTAACGGCATGGCCAGTTGGACCCGCGTCTGGAATCCCAGTCTGATCTCCGAAACGCGTCTCGCCTTCACGCGGCTGGTGACTTCCCGTATTCAGACCGCCAACTCCAATACCGACGAGTTCAAGGCGTTTGGCATCGCCGGCTACAATCCGATGACCGCGCTGAACGGCGGCCTTCCTCAAATCACGTTCGGCACCTCTTACCAGACACAGTACCCTGGTCAGACCTATAGCCAGATTGGAGCCAACGACTGGCTGCCCTCCAAGGAATACAGCAACGTTTGGGATTTCATCCAGAACGTGTCGGTTACCAAAGGGGGCCACGCCCTGAAGTTCGGAGTCGAAATCCGGCAGATTCGATTCCCCTTCTTCCAGGTGCCTTACCCGCACGGCGAGATGTACTTCACGCAGAACGAAACGTCGAACGGGTCTTCAATCACCTCCACCGCCAGCGGCGACCAGATGGCCTCTTTCCTGCTCGGGGCTGTCAACTGGGGCCAGATATCGACCAACAACTTCATCTCGTCTCAGAAGTGGGGCTATGCAGGCTACGCCCAGGACGACTGGAAGCTGACCCCCAAGCTCACCCTGAGCCTGGGCCTGCGGTATGAGCTGTTCTCGCCGATCGGCGAAGGTTTCGGACGCCAGTCGAATTTCGACTTCAGCACGCTGACCCTGGTCATTCCGAAAGGGCCGAACCAGGACGCCCCGCTGCCACCCAACTTCGCCACCGCCTTCCCGAACGTCACCGTATCGCGCGGCCAGGCCTCCCAGTACTTGATCCCGTGGGACAAGCTGGACTTCGGCCCGCGCATCGGCATCGCGTACAACTGGAAAGAGAAGACCGTGTTCCGCCTGGGCTACGGCATCTTCTACGGTGGTGAGGAGCAGCAAGGCGGCAATCCGAACCGCGGCGAGTCCGTGCCGTTCAACGAGTCGCCCCAGTTGCTCCGCAATCCCAGCGCGAGCGTCTGGAGCACGAATCCGTACTTCACGGGCGGCATGGCGGCGGGCTACCCGGCGAACGTCTTCACGCTCCCTGCACCCATCAGTTTCCGGAGTCTGGCGACGGACTTCCGGAACACCCTCGTTCACAAATGGAACGTCGCGCTGCAGCGCGAACTGCCCGGTCAGATGGCCCTGGAACTCGCCTACGTGGGCAACCACACCGCCCATGCGCTGATCCAGCCGGACCAGAACGCGTGTCCGAACAGCTCCATACTCAACATCAGTTGCGATGCGACGCGGCCCGTCCCGTACATTTTCGGCCTCAACGGGACCGCCTCCTTCGGCTTCGGCAACTACGCCGGCATGACCGCAACCCTCACCAAGCGCCTTTCGGCGGGCTTGCAGGCCCTGGTGTCGTACACCTATGGACACGCGCTGTCCAACAGTGGCACGACGCTAAGCGGTTCGCAAGGATTTGGCATTATCGATCCGACGAACTGGTCCACCAGCTACTCCAGCGCTCCGTGGGATATCCGCCACAATTTCGTGACCAGCTTCTCCTACGACGTGCCGTTCGGCAAGGGCAAGAAGTACGGAAGCAGCCTGAACCGAGCCGCGGACGTGGTGGTCGGCAACTGGTCGATCAACGGCATTCTCACGCTTCACACCGGCCAGCCGTTTACGATCGACGGCACCAATTGCATAGGACATTGGAACATCTGCCGTCCCGACCTGGTGTCCGGCAAGAACCCGCAGGACGCGCCTTCCGGCGGGCGCACGCCAGCCGAGTGGTTTGACCGTAGCGCTGTCACCGTTGCCGCTGCGGGGACGGGCGGCAACCTCGGCCTCCAGAGCAACACCACTCCCGGGGTCAAGAACCTCGACTTCTCACTTTTCAAGAGCTTTCAGTTTACCGAGCGGTGGGGGTTGCAGTTCCGCGCCGAGAGCTTGAACCTGACCAATACGCCGCAGTTCGGCGCTCCGGACCTCAACCTTTCGGACGGAACGAACTTGGGCAGAATCACATCCACCCAGCCCGGAACCGAGCGGCACTTCCAGCTCTCTCTCCGGCTGAAGTTCTAACAGACGCCTTACCGTTTAGACACGCCCCCGTCCTCGTGGCGGGGGCTTTTTTGTTCTAGAATGTTGCGGGGAGCGAGGTCCGCGTGAGATGTTGGTTGGCACTTTTGCTATGCCTGTGGGCGGCGGCGCTGGCGGCCCAGGAGTCTTTCGAGGCCGAGTTCCGCCGCGGCCTGCTGGCGCTCAACGGCAATGACCTGGCCCAGGCCAGGAAGAGCCTGGAAAACGCCTCCCGTCTCAAACCGGACAATGCACTGGTATGGGCGGCGCTGGCGCAAACCTATCTGCACGGCAAAGAGACCAAGGCGGCGAACGAGGCCGCCCAGCGAGCGGCCGGCCTGGCGCCCGCCAACCCCGCCGTGGAGCACGCGCTGGCTGTCTTCTACTCCGAGACCGGGGACTTCAAACAGGCTGCCGATTGGGAGGCGCGCTTCGCAGCCAGCGGTGCCGCCGATCCTCAGGCGCCAGCCCGCGCCGCCAACCTCCTGGGCCACGCGTACGCGGCGGCGAATCAGTTCGACGACGCCGTTCGCGAGTTTCGTCGGGCGGTGGAGAGCGACCCGAAGACGGAGGGCTTTGTCTTCGATCTCGGGCAGACCGAGCTTCAGAAGGGCGACTTCTCCGGAGCCCTGGCGACGTTCGACCAGGGGCGCCGGCGCTTCCCGGCGAGCGCGCAGATGCACCTCGCTTATGGGGTCGCGGCCTACGGACAACGGCGTTTCATGGATGCGATCGACGCGTTCCTCGAGGTCAACCGCATCGATGCATCTATCGAGCAGCCTTACGTCTTCCTGGCCCGGATGCTCGACCAGGCCGGCGACCGCCTGCCCCGAATCGTCGCAGCCTACGCCGCCTGGGAGAAAGCCGAGCCGCGCAACTACCTGCCGGCGTGCCTTCACGCCAAGGCGCTCGGCGCCGCGGGAGGCGATCCCGCGAAGATCGAGGCCGAACTGCACCGCTCTATCCAACTCAACGGCGGTTACTGGGAATCGCACTTCGAGCTGGGCGTCTTGCTTGCACAGCGGCGCGAATGGCAGGCGGCGGCGGTGGAACTGGCGCGCAGCGTGGAACTGAATCCGAAAGACGCCCCGGCTCACTTTCAGCTTGCGCGCGTATACGACAAGCTCGGCAAGCCCGACCTGGCGCAGGCCGAGCGCGCGGAGCACCAGCGTCTCACTGCGGCGGAGACTGGTCCATGAGGCGCCGCGACTTCCTGGCCGTGTGCGCCGCCGCGCCGATGTACAGTTCGCCCAGCTCGCCCGGCTTCGCCCTCTCTCCTTTTCCGGTCAAGTTCAAGCAGGAGCCGTCCTACGCTGCCGTCATGGCTTTCGTCGAGCCCGGCAGCGACGAGTTCCCCGGGGAGAAAGCGGCGCAGCAGGTCGAGGCGCGCCTGGCCTCCACTCTCGAGACCGGCGACCTGCCGCTGGCGGCTGGATGCAGCGGTGCCTCGCCCGCGCCCTCCGAGTACCGGCGCGTCGCGTCCGACGTGGGCGTCGCGGTCTACGACGGTCACGGAGACGTCGCCGCCGGATGGAAGACGTGGCGGGCGTCGCTTGGAGCGGTGCGCCGGGCGCGATTCCATTCTCTGCCCGGCGATTTGATTCGATACGACATCCGCAGCGAGAACGCCGGCCGCATCGAGCAACGCGTCGGCATCTGGAAGCAGACCTGGAGCGATGGCCTGATCACGCACCTCGAGCCGGTAGAAGAGACGCTGACATCCGCCGCCGGCCCGTGGTTCCGTGACGTCACCGCTGCGGCGTTCGCAGGTGTCGCGTCCTTCCAGGAGCAGCTCACCAGGGGCGTGCCCTACTGGCGCTCGCGCCTCGACCCCGCCTGCGGCGTCGACGTCTACGGTGAGAACGGCATCGCCGTGGCCGATATCGACAACGACGGCCTGGACGAGATCTACGTCTGCCAGGGCGGTGGCCTGCCCAACCGCCTTTACAAGAACGACGGCACGGGCCGCTTCCGCGACATCTCGAAGGAAGCGGGGCTCGACATCCTGGACAACACCGCCAGCGCCCTGTTTGTCGATCTGCGTAATTCGGGGTTTCAGGACCTCGTGCTGCTGCGGCCCGGCCAGCCCATGCTGTTCCTGAACGACGGCAGGGGGCGGTTTACGCCGGTCCCGCAGGCCTTCCGTTTTGCGACTGCGCCGCAGGGCACTTTCACCAGCGTTTCGGCCGCCGATTATGACCGCGACGGCCGCCTGGACATCTACCTTTGCAGCTACGTCTATTTTCAGAGCGAGGCCCAGTACCGCTATCCCACTCCCTATCACGACGCGCAGAACGGACCGCCGAATTTCCTTTTTCGAAACCGGCTGGACCAGGATCCGCCGTACCTCGAGGACGTAACCGCCGCCGCCGGAATGGACCACAACAACAACCGGTTCAGCTTCGCCGGCGCCTGGTGCGACTACAACGGCGACGGCTGGCCCGATCTGTGCGTGGCCAACGACTTCGGCCGGAAGAATCTGTACCGCAACACGGAGGGCCATTTCCGCGATGTCGCGGAAGAGGCGGGCGTGCTCGACATCGGCCCAGGGATGAGCGCGGCGTGGCTGGACTACGACGGCGACGGCCGTCCCGATCTGCTGGTCTCCAACATGTGGAGCGCCTGCGGTCAGAGGGTTGTGAACGATCCCGCATTCGGCCCGGCCAAGCAGGATCCGGCGCTGAGAGACGTCTACCGCCGCCACGTCAAGGGCAACTCGCTGTTCCACAACGAGGGCGACGGCACGTTCACCTACACCGCGGATTCGCAGGGCGTCGAGATGGGCCACTGGTCCTGGTCGTGTGACGGGTGCGATTTCGACAACGACGGCACGCCCGAGATCTACATCTCCTGCGGCATGCTGACCAACAACAGCCGCACCGATCTGATGAGTTACTTCTACCGGCAGGTGGTGGCGAAATCGCCGCCCGGGAACGCGCGCTCGCTGGCCTACGAGGATGGCTGGAACGCCATCAACCAGTTGCTCCGCCAGGATTACAGTTGGGCGGGCCCGGAGCCGAACGTGTTGTACGCGCGCCGTGCCGGGCGATACTACGACTTTTCCGCCGCCAGCGGAATCGACTGCGCCGAAGACAGCCGCGCCTTCAGCTTCCTCGACTTCGACGGCGACGGGAACGTGGACCTGGTCCTCAAGAGCCGCATGGGGCCGCAGATCCGGCTGTTCCAGAACGCGTGCGGGCAGGGAAGACAACGGATCGTGATTTCCCTTCACGGAACGAAATCCAACCGCGACGCGATCGGCGCACGAGTCGAGGTGGATGGCCAGGTGAAGTGGGTCGTGGCCGGATCGGCGTACCTCTCGCAGCACACCAAACGGCTGCATTTCGGCCTCGGAGACCGGACGCGCGCAGAGAAGGTTCGCATCGTCTGGCCCTCGGGCCACGTTCAGGAGCTGCCCCCGCTCGGCGCCGGGTATCTCTACCAGATCACCGAGGAATCTGCTCTCTCCCCCGTGGCGCAGGCTCTCAAGCCTGCCGCGTCGAGACTCGTCTCGACGCAGGAGCCGCGCACAGACAATCAGGCCCGTCAGTTCACCACCTGGCTCTGGGAGCCGGTCCCCCTGCCTGAGAGACGAAGCGGGCCGGCGTTGCTGGTGCTCCACGCGGGCGAAACGATCCCGCGGTTTTCGGTTCCCGCGCAGACCCTGGATCTGCGGACGGCTTCCCCGGATCTGGCCGCGGCCTACGCTATCTTCCGGCGTTACCTGTTTGACTATCGGGTGGACCTCGCCACGCCTCTCTGGCTGCTGATCGACACCCAGGGCCGGGTCCGCAAGGTCTATGCCGAATCCCCGGAGCCAGTCACCCTTCAGGCCGACCTGCGCACCGTGGACGCCGCCGTTCCGGATAGGCGGGCACTGCCGTTCGAGGGCGTCTACCACGGCCAGCCCGCGCGCGACTACTTCAAGATCGGCGGGGCCCTCTGGATGGCGGGCTACGGCGAACAGGCGCTGCCGTACCTGGAAGAGGCGTTGCGCCGCTCTCCGGGCAACGCCAAAACGCTGCTGGCCATCGGCCGCATCCATCTACAGGCGGACCGGCTGGGACCAGCGCGAGAGGCGGTCGTAAGGGTCACTCAGCTCGACCCAGGTTCGCCGGAGGCCTGGAATGATCTGGGCGGCATCGAGGCCGCATCGGGCAACGCCCAGGAGGCGCTGCGCATGTATCAAAAAGCGCTGGCGCTCGGGCCTGACCTTCCTTACGCGCTCGAGAACGCCGCGCGCATGCAGGAGAAGCTTGGCAACACGGCGGAGGCGGAGCGCTTGTACCGGCGCGCGCTGGCCGTCGAGCCGCATAGCGGGGGTGCGGCTAACGGCCTGGGTCTTTTGCTGGCCCAGACCGGCCACACCGACGAGGCGCGCCATCTGTTCGAACAGGCCATTTCCGTGCGGCGCGACGACACCTCGGCCATCAACAATCTGGCCGTCCTGTACGCCAACGCTGGCCAGACCAACGACGCCATCGCCGCATTCGAGTACGGAATCAAAGTAGCGCCGGACGACGATACGCTGTATCTGAATCTCGCGCGCACCTGGGTGCGTCTGGGCGACCGCGAGAAGGCGCGCGAGGTGATGCGTGCGCTGCTGGCCCGCAAGCCGGGCCTTCCCCTCGCCCAGAAGGCGCTGAAAGAGCTGGAGGACCCATGATCCCTGTCGTCTTATTTACGCTTGCCGCAACCAGCGGCACGCTCGACCGCCTGACCCAGGAAGTCGCCGCTTCCGGCCAGGTGGTCGAGCTCGCCGTCAAACCGGCCGACCGGGTGTCGCCCCCGGTCGAGATCGCCCCCGGCCAACCCCCGCTGCTGTCGTTCCGCTACTACGAAGGGCAGGAGCGGCACCGATTCTCGAACACGGAGCTGATGCTCGATGACGCTGGTCACTAGATTCGCCCTCCTCCTCCTCCTTGCCCTGCCTCTCCTCGGTGCCGACTCGCTCACCGAGCGTGGAGTCGCTGCCTTCCAGCAAGGCCACTATCTCGAAGCCGTTCGCCTCCTGCAGGACGCTCTCAAAGCCGATCCGAACGACGACCACGCCCGGACATTCCTGGCCCTGTCGCGCGCTGCTACCGGCCACTGCGCCGAAGCCATCCCAGATCTGGCGGACCGCTTCGACAAGTCCGCCAACCCCGACCTGTCCCGTCTCGCGGGTCTCGCCCTGGCCGGGTGTTTCGTCTCCGAGGGCCAGACTGGCAAGGCGCTTCCGGTAACCGCCCGGCTCGAAGCGAAGTATCCCGACGACGCCGACGTTCTCTACCAGACCGCCCGCGTCCACATGAAGGCGTTCAACGACGTCACGCGCCGCATGTTCGACAAGACCCCGGCCTCGTACCGCGTCAACCAGCTCTCCGCCGAGATCTTCGAAACGCAGAACCGGTTCGCCGATGCCGCCGTCGAGTACCGTAAAGCGATCGCAAAGAACCCGCGCGCGCTCAACCTGCATTTCCGCCTGGGCCGAGCCCTCCTGCTCGAATCGCACAATCCCGAGGCGCTGGCCCTGGCCGAGAAGGAGTTCGGGGCCGAGCTGGCTCTCAACGCCGGCGACGCCGCGGCGGAGTTCCAAATCGGCCAGATCCTCAACGCCCAGAGCAAGGCCGACCAGGCGCTTCCGCACTTCGAAAAGGCGCTTGAGCTCAGTCCCGATTTCGCCGAAGCGGCCCTGGCCGTGGGCAGGACGCGTGTGCAGGCCAAGCAGTACGCCGAGGCGATCCCGCTCCTCGAGCACGTGGTGGTGCTTGAGCCCCGGAATGAGGCCGGCCATTACACCCTCATGCTCGCCTACCGCAATTCCGGCCAGATGGACAAGGCGCGGCGCGAGCAGGAGGTGCTCCAGAAGCTCCAGCATCCGCCCGAGGGCGAGTTCACCGATTTCCTAAAGAGGCTAGGCGAGGGGACACCCGAAAAGTGAGACTCCTCTCGGCCGCGTTAGCCCTGGCGCTCTTTGCGGCCACACAACCCGGACCCGACTTCCACGATATCGGGAAGGAAGCCGGCCTGACCGCTTCCTTCCCCAACGGCGGCGAGAAGACCAAGGAATACATCATCGAGACCACCGGCAGCGGAGTCGCCTTCATCGATTACGACAACGACGGCTACCTGGACATCTTCGTCCTTTCCGGCGAGGGCGGCACCAACCGCATGTACCACAATGATCGCAACGGCCACTTCACCGACGTCACCGCCGAACTCGGCCTGACTTCGTCCGGCTGGGCCGAGGGTGTCTGCGCGGGCGACTACGACAACGACGGCTACACCGACTTGTTCGTCACTTACTGGGGCCAGAACCGTCTCTACCGCAACGTGAACGGCAAGCGCTTCGAGGAGGTCACCGCCAAGGCTCATCTCACTCAGGACCGCGTTCGCTACAACACCGGCTGCGCGTTCCTGGATTACGACGGCGACGGCCACCTCGACCTGTTCGTCGCCAACTACCTGAAGTTCGATTTCGCCACGACGCCTAAGCCCGGCTCCAATCCCTACTGCTTCTATCGCGGCATGGCGGTCAACTGCGGACCCCGTGGACTTCCGTTCGAGAAGAACCTGCTGTACCACAACAAGGGCGACGGCACCTTCGAAGACGTCTCGGAGCGGTCCGGGATTGCGAAGGCGGAGGGCCACTACTCGCTCGCCGTCCTGGCCCAGGACATCAACGACGACGGACGGCCGGACATCTACGTGGTCGGCGACCAGACGGCCGCGATGCTTTTCATCAACCAGGGCGACGGCACTTTCTCGGAAGAGGCTGTCATGCGCGGCGTGGCCTTCGACGAGAACGGCCACGAGCTGTCCGGTATGGGGCTTGCCTCGGCGGACTATGACGGCGACGGCAGGCTCGACATCTTCCGATCGGACTTCTCGGACGAGCGCTCGCTCCTCTACCGCAACACCGGCAACGGCCAGTTCGACGACGTCACCATGGCTGCGGGGCTTGCGCACAATACGCGTTTCGTCAACTGGGGCTGCGCCTTTCTGGACTTCGAGAACAGCGGCTGGAAGGGTCTGGCGGTGGTGGATGGCCACGTGTTTCCGGAAGTGGATCGCCAGAACATCGACATTCGCTCGCGCGACCACGCTCTGCTTTACCGCAACACCGGCAAGGGTACTTTCGAGGACATTTCCGAGCATGCCGGCCCGGCGTTCCTGGCGCGGCACTCGGCGCGGGGCCTGGCGATCGGGGACATCGACAACGACGGCACGCTCGAAATCCTAGCCAACAACCAGAACGAGCCGCCTTCGCTGTGGAAGCAGAGCCATCGCGCGGCGGGCCACTGGCTATTGCTCAAGCTCACCGGATCGCGTTCGAACCGCAGCGCGATCGGCGCACGCGTGGC
>Ga0265316_10002167_pt1 | contig 20639 bp, 15 predicted proteins | sample 4522metaG_FD_202092 | JGI IMG/M metagenome (GOLD analysis project Ga0265316, IMG submission 202092) | Rhizosphere microbial communities from Carex aquatilis grown in University of Washington, Seatle, WA, United States - 4-5-22 metaG | ecosystem: Host-associated > Plants > Roots > Rhizosphere >... | reverse complement strand
CCGGCATCCGATTTCCATCGTTCCCGGCACGCCGCTGGAAAAGTGGTACGGGCGGAATGAACTCCAGGTGAACAGTTACCATCATCAGGGGACTCGTGACCTCGCATCGCGATTCAAGCCGATGGCACATGCGCAAGACGGCCTTGTCGAGGGTTTTTACGATCCCAAGGCTGATTTTCTTGTGGGGCTTCAGTTTCATCCGGAGCGCATGCTGGAAGAATCCGAAGGCAACCACCACATCTGGGAAGCGTTTGGGGCGGCTGTAAAACGGCGCAGGCGGCGAACTTAAAACTTTTCGCATGGAGGTCCGGTGTACACTTTCGCCAGCCTGAGCGGGAAAAACGGAAATCCTTGACGATCCGACGCGCAAGAACAATGCCATCCATTCGCAAAAGTCTCGTAATATTTGCCGTTGTGACCTTTGCGCTGCTCCCAGCCTCAGCGGCGCCGCCTTCGCATGTTGATATAACGTGGCTGTCCATCTCGAATATCTATTACGAAATCGGTTCTCTGCGGATTCTGACTGATGGATATATCAGCAGGATTCCCAAAAGCGAGTTTTATGGAGGCGGAGGCGGACTGGCGCATACGCATGACCCTTACACGCCGGATGTGAAAGAAGTGACGCGCGTGCTCAGCGCCCTCGGCGGACCGAAAAAAATCAATCTGCTGCTCACGGGCCACAGCCACTTTGACCATACGTTCGATACGCCGACCTGGGCCCGGCTGACGGGAGCGCGCATTATCGGCTCGAAGACCACATGCTTTCAGGCCATCGCCGAAAAAATTCCCGCGTCGCGTTGTACGGCCGTGTATGGCCGTGAAACATTCAAGCTGGCCAAGGGCGTGACGATGTATGTGGTGCGCTGGAACCACAGCGGCAGCGCGGACAGGAATCCGGAGCAGCACAATCCTGTGGAGCTCGACTCGTTTCCGAAACCCGATCCCGCAACCGGCGGCCTGCGCGGCGGCGTGGCCGAAGATTTTCCGAACGGCGGCGGCGCGCGCGGATTCCTGTTTACGGTGGATGGGCCTGACGGCCGCTTCAGTTGGTTCTTTAACAATTCCGCAAGCCCGACGGACCTGGACGATCCCATCGTGATCAATGGCACCAACTACGGTGCGCCCATCGAGAACCTGAAGCTGGCCATGCACGATGCGGGGGTCGCTTCGGTGGACCTGTGGATCGGCAGCGGCGGCGCGGAAGTTGCGAAAATGGTGGTCCCCATTCTTAAGCCTAAAGCATTTCTCCCCGTTCACTGGGACAGCTTTTTCCAACCATTCGCGACCGGTGTAACGAAGCCGTTTGCGGATGCGCCTCTCGAAGATTTTCTAAATTCCTCAGGCGTAAAAGTCATCAAGCCGGTTCAGTACATGGACAAGTGGCGGTTGGACCGGTCAGGGGTGAGAGCCATCCCGAACGCAAAGGTAAAGCAAGCTCTTGGTTTCAAGGACCCTTCCTAATGAAGTCCCTTCGCCTGGCCGAATGAAGTAACACACCATTAACAATTGACGGACATGCAGTCGGGTAACATCGCAGGCTTCGCCGGAACGGAAAGTCCATGGGGAGCGTGATGGAAAAAAAGAATTTTTTGTTCGTATCGCTCACGGGTCTCATCAGCGATATCGCCTGGCAGGTGTCCAAGGAGGGGCACGAAGTCCGTTACTTTATCGGCGACAAGAAGGAACGCGACATCGCCGATGGCTTTGTGGCCAAGTCGAAAGACTGGGAGAAGGATGTCGATTGGTCGGACATTATTATTTTTGACGATACGCTCGGCCAGGGGGAAAAAGCGGCGAAGCTGCGCGCTGAAGGCAAGAAGGTGATTGGTGGAACAGCCTACTCGGATCGCCTCGAGGACGACCGCTCGTTTGGCCAGGAAGAATTGAAAAAGGCCGGCGTGAACATCCTTCCCTACGGCGAATTTGTATCGTTCGACGATGCCGTCGAGCACGTCGTGCAGAATCCGGGCCGGTATGTGATCAAGCCGAGCGGCGAGGCGCAGAACGTTAAGCGGCGGCTGTTTGTGGGCGAGGAAGAAGACGGGCAGGACGTCATCCGCATGCTGGAAGCCTATAAGAAGGCGCTGTCGGACGAAATCAAGGTGTTTCAGCTGCAACGTCGCGTGACGGGCGTGGAAGTCGCGGTCGGAGGCTTTTTCAACGGCAGGAATTTCATCTATCCGATCAATGTGAATTTCGAGCACAAGAAACTGTTTCCCGGCGATATCGGGCCGCCGACCGGAGAAATGGGAACGTCGATGTTCTGGAGCGGTCCCAATCAGCTGTTCAATCAGACGCTAATGAAAATGGAATCGGTGCTGGCCGCGGAAGGCTATGTCGGCTACATCGATCTGAATTGCATCGTCAACGGCCACGGCATCTATCCTTTGGAGTTCACCTCGAGGTTCGGTTATCCGACGATCAGCATTCAGCAGGCGGGGATGTTGACGCCGATCGGACAATTTTTTCTCGATCTGGCGAACGGAAACGATCCAAAATTAAAAACGCGCAGCGGGTTCCAGATCGGCGTGCGCGTTGTTGTGCCGCCGTTTCCCTTTGACGACGACGAAACTTTCGATACCTTCTCGAAGGATTCGGTGATCGTTTTCCGGAAGCCGCCACAGGACGAAATTCATATTGAAGACGTGAAACAGGTGAACGGACAATGGCTGGTCGCGGGGACTTCGGGGGTGATCCTGATTGTAGTCGGCCTGGGGCCGACCATGCGCCAGGCGCAAAGCCAGGTCTATTCTCGAATTAAGAATGTGCTGATCCCCAACATGTATTACCGCACGGATATCGGCGACCGATGGGTGGAAGATACCGACCGGCTGCACACTTGGGGGTATTTGAGGTAGCCGTCCGTTCGTGCTCAGCCTCCGTGTGGTCGTAGATTTTGTTCCAGCGGGTGTTTCGACGAAATGAGTCTCGAAGCCCTACCGCACGCCCAACCGGCGATCCAATTTGCCGAACCGGACCTCGTCGGCTAGAATGTAAACTTCAAACGGGCCAACTCCCCAACATGACACTCCTGGAAGAACTGAACTCGGGTCAGCGCGAAGCTGCGACAACAACGGAAGGGCCGGTGTTGATCCTTGCCGGCGCAGGAACGGGAAAGACGCGCGCCATTACGTACCGCATCGCCCATCTGATCGAACAAGGCACGCCGGGCAGCGCGATTCTCGCCGTAACTTTCACAAACAAAGCCGCCGGGCAGATGAAGGAACGCGTGCGCGATCTCCTGGTGCGCAAGGGACTCGGGTTTGACGATCCGTGGATTGGCACGTTTCACTCCTTCTCCGCGTGGCTGCTGCGCCGGGAAGCGACGCGCCTGGGCTTGCCCCGCGATTTCAAAATTTACGATGCCGACGATCAAACGGCAGCCGTGAAACTGGCGCTCGAACACATCAATATCAAGGATCCCGGCGAAAAAATTCGCGGCCTGCTCGAGCGAATCAGTTTTGCGAAGAATCACGGACTCACGCCTGCCCAGGTCGCCAGCGACGCCGCGAGACGCAACGACCCGCTGGGCCTCACCGCGTCCAAAGTGTATGAGGCTTACGAAAAAATTCTTCGTAAAGGTGGCGCGCTCGATTTCGACGATCTGATGCTGCGCGCCGTACAGGTGTTGAAGGAATTTCCGGAAGCCCGCGCCTATTGGCAAAGCCGTTTCCGCTACCTCCACGTAGACGAATATCAGGACACCAACCGCGTGCAGTACGATCTGCTGCGCCTGCTGGTCGGCGAATCGCGCAATCTCTGTGTTGTCGGCGATGAGGATCAATCCATTTACCGCTGGCGCGGCGCGGACATCGGCAATATTCTCCGGTTCGATGAGGATTATCCCGGCGCGCGCGTCGTACGCCTCGAGCAAAATTACCGCTCGACCCAAAAGATTCTCGACGCCGCGGCCGGAGTGGTCGCCAACAACCAGCGCCGCCTGGGCAAAAATCTAAAGACGACGCGCGCGGCAGGCGACAATCTTGGATTTTTTGAAGCGCGCGACTCCAAAGCCGAAGCGGAATATGTCGCGGACCGCATCCGCATCCTGCACGGGGAAGATCCGGCCGTTCACGTCGCGATCTTGTACCGCACCAATTCGCAGTCGCGCGCCTTCGAGGAAGCGTTGCGCGCTCGCGGCATGCGATACCGAATGCTTGGCGGATTTTCCTTCTACCAGCGTGCCGAAGTAAAAGACGCGCTGGCCTACGCGCGCCTCGCGATTTTCCCGGACGACGATATCGCCCTGCTGCGCGTGATCAACACGCCCCCGCGGGGAATCGGCAAGACAACGGTGGACTCGCTTTCCGTCATCGCGCGCGAAAATGACTCATCGCTGTGGGTCGCGCTGGGTAAACTGCTCGAAACAGCTTCCTCGGGGCGCGCCATCGCTCCATTAAAAGATTTCCGGACTCTGATCGAAGACCTGCAAAACGAAGTTCTTACTTCCAGCCCCGCAGATTTGCTGCAATCCATTCTTACGCGGAGCGGCTATTTCGATATGCTCGCGCAACGCGATTCCAGCGAAGACATCGCGCGCACCGACAACCTGCGCGAACTGGTTAACGCAATGGCCGAAGGCACCGAACGCGGCGAAACATTAACCGATTTTCTCGACCGCGCCGCGCTGGTTAGCGACTCCGACAATTTTGACGAAGACGCGCTGATCACCCTGATGACGCTGCACAGCGCCAAGGGTCTCGAGTTCGATCACGTCTTCCTGACCGGCATGGAGGAAGGAATCTTTCCGCATAGCCGCTCGCAGAACGACAACGAAGAACTCGAAGAAGAGCGTCGCCTCTGCTACGTTGGAATGACGCGCGCGAAAGAAACTCTTACGCTCACCCGCGCGGTCTATCGCCGCATCTACGGCTCCGAGCGTCTGACCGGTTCGCTGCCCTCGCGTTTCCTGCAGGAAATTCCCACCGAACTGATCGACACCGCCGCCGGTTCCCTCGCCGACGCCGGCGAAACGCGCCGTTACGAGCCCGACCCGGAATATTCATACTCCGAGGAAGAATTTTCGCGCCGCGTAAAACGCATCGCGACCCCCTCGCGCACCGCCAGCGAAGCGCCCGCCAGGCCGCGCGCCGCTGCGCAACCGCGCCTCGGCCAAAAATCCTCGAATCCGCTGATCGGTCAACGCGTGCGCCATGCCACTTACGGTACGGGCACGATCATCGGCGTCGAGGGCGATGAAGACGACCGCAAGTTCACCGTACGCTTCACGGACCACGGCACGAAGAAGTTGGTCGAGCGCTATGCAAATCTAAGCTGGGCCTGAAGTAGCACAGGCTTCAGCCATTGGATTTTTGAATTTTGCGATTACCGGGCCGATTCGCATTTCACCCAAAGAAATCAAAACCAGACAGGCTGTACCGTGTGCTACTGGGTGCTACTGGCGTCGCGACACCCACTTCAGCCCTCGATACACCGGATAACTTGCCGCCAGCACCAGAAACGTCAGCGGCGTATTCTCCCGGTCGCTGGCCAGCGCGCCCACCAGAAACACGACCGACGCGACCAGAGCGGTCGCCGTGGTCCACGGATAACCCCAGGCGCGATACGGCCGCTCGGTCTCGGGCAGGCGGCGCCTCAGGATGAACAACGACACAAACGTCAGCGCGTAATCCGCGACGAAAAAGGAAGCGAGAATCGCCGCCACACGCTCGAAGGTAAACATCGCAAAGCATAATCCCACAGCGGTGGAAAGCCAGAGAGCCGGTCCCGGAATCCCGCCTTTATTCACACGTGCAAACACGGGAAAGAAAAGAGCGTCCCGGCTCATGGCATAGAGCGCCCTCGAAGTCGCCATTTCCATTGCATTGACACTGCTCAGCAGACCCACCGCGACCACGATGCGAATAAACGTGTCGCCCGCCGGTCCAAGGACGCGCCGCGCCGCAATTCCCATCGCGAAATCGCTCCCGGCAAATCCGCGCACCGGCACCAGATGAACGATCGCAGCGTTCACCAGGAAATAGATCGCGAGAACCGAAATTACGGTCCCGAAAATCGCGCGCGGAATATCCCTGCCCGGATTGTGGACTTCCCCGCTGAAATAAACGACGCCGTACCAGCCGTCATAGGTATAAATCACCGCTTGCAGCGCAAGAATGAAGGAGGCGAACAGCGGCCAACCCACCGGCACGGCCGCGCGCGAAGGCACGGCCGTGGCCGGCGACGCGCTGTGAAAAAAACAGACCGCCACCACCGCCAGAAACAGCGCGGCCTTTAAAATCGTCGTCAAGTCCTGGACCCCGCTGCCGACGCGCATGCTCTTCCATTGCAGCAGTGCAAACATCAGGATCACCCCGGCGGAAAGCGCTCGCACGTGACCGTGGGCCGCCGGGACCATGTCGCTGGCATACTCGCCGAAAACGATGGAGACGGCCGCAAAGCTTCCCGCCGTTGATATCCAGTCGCTCCAACCAACAATGAATCCAGCATAGTCGCCCAGCGCAGCCCGCGCGAAATTATACTGGCCGCCGCTCTGCGGAAACATCGCGCCAAGTTCGGCAAACTGGAGTGCGCCGAGCGACATGTAAATCCCGCCCGTCGCCCACGCCGCGAAGTACAGCCACGTCGAAGGAAGCAGCGCCGCAATCTCTCCCGGCGTACGCACAATTCCCGCGCCAATCGTATTGCCAATGGCCACGGCGATTCCGAAACCCACGCCCAGCGTGGTGATCAGCCGCCCGCGTCCAGCGCTTTTTGAGTCAGCCGAATTGGATTTTGTTTCCAGGAAAAGCCGATCTCCGCCCCTAAAATTCCTTCAGAAAACGAAAAACCATCATAGCCGAGCGTCCTGCCTGCGCAAGGGGAAGTTACCCGGCGGCACGACGCCTCTAAATTCGATTCGTTTCTTCGATTGGCTCGCCGCCGCACTTGTGTTTTACTTTTGGTGTGGGCGCGCGCGCGTAACGATGCGGAGATAACGATGAGCGGATCAACGGACAGCCCGGCGCATTTGAATAGCAGGCCTGGTTTCGTGCCCGTCGCCGTGGCCTTCGCCTCCGCCATGTTCCTGACGATCCTCGCCGTTCCATTTCCTGCGAAAGCCTGGGGCGCGAGCGCGGAGCGGCTCGTCGCCGGCAAGGCGATTGATACACTTCCCCCGGACATTCGCGGATTCTTCGACGCCAATCGCGACTATCTGAGCCGCCATGTCACCGAGCCTCTAGACCTGCTCGCGAAAAATCCACTTGTGGAACGGCGCAATCATTTCGTTTATCTGGATCACTACGGCAAATTTCCCTTCCATGCTTTGCCGCGAGACTACAAGGAAGCCATCGCTAAATTCTCGAAAAGCAAGCTCGACCTTTCCGGTGTTCTTCCGTGGCAGATCGGCGTCTATAATCAGAAACTGACTGCGGCGATGCGCGATCACGATTGGGACCAGACGCGGATGGCCGCCGCGTATCTGGCCTGCTACGTCGCTCAGGCGCACGATCCCTTTCATACCACCGAGGATTTCGACGGGCGCATCTCTGGCCAGCCCGGTGTCGATTTGCGTTTCGGCACGAGCCTGGTGGACCGTTTTTCTCTCTTTTTCCCGATGCGGACCGACGACGCAATTTACCTTCGCGATCCCACCGATCACGCGTTTGACTCCGCTATGTCCGCGCACGCCTCTCTGGAAAATATTCTGCTCGCAGATCGCAGCGCCCGCGATGGCCTGTCCGATTACACCGACGAATTTTTCGACCGATTTTATAATCTGGCAGGGCCAATCCTGATTCGGGCGCTTTCCGATGCCGCGACAGACGTCGGCTCCTACTGGCTCACCGCGTGGATCAACGCGGGCCGGCCCAGGCTCCCACCCCAATGACAAGCATTCCGATGGATTCGCAAAAGCTGGAACATTTTTTCACCGCTCTGCCGAAGGCTGAGCTTCATGTCCACCTCGAAGGCTCGATCGAACCGCCCACGGTCATTGAATTGGCGGCCCGCCACGGAGTCGTTGTCACCGTTCAGGAAGCCGCGGCCCGCTACGCGCCCGGCGATTTCACCCGGTTCATCGAATCTTTCATCTGGGTGACTTCATTCCTGCGCGGCCCCGACGACTATGCCCTGATCGCACGGCGTTTTGCCGAATCGCTCAAGCGCCAGAACGTTTTGTATGCCGAAGTTACTCTCTCGATCGGCATCATGTTCCGCCGAAATCAGGACCCGGCAGCCAACTTTGCCGCCCTTCGCGACGCCGCCGCCGAAATTCCCGGCGTTCGCCTGAAATATATTTTCGACGCCGTGCGGCAGTGGGGGGCCGCTTCGGCCATGGAAGTCGCGCGCATCGCCACCGAATTGCGATCTCCCGATATCGTGGCCTACGGAATTGGCGGCGATGAACTCGGGCTTCCCACCAGCGACCTGCGCGGCGTCTATGAGTATCTGGCGAGCCAGGGCATGCACCGCCTGATCCACGCGGGGGAAATCGGCGGCCCGGAACTGGTGCGCGAGGCCGTGGAAATGCTCGGCGCCGAACGCATCGGCCACGGCATCGCCGTGATGCGAGACGAACGCACTATGGATTTCCTCGCTTCCCGCGGCATTCCTCTCGAAGTCTGCCCGACGAGCAATCTTCGCACCGGGGCACTGACGCGCCAAACGGGCCGCGAAAATGCGGGATATGACCAGCACCCGCTCCCGTCATTTCTCCGGCGAGGCCTTCCCGTCACGATTTCCAGCGACGATCCCGCGATGTTTGAGACCTCCGTGAGCGAGGAATACGGCCGCGCGCATCAGATGGGCCTCTCGCACGCGGAATTGATCCAACTCGCGCAGGCCAGTTTTTATCACGCGTTTCTCCCGGCCAATGAGAAGCTCGCCTTGCTGGAGCAATTTCATACCGGCGTAGCGGCGCTGGGCTTGATATAATCCAAGGCCATGAAAGCACATGTTTGGGTCATGCCAAAACGCACGGTTCTCGACCCCCAGGGGCAGGCGATTCACCACGCCCTGTCGTCGCTGGGCTTTAGCGAAGTCCAGAATGTCCGGCAGGGTAAATTCTTTGTGCTGGATTTGAACGGATCGACCCGCGAGGCCGCCGAAAAGCAGGTCGAACGCATGGCGAATGAAATCCTCGCTAATCCCGTGATCGAGGAATTCCGTTACGAAATCCTGGAATAGGCCTCGTGGGCCATTTCCCTCGCAATTGTTAATCCCGGGAAACATACAGTTTCGACCTTACAAATCTCATGTTCCCTTTGTGCTAATCTTTTGATGCGGGCTTGCTTTTCCGACGCCCAGCCTAACCGTCCGGAGAAAATACCGTGTGTGGAATTGTCGGATATATCGGGCCTAAAAAAGTCGTCCCCCTTATCCTGGACGGTTTGCGGCGTCTGGAATACCGCGGTTATGACTCGGCCGGCATCGCCGTGGTCGGCCCGGACGGGAAAGTGCAAATTCGGCGCGCTCCCGGCAAATTACACAATCTGGAGGAAGTCGTCCGTCATTCCCCGATTGACGGCTCCTACGGCATCGGCCACACGCGCTGGGCCACGCACGGCCGCCCGACGGAAGAAAACGCGCACCCCCATCGCGACTGCACCGGAAACATTGTCGTCGTCCACAACGGAATTGTCGAGAATTACGTCGATCTCAAGCGCCAGCTTGAAAAAGAGGGCCACAAGTTCGTCACCGAGACCGATACCGAGATCATTGCCCATCTCATCGAAAAGCATATGAAGGAAGGCGGACGTCTCGAAGAGGCCGTCAGAAAGACCGTAAAGCAGCTGACAGGTGTATATTCCATCGCTGTTCTCTCCGCCGACGACCCGAATAAAATTGTTGCCGCTCGAACCGGGCCACCGTCCGTCATCGGCTTGGGAGAGGGCGAATATTTCGTCGCCAGCGACATTCCCGCGATCCTTTCCCACACACGGGAGATGTTCTTCCTGGCCGATGGCGACATCGCCGTGTTGACTCCGCAAGGCGTCCACGTCATGGATCTCGAAGGCAACACGATGGAGCGCGCCGTCCAGCACATTTCCTGGGATCCGATCATGGCGGAAAAGGGCGGCTACAAGCATTTCATGCAGAAGGAAATCTTCGAGCAGCCCCGAGCCGTCCGCGACACGCTGCTCGCCAGCGTGGCTCTGGATTCAGCGAAAGTCTTCCTCGACAGAATGGATATTACCGAGGACGAATTCCGCGCTTTCACCAACGTCAAAATCGTCGCCTGCGGCACCAGCTGGCACGCCGGACAAACCGGCAAGTTCATGATCGAGCAACTCGCCAGGGTTCCCGTCGAAGTGGATTACGGCAGCGAATTCCGGTATCGCGATCCGATCGTCGACTCGAAAACGCTCACCATCTGCATCAGCCAGTCGGGCGAAACCGCCGACACCCTTGCCGCTCAGCGCGAAGCCAAAAACAAAGGCTCAAAAACGTTGGCCATCTGCAACGTGTTCGGATCGATGATCACGCGCGAAGCCGCCGGAACGATTCTGACGCACGCGGGGCCGGAAATCGGCGTCGCCTCGACGAAGGCATTTACCGGTCAACTGACCGCTCTAATGCTGACCGCCCTTTATCTCGGCCAGGTGCGCGGTTCGCTCTCCGAAGATTGCTCCAAGCGCCTCATGCAGGAATTCGTGCGCATCCCGCACAAAATGGAAACGGTGCTGCAAGGCGACGAAACAGGCATTTACGAAACGCTGGCGCGGCAATTTTTCCGCCACACCAATTTCCTGTACCTCGGCCGCGGCATCCATTTCCCCATCGCACTCGAAGGGGCGCTCAAGCTCAAGGAGATTTCTTATATCCACGCGGAGGGCTACCCGGCGGGCGAGATGAAGCACGGCCCGAATGCCTTAATCGATGAAAATCTTCCCGTCGTCATGCTCGCCACACGCGACGAAAGCGATCCCCACGCCATGACCCGCTACGAGAAAAGCATCTCGAACATCAAGGAAGTGAAAGCGCGCGACGGCATCGTCATTTCCATTGTGACCGAAGGCGACCATTTGGCCACCGAGGCCTCCGACCACGTTATCGTCGTGCCTCCCACGATCGAGTTGCTCGCTCCCCTGCTCGAGGTGATTCCGCTGCAACTGCTGGCTTACCACATTGCCGTACGTCGCGGCTGCGACGTGGACCAGCCGCGCAATCTCGCGAAATCCGTAACCGTGGAGTAGGCCCTGCCTGGCGCAGGGATCTTTCGCCTCCCAGTGAAAGATGGGCCGGCACATTTGGAGTTTGCAAATCACCCGCCCACTCCCCTTCACCAATCGCGGCGTCCTCGCATAGAATGTATTCGTTGTGAAACGCCATACCTTCATACTTCTTGTCGGCGCCTTGATTCTCTGCCTTTCCTCGGCCACCCATGCTCAAAAAGACCAGCAACCTGCCGCGAAGGCAGCGAAAATCGCGGCCATTGCAGTCACCGGGACACAGAAATTTCCTACGGACCAGATCCTGGCGGCCGCCGGGATCAAGACCGGCGACGTCGTGACCGCGCAGCAGGTTCAGGAAGCCGCCGATCGCCTTGCGGCGTTGGGCCTTTTCTCGACCGTCAATTTTCACTACACGGCAAAAGACGATGGGATCGTCCTGAGCTTCGAACTGAAGGACGCCCCGACGTTTCCACTCTCGTTTGATAATTTCCCCTGGTTTCAAGACCGCGAACTTGCCGATGCGATTCGCGCCGATGTTGGATTGTTTACCGGAGAAACGCCGGACAACGGCGCAATGATCGATGAAATCACGATTGTCCTGGAAAAGCTTCTTGCCTCCAAAAAAATCAAGGGAAACGTGACACATCAACTTCTCGCTCAACCGGCAGGCGACGCCATGATGATGCAGTTCCGGGTGGAAGGCGCAACGCTCCGCGTTCAATCCGTGAAGTTCGGCGATTCCCTCGCCGCCGAATCCGAACGCCTGAAGGATCGCATCTCTGACGTGAAGGGCCAGCCCTATTCCCGCTTCGCCATCGACGTTTTTGAAAATGAGCAGGTGAGGCCCCTGTATGCAGCCAAAGGCTTCCTCCGGGCCGAAATCGGGCCTCCGCAGCCTCGCCTCATCGCCGATGCGAATACTCCCGCGGAACCCGGCGTCGATCTCCTGATTCCCATTGTGCCCGGCACCGCCTACGCCTGGAAAGGAGCATCGTGGCGAGGAAACATGGCCTTCACTTCCACGGTCCTCGACGGCGACTTCGGACTCAAACCCGGCGATGTCGCCGACGGAATGAAAATCGAATCCGAATGGCAGCGCATCGAGTCCGAATACACAAGGCACGGCTACCTTGACGTCCGAATAAATAAACAGCCGCAATTTGACGAGGCCGCCCGCCAGGTTTCCTACAACGTGGAAATCGCGGAAGGCCCGCAATATCGCATGGGAGAAATGATTGTCACGGGTCTTTCCATCGATGCGGAAAAACGATTGCGGCGCATTTGGCAGATGGCTCCCGGCCAGATATTTGACAACGGCTATTACGAAACCATTACGAAGGAACTCGTAAAACCGACTCCCGCCGTCTTCGGAGAGATGCCCGTTCACTACATCGAGTTCGGTCATTTCCTGCGCCCCGACCCCGACCGCCACACCGTGGACGTCCTGCTGGATTTCAAATAACTTCCCGCTCCGTCCTTCGTCTTCCTTCCAACATCTTCCCCGATTTGGGTCTATAATCCCCGATTATGCGATGGCAAATACCCATCTTGTCCTGTCTGCTGACGCTGGTCCTGAGCGGGATGGCGTCGGGGCGGCAACCGCAGTCTTCCCCGGACGCCGCGTCCTCTCCCGGAAAAGAAAAAAGCGGAGCGCCGTCGAGCGACCAGCAATCGCCCGAGCCACGCCTCGATCCAGACACCGAACTCCGCGCGACCGTACAGCAATCGATGGGCGATAACGCAAAGCTGCTGCAAAATCTCCAGGCGTATCTCGACAAATACCCGCAAACTCCACGGCGCGTGGCGATCTACCGGGGCATGATGCAGGCGGCAATGCAGATGAACGACCCCAAAGCGGCGCTCGAGTTTGCAGACAAAGCCATCGCCATTGAGCCGGACGACAGCCAGACGCTCTACCTCGCCGTCACCACACTGCAAAAATTACCGGACGACGACAGCCAGAAGCGCGCCATCGATTACGACACGCGCCTGATCGGCGTCATCGCAAAAGCAAACCCGGAGACGCGCCCGCCGCAAATGTCGCTGGAAGAATGGCAGGCGGGAAGAAACAAATTCACGAACGAACTCTACGTGATCCGCGGCCGCATCGAGCGCAAACTCCATCAGGACGATCAGGCGATCAAGGACCTCAACATCGCGTTCCGCCTGGTGCCCAGTTCAGACGCCGCTGTCGCTCTCGGCGAAATTGCCGAACAGGACAAGCACACCGACGAGGCTGTGCGCGAATACGCGCTGGCGCTGATCCTTTCCGGCCAGGATCAGGATGCCGATGCGTCGGCGCGAAATATTCTGCTCCACAGAATGACGAACCTCTGGCATTTCACGCACGACTCGGATGCCGGCCTCGGTGACATCTTTCTTTCCGCATTCAACAGAAATCTGGAGATGGTTCAGGAGTCGTCGCTGGTTGATAAGCCCGCGCCGCCCGAATACAACAAAGGCGCGACCGATCCATTGCAGTTCAGCCTGCGGCAAATCGATGGAAATGGCGCTGTAAAGCTTGCCGACACGCGCGGCAAAGTCGTTATCCTGAATTTCTGGACCACTTGGTGCGCCTACTGCCAGACGCTGGAACCGATGCTGGCCGAAGTGCGGACGAAATTTGCCGGCCGCGACGACGTGGAATCCTTCGCCGTCAATGCCGACGAAAACGAAGCGCTCGTCGCGCCATTCCTGCAAGCCCAAAAAGTCGGCGGAACTTTATTGTTTGCCGACGGCCTCGGCCCTTCACTGCATGTGGCATCGATTCCCACGATTATCGTCCTGGACCGCGCCGGAAAGATTGCCTACCGAACGCAGGGTTACGTGCCCGACGGTTTTGTCGACGCGATAACCGCGGCGATTACAAAGTCTGTCGGGGTCAAGTAGAACAAGCTTCAGCCGGTATGCCTTCGACTTTTGTGAATCCGCCACAGAAATCAATCGTAGACAGGCGATAGCCTGCCCTACTTCAGAACCTCTCGCGCCGCGACAATCGTATTCGCATGAATCCGCACCGTGTCCGCGACGCGCCGCGCGTATCCACCGGCCAATGTTGAAGCAACAGGAATCCCCCGCCGGCGCGCGTGCTCGAAAACGAGGCGGTCCCGCTTCTGCAACCCCTCAATCGTCAGCGCCAGCCCACCGAGTTGATCTTCGCGATACGGATCGGCTCCTCCGACGTAGAAAATCAGGTCCGGCGTCATTGTCTTCAGCGCGTGCAAAAGACCTTCCTCCAGCGCATCGAGGTATTCCGGATCGCGCGTGCCGTCTTCGAGTCCGATATCCTCGTCCGAAGGAGGTTTCGGCATCGGATAATTATTTTCCTGATGGATCGAGAGCGTGAAGACGCTTTTGTCGTCTTCAAAAATGGCGGCCGTGCCATTTCCCTGATGAACGTCGGTATCGACCACCATCGCCGTACGGATCGCGCCCGTCGCCTGCAGCGCACGGATCGCAATGGCCACATCGTGCAGCATGCAAAAACCCTCGCCGTGCCCCGTGTAAGCGTGGTGAAATCCCCCGCTCAGATTTGCCGCAAATCCATCCTCGAGGGCTTTGCGCCCAGCCAGAATAGACCCTCCCGCCGCGAGCCAGAACGCCTTGACCGTGGATTCCGAAACAGGAATCTCCAGTTTCATCCGCTCGCTGAGTGTGAGCGTATCCGTCTGCAACTTCTTGATGTACGCCTTCGTGTGCACGCGCAAAACGTCTTCATCGGACGCCATCGCCGGCTGCATAAAATCGGACGCCTCCGCAATTCCCTCTCCGAGCAGCGAATCGTGAATCATTTTGAATTTTTGGGAGGGGAAAACGTGCGGCCCGAGGTCTAAATCGTATAGCGGGTGATAAATGATCTTGAAAGGGAGCATCGAGTCGTGGAACAGGCTTCAGCCGGTTCGGTTTTGATTTTCATTGCTCAGGTAAATTTCAAAAACCCACAGGCTGAAGCCTGTGCTACGGAAAGCCTAATTATCCCGTTCGAGAATAAAATCCGGCACGGTGAACAACGCCCGTCCGAAATCAGCTTTCGCATTGCCGTTCAAGCAGGCTTTCGCGCGCTTGGCGAAATCGTGCGCCGCCGCTCGTGTGCGGTCCAGCGCGCCGGTCTCCTGCACCAGCGCCTGGATCTGCTCCGGCCGGACGGTTTCGAATCCCTTTTCCGCCAGCACTGTCTCCACCAGCCGCTGTCCCGCCGATCCCGCACTTTCCATTGCGTAGATCAACGGCAGCGTGACTTTGCCTTCCTTCAAATCGCTCAACACCGGCTTTCCCAACTGCTCCGGCGACGCCGTAAAATCCAGCACATCGTCCACAAGTTGAAACGCAAGGCCCGCGAAATGCCCGTAATCGGCGAGCGCTTGAATGCCGGCATCGTCCAGGCTCCCCAGAACGGCGCCCAGCCGCGCGCATCCGGCGAAAAGGCAGGCCGTCTTCCGCGCCGCGAGCTCCAGAGCGTCCTCTTCGGTCAAGTCCATGCGCCCAAGCTTGCTGAGTTGCACCAACTCGCCTTCCACCATGTTTTGCGTCAGCTCAATCAGGACGTCAAGGACCTCGAAGTTGCGCTCGGTCAGCGCCATTTGAAACGACTGCATATAGAGCCAATCCCCCGCCAACACGCTGCGGTGATTTCCCCAGCGGGAATTGGCCGAAGGGCGCCCGCGTCGCGTGTCCGCTCCATCGATCACGTCATCGTGAATCAGGGTTGCGCTGTGAATTAATTCCACGACAGCGCCCAACCGGATCGCGCTGTCGCCGTGGTAGCCTGCGTATCCGGCGGAAAGCAGCAACAGCGCCGGGCGCAGCCGTTTCCCGCCACCGCCCAGTAAATAACTGGATATTTCGGCGACCGGTTCAATGGCCGTGCTGTTTTGCAGCGCAAGTTCCTGCTCGACCTTGATCAGGTCGTCGCGTACAAGATCAAAGATTTCCTTCGCGGTCAGAAGTGAGATGGTGCTCCTCCGGAACTGCTCCACTACGAGTGCGGGAATGACTGATTCCGAACAAACGGCGAAAGTTCTCCGCCGTGACCCCTGCAATTTCTTCCGCTGGCAAGTTTCTCACATTCCCGATGGTTCGCGCCACTTCCGTAACATAGGCGGGCTCATTTCGCCTTCCACGATGTGGCTGAGGAGCCAAAAACGGCGAATCGGTTTCGATCAATAACTTATCTAAAGGGAGAAGCCCCGCGACGTCCCTTAAATTCTGCGCCTTCGGATACGTCACATTCCCGGCAAACGAAACGAGAAAGCCCATATCGATTCCGGAGAGCGCTTCCCCTTCGGTTCCGGTAAAGCAATGAAAAATTCCGCCCAGGCCGGAACTCCGCCATGCTTCGTCGAGAATTCGCAGGCAATCCGGCCACGCTTCGCGGCAGTGAATGATAACGGGCCGTTTGGCCGCGCGGGCCTGGTCCAGTTGATGGTGAAATACGCTGGCCTGCACGTCTCGCGGCGAATGATCGTAGTGATAGTCGAGACCGATCTCTCCCCACGCAATTAATTTCGGAAGGCGCGCCAGCCGGTCGAGTTCGGCATAATGCGCCTCGGTGGCATGCCGGGCCTCGTGCGGATGAATTCCAGCAGCGGCGTAAATCCATTCGTACCGCTCGGCATAGGGAACCGCCGCGCCAAGCTTTTCAATTTCCGGACCGTTGCCGATGGCCAGCAATGTTCCCACACCCGCTGCCTGGGCGCGCCCCAGCATGGCTTCGCGGTCGGCGTCAAAGTCGGAAACATCCACGTGCGCGTGTGAATCGATCAGGTCCACGGAAATCCCTTTTTGCTTACCTTTTTGCTTATCGGTCCGCATTGAAGAGTTTGAGACTTCAGACCCGGTGGTTTGAGGCTTCGAGCTCGGTTGAGAATTCTTGAATGTTTGTCGGTGGCCGCTTCAGCCGCGATACGAACTCCGTGTGACGGCGCGGCCGAAGCCGTACCCCACAAATCATCGCTCACTACTTCAGCCGCGCCCCCACGGGAACCTCTTCCAAAAATCCCGCGATCACGGGTGAGCCATCCGGCCCCGTCGCCGCCACGATCATTCCATTCGATTCCACTCCCCGCAATTTCCTCGGCAGAAGATTCGTGACCACAACGACTTTCCGGCCCACCAGGTCTTCCGGTTTGTATGCCAGCGCCAGCCCGGCGACGATCTGACGGACTTCATCGCCGATATCGACTTGCAGCTGCAACAATTTATCCGCGCCCGCCACGCGCTCCGCCGTTTTCACTTGACCGACGCGCATCTCCACCTTCGCAAAATCCTCGATTCCGATTTTCGTTGTGGCGGCGACGGCTGGTGCCGTGGCCGGTGCCGCGGCGCCTGCCGCCGCGGGCGCGGGGCGGGGCGTTGTTGCCGATGCTTCCGCGGGCTTGCTCTGTTCCTGTTCCATGGCTTCTATCCTTTCGATCGCTTCCGATTTTTCAATTCGAGGGAAAATTCCCTCGGGCTTTCCTGTCTTCGTTCCCGGCTTGAGTTGCCCCCAGGAAAGTGAATCCAACTGAACGCTGCTCAATGGCTCGGCCAGCCCCAATTGCCGCCAGATTTTCTCCGTCGATTGCGGAAGCACCGGATGTGCCAGCGCGGTGACAATGCGCAGCCCTTCCGCCGCGGTGTACAACACTTTCGACAACCGCTCTTTGTCTTCCGGCCTGTCCGCCAGTGTCCAAGGTTTTTCCACCGTGATGAATTTATCGATTGTGGCGACCAATTCCCAAATCGCTTCGAGCGCCAGGGAAAAGTTCAGACGGTCGTACAATTGCGTGATTCGCGTCAGCGCTTCACTGGCAAATTCCGCCGTAGTGAAAGCATATTTGCCGTTCGCCGAAGTCTGCTCGGGGATTTCCCCGGCAAAATATTTTTCGATCATGGTCAGCGTCCGGCTGGCAAGATTTCCCAGCCCATTTGCCAGATCGCTGTTGTAACGGCTTACCAGAGCGTCGTAGGAAAAACTGCCGTCCTGCCCAAACACAATTTCGCGCAGCAGATAGTAGCGCAGCGGCTCGATCCCCAACACGTTGACGATCGGCATGGGCCGCACCACGTTGCCTTTGGACTTGCTCATCTTCTGGCTATCGAACAGCAGCCAGCCGTGCGCCCAGATCTGCCGTGGCAGAGGTAAATCCGCCGCCATCAAAAAGGCCGGCCAGTACACCGCGTGGAAGCGAATAATTTCCTTGCCGACAATGTGCAAATCCGCCGGCCACAGACCGCGCTCATCGTATTCCGGGCCGCCCACGGCGCTCAGATATCCAATCAGCGCGTCAAACCAAACATAAAAGACGTGCGGCGATTCCTCCGGCACAGGGATGCCCCAGCGAATCGTCGTGCGCGTGATCGAAAGATTCCGCAGCCCCCCCTGCACAAAACTCAACACCTCATTTCGCCTGCTCTCGGGCTTGATGAAATCGGGATTGGCGTCATAAAAATCCAGCAGCCTCTGCTGAAATTCCGAAAGCTTAAAAAAATAATTCTCTTCGGTGACGGTCTCGGTGGGCCGCCCGCAATCCGGACATGGACCGCCCGGCTCCGCGTCCACAACGTAGGCATTGTCGAAGATGCAGTACTGCCCCGTGTAGCTGCCCTTCTCGACGAATCCATTGTCACGGCAGCGCTTAAAAAGCCAGTGAACGGTCCTGTGGTGCCGTTCGTCCGTCGTCCGAATAAACTCTTCGCCGGGGATCTGCAAATCGTCCCACAGCTGCTTCCACTGGACGGCGATTTTGTTGGAAAATTCCTGCGGAGACAGGCCGGCCTTTTTTGCCGAGCGCTCCACGTTCACGCCATGCTCGTCCGCGCCCGTCGTCATGACCACGTCGAACCCGCGCATGCGCTTGTACCGGCGAATCGTGTCCGCCACAATGGTCGAGTACGTATGACCAATATGGGGAAGGCCGTTGGTGTAATAGAGCGGGGTCGTCAGATAATACTTCGGCTTGGCTCGGGAGGTGCTCATCTACCCTTTCCGCGTGAAATGTTCAGGTTAATTCTGTACCGGCGGGCTGCCTGATCACATCGGCAACCGGAGCGCCTGGAGCGCGAAAACGATAGTAAGCGCGACACCCCATGCTGTCAAATCACGTGCGAACGACACCATCGTCAAAACAAAAGAAAAAAAGGGCACGCCAGAATCAGCGTGCCCTTAAATACCCGCTTTTCCGAAAGACGGAGCGATCGTACTAGACGGCGGGCGGCGGATTGCCTCCGCCTTTTCGCCCATGCCCGTGTCCGAAATCCTTCTTTTGGACAAGTGTCGGCGGCGGATTCAGCCCGAAGGGAGGAGCAAACGTAACGTTCGGCACCGGCAAATAGCCGCTCAGTTGATAGGTTCTCGTGCCAAATCGAGGATCGCTATGATCCTCTTCGAGCACGAGTTTCAGCGCCGGGCAAAACACGCGGTTCGTAGTGATCGTTGTGGTCCCGCTTACACCCGGAAGCTGGATCGTGTGGGACATGGATACCTGCTCAGCCGCTGTGCAAGTGTAGCTGCCATCGGAAATCTTGTAGTTCGCGATGGGAGTGGGAGTCGGACGCGTGCCTCCATGCCCACCGTCCTTCGGTCCACCTTCCGGCCCCTTGCCCTTCCACTTCCCGTCCGAGCCATGCGGATGAACCGCAAACGCCTCATACGTCCCCTTGGTCACATTGACCAGATAGTTCATCATGTTCGATGGGTCTAGATTCTTGATGTCGATAAATTCCGCGGAACCTCCGGAGGAAGCCCACGGGCCCATTCCCGATAGCTTTACGTCGCGGTACGTGCTCCCGTTGGTTTCAGCCGCGATCGTTCCCGTCGTCACATTGGTAATCGTGCTCGTGGAACCGCCCAGAAGAACGGGTTCCTTGCTCATAATCGTAAATGTGAACTGATACTCGGGACACGGAGCCGCAGCAGCGGGAATACAGCCCCTCTGCCCCCCCATGAAGCCCCCACCCGGACCTCCGGGTCCCCCTCGGCCTCCCGGACCACGATCATGGCGTTCAAAACCGCCCGGCCCCTGCGGAGGACCCTGCGCTGCAATGACCTGAGTGAATCCGAATCCGGCCACCACAACCAATACCGCGACAACGAATTTCTTCGTCAACATCGTTTCCTCCCGATTCTAAAGCTGTTTCAGTGGAAAATTCCTTTTGAAACCATGCCGCCGCAAAACTTTACTGAACCAATTTCACCCCGCGAGGCCATCCATCCTCACCTACAAGCACATCCGCCAAAATCAAATCTTCGTCCGGGGTTTCCGCAACCGGATAGCCCAACTGCGTCAGCGAAGCCCGCGTCAACTGCACCCGCACGACCATACCCGGATCGTCCGAAGCAACGCCCGCGGTGTACGGCACGGGCACGAAGTCAGACGCCACGTAAGCGTCGCTCGCGGACGTATCCGCAATTTCCACTTCGGCTCCACGCATCAATTCGTCCTGACTTTCCTGATCCGGCGTTAAGGATGCATTCGCTTGCAGCGGTTCCTGAGACTTCGAAGAATCATCTTTCCCCGATGCCGGCGCCGCAGTCTCCTT
>Ga0265316_10002164_pt1 | contig 20655 bp, 33 predicted proteins | sample 4522metaG_FD_202092 | JGI IMG/M metagenome (GOLD analysis project Ga0265316, IMG submission 202092) | Rhizosphere microbial communities from Carex aquatilis grown in University of Washington, Seatle, WA, United States - 4-5-22 metaG | ecosystem: Host-associated > Plants > Roots > Rhizosphere >... | reverse complement strand
TTTCCAGCGGCGCGACATCGGGACGTTCCTCGAGAACGGAAAATATCTTCCGTTCGTTCCGGCCAAGAGCACGTTCCTGCGGGCGGAACAGATTGGCCGGCCGCTGGATCCGGACAGGGTTCTGTCGATCGTCGGACAGTACGCTCCGTAAAACAGAAGGCCCCGGATCTAAGATCCAGGGCCTTCCGAGTTACCCTAACATCCCGGGCGGAACGGGAGGCGCCCGGAGAGTGAATCAATACTCCGCATTCGTGGGGTGACTGCCCGGATAATTGACGTAGAACTGGTTGACCATGTCCCGCACCGACTGGGCGTCGGCCGCGGCCTGGTCCGCCACGGACTGGGCATGGTTGGCTGCGCCCTGGGCATCCGAATACTGCTGGTCGCAGAACTCGGAGTCGATCACGAAGGGATAGTAAGCGTCCAGCTGGTCCTGCGTTGCGTTGGGCGGCAGGTTGTTCAGCGCCGTGAGAAAGTTGATATAGGCGTCGGCTGCGGCAGCGGCGACGGCTAGTGAGGCAGACACGGCGGCAGCAGCAGCCACAGCAGCAGCAGAAGCGGCCTGAGTGGATGCGTCCACCTTGCTGTCCAACACGGAGCTTTGCGGAGGAGTTCCACCGGCTGGGACGTTTACGAGGGAACTGGTCTGGTCGACCTGCTGGCTGGCAATAGCCCGCTGGGCCATCGCCTCATTGTCCTTAGCGACGGCGGTCGCCTTGCCGTTCGCGGCATTGTCTCTGGGATTTGACATGGTAGGTGTGGTTGATGGTTGCTGAGCACTGAAGCGACTCAGTTCTCCAACACTCCTCTGACCCCTGTCAACCCTTTACTTTGTTGAGACGGGGGTTCGCCCGATGAGCAGCTGGGGAGGCCTTGCGGGCTGCCGCGGCGAGGACCGCACCTGGATTTCGAATGTTGGGCTCTTTCTGCGCGATCACCGCAGCAGCCCTTTTGAAACCAGGATGAGCGGCGGCCATGGCTCAGAGTCTCCGGGCCGCGGAGACCGCACTCGAGGAGAGGGTCTTGGCCTCAGAAGCGGCGATCTCGGCTTCCTTCGCGACCGTGTCCCCCATAGTGACGGCGGCGCTTTCAATCTTCGGGTTCTTGTGGAACACAAAGGCGCTGAGGAGTGCCCCGAGAACCAGGGCGATGAGCAGGTAGCCGGTCAACTTGAGGCCGGAAATGACGAGGGCGAGGACGAGTAGAGAGATCATGGTTATTGGGATTTCGAGGCAAACGCTATGGCGATCGCCATCAGGTTGTCAACTTGGATCAGAGCTTCGCAGGGAGTGGAGGGAAAATCGTAGCCACCGGCCTGGGTCCGGGAGATGAGAGTGCCGGCGTCCACTCCGGTCTGGTAATAGAGCCCCTTGGAGTCATTCGGAACTTTGGGAAGAAGGGGGAGACGGGCGGAGGGGCTGAGCCCAAAATCGGCCGGGTCCAGGTTTACCAGGGCGATTGCCTCATTGATGTCATCCACAGTGCCGGCCAGCACGATCTCGAGGGCTGACAGAATGGCCAACGCCGGGTTGGCGTAGATTACGAGGAACGGGGCCAGGCGCATGGGAATACCCTATTTTACCGGGGAGGCGTGTCGAGTCTTTTTGCGGGCCTTCTTTGCATGAACGACCGTCGGTGCGTCCGGGTTCAACTGGTACCAGAGGGCGATGAGAATCGCGTCCGCGGTGTTGTGGTCCTTCTTCCGCTTGAGAAATTGGGCGCTGCGGGGCAGGAGTCGTTCGCACGTCGCGACGGAGTCAAAAATGGTCTTGTTGCCCTCCAGGATCTGGCCGGTAGCCATGCCGCCCTGGGTGTAAAACCCCTGCCATCGCTGGGGTGTCACCTCTACCAGCCGGCGCTCAAGTGTGGTGGGATCCGGGGCCGTGACGAAACCGCAGGACTGCAGGGTGCCCAGGGCTATGCCGTGCGCCTGGCCAAAGCCGAACATTGAGGACACCCCCTGGCCGGGCATGGCGTGAACAAGCTCGATCACGGCAACCTGGGCCTGGGGAGAAAACTCAGAGATGGCAGCGGAGATGTCCTCCACCGTTTCGAAGTCCCGGCGCACCTCGAGGATGTGGGGACCAAAAAGAGCAACGGCGCCAGAGCGTCCGGGGTCAACGGCGAGGATGTTCATACCATGTAATCGGGTTCGTCGTCCTCAAAGATCCAGACGAGGACGGCAACGAAAAGGAGAAATAAGATTCCGATCCACATAAGTTACTCCTGTTTTCGCCAGGTGATGAACTCGCTGCCACCGGGCGCCTGGCGCGTCTCGACGACGATTCCGTTGGCCACATTTTCCCGCAGGATGGGGAACTCCTCGACGGGGTACTTTTCGGCCTGGGAGTTGAGGATCCACGCCGCACAGCGGCAGGTCGGCTCGTGAAAGCCCCGCCCCTCCTTGGAGAGGAGCTTGCTGAGGCCGGAGGGTGAGATTCCCAGGGTGGCGGCAGCCTTCTGGCGGCCCCCGTGAGGCAGTGCGGCAACGACAGCGTCGAGCCACGATCGTAGAGCATCAGCGTTCATAGTTTGTTTTCCTCTTTGAGGCGTTTGCGCATTTCAACCTGGCCGGGACCGGGGGTGCCACCAGCTACGGGAAAACCCCGGGCGTCATATACAGTCCAGGATTGATCGTGGCGGGTGATGACCCGGAGTGGGCGTGTGCCCATCAGGCGCAGCTTCCAGCGGGCCGCCATGACGGGGCCTGTCAGACCTAAAATTTTACCAACCAAGGCTTCCCCCGTGTGGCGGCTCTTGATGACTACCTTAGACTTTTTTGGCAAAGGCCGTTCGAACCAATTGAAGCGGGGCTCTGTCTGGCTTTCGGTCTTCAGTAACTTGAGAAGTCCGAGCAGAGGACACTCCTGCGCGAGAACCACGGCGCCAGAGGCCAGGCTGAACATTGGGTAGCCTTGAGGAGGCTTCTTTGGCCGGCGCGCGAGGATCATGTGTCCTTTTTAATTCGGACGTTTCCCTCAAGATCCGTGTACAGGCGGAACTCGTTGAGGTTGGTTTCGAAATCGATAGCAATGATCGGAAGGCCCCGTTCGACAAAGCCATCGATCCTGGCCTTCAGGGTGGTGAGAACCTCGGCAGATGGACGGAGGCTGCAGTTGACCCCGGTGACCATTCTGGTCTTTTGGATTCTCACTCCGGGGATCCAACCGGTGAGCGCGCGACGATATACCTCGGCTGTCAGGCTCTGGATTTCCATGGCCAGATCGACCATCTGGTCGTTGACCGGCTTGGCGGCGGCATAGGCGGCCTCGAGCTTTTTCAAAAGTTGCTCTTTTGGCAAACTTTCCAATTTGGGGTCCATTTCGGTTTGGAGGGTCTACGATCAATTTGGGGTTGTCAACTTCTTTTTCAGCTTTCTGCCCCAGTTTTTTGACCGGACCTGAGGCTTCACTTTTACGGTTTTGAAAGTTTGGCCGAGACGTGCGCGGAGAATGGTCAGACGTGAGACTCGAAACCGGTGCGCCAGGAAGGCATCTGCTGATCTCGAATTGCGTATCAGCTTGATTACTCTGGGAGTTAGCTTGGCGTTCACGGGTCAGTCCTTAGTGTACCGGCTGAAGATACCGCCACTGGCGCCGATCGGGAGTCCGGTGGCCCACTCGGGGGTGGTCTGCATGATCTGGCGCGCTTCAAGCAAAGCATCCGCCTTGTCGGCTTCATCCACCTCAACAATTACTTCGTCGTGGGCGTGGAAGCAGACCGGGATTCCCGCGGCTTCGAGGTTGATCACCGCTTCGGCGAGGAGGTCCCGGGCCATGCGCTGGGTGATGTTCTCAACGATCTTGGCTCCGTAGATGTCCTGCAGGTTCTTGGGATCGTGGGACCCCAGGATCTTGGCCCCGGCGAAGGCGTACCGCTGGGAGCCGTCCAGGTTGTTTTTGATGTACTGCTGAACCTTGAAACGCCACATGATCTCACCGTTGGGCATCTGGATGTTCAGGAGACCGTCTCCATGGGCCGCTTCCTCCACGGCGCGCTGCATGTCGCCCCAGAAACCAACGGTCTTGGGGTTGTCACGGCGGTAGCTGAAAACGATGTCCTGGGACCGCTCCAGAGAGATTTTCAACTGGGCCATTTTCCAGGCGACCAGGGGGAACTTTTTGTAGCCGCACCCGTATCCCAGGCCGAGCACTTCAGCTTTGGCAAGTTTGTAGAGCTCGGGGTTTTCCTTCTTTAGGACCCCCTCCATCCAGTTGAGAAACGCCCGCGCGAAAGCTTCGTAGACCCCGTACCCTTCGCGGATCTTCTGGAGGAAGGTTTCGTTGCCCACCAACCACGCCAGACACCGGGGCTCGATTTGTTCAAAATCGAGAATGATGAACACCTTGCCCGGGCGGGGGACGATGAAGTTACGGAAAAAAATACCTGGCATTGGCTTGCCGTCCCGCTGGGGTGGAAGCGGAGAGAAAAAGTCTGTCAGGATGTCGCCGAAGAGCGGCTCCCGATCCATGTTCTGAAGATTGAAACCGCTGTGGGTATCGTCGCCGCCTTCACTTCCGTCTGAGGATCCCTTGGAGGACCAGCGACGGGTGTGGGGCGCCCCGCAGTAGAGCAAGTCAGGGTAGTAGACCCCTTCAAACGTGCGACTCAGGAACTTTTCGATATGGGAAAGTTTCCTATTAGCAAGTTCATACCTCTGCCGGGCCTTGAGGAAGGGAGCCAAAGTTGGATTGGCCTCCATCCAGGCGGTGAAATCCGCGGCGTCCTTCTGCAGATTGGCCGGCGGCGCAACGCCTTTCTTGCAGCAGAAGGTGTTGAACGCCTGGGCAGCCAGGGCCTTCTCACCCTCCGCCACCCAGGGCATCTCCTTGGCGGCGTTGTGGCGGACCCAGTAGAGGGCCTCCCGGCACTTGCCAATGAACTCTTCATCGAAGGCCATGCCGCGGCGGCTGATCATGCGGGTATGCTCAGCCACGGCCTCCTCTACCGGGGACATCGGGCCGCATTGGCGGGTCAGTTCCCCGATGTCCTGGAGTGCTTGCTGGCTGTCGAGAAGGTTGTAGTCCCGGATCCTCTCTCGATCGAACTCCATGATCTCAGAGTAATGGACTCCCTTCATGGATCCGCGGATGCGTTTGGAAACTTTCTCCCCGGTCAAGATTTCATGAAGCTCAGCCAGGTTGCGCGGCCGTTGGTGGGAAACGGCAAAGTCCGACACACACTGCCAGCGCCGGCCGGCTACCTCAGGGAAGAAGGTCTCGGTCCCTGTCTGGTCGAAGTTCGAGTTGACCGCCCAGAGGTCAAACTGGGGATCCAGGAGGTGCCCCATGGCGATCGGATCGCGGAAGAGCTCTTCGGGCGTGCCAACCCATTTGAAGGCCGCTGTGACCATCGAAAGCAGGTAGACGTAGGATTCCGACCAGTATCTCTGCAGGCACATCTCCTGCACCGAGATCCGGCTGTCGTAGTACGACTCGAGGTCGAGGACCAGAGGTTTCATTGGAGGGTATCCTGACGTTCCTCAGTGGCGGCGCCGTGCAGCGCCGAGAGAATGCCCTTCTTCCGCAAGTGATAGAGGCGGCCCCGGCCGGCCTTGTCGTAGGTAATGCCCGGGATCTGGGCGCGGGCCAGGTCACCCAGCGATTTGGAAAGTTTGGTCGGGTTCCAGTCCTTCAGAAGCTGTTCCAGAGTATCGTTGCCAGACATGACCTGCAGGAGATCGGTCGGGGTGCCAGCCCACTCCTCATTGCCTTCATTCCAGTTTTTCGGACCCATCCACGCGGCGAGGAGCTCGAGAAGGTTGTAGCTCTGCTGCTCCTGGCGGTTGATCCGGGTGAGGAAAGGATCATGGTAGCTGACAACTCCGAACCGGCCGGGCATCTGGACAGCCTCCGGGGGCTGATAGACGTCCAGCAGCCAGCGCAGCAGGTACGGGAGTTCGGCCGCAACCATCTCCCGGTTCTCGAACTTGTCCCCGAATTTGAAATTATGGGCCTGGGCGAGAAAGAACATCATCTTGTCAGCCGTGTTGGGGTTGAGCATGGGCAGCAGTCCCACGTCCTTCGGGCCGTCGTTGAGCGTGACGATCAACCGGCCGCACCACTCAATGCGGACCTTTTTCATGAACTTCGGGTGGTAGCTGTGCTCGTTGTTGGCCACGATCGCCTTGATCTTCTGCTCGAAAATCGCCTTCTTGTGTTCGGCCGGGGCGTCCTCGTCGTTGATCGCCAGGACCGGGGCCTCGAGAATATCATCGCTGAAGTCGGTATCGCCCATCAGGAAGCGGTATGGGTTCGGGGCGCTTCCGCCCATGGCCATCGGCAGCACGAGCTCGCTGATGAAGTTTTTGCCGCAATCCTTGGGACCACAGATGAAGATCGCCTGGCCGTTCAGGGGCTGCATGGTCACCGCACCCCGGTAGAACCGCTCCAGCCACGCCCACCAGTGGTCGAGGCAGACATCGCTGTTCGCGAATACCAAATGGAAAAATTCCCACAGGCGGGGGAAGTCGGCCGGGGTCACCCCGTCCTTGTCGGCAGCCGGCAGCGGCTTGGCCCGGGAGATGTTCAGGACGTTGTGATTCTGGTAGAAGACAACCCCGGGTTTCTGGAAGAGGAGCGGAGCGGCGCCGTCAACACGGCGGTTCTGCTGGACAAAGGACATCACCTCCTCCGCCCGGCTGCTGAACTCACCCTTGCTGCGGGACCGCTCGAATCCATCGATACCCAGCTTCAGAAGATAGTCGACCCGGCTGGTGGAGTAGAACCGGTCCTCCCGCTCGCTCCAGTAGTTGGTTCCGTCGAAAAAAACGCCCCGGGTGGCCTCCTCGTAGCTGAGCGCGCGGAGACTGGTGACCACGGTCTTGCCCAGGAGATCCTCCCAGGTCACCAGCGCCTTTTCACCAGTCACGCAGTATAGGCCCTTGTCGACAACCATGGCGCCATTCTGGTTGTCGGCCTTCTCGTCCCAAAAGCGGATGCCCACCTTCTTGAGCTCGAGTTTGCCACCGTTGAACTGGGCGAAGCGCGGGTACTTTTCCAGGAGGACTTTTTCGAGATCCTCCAGTCTGGCCGGCGCGCGCTGGCCGGCGTTGCGAATGGCCAGGTCCACGGCCAGGCCGCTGAGGAGAGCGAGGGGGAGCGCCCTGGCGCCCTCGACCTGGGTCCAATAGCCGCCGTTGGTCCAGCGCATTTCGCAGCCGTAGCTCTTGCGGTCGATGCCGGGGAGAAACTGTTCGACCTCGACCAGTTTGCCGAGCTCCCGCAGAAAACTGTTGGCAAAGTCGAAGCCGATCATCGCGACCGGCTTTTCGAAGGTCCAGACAGCCCGGACCCGGCCGCCCAGGGTGGTCTCGAACCAGGTCGGAATCCAGCCGCCGAGCTTGATGCGCTCGGCACAGGTGGTCTCGAGGTAGTTTTGGGAAATTGGAACGTCGTAGTCGATCGCCAGGGCCAGCATGTGGGACGGCGGATTTTCCTTGGAGACGTTGGCGAACCAGTTTTCGCCGCGGAAGGTGGAGTAGATGTGCCAGGTCGTTTTGTCCGAGGTCATCAACTCCTTGCGCCTCGGCTTGGCCAGCCGGCGGATGGCCTCGATCTGTTCGGCCGTCACTTCCCAGTCCCAGGGCTGGCACTCGAACCGGGCGGTTTTCTCGCTCAGATTGGGCCAGGAGGGGAACAGGAGAGGGTCGATTGAAGCCATGTTTTCTGTAGCTCAAAAGGCCGGCGGAGAATAGACTGCCGCCGGCCCTGGATGAGGAGAGACGCCGGTCAGGCGTCGATAAACCCGCGGTATTTGACCTGGAGGATCACCGGTTTCGGGCAGAGCTTGCGCTGACGCCGAAGAAACCGCCGGGCTTTCCGCAGGGCGAACTCGGGCTGTGAGCAACCGGTAAGGATCCAGAGGCCAATGGCGGTGGGGAGGCCGGAGGCGTTGACGGAGCCGACTGACACCGCCCAGAGATAGGTGACTTTGTAAGGCAGGGGCATGGTTCCTTTCTATTCCGACCGCGGGGCCAGCAGTTGTTGCGCGAACTTGATCAGGTCGGGCGGAGTCAGTTCGTTGAGCACGGTCACGAGCGGGGTGAAGATCGTGTACTGGCCCGAAATGGCCTTGGTGACCCGCATGGTCCACACGCGCTTGTGGACGACGATCCGGTCCCCCTCGCGGAGGATGAAGTTCGTCGCGTCGATGACCGGCTTGGCAAACGCCCGGTAGGCGCCACCGTTGACGTAGTAGACCGCGGCGGCCCAATACTGGGTGACTCCGTTGATCTCGAGCGGGATGGTGAACCCGGGATGGTTGACGCCCTCGGGGCGCTGGATGAGCAGCGTGATGGCCGCAGCCGGCGACCACGTCGGCTTGGCCCGCTTGCCCTGGCCGTCAACGGTGAACTCCGTCGTGCCGCCGAGGCGCCTCACTTCGTCGTGAGTCAGCGCATTGCGCGGCTTGAGTTGCGAGCCCTCCGGCAGATTTTCGCGGAAGTACTTCTTCAGCGCGACCGGGATGAATCGCATGGGAGCCGTCGGATTGTCGCCTGTCGGCGGGGCAAAGATTACCTGGTCCATGAAGACAAGGTCGCCCTGGTTGTTGTTGATCGTCGCCGGGCCGGAGCCCTGGATGATCTTCAACTGGGGCGTCTTGAAGTCGGACCGGTCAACCTCACCCTCGATCGCGCCGCCCGATTGCTCAGAATACTTGGTCCGAAGGGCGAGCGCCGCATTGTTGGCCTGGGCCAGGCCGGCGGTGTCGTCGTCATGACCGACACCCTCGTCGTCCGGGACAGTGGCTGGCGTGGCGACCGGGGTGGCGTTTTCAAAACGCTCAGTGTCCCCGCTGTCCTCGAGAATCGGATCCGGAGGAACAACCGAGGAAGCCGGCGCAGGGACCCGGGCCGCTTTTTCGGTCTTGGCATCCTCGTAGCCTTTGACCGTTGATGGCGACATTCCCGGCGGCAGGGCAATGCCCGCCACAAAGATCGCCTTCCCGGCCTCGAGCTCGGCTGGAGTGTAGACCAGGACGGCCTTCTTCTGCGCCTCAAGCGCGAGTTTGGCTGAATTGGAGGCGGCCTCGTACCCCTTCACCAGTGCGGCCGGAGAACCGCCGGGCGGCTTGACCCCGGCTTTGAAGAGCGCCTGGCCGGCGGCGAACTGGGCCTTCTCCTCAGGAGTCGGTTCGACCCCGCGCGCGCTTTGAGTTTGCGCGTCGAGCTTCGCCTGTTCCTCGGGGGAAATGGGCAGCGGTTTGCCCTTCGGCTTCCTGGTCTTCACGGTTGCCGGTGTATTGGTGGCATTGGCAGCTGCGGTGTCAGCTACCTCGGCGGCTGGCGGCACAGGAGCAGCCACAACCGCTGCAGCGGCCGGCGCCGGCGCCTTCTTCGTGGACTGGACGGCCAGCGCCTTTTCGATTGCCACGGGATCGAGCCCCATCTCAGTCATGCGCTTCCGCATGTCCTCGATGTGGGGATCGGTTTTGGGTGTGGCGGTGGTTTGAGCAGCAGGCGCCGGGGCGCCGGTAACCGCGGGAGCCGGTGCGATACCGGTACGCATGACATGTTTAGGCATGGGAGTTACGAGTTGAGTTCAGTTTTCGTTGGAAAAGCTTTTTCAAGCACCTGACAGTTTGTTCGCCAGGTGTTAGCAGTACACGGAATCGGCTGGCCATTGAGGTAGTGGACATTGCGTACTCCCGGCCCACATATTGCCGCTTCCGGTACTTTAAGTCGGCAGCCCTCACAGAGCGCCGAGCAGACTTCGTTGTAGGAAAAAAGCGGTCGGTCGCCTGGAAGGTAAGTGCCAAAAGGCGGAGTAGCTTTTCTAGGCATGGGAGTTACGGGTTGAGTTCGGGCTTGATTTTGATTCTTTTCAAAAATGGAAAACTGCCTTCCTCTTGGGCGAGGAGGCCCTTCTTCTGCAGCATGGCACAGAAATCCTTTTCGATCTGGGTGGCGTTGGGCTTCTTGCCTTCACTCAGCAGGCGGTCCACCAGAACCTGCACTGCCACCCGGGTCAGACCGGAGATGTTGACCGAGGCGGCCGTGATGAAGGCCTCAGGAGACATCCAGTGCTTGATCGCATTCCAGATGTCGATCGCCTCACCCAGCTTCCGGGGCGCCCGGCGGGAGAACACCTTGAACTGGACCTGCTCAATGCCCAAGCGGACCGTGAGGTCTCCGCCAGCCACGGCCCGTTTGAGCGCCATTTCCTTGATCTGCTGCATGACGGGCTCGAGCGTGGAAACCCAGTAGCGCAAGAGTGCCAGCTGCTCATCGCTCTTCACCTTGGTCGGGTCAAAGGAGGCTGGGACGATCATCGGGGCCACAACGGTCATCAGGTCTTGCATGGCCTTGATGGAGGCCGGGCAGTCACCGCGGAAGCGGCAGTAGTTGCAATGCTCCCCGGCGTGCAGGACTTTCCACGGCCGTTCAGCGCGCTCGATGATCTCGAGAACCTCCTGCTCCAGGCGGGGCTGGTCCATCATGCGGCGGAACTGATGGATGGTGGACGTGCAGTCCGGCAGGGTGAAGAGAACCGTGAGGTCGGTCACGTCAGGGAAGTCAGCCCAAACGGCGAGCGCGAGGGCGTGGCCCTGGCGGTTCTTCTTCGCCTCGGTGATCTCCCGGCGAACAAACTTGTAATCGATGACAAGGGCGTTGGGGCCGCGGACCAGCAGGACATCGTAGTACCCGAACGAGGCCAGCGTCCCGGTCTCTGGGTTGTTCAGGTTGATCTTCTCCTCGACTCCGATCACCAGATTTTCATCGGCGACAAAGTAGGGCTTGACCTCCTCGGCGATGCGGGCGAGCGACCGGATCTCATCCGGCTCCAGGCCCCGGCTGCACTCGGCAACCACTTCGTCGATCGTGCGCGCCCCGCCCTTCTCCACCTCCGCGACCCACTGCAGCACGGCCTTGCGCATGACCTCGTGAAGCTCGGTGCCGCGTTCACCGGCATCAACCAGGTTCTGTGGCGCCTCAACGGTACGGCGCGCACCGCTGCAGGCATCGAGCACGCCCAGGAACGAAAAACCATACGGGTGATGCTCACGCCCGTCAGATCCCACGCGGACTTGGGTTTCGTCGCTCATGCGGCAAGACGGATCATCGCCCGGCGGGCTCTTTCCCCGTAGATCATGCGGATCCTCCCAGACGCGTCCACGGCGTTGTAGATCCCGGGTTCAACCAAAACCTCGTGAATCTTGGGAGGCCGGCCAACCTTGCGTCGAAAAACCTTTGCCAGGAAGGCGTCCAAAGTGTTGGAGGGGATTTCCATTGGGGGCTAGTGATACAGGTTAAGATTCGTCGGTCAAGTGTATAGTTTGCCGGAAGTCGCCGCAGAGCTCGGCATCGTTGAGAAGATGCAGGCTGTTGAGCTTGTTGCGCACGATCTTGGCGATCGCACCCTCCAGCCCCTGCGAGAAGTAGACCAGCAGCTGCCGGCTGAATCCGCCACCGTCACGCTGCGCCCGGCCCAGGGCCTGCTTCAGGGCCACGCTTGAGAAGGTGGGCAGGATGATGGTGGTGCGCGCGACCTGGGTCACGGGATCGTGGAACGACACTCCAACCCCGCCGGCCTGGATGTTGCACAGCAGGACGTCGAGCTTGTTCGCCTGGAAGTCCGCGATGAACTTCGCCCGCTGAGCCAGGCCGCCCTTGGACGTGCTCTGCTCGCCGCGTACAAACCCGCAGGTCCAGTTTCGCTTTTTGCAGATGGCGATCAGTTCATCGACCGTGCGGTTGAAGTTGGTGAAGATGACGACGCGGCTGGTCTCGAGCGCGTCCTCGACCATGTCCACCACGGCCGGGATCTTCGCAGTCTCCAGGCTCTGGCGGAAGTAGGTCAGCTGGGCAAGCTCGCTTTCGGACTGGTAGCCCTTGACCGCACGCTCGTCGTACCATGCCTTGAGATCCTTGGAGAGGCGCACGACCTGGCGGTCGATGCAGGGCAGCAGGCGCACTTCGATCTGCGTCTGGGGGAAATCCGGAATGTCCGCGATCCTCATCCGGGATCCCCGCCCCGGTCCCTCCGGTCCCCCGTAGAGTTGCTCGTGAAGAAAGCGCATGACGTGCTCATTCTCCTTCGACTTCCAGACCCAGCCACCGAAGGTCCCGGGCTTGGCCCCGCACTTGAGCAGCCAGTCCAGATAATCCTTGCCATTATGCAGCCCGGTCACAAAACCAAAAGCCTTCATCCGCAGCGGCGTGTCAGCCACGGTGGCGGAGAGCGTGAGAATCAGAGCGCCCGTGCGTTTGGCGGCAATCAGCATCTTGGAGTTGATCGTCGTTTTGCCGCCTGACCGGTGGACCTCATCAAACACAAATAAAACCGGCACCGGGTCGTCCCAGGCAAAGAAGGATCCGTTGCCCCAGGGCTGGATGTGTCCCAGCCGGCGCCAGGCCTTCTCATAGTTGATCACCGTGACGTGCTTGCAGCCAAACTCGGCCAGCACGGCTTCCCAGGTCGGCACTACGGAGAGCGGACAGACGACCAGCGTTTCAACGTCGAGTGTTGAGATCACGCCCGCGGCGGCATAGGTCTTGCCGGTCCCGGTGTCGGAGCCGTCATGCGCCACGCGGTTCCTCAACAGGGAGGACAGCAGCGAGACGACGTGGGGCTTCTGGTACTCGTGAAGCGTGGCGGTCACCGGGGTTTTTGGATCTGAAGAAACTTGGCAAACGGGGAGACCGGCTGGGCCATGATCAGCTTGCCCAGGTACACTCCGAAAGGCTGGCCCTTGCGCAACAGGTCCAGTCGCTCCTTTTCCGCCCGGGTAAGCCGGATGGGCACGCGCACCCGGCCGGTGGCCGGCCGTCCGGCGCCGGCGCGTTTGCCGCCGTTGGCGGGGCTACGCTTGCGGTACAGGTGCAAGCTCATCGGAGCGGCGGGGAAGGGTGATGGCCCCGGAGTTGGCGTAAACCCAGTTGCAGAAATCAACCGCGGTGGGGAAGTCATTGGTGACGACGTGGTCGGCATCCAGGCCGCAGACCTCCGTGTTGTCGTGGATCCGTTCGGGCGGCGGCATCCGCTGCACCCAGATCACAACCGGGGTGAAGCCCTGCTCGACAATGTATTTCAGGGCCTCATTGAGCTCTTGCTTCCGACGCACGCCGTCGATGATCCGGCAGTCTCGGGCGATCAGCATCTGCACGAGGGCAGACGGATCCCCGAGCACCATCTGGTTGCCGTAGCGAACCAGGGTGGGGCGGAGAATCTCCTTGTTGGCGGTGCGCAGGATTTGCTCGGCCTCGTCGAGGCCCATGCCCGTGTTGCTGGCCAGCCGCTGGGCCAGCAGTTGGAAGATGGGGTCACTCGTGCTGCCCATCTTGAGATCGAAGGCACAGGCCAGGGTGGCGGCGAGCGTGGTTTTGCCATGCCCGGGCAGCCCGGTGATGATAAAAATGAGGCTATTCATCTTGGAACTCTCGGTTGATCTTTTCGATGGTGGCTTTCTGGCGGGTGATCCGGCCGTCGGCGCAGTCCAGCTGCGCTGCCAGGTCGGCAATCAGCACGTCAGCCTCGCTGGGTGGCGTGTGAAACTTGTGGGCGACCCGGCGTGCCAGCAGTTCCTGGGTCCTGGTGTGGGAGTATTTCATGGGCGGTAGACAAAAATATGGTGACGATTCAATCCCTCGTAGATCTGCCGGGTCAAGTTCTCTGTGATGATGGCCAGGCGTTCCTCGGTTTTGCTGGTGCGGGAGACCGGCCGGCGCCACTCGGCACGCGTCACGTCCATCCGGCCAAGCTTCATGCCAGCCCAGTGAGTGTAACCGACGGCGGCATGAAGGATCTCATGGGCGATGAGCGAGCGGGTGAGCTCCCGGCGCGGCAGCAGGATGTTGCCGATCGGCAGAACGTCCATCTGGGCTCGATGGCACCACTCGTATCCAGTGAGACAGTCGCAGAGGGCTTCGAATTTTCCGGCCCGCTTGACCTCCGCACGCTCGTAGCAAAGCATCGCGGCCCTGTCAGAAAAAACCAGAACGACGTAGTAGCGGCCGGACTGGTAATCCTCGGGGGAAATGGAAAAGGTGGTGACCGGTGCCGTTTTCCGAGCGGCGTTGCAGGGTACCCCCTCCCTGCTCTTTTCCGCGTACTTGTGAGGGCACGGGCTGGGGACGGACTTGCATCCTGCCCCGAGGGATGTAGATGAACCGGTCGGGATCATGCTGTGGGGGCTCCGTGTTCAGCAGCAAGCTTAATCAGTTTTTCCTTCAGCCGGTCGTACCACTCCTCATCGCTGCGGGGCAGCGGGCTCCAGGGCGTGCGGCCATGAGCTCCCCGCGCGTTTGCGCGGTACTCACGAATCTCTCCGGTAAGCCTGGCGCGGAACAGATAAAACCAGCGTGGATCATAGAGCATGGAAAGCTTGTCCGCCCAGCAGAGTTTGCTCGGGCTCGCCCCGACCTTCGCCGCGAGGTGCCGCGAATGGTAAAGGAGGAGGTCGTGGTATTCCTGACCAAGCCGGCGACGGGCGAGTTCCGCAGCCCAGCGAGGATGATCTTCTCCATCGACGCCATCCATGGTCCAGCAGCCCCAATAGCCCCAGTCATGAATGAGGATGCAAAGGCAGGTCTTCCAGTCGGGTAGTCCATAAAGTTTTTTCCAGGCAAGCCAGACCGTGAAGGGGTGCCACAGGAATTGATGAACGCCAAAGAGCAGCGATCGGGCGCCCATGGTCTGCCAGGACTTGAGGATCTTGATCCGGCCGCCCTTGAAGTGCGCGCGAAACTTGTCGACCTCCCGGTCCACGAGCTCGGCATCCTCGAACGTCAGATCCTTGCCCAGGCTTTCATCCACGGAGACGCGCTCGAACTTGGGCGGCTCGGCATCCATCAGTTCCTTCAGCCGTTTCTCGCCGGCCAGCGTCCAGAGCTTGCGCGTGCTCGCGTCCACCTTGAGGCGCGCGGCGCCGTTCGTGATCTCCAGGAGGAGCTCAATGGTGGGCGCCTGCGCGATCAGGGTGGTGATCGGCGGATTGCGATACGTTGTCAGCTTGCGGCTCACTTGGAGAAAGGAACGATCTTGGCCTTGGTGGGGTCCGGGATGATCTTGCCGTCCAGCGTGCGAATGAGGCCTTTTTCCGCCAGCTGCTTCTGCAGTTCGGCCGGCGTCGGCACCGGCTCCACAAAAACGTGGAGTTCGAGTCCGGCGGACTTGAGATCGATGGGCAGAAACCAGTTCCGGCCCATCACCATGTAGGGGCGTTTCGGCCAGTCCTCAGCCCCCTCGGGCATGAGCGGTCCAACCAGGTGGATGATGTCCCCGGGCATGGAGGACCCAACGGAGGGATGGACCTGCGCAACCGGCGCGGGCATTCCCTGCTCGGGCTCGATGTCGGCCCGGTGCAAAACGACGACTGGAGGTGTAACGGTATTGGCTCTCATTTGGTGAAAAGGTGTTTGCGCAGCAGCCAGAACTCACACGTCGCCGTGCTGCACTTCACGGCTTCGCTGCCGGGGGTGGCGTGATAAACCCAGGCCGTGAGGCCGTTGATCCCGGTGCGGCCGTCCGGGTTGCGATAGACGACCCGGTCTCCTGGCTCCAGGTTGCGGCGCCAGCGGGGCAGGGTGACGTACCGGCCCCACAGTTGGCCGCTCCAAATGATGGTCTGGGCGATGCAGACGAGCGTGGCATAGGCCAGCCACAGCGCGCCGAGGATGAAGAACGGAGTGGTGTTCATTGGGAGGATTGGGGAGCGGGGCATGGGGGAGTCGGGACAAGATCGTGGAGAAACTTATGGCTGTACTCATTGCCACAACCCGGGCAGCGAACGGCATCCCAAATACGAAGGCCGGGGGACTCAAACACCGTGCTCCCACACTTGGGACAGGCAAATGTGCTCCCGTTCGAAAGCTTCACCTCGCTCGTGGTTGCTAAGAAAGCCATGGTCTCATCCTTCGTGCTGCCGGGCGGACAGCGCGGCGGTGGTGTCATCTCCCTCTGCGAGTTGCTTATCAAAAGCTCGTGTTACCGTTTCAGAGATTCGCCTAAAAAGAGGATTTTCCGAATCAAGATACATTCCAACTATGTCTCGCAGAAACTCGGCATTCTCGCGCTTCAAGCGGATGTGTAGTTCAACCATCCTTCTCGCCCCGCCCGCCCGGACTGTGCGCTTAGTGGTCATGTGTCATTCTTTCACCCAGGCCCAAAGGTTGAGCTCCTGTACCTTCCACTCCGGGAGCGTGAAATCAAACCGAGGATAGAGTTCGAGGTGCTCCAGATCCCCGGTCTTGAGCGACCGCCGGATGAGTGAGCGGAGAATCCAGCACAGCTTGGACGTGCGCTCCGGCGTATCGCCGTCAGAAACCTGAACGGCCAGCGCCGAATCCCGCACGAAGAACATCCTGAGCTCGCAATCGTCGTTGTCAGGTGTACTTGGCATAGGAAAGGGGGCGGATGAAAGTGAGGCCTTGGACCCACTTGTTCGAACCAGGCCGGCCGACGGTGCATCCAATAGTGCCCTCGCAGCGGACCCAGCGGGAGAAGCCTGGTGCTGCAGTCCGGTCACCCTTGCGGATACGGTGTTTAGGATCCTTGATCCGGTGGAATCCCTTGGGGGTTTTGGGGAGTTTCATAATGAAGTTTTTCGTAGAGGGTGAGGCGGCCGGCCGGGTCGGGGGACTTCAACTGTTCCCAGTGCGGGAACGCCAGGCGCTGGTCATTCAGGGCCATGATCCCCTCCAGGGGTACCAGCTTGTCCCAGGCCGTGAACGCCGCCAGAAAATCGAACAGGTCAACCTTCCAGTCAATGACCAGCAGCCCGACGATGAGAGGAAAGCGGAAGTTGAGGACCATTTCGGCCGGGTCGCCGTCGAGCACGCTGAGAAGCGATTCGAAGTGATAGGCCAGCCGGCGTTCCAGGAAGTCGGTCTTGACTTGCGGCGCGCGGCGCGACCAGCAGTCCAGCGCGTAGCAATGGCCATGGCCGGCAAGCCTGAGGCCCGAGGCGATGTGCAGGGCCGCCTGGCCTTCGCCCGTGCCGATCACCGCGGCACACTGGCCCTCGGGCAGGTTGGACGCGAGGCCGAGCAAATGCCCAGCTTCAGCTTCGGTCAATGGACCGGGGATTTCGGAGAGTTTCATGGCCGGGGGAGGCCGGGGATTTTTTCAGTTACGTTCGGGCGCCACCAAATTTTTCCGGCATTCCAAACTTTTGCTTCAGCGAGGCCCGGTGACCCGGGACGCTGCAGCTGCAGTCGCTGTTGTTTGGCTGGGGGATCGGAACGCCATGGCCGATTCGCTCAGCGCAGGCGGCAAGTTCGCCGGCCACCTGGTCGGCGGAGACTCCGGCGGCCTTGGCGTTCTGGCGGATGATGGTGGGCAGATCGTTCACGGGGGAGGAATGTCGAGTAGCCTGCGCTCCGAGTCAACTTCTTTCGGATGAACCCGGGCATCTGAGCCGGTGACGGCCGGACGTGGCCGGGAAGACCAGAAACCCGGCGGTTGGATCCAAATTTTCAGCCGGCCAAGCTGGGGATCATGTTCGGTCCTGATTATGTCCTCGGCCGTGACCATGGCCAGCAGCTTTTCACTGATGCTGGCCGACCCTCCCTTTGACTGCAGGATGACCCAGAGGATTTGCCTCAGCTGGCCAAGCTGCCGCATCATCCGGTCAATTTCCTCGTTGGAAGCAACCGGCTTGGGATCCTGGAGATGCTTCCGATAGTGGTTAATCGCATCCGAGATCAGCTTCCATCCGACGACCTGCTTGTACAGCCACCAGGCCCCGTGACAAAGGCCGATCAACAGAAGGGTGACGAGGAAGACGGCTCCGAGGATGTCAATCAGCCAGCAGAGCCCGAGGTTCAGAGTTTCGAGGTTCATAAAGGCGGAGGAGAAGGAGGGTTGAAAGTCGAATCGAAATAGAGGTTGAGGACGCGCCGGCCGTAGTCCCGGGCAACGGCGTCGTTAGTGTCGCCCTCCAGGACGTCCATGCCGCCGTCGAAGCCGCGCAGCCAGCAGACCGCGAGCTCGTACACATCCGCCCGGACGTGAACGCCGCGGATCTGATTCTTGAGGGTGTTGAGGTGCCGGCGCGCGCAGACTTCTTGCAGGCCGGGGGAACAAAGGTAGGAGCCTTGCATCTTCTCCTGCTCCCAGGTCTCACGGGAAAGCCCGTAAAGGTTGCCCGGCGTGCCCTCCACCGCGGCAATGCAAGCCAGAAAGTGCGCGGGTGCCACCGCCGTGACGATCTCCGGCCGGGGATAAGAGTGGCACGGGATGGCCCCGGCACCCAGGGCAAGTAGCATGGCGCGGATCATGGGTCGAAAATGGTCTTGCCGTCCAGATGGTCAAGCTCGTGTTGGAACACCCGGGCGCGCAGGCCGGTGAGGATGACTCCGGTCCGGTGTCCCCGCTTGCTGGTCCAGCCGGCGTTGATTTCGTTCCAGCGGACGGCGTAGGCCGTGCGGCCAGGGTAGGTCAAACAGCCCTCGGGCTTGGAGACCCGGCCGCCGGCAGGGCCGGCCACAAAGTCTGGATTCACGGCCAGTACAAACGGAAGCCCGGCGCGCTCCCTGAAGAGAAAGAACCGCAGGCTCAGCCCGACCTGCGGAGCCGCCAGCCCGGCGGCCTCCGGGTGGGCTTCCAGGATCTCCCGCATTTCTGCCAGGTGGGGCAGAACCTGACCCGGGATGTCCGTCACCGGGTTCGCCCAGACGTGCAGGATCGGATCAGTTGAGGGAACGAGGTTCACGAGCAAGAGCGGCGGTGTTTCATGTGCCGCCGGGCACCCTTGGCTGAGGAAATGGCCAGCCGGATCCGCTTCACCAGCTTCGGACAGCCGGCGGCGACAGCATCAGCCAGGGCAAGCCGAAGGCAGCTGTAGCTACCTTCCAGCACAGCAGAGTGAGCGGGGGTTGCGGATTTGATTTTCATAAGAGAGTAAAGCCGCCGGACGGTTGGCGGGCGGGTCTCCGGCGAGGGGGTGCATCAAGCCTCCTGCCTCCCATCCCACGCCGCCCGGCGGCTAAGTTGAGCTTAGAGATTCATGGAAGTTTTTTACCGGACCGGCTTTCGTCGCGCTGCTCCTTCGTGGTTCGCTTTCCGTCGTTCATTGGTTCGCGCATACGATGTGTATGAGATGGGAGGCGGGACAGAACCTGCCGGCCCGGTAGAGTGGCTATGCGCGGAAGAAGGCGATCAGCGCCTCATCCTTGGCCCCGACCAGCGCCCGGAGCGAGGAGAGGTCCAACTGGTTTGCCATAGTTTCAACGTGAAGTTGAGTTTGCGCATTGGCAAGCTCGCGCTCGACCTCGGCGAGGCGGGCGCGAAGGCTGAAGGCGCCGAAGGGCTCCGGGGCTTCAACGGCCGGCGGATCGTCTGTCGGGACGACTTCTAGCGAGCCGTCGTCGTTGAAGGTTTCCCGGAGGTGGGCCAGAATGCTTCGCCCAGCTGCATTATTGTAGAGCAACCCAGCCGGCGCCCCTCCGTTTTCAAGTGCAAGGCGGTAGATCATTTCATGGCCTCCTGGATGGCGTAGCTGACGGAATTTTCGATGTCGTTGAGAAAGCCGACCAGAAGGTTATGGCTGTCGGCCGCGTTCTGGATCCGCATGGCCAGCGAGCGCAGACAGTCTCCGTCTTCGAGAAGCGCGCGGCGCTTATCCTGGCGAATTCGGGCGGCAGCGCCGTGACAGGCGTCGGCCACTTCGAACGACTCCGCCCGGTAGCATTGCAGGTTGCAGCCGCGGAGGCCGGGAGTCGTGGGTTCCTCGTTGTACCCAATCAAAAAGGTTTCCCGGTTATCCCAGCCCGTGGCCCGGTCCCATACGCGCAGCTGCAAAAAGCTGCTCGAATGGTCCCAGTAGACCTCGCGCGCCGGACCCAGGGCGGTCTTAATTGCCGCCAGAATCCGCCGGGTGATCTTCTTGCCGTTGTACTTCTTCAGCACGCAGGCGATCTCCATGTGGATCCTCACCCCGGGCTCTTCCCGGTCAATCTGTTTCTGAATGATCGTCCGGATCTGGTAGGTGGAAAGGAGTCTCATGGGGTCAGCTTTTGAAGACGTGGGCAAAACCAAGGGAGCCGGGAAGGCAGCCGGTGACAAAGGGACGCCGCCAGGGATTGGCACGCTGGGGCGTGCCGTAGGCTTCGGCGTCTTCGGAGACAAACTTCTTGCACAAGGTCTGAGCAACGATACGGTGGGCGCCGTCACAGCTGGGAGCCTCTGGCCAGCTGATAACAATGGAGCCCCGCTCGCACGTCGCTTTGATGCGGGTCGGCCGGTGCTCAGTGCAGGGAAGGGTTCTGGTAAGAATCGCTTGCATGATGCTTTTTTTTAGAGTTGACGGGTCAGGGTTGAAAATCAGGACGCCAGGTCCGCCACGCGGCCGGCTTCGAGTCGGGCGGTTTGAATCCGGGCAAACATCTGGCGCCAGGGGGTGAAGGTGAGCCCGCGCAACTGGCTTCGCTCAACCTCGGTGTAGCCACTCAGCCGGAGACAGGTTTCCAACGCGCTTTCTTCGCCCAGCCGGCGGCGGTTCAGGTAGTCGGCTTCGGCGCTGGAGAGTAGCCCGGTGGGGGCGACCCAGACACGATGCAGGATGTTGACGGCTTCGGGATCCATGATGCAGGAGGGGTTTGAACTGTGTGGAAAGTGTATCATTTGAGTTCGGGTTGCAAGCTTTTTCGAAGGATTTCTTCAACTATTTTCGAGCCGGCGGCGTTCAGCCTTGCGCGTCCGCTTGGCCTTGGCC
>Ga0265316_10002159_pt1 | contig 20675 bp, 18 predicted proteins | sample 4522metaG_FD_202092 | JGI IMG/M metagenome (GOLD analysis project Ga0265316, IMG submission 202092) | Rhizosphere microbial communities from Carex aquatilis grown in University of Washington, Seatle, WA, United States - 4-5-22 metaG | ecosystem: Host-associated > Plants > Roots > Rhizosphere >... | reverse complement strand
CAACAGGTTGGCACGCCGCAGACCTGCGCCGACCAGACACAATGCCAGATTACCGTCCAGAATGAGCGCCCCGGAGTGATCGGCCCATCCCCGGACACGATTTCGCAGGGGTCGTCCGTGGTCAGCTTCAATGTCGACGGCGGATTCTATGGCACGGCGACCAACCCGGCGGTCAGCGCGACCTATGGGGGCTCGCTCCGCGGAATTCAGGTCGCCCAGAGCGGCTCGGCCGGCAGTGGCCGCCAGATGTCGGTCACCATTGGTGGATCGGGGTCGAACTCAGCCGATTTGACCACGCCGGGGCTATACCCGATCGCCATCCGCAACGCGAAGGACCCGACGAAATTTGCGGTCACGAACTTGACCATCCAACCCAATTACGCAATCACTCCAACTCCCTCGTCTCCGGTTTCGCTCCCGGTGGGCACGACGCCCGCCGATGTGGCAATTAACCCGGCAACCGGAATTGCCGTGGTGGCCAACACAGGTTCGAACGACGTGACGCTGATTGATTTAAAACCTGCGACGCCGACAGTCATAGCTACTCTCTGCTCGGGTCAACCGGGCGCGGTGGCCCCTTGCCCGGCTTCCGGCCCCACGAGCGTTGCCGTGGATTATGTTCGAAACATCGCGCTAGTGGTCAACTCCGTCAGCAAAACCATTGCAATCGTGGATTTGAATTCCAAGTCGCTTACGTTCGTCACCCCTCCGCTGCAGGACACGCCCGCAGCCGTGGGCATTAACCCTGTGACCGGTCGCGCGCTGGTGGCAATGAATACGAGAGGCTACGGCGTACTGATGGACTTAACGACGCCACCTCCATATTTCGCAGGGGTCGTATCGATCAGCACAGGATCGAAGACGCATATCGCCGTCGAACCCCATTTGAACTGGGCACTCGCCACTCCAGGCGGTGTGGGCTCGATCGGCATCGTCGACCTGAGCCGCCAGACCACCAATCACATCGTTAATCTTGCACGGGCAGCGAATGTGGTCACGGTGACCGTCCTGGCCGGAACCTCGACGGCTCCGGAACCACCCCTCGCAGTTAGAGTCAACGACGCCGTTCAGATTCTGAACGCTACGGACAGCAGCTTCAACGGCATCTACTCCGTGTCGGCCGTGGGCCCTGGCGGCTTTCAATTCAGCTTTACCCAGACGGGTGGAACGCTGCCCGACAAAACCGTTTTCGCCAGCGGCGGAACGGTGATGTACGCGGCTCCCGTTGCGACCAATTCCCTTACCCTTTCCGATCAGGGCATTGGCATCAACCCGGAAACTCAGCAGGCGGTGATCGTGGATCCGGGGGCCAACGGCGTGGTTTCCTTCTTCAGCCTGATCGATCAATCGGTTTCGAATCTCCAGCTCAGGGCAAATAACGCGAATGAGGCGACCGGCCCCATCGCCGCCGCTTATAATCAACTGACGAACACAATCGTTTCAGTAAGTAATTTCGATAATACCTATTCCATCATCGACCCGACCACTCCGGGCCGGCTGTATCAATCGCCGATCGTCCTGAGCGGCCCCGTCGCCGTCGCGATCGATCCGGGCACCAACACGGCGGTCATCGTGAATCAGACTCCTGTGTCGCCGCTGACTACCGGCACGGTCAGCATCGTTTCGCTGGGGGCCATTCAGCCGTTTTCGATCACGGAAACCAGCCCCAAGACTTTCGTCGCCAATTCGACGCTGAACAGCGGGCCGGCGCCTTCCGCCCTGACGCTTACGGTCCTGGGGAAAGGTTTCCCGACAACCGGAAACGCGTCGGTTCGCCTCGACGGGCAATCGTTGCAGATAACGTCCGTGAGTGACCGCCAAATCACGGCGATTGTTCCGCCGTCATTCCTGTCGACGGCTCACCGATATGCAGTGGATGTGCAGAATCTCACGACGGGCCAGATCACCAATGCGGAAGACTTCACCGTCGAGCAGAGCGTGGACGTATCTGTCGCCTGTTCAAATACGCCTTACCCTGCCGGCGTGGCCATCGATCCGCAACAGAACCTCGCTGCGGTTTCGCTGAATGGCTGCAATAGCCTTGCCCTAATCGATCTGACAAAAGGCACGGGCACAACCATCGCCGTAGGCAATGGCCCGTTTGGAGTGACCGTCCTGCCCCGGCTGCACTTCGCCGTGGTGTCCAATAACGCCGATGGAACCGCTTCGGTCGTGGATGAACTGACCGGTACGGTCACCATGACGGTGACGACCGGCTCGGGCTCGATGGGCGCAGCCGCCGATCAGGACACCGGGGAAGTTGCAGTCGCCAACAGCGTGTCGAATACAGTGACCGTGTTCAATGTGGCTACAGGCGCCACGAACAGCATTCCGACCGGGGCCATGCCTGTTGCCGTTGCATTCAACTATCAGAACCATGAGGTGGGATTCGCCTCAACCGGAAGCAATTCGCTCGGCGTTGCCGACGGCGCCGCCACCGCGACGCAGGAGTCGTTCACCGCGAACCAGCCGACCTCGGTCATTTACGATCCGGTTGCCACGGACTGCGGTACCAACAATGATTCCGGATGCTTTCTGGTTTCCGCCAGCGGAACGAACTCCGTCGATATCATCGATCCAGTGGCTCAGCAGCAAACCTCGTTCCGTGTGGGTATCAATCCGACGGCGCTGGCGTACAATTATCTGACCAGTACGCTGGTAAGCACCAATACCGGAAGCCATACCGTTACGGTGGCGGATTTCCTCGGCCAGAGGATACGCGCGGTGTTAACGTTGCCTCCGGCACCGGCAATTTCGAACCTGTCAATTTCCGGGGCGTTGCAGTTCGCGCTGGATGTTCATCCCTTGAAGAACATGGCCGTGATCGCGGACACGGCGAACGGACGCGTCCTGTTTATACCGCTGCCTCGCTGATGGGTGCGGTGGCGTCGCTAAGAAATTCAAAGACAGACAGGCCGAGACCTGTCCTCCTGGCGACCGAGGAAGGGGGGTGCTTGCGACACTCTCCGCGATGGATTCAGCCAACTCGCAGGGCGGCTGGGGCATCGATAAGGGTGAGCAGTAGCGAAGCAGAAGCAGGGCAGCGCAAAAGCCAAAAGCTAAAGACCGGCAGTTGTGGGGGCAGGCTTTGCCGGCAAGAGTATTTCCGATTGACTGACTTGATTTTGGCCCGCTATAATCCGCGATTTGTGAATTTCGTTTAAACGCTTAAGGAGTGAGGATGAACGTCAATACAGGTTTCAAAGGACTTCTTGCGGCATTGGCCATTTTGTGTTTCGCCCGTGTGCCTGCCGTTCATGCGCAGGCTGCCGCGGCCGCACCGACCAAGATTGCCGTCATCAACGTTCGCAACGCGATTGTTGCCACGGCGGAAGGAAAACAGGCGCAAGCCCAGCTGCAATCGCAATTTGCTCCAAAGCAAAACGAATTGCAGAACACGCAGAAGCAGATCGAAGACCTTCAGCGCCGCATGAGTGAAGGGGCGCGCACGCTCAGCGACGACGAAAAGGCAAAAATGCAGCGCCAGGGCGAATTGCTCACACGGCGCCTGCAGCGCAGCAATGACGACATGAACGAAGAGTTGACCGCCGCGCAGAGCGAACTTGTCGACGGAATCGGACGCAAGATGCTCGAGGTGCTGGACCGCTACTCGCGCGAGAATGGCTTCGCCGTCGTACTGGACACCTCCGCGCAAGGCAGCCCGGTCGTTTACGGATCGTCGCAGCTGGATATCACACAGGATATCGTCCGGCTGTACGACCAGGCCTATCCGATCAAAGGCGGCGCTGCACCCGCAGCAGCGGCTCCAGCTCCGAAACCGGCAACTCCGGCTCCCGCACCCGCCAAGAAGCCCACCCCATAAATGAATTTGTCAGATGGGGTCAAGCTTTTCAGCCAGGGGTTCCATGGAACCCCTGGCTTTTTTTTCCATGTCCGGTCAACGGGATCCGGACGGATTTTGGAAATGTCTAAGCTTCCGAATCGGTGATGAGCCCAAAGCGGCATAGGTTTGAGTGTTACTAAAACCTCGCAAGGATGGCGGCCGAACACTTATTCGGGAGCCAGCCAAACTGAGTTCGTACCGGAATCTTGGTAGTGTCTCAGTTTGCGCGGACCTCACAAAACGAGATTTGTGAATTGATTCAGTAGACCTTACAAAAATGATCATGACTTCACGATTAGTTTTGAGGGAGTGGGAAGACTCCGACCGTGAACCATTCGCCTTGCTAAATGCGGATGTCCGAGTGATGGAGTTCATGCCGAAGGCGCTTGCGCCGGAGGAAAGCACCGCATGGGTTGAACGCATTCGCGCCCACTGGAGAACACATGGGTTTGGACTTTACGCAACGGCAACGCGGCAGGACCACAAGTTTATCGGATTCATCGTTCTTTCGGTGCCGACCTTCGAATCAACGTTTACACCGTGCGTAGAAATCGGCTGGCGATTGGCCCCAGAGTATTGGAACAGAGGTTTGGCGACGGAAGGAGCCGAAGCGGTACTACGCCATGCCTTTGCAACGCTGAATCTCGACGAGGTTGTTTCATTCACCGTTCCGGCAAACAGAAGCTCTCGAAGGGTCATGGAGAAGATTGGGTTGGTTTATCAGCCATCCGAAGATTTTAACCATCCAAGACTACCGGCTGGACATCCCCTTCAGCGGCACGTCTTGTATAGGCTCCGGCGCTCCGACTGGAGATCAAAACCTCGGGACGAATTTTCAAACTGAGTCGGTACCGGAATCCTCTGTGACTTGCATTTGAAGATAGGGCTGACTATACTGGCAAGGCCTGAGCCGGACGCAGTTCTCAGTGGGCGAGAGCCCACTTTTTTATTGAGCGCGACCCGGTGAGCAATTTGCCGGAAGGTTTACGGCGGGCAAGATTGTTGGGGGGGCTGCGGAAAGCAGGAGATGGACCTGGATCGCATCCGCGAGGCGGCCGAGCGGGTAGCTCGTTCGCTGGGCATGGAAGTGGTGGACGTGGAATGGAAGGTGGGCAAGGAACGCTTCCTCCGCGTCTTCATCGATAAGCCCGAAGGCGTCAGCCACAGAGATTGCGAAGCCGTCAGCAATCAGCTCAGCGCCATTCTGGATGTGGAAGACCTGGTTCCGGGGCCGCCGTATATCCTGGAAATCAGCTCTCCCGGGCTCGACCGCAAGCTGACCAAGCCTGCGGAGTTTGAGCGGTTCTCGGGAAGGCTGGCGAAAATAACGACCACGGAACCGGTCGAGAACCAGAGGAATTTTGAAGGCCGTCTGGCCGGATTCGCGGACGGCAAGGTAAAGATCGAAGTGAAGGGCCGGGTGATTGCTTTGCCGATGGAAGGTATTCGCAAGGCGAACCTGGTCGTGGAATTCTAAGGTGAGGGACAGATGGCCAATCTGCTGTACCAGACAATCGAGCAGATCAGCCGGGAAAAGCATATTGAACCGGAGGTGATCGTCGCTGCGATCGAAGACGCGATGATCGTTGCCGCGCGGAAGTATTACAAGACCGAGGAAGATCTTCGCGCCAAGTTCAATCCGGAATCCGGGCAGGTCGATGTGTACGCGGTGCGTCCAGTGGTTGAGGAAGTCACCGATCCAAAAAAAGAATTTACGCTCGCGGAAGCCAAGAGAATCGACCCCAGCGCCGAAATCGGCAGCGAAGTATTGATTCCAAAGCCGACCGATGTGCTGGGCCGCATCGCCGCGCAGACCGCCAAGCAAGTGATCATGCAGAAGGTGCGCGAGGCTGAACGCGACACCATCTACAACGAGTACAATGGCCGTGTTGGCGAATTGGTAAACTGCGTCGTCAAGCGGACCGAGGGTCCCGATGTCATCGTGGATCTGGGGCGCGCCGAAGCCCGCATGCCCAAGCGCGAACAGTCGCGCCTGGAAACCTACAATATCGGCGACCGCTTGCGAGTGGTGCTTCGCGCCGTGGACCGCTCCGCAAAAGGGCCGCAGGTGATTGTTTCCCGGGCCGATCCCGTTTTAGTGCAGCGCTTGTTCGAGATGGAAGTTCCGGAAATTTACGACGGCACCGTGCAGATCCGGGCCGCCGCGCGCGAAGCCGGTGAACGCACCAAGATCGCCGTGCAAAGCCGCGACAAGGACGTCGATCCGGTGGGCGCGTGCGTGGGCATGAAGGGTATGCGCGTACAATCGATCATCCGCGAGTTGCGCGGCGAAAAAATCGACATCATCCCCTATTCGGAAGATACCGTCACGTTTGCGCAAAAGGCGCTGTCTCCCGCGAAGGTGACACGCGTTCAGATCATCGATCCCGAAACCCGACACCTGGAAATCATCGTCGAGGATACGCAGCTTTCGCTCGCCATCGGAAAAAAGGGGCAGAACGTCCGCCTGGCCAGCAAGCTGATCGGCTGGAACGTGGACATCAAGAGCGAAGAGGAAAAGCGCCAGGAGATCGAAGCGCAGATGACCGCGCTCACTGCTCCCGGAACACCGCTCTCCGAACTCAAGGGCGTTGGGCCCAAAACCATCGAGCGCATCGAAGCGCATGGCATCACCACCATCGAGAAGCTTGCCGACATGACGCCGGAACAGCTCACGGAAATTCCGGGCATCGGCGAAAAGATGGTCGAAAAGATTCAATTGTCGGTGGCCGAATATTTTCAGGCGCTGGATAATCCGCCGGTGGAACCGGAATCGACGGAAGGCTTTGCGGAGCAGGAAGCCGCCGGCGATGCGGGCGAGCAGGCGGAAGCGACGGAAGAATCCTCGGAAGCCGCGGACGTGGCGGCCGAAGAAAACGAAACGCCCGCCGAAGCGGAAGAAGTTGCGGCGGACGTGAGTGCGCACAAAGAATCCGGCAGCGGGGAATCCCCGGATGCCACAGGAATCTCAGATGAGATAGGGAACAAGTAGTTTGCCCGGAGGGCAATGACAGATCCGAATCAAATCCGAATCAACGAGCTCGCGCGCGAACTCGAGGTCAAGGCAAAAGCGATCATCGACTTTTTGCCCGACGCCGGCGTCACGGAAAAAAAGACGCACTCGAGTTCCATCGAAGTCGAAGCCGCCGAAAAGGTTCGCAAGCATTTCCGCGATCTCGCCAACGAGGAAGCCGCGGCAGAGGAAAAAGCCGCTTCGGATAAAGCTGCCCGGGAAGCAGCGGCGCGCGCGGCCCGCATGAAACCTGCTGTCGTTGCGACTCCCGCGCCGCCCGCTCCAGTGATTCCTGCGCCGCCCGCCCCGGTGAGTCCGGTGATCCCGGCGCCGCCTCCGCCGGTGGCAGCTGCTCCTGTACCTTCGGCGCCTGTTCAAACGATTCCCGCTGTGGAAGCAAAACCTGCGCCGCCGGTTGTGACGCCGGAAAAACCGGCTCCCGCACCTGTGCCGCCGGTTGCCGCAAAACCGATTTCGATTCCGCCGCCCGTCGCAGCTAGACCTGTTGTGCGTCCTCCGGCAACCCCTCCCGCACCGGCTCCAAGACCTGCGGTGCCGCCGCAAAGCCCGGTAGCGGCGAAGCCTCCCCAGGGGGCACCACGCCCCCCTTTGACGCGTCCTGCGGGTGCTCCTGCATCGGCCAGCGCGAAGCCAGGCGCGCCCGCTCGTCCGGCCGCGCCCATAAAGACGCCTCCGAAACCAAATTGGAATCCGCTGCCTCCAGGCGCTCGCGTGAATCCTCCCGCGCCTCCGCGTCCTGTAACGGGGCAAAGGCCCGGCAGTCCGCAATCCAGATTCCCGGCACGTCCCGGGGCCCCGGGGCGGCCGTCGCATCCAGTTTCGCCGCGGCCGGGTCAACCCGTACCGGGGGGACGCCCAGGCGCTCCTCGTCCGGGAGGGCGACCGGGATCGCCGCTGTCGACCGACAAAACGCCCCCGAAGGCGGAGCCGGGCAAGCCGATATATGAGCGCAAACCAGCGGCCCGCGCCCGGCCCACCATGGAGAAGCGCTTTGAAGAGGGCGAGCGCAAGCTGCATCCTGTCCGCGCCCGCGTGGGCCCGGGCGAACGTCGCAGCGCTCAAATTGAGCGCGCACCAGCGCCGCCCCCGCGCGAAGCCCGCGAAATTACGATCACCGAAGGCGTGACGGTCCGCGATCTCGCCGAAAAGCTGGATGTGCGCGCCAAGGAAGTGCTGAAAATTTTGCTGGACCGAGGAATTTTCGCCAGCATCAACCAGGCGCTCGATACCCCGACAGCCACGAGCCTGGCCGAAGCGTTCAACGGCATCGTGAAAGTCATCACGTTTGAGGAAGATGTGGTGCAGGAGGTCGCGCGCGAGGAAAAGCCGGAAAATCTGGAGCCGCGTCCGCCCGTTGTCACCGTAATGGGGCACGTCGATCACGGCAAAACGAGCTTGCTGGATGCGATCCGCGAAACGGAAATCGCCGCGGGAGAGGCCGGAGGAATCACGCAGCATATCGGCGCTTCGGTGGTTCATATCGACGGCCGCAAGGTTGTGTTCATCGATACGCCGGGCCACGAAGCGTTCACCCGCATGCGGGCGCGCGGCGCGAAGGTGACCGACATTGTCGTGCTGGTTGTCGCGGCCGACGACGGCGTGATGCCGCAAACGCAGGAAGCCATCGACCACGCGAAGGCGGCAAACGTGCCGATCGTCGTGGCGATTAACAAAATCGATAAACCGGGCGCGCAAACCGAACGCGTCAAGCGCCAGCTTTCCGAACGCGGCCTGATGCCCGAGGAGTGGGGCGGCGACACGGTGATGGTGGAAGTTTCCGCAAAACAAAAGCTGAATTTGAAAAAATTGTTAGAGATGCTTTTGCTGGTTGCCGATCTGCGAGAACTGAAATCGAATCCAAAATCGCCGGCTGCCGGAACGGTGCTCGAATCGCGCGTGGACAAGGGACGCGGCGCAGTGGCGACGATTCTGGTTCAGACCGGAACACTGAATACCGGCGACGTCTTCATCTGCGGTGCCGTCTACGGCAAAGTCCGCGCTATGTTTGACGATCATGGCCGCCCCGTGCGCACCGCCGGGCCGTCGACGCCCGTGGAAGTCCTGGGTCTGCAAGGGGCGCCGGAAGCGGGCGATCAGTTCCAGGTGGCCGACGAAGCGCGCGCGCGGCACATTGTCGAATTCCGGCAGGGAAAACTTCGCGAGGCCACGCTGGCTCGATCCGCCGGCGCACGCATTACGCTCGACCAGTTGCACGAACAGCTCAAGGCTGGAGACGTAAAAGAACTTCCGTTGATCATCAAGGCGGATGTGCAGGGCTCGGTGGAAGTGCTGAGCGAAATGTTGCCGAAACTTTCAGACGACCGGGTGAAGCTGAAGATTATTCACGCGAGCATTGGCGCGGTCACTGAAAACGATGTGCTTCTGGCATCCGCATCCGGGGCAATCATCGTGGCGTTCAACGTGCGCCCCGACCGCAAGGCCACCGATCTGGCACAGCGCGAAGGCGTCGAGATCCGGCCGCATTCGGTGATTTACGAAGTTTCCGACGAAATCAAGAAGGCCATGACCGGGCTGCTCGAGCCCGTGTTCAAGGAAACGCATCTGGGCCGCGCGGAAGTGCGGAACACATTCCGCGTGAAGGGCGTGGGGACGATTGCCGGTTGCTACGTGCTGGACGGCATCCTGAAGCGCGACGCCGAGGTCCGCGTGTTGCGCGAGGGCGCCGTGATTTACACCGGGCGAATCAGCTCGCTGAAACGTTTTAAGGACGATGCCAACGAAGTGCGCACCGGATTCGAGTGCGGCGCAAGCGTCTCCAATTTCAGCGATCTCAAGGTTGGCGACGTTCTCGAATGCTTCCATCTGCAGAAGCTGATCCTGGCGGAAGCTTCCGCCTGATTCCTGGCTGCCGCTTTGAGTATTTGCAGGAACGACGATGCCGATCGGTCTGCTCACCCTGGAAATCTATATCCCCGAGGCGCACTCGCTCAAAGACAAACGGCAGGTGCTTCGCAGCCTGAAAGACCGGCTGCGTGTGAAATTCAACGTGGCTGTGGCGGAACTGGACGGGCAGGATTCGTGGCAGCGTTCGGTGGTGGGCGTGGTCACGGTATCCAATCTCGCGGGCCACGCGGAGCAATCCCTGCGCACTGTGCTTGAAGAATCCGAACGCCATCTGGGGCGCGATTTGATCGGTCATGAACTGGAAGTTTTGTAGCGAGCCAGGAAATCTGTGAGACGAAAATGACGATCCCGGGACACCGGCACGAACGAGTTGCCGAAGAAATCCTCCACGAATTAGGCATCATGGTTGCCGGCGAGTTGAAAGACCCTCGAATCGAGGGCCTCGTCACAGTCACGGAAGTTCGCGTGACGCCGGACTTGAAGCACGCGCGCGTGTTTGTCAGCGTGATCGGCAACGAGGCCGAACAGAAAAGCACGCTCACCGGCCTGTTCGCGGCGGTCGGCTACATTCGTCATGAGCTGACCGAGCGCATTCAGCTGCGCCGCGCTCCGGAAATTCATTTCACCCTCGATCATTCCGAGGAATACGCGCAACGCATCGAAGAGCTTCTAAAACAGGCGAAGAAGCCTGCCGTCTGATCCATGCCTAGAAAACAGCAACCCGCGACGCTCGACGGCGCGCTGGTCATCGACAAACCGAAAGGGAAAACGTCGCACGATGTTGTAGACGCAGCCCGCCGCATCCTCGGCTTTCGCCAGGTCGGTCATCTGGGCACACTGGATCCGCTCGCCACCGGCGTGCTCGTGCTTCTGCTCGGCCGGGCTACGCGCCTGGCGCAATTTTATTTTGGACGCCGCAAGCGTTACGACTCCACGTTCCGTTTTGGATTCGCCACCGATACCTACGATTCGGATGGAACTCCGTCAGGCCTCGACACTGCTCCATTGCTTGACCGGGCTGAAATCGAACGCCTGGCCGCCGCGCGCATTGGAATCTTCCCCCAAATGCCGCCGGCCTATTCCGCGAAAAAAATACATGGACGCCCGGCGCATGAACTGGCGCGCAAGAAAAAGCCCGTGGAACTGAAAGCGGTGGACATCGAGGTGTATGACTTCCGCGTGAACGAAGTCTCCGGGTCCACGGCGACGTTCTCCATCGAATGCGCGTCCGGCACCTATGTTCGTTCGCTGGCTCACGATATGGGCGTGGCGCTGGGCTGCGGCGCACATTTGTCCGAAATCACCCGGACTGCGGTGGGAGAATTTACCCTGGACCAGGCCGTAAAACTGGAAGACCTGGAGCGGGCCGCCGCGGAGAACGATTTGGGTCGTTATGCGATTCCGCTGGAACGGCTGCTTCCCGAGTTGCCGAGCGTTACGGTTCCGCCGATGCTCGAAACGCGAGTGCGCCACGGCTCGAAATTCAATATCCAGATCGCGCAAATCCAGACCGGCCGCCCGAGTTCCGCCCAGGGAGCAACCACCGAACTTAATTCCGGTGAATGGAAACCGGCGCGGCTTCGCGTGTTCAATCAGCAGGAAAAGCTGATTGCGATTGCCGAGGCTGTAGTGCCGCGCACCTACCAGCCGCTTGTGGTTCTCGATGCGGAAGCTTGATTCGCTAAGATCCTTCACGCGCTATACTTGTATAGCGAGGCCAAGCTCTCAGGACGCAAAGAATTCGCCTAACCGCCGCACACCCTCCTGAAACCGATCTTCCGGAGTAATCAGGCTGAGCACCAGAAAACCATCCCGCGAAAAATTGAAGAAGTGCCCGGGATGCACCAGGACCGAGTGGCGCTCCAGCAGGGCGATCGCGAGAGCTTCGTCGGTTCCCGTGACAGGCGCGCGAAGGGTTACGTACCAGCCTCCTTCTCGATTGAGGCGGCTGAGAAATTTTGATTCGCGCAGGACCGATTCGAGAACGGAAAGATTCGCTGAAATTCTCTCCTGTAGTTGTGCTTGAAGCACGTGACGCAGCGCGAGAAACTTCGTCAGCGCGAGTTGCACGGGCGTGCTCGGAGAAAGATACGTGTCCGCGATGATTTCGAGGCGTTCGACGGCAGTTTGAACGAGTGCATCCGGACCACTGACCACAGTCCAAGCGAGCTTCATCTGTGGAAGCAAAGAAATCTTTGACAAGCCGCTTAGAGTAAACGTGAGCGCCGCATCGTGGAGCGCGAACGTCTGTGCCTGCCCTTCCCCGTCTTTGTAATCGAGGAACACTTCATCCGCGACAATCGCCATTTCCCGCCCGGCGCATATCTCCGCGAGTTCCATCGCCTCGCGCGGCTTGACGAATGAACCGGTGGGATTGTTCGGATGCACCAGCATAACGGCGCGCGTGCGCGAGGTTATCGCGGCTCGAAGCGAAACGAAATCGACCTGCCAGCCGTGATCGTAAATCAGAAAATAAGGGACGAGACGCACGTCGGCGAGGTCGGCGAGAAATTCGAACAGCGGATAGCCGGGGGCGGGGATTAGAACTTCGTCTCCCGCTTCGCAAAGCAGCCGGAAAATGTGACTGTAGGCCTCGCTGGTGCCGGAGGAGAGAAAAATATTTTCAGGGTCCACGGATTTGCGCTCTCCGCTGAACCCGCTGCGCCCGGCGTAATATTCGGCGACGGCTGCTCGCGATTCGCGGAGACCTTTGCTGGCAGGGCAGTAGGTTTGCACGCGCGGATCGGCGAGCGCGGCGAGAATTTCTTTCTCCGGATATTGAAGGCCAACTTCCGTTGGATTTGAAGCGGTCAAATCCAATATTCCCCCGCCACTTCGACGATGCTCTTCGAGCGCCTTCGTGAAGCGATTCGTATCGAGACGCCAATTTGTGCGTGAAGTGAACATGGACTGCATAACACAGGCTTCAGAGCCTGTGTGCCAACTTACTTTCGAAAAGGCCAGCGGCTAAAGCCGGACACATTCTACGAACGTTACGACACGGCTGAAGCCTATCCCGCCAGGAGCTCAAACCGAATCAGCACGATTTCCGGATTTGTTCCCACGCGCATGGGCGGGCCCCATGTTCCGGCGCCGCACGAAGTATAAACCGCGAGGGCGCCGAAATGATGGAGGCCGTAAGCAAATTCACGATAGATACGCGCCACGATCAGGTTAAATGGAAAGAATTGGCCCCGGTGCGTGTGCCCGGAAAGTTGCAGCGAAATTCCCTCTTCCGCCGCGGTCTGCAACCGGTCCGGCGTGTGAACCAGCAGAACGCTGGGCGCATCGCGGTCCACGCCGATCTTTCGTAGAACGGAACGAAAATGTTCGACATTCGTGGAGTCCAGATAATCGACGCCCACAATCTGCACGCCGTCGATATTTACTTTTTCATTGACCAGGACGCGGATTCCGCATCGTCTCACGGCATCGTTATATTTTCCGGGGCTGGAAAACTCCTCGTGATTTCCGTTCACGAAATAGACGCCCAGCGGCGCCGACAATTTCGACAACGGCTGGTCAAGCCGGTTCATGTCTACAGCCGTGCCGTCAAAGAGGTCGCCGGGAATGAAGACGATGTCCGGACGGAGGCGTGCAATCGTCGTGACAATACGTCGAAGGAATCTGCGGTTTCTCACGTGGCCGAGGTGCAAATCGCTCACCATCGCCGCCGTTCGCCCTTGCCACGAAGCCGGGAGATTGGGCACCCCGATCATAATTTTCTTTACTCGTGTCCACGCGGCGTTCACTACTCCGTAAACGCCGGTAAAACAACCCGCACCAAAGAATGCGATCGCGAGCGGGCGGCGATCCAGTTGCAGGCCCAACAATCCCGGCACCCCATAGACAACCCAGCACGCGCACATGGCAAGCAAAAAGAAATTTACAAGTCCCAGCCAGACAGAGGAGATCGAATAGAAGATGCGCACGACAAAATGAGACGACTGATGCGCCAGCAAAGTGGCGGCGACAAAGCTAACGGATAAAATCGCCAGGGTAACCCGCAATTCCGCTGTCCGGGAGGAATTCAGCGGGCCCAGAAAAAACATCCACGTTTCGTACAGCGCAAGGTGCGCAAGAAACAGAATGGACTGAACGATAGCAACGAATGCGAAGATTCTGGCGCGCACTTTATGGGTTCCCGAATGAATTCCGGTTGAATGTGTTTTTCATGGAATGGGCTATTCGACTCGGACAGTAAGACTCCCCGAACGCAACCGTCCTTTCCCCGGGAACTTTACCCATTTGATTCACATCGTAAGCGTAGCAGGAAGGATATGGCGTGTCACGGAGCCTGTTAGACAGAGAAAAAATCCATCCGAGACGGTGGGCGCGGCGCGATCGGGGACACACACTCCCTTATCTTCGGAATGCATCCGAAGCATTGCCGTATTTTGGTTATGCCGCCGGGGCGTTTGCCGATGATGTCGTTTGATTGCCCGTAGCCGCTCCGGTGTTCGGCTGCGTCGCCTGTACCTGAAGGGTTTGCCCGGTATTGGTTGCCAAAGTCAATTGAACTTCCTCGACTTGCAGGCTGAACGCTTTGAGTTGCGTGGTGTTTCCCGTCGCGCCTGGGACGGTTCCATTTCCGGCCGCGCCGGCATTGTTTACTGTTCCCTGTGCTCCCGTGAACCTGATGGCAAGTTCCTGAAGCTGAAAGGCGCCTGCGTTTCCGGTCGCGGTTAGGCCGCCAACGGCGGTTGCAGCGGTCTGCTGAGTTGCCGTCTGGGAAAGCGCCTGGAGCTGGTATACGAGATCGCTGAACACCTGAGGAGAGAAATTTTGAATAATAGAAGCGATTTGATCGATCTGATCGATTTCCTTAGTGTTCAATCCCAATTCTGAAAGCGCTGTATTTAGTGTTTGAAGCTGGTTCTGTGAGGATGATGGCGTGGCATTCGTGTTTGCGGCGACTGCGGGCGAGGCTGGCTGCGCGGGGGCAGCCACGACAACGGCTGTTGCCGGATTCGGAGCCACGTTCGTTTGCGGAACCGCAGGAGGCTCCGCCGCAGGTGTCGCAGGAACAGCAGCCTGAGCGGGCTGAGGCGCCGTTTGCCGAAGCTGAACGAAATCGGCGATAGCGGCAAATTGTTTCAGCTGGAACAAGCCGGCAGCTTGGGCAGTGTCCTGGTTTGAAGCATTCTGGTTCGCGGTGTGAATGTATCCTGATTATTCGCTTGTGGATCATTGTTAACGATTGGCTGAACGGGATTCGCCCCATTGCTGTTCGCGGGATCCAATCCAAATTGCTGATTCGCAATGCTTTCAAGAAGATTGGTGATGCCAGAGATTGCCATCGTGCACCTCCTCAATGAAAAGAGCCTTCAAACGTGACGCCACGGCAAAATGAAAACCATCTCTGCAAGGTCCAAAAGGAGCCCTGCGCGGCGAGACCTCAATGGTGATTCAGGTGTCTGATCGGCGAACGCGCCGGAAACTTTAGTGGACTTGAGTGTAATTATGGGGCTGGAGGAGCCGACGTTGCATCATGGCTGGGAGTATCGGAGGAAATTCAGGGGGGTAAACGGCCGCTTAATGTTTAACCGGCACGTCGGATTCTACCCGGCCGTCGCGCACATGAATGACCCGGTCGGCCCTTTGCGCAATATCGTTTTCGTGGGTGACCAGGATAATCGTATTGCCCTCGCCGTGCAGACGTGCAAACAGCGCCATAATTTCGTCGCCCGTCTTGGAGTCGAGATTTCCAGTGGGTTCATCGGCAAGAACGATGGAAGGTGAATTCACCAGTGCGCGCGCGATCGCCACGCGCTGGCGCTGACCGCCGGAAAGTTCATTGGGCTTGTGCATCATTCTCTCGGTCAAGTCCACCGCGGCAAGCGCGCGCTTTGCCTTGGCCAGGCGTTCCTCCGCAGGAGTGCCGTTGTAGATCAGCGGAAGCTCGACGTTGTGCAAGGCCGTAGCGCGAGGGAGAAGATTAAACGTTTGAAACACGAATCCGATTTCCTTGTTGCGAATGAATGCCAGCTCGTCGTCGTCCAGATCGCTAACCAGCCGGCCTGCCAGCCAGTACTTTCCCGAAGTCGGCGTATCCAGGCACCCGATCAGATTCATCAACGTGGATTTACCCGAACCGGAGGGCCCCATGATGGCGACGTATTCGCCGCGGCGGATCACCAGGTCGACGCCGCGCAAGGCATGCAGTTTTTCCGAGCCCATCTCATAGGTCTTCCAGAGCGCTTCGGTCTGGATGGCGATATTTTGATCCACCAAGTCCTGGCGGAACGAATCGGGCGAGATAACGGGAACGGGCATGATTTATTTTCTCACAATCGCGCGCGGATTAATTCGGATTCTCATCGGCTTTCGGCGTCGAGTTGTCCACTTTCACGCGCGCATCCGGCTTCAGTGTGCGAAGGGTTTTGTAGCTCCCCGTGACAATTTGATCGCCCTCCTGCAAACCGCTTAGAACTTCGATTTCCGTGACGCCGATAATTCCCGTCGATACCGGAACAAACTGCGCCCGGCGGTTGCGGACCACGAAAACGCCTTGAATATCGGGGTTTTTCGAGTTGAGCGCGGAGGAAGATGCACTGGCGCTCGAATCCGCCTCAGGCACGCCGGCCGCCAGCGTGACCGATCCGCGGCCGGATTCTTTCGCCGCTTCGTCGAGATTCTTTTTTGTGCGAATCGCAAGCGCCTGAATGGGAATTGTCAGCACGTTCTTCTTCTGGTCCGTGGTGATTTTGGCGGTCGAGGAAAGACCGGGGCGCAGCGTGAGCGGAGGATCCTGGAGCGTCACGACAACCTTGAAATCCTTGGCTTCCTGATTGCCCGTGGTGGACTGCGTGGACGCGAGCCCTGAACTGCGCAGGACGGCTTGCGTGCCCACTTCGGTCACCGCACCCTTAAAAAACTTCCCCGGGATCGCGTCAATTGTCACTTCCGCTTCCTGCCCGAGCTTCACGCTTACGATGTCGGTTTCGTCCACCATCACTTCCGAAGTTACAACGGACATGTCCGAAATCGTCATCAGGTAACTGCCCGTGGCATTCTGAATTCCGGGTACGACATTTTCGCCGACGCGAACGGCAATGTACGTCACGACGCCGTCGATCGGAGCGGTATATGTCGTTTTGCGCAGGACGTCGCTCAGGCGATTCAGCATCGCTCGATTCTGCGTCAAGGAGGAGCGCGCCTGGCCTAGCTGAGCCTTCGATTGTTCGGCGCGGGCTTGCGCAGATGCCAGAGCCGCGATGGCGCTATCATAGGTGGCTTTTCGAGTATCGTAATCCTGCTTTGGGATTAGGCCTTCTTTAAAAAGTTCCTGGCCGCGATCCCAGTCGAGTTTCGCGTGTTCCAGATCGGCCGCTCGCGATTTGATGTCAGCCTGGGCGGATACGTCGTTCGCTTCGGCGGATTTGATCCCCGCCGCGGCAGATTCGATCCCGGCCTGCTGGGCGTTCACGTCGGCTGCCGGCTGCACGCTTTCCAGGCGCAGGAGAACGTCGCCTTTTTTAACATGGTCGCCCTCTTTCACCACGATGTCCGTAATTTTGCCGATCCCCTCTCCAAGCACATTCGTATAGGTCAGTGGCTTTACTTCACCCGATGCAGTGACCTGAGAGGTCAGGTCCTGCCGCACGACCGGAGCCGTTTGGACGGCCACAACGCCCCGGTTGATCTGCCAGTAGGCCAGCCAGATCAGGCCAGCCAAAACCGCAGCCGCACCGAACCCTAGTCCGATTTTTTTCCATTGGTTCATTTGCGCAGGGTGCTGGTCCTTTAGATAGATGCCTGAATGAAGTCCTCGGGCTGCCAACTCGCAGGATGAAGGGAAACCGTAAGCGATTTCCGGGTCGCGCCCTACGAATACCTTTCCAGTACAAGAGTGCGATAAAAGAGCAAATGATGGGGCACTCGCAAGCCGAGCAAACGAACTCGCGCCGCAGGGGGTCTTTTCGACCCTTAAAGGCTCCGGCCAGCGGGCGGACTTTTCAATCTACCGTATCAAATCTTATCGTCAATCCCAAGGGGAGCAAAGCGATTTGCTTCTCGTATTTTAGCGAATTGGGAAACAGGCAAAGGGCGCGTCCAGGCACCCGATGCGGACCGTAAAATCCGCGGGCCACTCGTGCATCGGGGCAGTCAAGGCGCGCGGCGCTTCCATAGGTCACTACCGGAGGGTTGACAGTCGACGGGCCGCCGTCTATCGTAAATCCCCTGTGAAAATTTTAGTGATCGGAAGTGGCGGGCGGGAACACGCTTTGGTGTGGCGGCTGAAGCAGTCGCCGGAAGTCGAGAAGGTGTGGTGTGCGCCGGGCAACGGCGGTATTGCCGAGGACGTGGAATGCGTCGCGGTAAGCGCGGATGACGTGGATGGACTGGTGGCGCTGGCTCAACAGCTCAAGCCCGATCTGACAGTGGTGGGACCGGAAGTTCCGCTGGTCGCGGGAATTCGAAACAAGTTCGAATTCCACGGATTGCGCCTTGTGGGCCCCTCGCAACGCGACGCGCGCCTCGAAGGCAGCAAAGTATATTCGAAGGAATTCATGACGCGGTACGGCATTCCCACGGCTTGCCTGTATGGCGCATTCGAATCGCCCAGCGAGGCCATGCTGGCGCTCGACGCAGTGGATTGGCCCGTGGTGGTGAAGGCGGACGGATTGTGCGCGGGAAAAGGCGTATTGGTGGCGGAGGACCGTGCGGAGGCGGAGGCATTTATTCGCCGGTTGATGGTGCGGCATGAATTGGGCGCGGGCGGATCGCGTGTTCTTTTGGAAAAAGGGCTGAAGGGCGAGGAACTCTCGTTCATTGTACTGACGGATGGCCGTTCGTTTTTGCCGATGGCGCCGTCGCGCGACCACAAGAGGATTTTCGACGGGGATCGCGGACCCAACACGGGCGGCATGGGCGCCTACACCACGGACGGAATGATTTCCGCGGAGCTCGAATCGTTTATCGCCGACAAGATTGTGTGCCCCACGATTGCCGGACTTTCGCAGGAAGGAATTCCCTACACCGGTTTTCTTTATTTCGGGCTGATGCTGACCGCCGATGGTCCGATGGTGCTCGAATATAATTGCCGGCTGGGGGATCCCGAGACGCAACCGTTAATGATGCGGATGGATTTCGATCTCGCCGCGGCTCTGGATGCGGCGGCTTCTCGCACGCTGCATACGTTCAAGCCAGTCTGGAAGCCCGGGGCGAGCGTGTGCGTCGTCATGGCGTCGGGCGGATATCCGGGCTCCTTCAACACCGGGAAGCGAATTGAGGGATTGGCTGAAGCAAAAGCGTTGCCGGAGGTCGCCGTATTTCACGCAGGAACGAAAATCGACCACCGCTCGATTGTGACAAGCGGCGGGCGAGTGCTGGGTGTTACGGCAACGGGCGCGTCGCTCGACCAGGCGATCCAGAAGGCGTACCAGGCGGTCGGGAAGATCAAATTCGAGGGCGCTCACTGCCGCACGGATATTGGAGCGAAAGGAACCATCAAATCGCACGCGTTCGGAAATGCATCCGGAAACACGGCCTGTGCCTGAAGTTCCGCATGTGTTTCCATCCGCGGCTTGCGGCGAGCCGGTGCGGGCGCTCCATCGCGTTTCCACGGTCGCTTTTAATTTTTAGCAGGGTTGATTTGAGCAGGGCAAAAAAACAATTGTGCAGAAACATTGCACAACAAAATGGGGGAATACGTGAGCACGAACAGCGAAGTGAAAAACGGCGGCAAGCCATTGGTCGGGATCATCATGGGTTCGGATACGGATTTACCGGTGATGAGCGAATCGGCAAAAATGCTGGAAAAATTCAATGTGCCTTATGAGATTGAAGTGACATCGGCGCACCGTTCACCGGCGCGCACGCACGAATATGCTTCGACGGCGGTTTCACGCGGACTGAAAGTCGTAATCGTCGCGGCGGGCGGCGCGGCGCATCTGGCTGGCGTGGTGGCGGCGATTACGACTCTGCCAGTGGTCGCCGTGCCCATGGCGACGACGGTTCTCTCCGGCATCGATTCGCTGCTGTCGAGCGTGCAGATGCCCGCCGGAGTACCCGTGGCAGCCATGGCGATCGACAAACCCGGCGCCACCAACGCGGCAATTTTTGCGGCGGAAATTCTGGCGACATCCGATGCGGAAATTGCTCAGCGGCTGATCACTTACAAGGAAGAACTCGCGAAATCCGTGGCGGAAAAGAGCGCGCGGGTGAAATTGCAGTACGCGGGAAAAACCAGCTAGTCTGCGTTCGCGCATTGTCCCGGCTCGACCGTTCGTCTGTTTTTTCACTCGCCTGTTTCGGGGTGAAACGTGGAAATGTCTTCGATTCCGGATTGTGTGCTGGGAATTTGAAAAGTGAGGCGTCGTCATTCTTCGCCACTCTCGGAATGACGACGCATGGATGCGGCTTCGAAAGAGCCGGCCTCGGCAGTCACAACCATTCAAACGAACAGGGCTCACGCGCCGATGTAGCGCGCATAGAGCGATCGGGCCACGCTGGTGTCGCGCGTGCCTTTGATAATGGCGCGGCCATCCGCAAAAACCGTCATTTCGTAGGGCGGAATGATGAAGCGCAATAGAAAACCGTTCTCGCGGACCTCGGCGACGGTTGGGGCGATGCGTTTACCGAGCGCGGCGAGATCGAGTTGGCGGCGGCGTTCGTGGATCTGCACGGAATCACGGCCGCACATCGTCAGTCGAGGCTGCGATTCGCCTTCCAGATATTTGAAATCGCGGCGCACGCAGGCGCGACACCGGGGATTTCGCTCGACGCGCACGGATTGAAACCGGCCCGACCAGACGTCGAAGGATACCAACCGCCCACCCACGGATTTGGATTTATCCACGAGCAGCTTCATTGCCATCGCCGCTTCGATGGAGGCAATCACTCCCGCGGCTGCGCCAAGAACTCCCACAGTGTCGCAGGTGTCCTCCGTTCCGGCGGGGATATCCGCGCCCGTAGACTGCGGCGCGT
>Ga0265316_10002158_pt1 | contig 20675 bp, 25 predicted proteins | sample 4522metaG_FD_202092 | JGI IMG/M metagenome (GOLD analysis project Ga0265316, IMG submission 202092) | Rhizosphere microbial communities from Carex aquatilis grown in University of Washington, Seatle, WA, United States - 4-5-22 metaG | ecosystem: Host-associated > Plants > Roots > Rhizosphere >... | reverse complement strand
TTCGGGAATTTTGTAAAATGATTGTAATGCAGGGCTTGCCCTGCGTAGCCTTGGCGGAGCAGGGGCCATTAGCATAGTGGTAGTGCAGTCGGTTTGCATCCGACAGGCGGGAGTTCGATTCTCCCATGGTCCACCACCAGCACAATCAGGTTCGTGACGATAATCTACATTTATACTGACAAGCTCACCTCCGACGCTTCAGCTTCGCTGAAGGTCGGAGCCCCGACCTTGCTTTGCAAGCGTCGGGGTTGGTAGAGCGCCACATTTGCAATGTGGAGGCAACCGGTTCGAATCCGGTACGGTCCACCAGTAAAAGCCGCCAAATATTTGGCGGCTTTTACTTTAAGTATGATTTTGACTTTTAGATAATAAAGTGCAAAAATAAGGGTAGTTTTCTGAACAAAAATATATATGGACGCAAACGACCCATTTAAAAAATTACTTTCCGAATCAAAAGAATTTTATCAAAGCATTGGTAAAGTAAAATGTCCTGCTTTAAATGCTGAAGTGTATTTTACGTCAGAAGGTTTCCACCATCTACGCTACGACCGCTCTCTTAAGGAAAGAAGCAAGTTAGAACGCAGAAATAAATTATCACATATCGCCGCCGCGGTTGAAACAATAAAATTATCGTCAACCATCCAGGACTACCGGGTTACTTTAGAAACTGCTGGATTAAAAGACGCGCAAGGATTGCGAACGATAGTTAAAGTTCATTACTACGCATTCTGGGCTGTCTTGAATAAAAAAACAAGGGTCAAGGCGATTGTGCGGCAAGTGGAAAACGGACAGTATAACTTTTGGAGCGTGATGCCTTACTGGACGGAAATAAACGGACATAAGGTATTCGGTTCCGCCCGGATGAGCGGCGAATGAATAATATAAAAAACGACCAACCCGGTCGTTTTAAATTATTCTATTGTGTGCTTGCTTTTCGGCTTACTGGCTATTGCCTTAGCCGAACAGGACTAGGTCCACAAGCACATACCAATTATACCTGAACAAATTATGCATGTCAAAGGCTTTATACACTTTTGTTTTAAACCGATAATTTAGCAAATATGCTATACTACCGGCAAATAGCAGGAAATCCAAGAGACACAATTTAACATTAAAATAAGTAAAATCAATGAACAAAAGATATTATTTTCTGAAAGATACTGAGGACTTCAGAGACCAAATTTTCAAATTAGGAGGTATAATTTTAGGGTGCATTAGTTTGTATTTGCTTGTTGACCCAAGCCAAAGCAATCCTATTGAATCATTGGCAAGCCAGTACGCCGTTGTTTTACTTTTTGTATCAGTGATATTCCTTATTGTCGGGTTTGCTATCCCTTTTGCGCAAAGACATTTTACGACCAGGCTTGAAATATCGGGCTCTAATCTAATTGTAAAAAATCCTTCTCAACAGATAAGTCAAATTTCAATTCCTGATATTGAGTCAGTGGCCTTAAATTATGTGGTTCATTTTGCGGCAGGTGGAGCAGGGCTTTGGCTAATGTTTTCTAAATATTTTGCTAAGCAACAAGGTTACTCAATCAAGAGAAAAGATGCACAAAATTTTCTATTGACATTAAACATTGAAGATTTCCCAAGTTTTGTAAAAGATCTACAAACCATAAATCCCTCAATTTTGGATGATCAGGCGCAAAGTTCTGTCAATAAACAACAAGCGGATAATGAAGTCAAAGAAAAAACCGCCCAAATGAGGAAAAGGTAGAATCCACTTCGCGGGCGAAAATTAAGCCCCAACCTTTGCAATTTCCATTCCAAGTTTATCAAATAGGCTCCACCATAGCAGTGTTTGACTATAATAATTAAACGGTCTACTATAAAGTTATGGGAGATGCCGACAAAAAACCTATGACAATAGACGATTTGGCTGTAATGGTGGCCACGGGTTTTAATGATGTAACCGGCAGAATGGCGACTAAAGAGGATATTAACGGATTAAAACAGGAAGTCGCCGCATTAAAAAGCAACGTTAATAACTACCCGGAACTTTCCGAAAAGAGGTATTCTGAACTCAAACAACGCGACGCTCTGTTGGCAAAGTGGCTTAAGTTGATAGCGGAAAAAACCGGAGTCCCCATAGACATCAGTCTGCTGGAAAAAGTCTAAACCGTCCCGAACATAGCCGAGGGGCGGTTTTTGATTATCTTTGATATTTTCTATATAATATCAACATTAACAAAACTAACCCCCGGGTCAAGCCCTGGGCAGGCTCTATCCCCCTCCTTTGCAAGGAGGGGAATAAAGAAATGCTACAGACTTTTAAAAAAGCTACCAACGAAACCTTGGCGGAAATTGCCGAAGAAAAAAAGGTTCGCAAAACTGACGAGCTTTTTTTGTTATTTAGTATGGGGAGCCAGTTTGACCATCTGATAAAACAAAAGCTGGACGCTTTGGGAGTGTTTTGCTTAGTGGCCGATCCCGCCTCGGTAAGCACTGATGACGTGCGGATGGTAAAACCGGTTGGAATAATTCTTTCCGGCGGTCCGGCTTCGGCTTACGAAAATCCACCGTTTGACGGCAAAATTTTTGACCTTGAAATTCCGGTCTTGGGTATTTGTTTAGGCTACCAAATGTGGGCGCACCATATTGGCGTCTCTGTTACCGGTTCCGATAAACGCGAATTCGGTACTCACACCTTTCACCGCACTGCGGTTCCCCCTCTCCCCCTGGGAGAGGGCCCTGGTGAGGGTTTGCTTTTTGACGGAACACCCGATAACTTCAAAGTCTTGGAAAGCCACGGCGACAAAATATCAGTTGATGATAAATTAACAATCTTTGGCACAACCGACAATGCTCCGGCCGCGGCCGGAAATTACAAGCATCTTTGGGGCGTGCAATTCCATCCCGAAGTAACGGAAAGCGAATATGGAGGAAAAATTCTGGAAAATTTTTGTTTTGGAATTTGCGGGGCAAAAGATAAATTCCCGGCTTCCGAGGTGGCAAAAAAGAAAATTGCCGATTTGCAAAAGCAAATCGGTGACAAAAAAGTTTTATTGGCTTTGTCGGGGGGGACGGATTCTTCAATAGTTGCTTATTTATTAAAATCAGCTTTGTTCACCACCCCGTCGGCTAACGCCGCCACCCCTCCTAAGCAAGGAGGGGAAGCTCCGCGTGACTCCGCGCCTGCCGGGCAAGTGCGGAGCTTCTCCTCCTTTTCTAAGGAGGAGTCCGCCGCGAAGCGGGGGGAGGTGGTGAAAAATAAAAATCAAATTCTCGGCGTCTACATTAAAGGTATAGATCGTCCAGACGACGAGGCAAACGTGCTTAAATATTTCGGCAACCAGGATTGGATAGAGATAAAAATTGTTGACGCGACAGATAAATTTTTAGCCGCCTTAAAAGGCAAAATTTCCATGCGCGACAAAAGACTGGCTATGCGCGGAATTTACAAGGAAGTTTTGGAAACCGAAGCTAAAAATTTTGGCGCGGATTTCATAGCCCAGGGAACTTTATACACCGACATTTCCGAAAGCGGCGGCGGCTATGACTCGGGATCAAAAAAAGCGCAAATAAAAATCCATCACAATGTTGGCCTGGAATTTTCTTTGCCGGAAATCCAGCCGCTTATTGACTGCGTCAAAGACACCGGACGCAACATTGGCCGCGCAATCGGAGTACCTGATGAGTTGCTAATACGCCATCCGTTCCCGGGTCCTGGCTTAATTGTCAGAATTGAAGGCGAGGTCACGGCGGAAAAACTCCAGACCGCGCGCAAAGTTGACGGCATTTATATTGAGGAAATGAGAAAATGGAAGCAAAACCTTTCTTCCCCCCCTTCTGAGGGGGGGTCAGGGGAGGTTGCAGTTTCACTCTACAATTCCGTCTGGCAAGCCGGCGCAGTTGTCACCGCGTCAAACACCACCGCTACCAAAGGCGACGACGCGGCCGAAGGCCACGTAATTGCGCTGTGGGCCGTGTGGAGCGTTAACGGCTTTACCGCCCGCGCGGCCGAACTCCCCTACGACTTTTTAAAACACGTTTCCCAAAGAATTACAAATGAAATAAGAGAAGTCGGCGGCGTAGTTTATCGCATTTCCGATAAACCGCCGGTGACCATAGAGTGGGGATAATTTATCGAAATAAACTACAAAAAACTATATTTGAGCTACAGAAAACTACAGAACAAATGAGTTCTGTAGTTTTCTGTAGATTTAAAATAGCCTTCTGTAGTTTATTTCCTATTCCTGATGATAGTTGGGTGCCTGTGTGGTAATTTGGATGTCGTGCGGATGGCTTTCCTGTAATCCGGCAAAAGTAATGTGGACGAATTTGGCTTTTTTATAAAGCTCGTCCAAATTTTTAGCGCCCAAGTAACCCATACCGGATTTAAGGCCGCCGATTAGCTGAACAATAATATGCTCCAAATGCCCCTTGTAAGCCACGCGCCCTTCCACGCCTTCGGGTACGAGTTTGGAAACCGCCATCCCGTCCTGGCCGTAGCGATCTTTACTGCCTAACTGCATTGCCGCCATACTGCCCATACCGCGGTAAGATTTAAATTTTTTTCCATCATCAATAATTATTTCCCCGGGAGCCTCGTCTGTCCCGGCCAGCATACTGCCAAGCATTACCGTGTTGCCGCCGGCCGCCAAAGCTTTAGCTATATCGCCGGAAAGTTTAATGCCGCCGTCGGCGATCATCGGAACTTTGGCTTTGCGGCAAACTTCCGCGCAGGCTAAAATGGCGGAAATTTGCGGCACGCCCACTCCGGCCACCACGCGCGTGGTGCAGATGCTTCCGGGGCCAATCCCCACTTTTACCGCGTCAGCTCCGGCGGCAATTAACGCCCTGGCCGCTTCGGCCGTAGCGATGTTACCGGCGACAATTTCTATATTTCTATATTTCTTTTTTATTTCCCTGACTGCCTCAATCACCCTTTTGGAATGCCCGTGCGCCGTGTCCACCACAATCGCGTCCACCCCGGCTTTAACCAGTTCGTCGGCTCTTTGCAAAAAATCACCCGAAGCCCCCACAGCCGCCGCGCAAAGATATCCGCTATGACCCGACTTATTAGCTGATGAGCTTATTTGCTTACCAGCTGTCTTAACCTTTGCCACTTCTCCCGCCTGCAGTTCCGCGGTCATATTTTTATGAATTACGCCAATACCGCCCAGTTTGGCCAGCGCAATTGCCAAAGCGCTCTCGGTAACCGTGTCCATAGCCGCGCTTACAATGGGAATTTTTAAGCTGATATTTTTGGAAAACCGGCTTTGGGTATTTACTTCAGTCGGCAAAACCTCGCTGTAATTCGGCTGAAGTAAAACATCGTCAAAAGTCAGGGCTAAAGGAATTTTTATCATAATTGATATTTAATAATATTTAATATATCACATTAACAAAAAAACCGCCAAACGATTGTCTGCCGGAGTCAAATGTCAATCGTCAAATGTCAAATGTTTTCCCCCTCATCCCGCCCACAAAAGCAGGGCGGCGAAAATTACCACAAAACTGCTGTTGGCAATTAAGGACAAATGCTGAATGTGGCGCTTAAAGCTAATGGCTAAAATTAAGCTGGATAAAATTCCGGCAATGAAAAAAAGATAAAACCGCGTTTCAAAAGTATTGGGGTTAAAAGTCTGACCCATAAAAGTCACGTAAGAAACCGGCGTGGTGCCGGACAAATTATAGTTTGTCTGCGTGTCCGCGGAAAAATCGGCAAGCTGAAGCTGGTTAATCTGCCCCCGCATTCCAAAAGCTTCCAGCCGAACCGTGGTGTTGCTCTGCGCCAGACTGCCGGCCGAAGTTTGCCCGCTCCAGGTTGTCTGGTCTTTTGGCGCGAGCATTATGGCCTGCTGGCCAAAATAGGCCAGAACCTTTACCGCCGGACCAGAAATTTGCGCGTTAATTTGCACCTGGCCGCCCACCAACTGAACATCCCCGCTTTGCACCAAAACCGGCGCGGGCAAAACCGTGGCCGGAGCCTTTGGCTGTTCTGGTTGCGATGGCAAATTAGCCCCTTTAATTTGTAGCGGAGCTTGAGCCGGTGCCGACCGGTTTGCCGCCAACACTTGAGCCGGAACGGCCGTGGCGGCCGGAACCGGCGCGGAAGAAGTTTGCACCGGAGTCTGAGTATCGGTAAGCGCGATTTGCTGAGCCGCGGGCACTCCGAATTCCTGCACCACAAAAATCGCGGTATGTCCCTGGTAGACCCCCTGGGAAATACCAATGCCTATGTCCTGAAAATTTTTATTTAAAATATTGGCTTTATGACCGGGGCTGTTCATCCAGGCGGTTTCCACGTTTTCGGCCTCGTTGAAGTTTACGGCCAAATTTTCGCCGGCCATTAAATAACTGTAGCCGGCGGTAGTAATAAAATCCCAGGGCGTTCTGCCGTCCGGACTATTGTGGGCAAAGTAGCCCTTGGCCAGCATATCGTCAGCCTTGGCCTGAGCGGCTTTGTCCAAAACCTGGTTTTCGGTTAACGCCGGAACAAAAAACTGCTGGCGCGATTCATTGGTTAAGGTGATAATGTTGTCCGAAGTGATTGCCGAGGAAAACGCCGGCGCTACGGGGCCAAACGAAAGCAGAGTAAGGGTAAACAGCCTGACCGCCACCAACAGGCAGGACATTAAAGCCAAATTCCTGTGTCCTAAAATGTGGGGATGATAGTTATTGCGCGCGTGCGGAATAAAGTGGTCGCGCAAATGCTGTCCCAAAACCGCCACAGGAGAAAAAATCCTCTTGAGGCTGATTGCCGGCATGCCGATAAAATTTAAAACCTGCTCCATTATTTTGATGCGCCCAAATGCATCAAAACCACACAATAACAGAAAATGATCGAATGATGCTCATTCGTGTCACCCGCCTAGACTCGACGTCTAGTCGAGGCTGGTTAGTATGGATTCGTGAATTTGTATCGCTTTTTTTATTTTTGTTTCAAAAAATTGATGCTATTTTGGCTTCAATTTATGAATTTATCTATATATATTATAGCACATCCAAAGGTTTTTGTCTAGCAAAATTTGTCCGCGGATAATTTGTCCGCGGATTAATACCAATTAAAAAAACAAATGAACACAAATCCGTGTTCATTTGTAATAAATCTGTGTTTATCCAGTTTACCTATTTAACCGTTTTGTGGACGGCGGCGTGGGTGACAACAGGGTTGTATATATCGTTTGTGCCGTTATCGCTCAGGGCAATGTAGCTTACCAAAGAAATGCCGGCTACCACCAAAAATACAATCGTCCAAATAAACCATCTGGAATCATAGCTGTTTTGAGGCGCCTGGCTGTTTGTGTTAGGCATAATTTTTTATTTTGATTAAAACTTATTTACTAAATTATAATACCGTTTTTGCAAAAAGGCAAAAATTACTGTCTATGCTCAATATTTATATCCAAAATAAACAGTAGGATGCTCAGCAAATCCGTGGTCAGGCAATATTGGCAGACTTTTTTTATGACAAAAAACTGCAGGGATAAAAAGACCAGAGAAGCCAGAGCGCCCAAGCATAACAGGACGGTTAAGATTTTTTTCCACAGCCGGTAGCTGTTGGCCAAAAGCGCGCTAATAATTACCGCGGTAAAATAACCCACGCCCCAAACTCCCAGCGGCAAACCAAAAAATACGGAATATTTGCTGTTTAGCACGGCCTCACAACCGTGGGTAATATCGCACGGAACCGCATAGCCCAAATAGTGGGCAACGGCCAAATAAAGACTAATACCAAAACCCAACACCGCTAAAATGACAATAATATCGTGCTTATGTTTTTTATGCATAAAGTCAGTATATCAGAAATCAGTATATCAGAAAATCGGAAAAATCGGAATGTCGGAGTATCAGATGGTTAAGCAATCCGATTTATCCGACATTCTGACTTCCGACTTTCCGCCCACAAAAAAACTCCCTCCGATTAGGAGGGAGTTCAAAATCACAAATAAGATTTTACCGAGAAGTCGGTTGCCCAAATGTGCTTTTGGAACGAAATGTCAGAATTTCGAGACAGTCGGCACAAATAAATTTTGACGTTTAGCCAAAGTGCTAAGCGGAAAAATTTTTTGGGACGAATGGCCGAAATTATGATATTTCGGACAAAATGACATTTGGCAACAGACTTCTACTAATAACTAATAGCGATCGTTGCCGCCGCTATAACCGCCCCGGCCTCCGCCGTAGCCGCCATTACCACCGCCGTTACCACCGCCGTAGCCGCCGCGTCCACCGCGGTCGCCAAAGCTTCTTTTAGGTCTGTCTTCAAGCGGTCTGGCTTCTTTGACCACCAAAGTCCGGCCGTTGTAGTCGGAGTTGTTTAAAGCCGCTGTTGCGGCGTCTGCTTCAGCGTCGTTTTCGAATTCTACGAATCCAAAACCTCTGCTTCGGCCAGTCATTTTATCGGAAATCACGGTCGCGCTGGCGACTGTGCCGTGCTGGCTGAATAATTGCTGAAGGTCGTCGGAAGTGGTAGCCCAGGGGATACCGCCGACAAAAAGTTTCTTAGCCATTTTATTATTGGCTTTCTATTGAAGAGCTCACCTTACACTCTTACTGACTATTTAAATGGAACTTTAAATGCTACTCTTGAGCGCTCTTAAAAAGAAAGCCTTGCGAGGTCTTCCGCCTATTTTCATAGACCGAAGTCCGCCGTAGCTTTAGCGAAGGCGGAACACTTAAACTTAAGATGATAAAAGGATTATACACTAAAGCCGGGAAAATAGCAAGAATACGGTTTTTTGTGATTTTTTGGCTCGGTTTAGGTAAATTAATTGCAGATTAAAACTATGTAAGTCGGAAATTTTGATCGTTCATGATAAAAATCCGGATATTCCTCGGCTTCATGCCCTGGAGGACACTCATCCAAGCCAGTCAATTTTAGGCCCGCCTCTTGTATGGATTTAAAATAATCCGTGAGTGTCCAATGGCGATCATTAAAAGTTAAATCCCCATTAACTGTTTTGTGAGAAACTGAGACATTCGTTCCGCTTGCAAAATAGCCTTTAAAATCAGTTTTCACTCCTTGTTTCCCAAATAATCCAAATTGCATATAACCATCAAAGGCGGGATAGGGTTCGCCGATAATTATTTTGCCATCTTTTTTTAATACCTTTTTACACTCCACCAAAACTTTAACCATTTCGCGCCGAGTTGCCACACAAGGTAAAATCATGCTTAAAAGAATTACGTCAAATTTTTCCTTATAATGGTTAGCAAAATTTATGGCGGAAGAAACGATATAATGGCCTTTTGAGTATTCAGCTTTCGCTCTTGCTATCATGTCAACAGACTTATCCAGGCCGTAGTATTGCATCTTTTTCGCCGCGGCCAAAATGTAAAAATCGCCGTTTCCGCATCCAACATCCAAAAATTTTCCCCCCGATTTAACATTTTTTAACCGCCTTTTGATGGCCGGTATTAAAATAAACCTTTTACCTCTGGTTTGCTGATAAACTTTTGATTTTTCACCTAAATATTCTTTCATAAATTTGAATGTTATAAATAACTAATATTTTATATTACATCTTCAAACTGTTTAAGTTTCTTCAAAATCTTCAGCCTTTAAGTCTGCCTGGCGCAAAATTGACGCAAAGGTTCCTTTTGGAATTTGTTTTCTACCCTCGGGGACAATTACGGTTAAAACCGGATTTACGTTTTTACGATACTTTACGTGACTGCCTTTTTGGGATACAAAAACAAAGCCCCGGCTTTCCAGGACTTTGACGATTTGACGGGAAGAATACAGCTTAGGCATAAGCTACGGACAGTTTAGTAAATTCAGGATTTTCTACCCGGGTTATTTTCCCTAACTTTGTATCTTCAAAATAAAGCTCCAAGGCTTCCTGCAAATTTTTTAAAGCTTCTTTTTTTGTTTTGCCGAAGCTGGAGACATCCACGTTCAAGCACTGGGCAACATAAAACCTGCCTTCTTTCCATACAGCTGATTGTAAAAATATATTGCGCATATACTGATTTTAATGGATTTTGCGATGTTGGTCAAACAACGTTATTTTTCTTTAAGCCACGCGGGTGATTAAAAAAATTAAGGCGACTCCCAGCACGGTTAGCCAAATAAGCTTGCCGGAACTGTGTTTGCTGTGGGCTTCGGGGAGGATGTCGCTGACGCCGATGTATAAGAGGAAGCCGGCAAAAAAACCAAGATACCAAACTAAAAAGTGGGAAGAAACGTGGAACAACAATGTGGACAGCGCGCCCAGCATCGGGGTTACCGCGTCAAGCAGTAAAAACATTTTGGACTTTTTGTCGCTGTTGTGATTGGAGATCATTAGGGTTACGGTATTCATACCGTCGGTAAAGTCGTGGGAGATAACCGCAACGGCAACCAAAAGGCCGACCGCGGGATTAATTTGAAAACCAAGGCCAATGCCCACGCCATCCATAAAACTGTGTCCGGCCAAAGCAATGGCCGAAAGAATTCCAACGTGAGGATGTTTATGTTCGGCATAATCACCCTCGTGCGCGTGGTGGATCATTATGGATTTTTCCAAAATATGAAACAACAAAAAACCAACCACCAGAGCTACCATAGGCTCAATGGGTTTAAAGCCGCCTTCGCTTACCCGGGAAATTATTTCCGGAAAAATATCAAAACTAACCACACCAAGCAAAACACCGGCGGTAAAGCCCATTATTAAATGCAGTTTATTTTTATACCTTACCGCGAAAAGCCCCCCAAACAGGGTGGAAAAAAATGTCGCGATGGATAATATGATTGCTGTCATATATAGATGATAATGCGAATCCGTGGCGCTTGTCAAAGTTTGATGGGAAATACAAATACCGCCGGCGTTTTGGTGCGAACGTGGGCGGTATTTTTGCTACTTGGGTGTTGGCGTCAGAGCCTTATGGCGAAAGTTAAATTTATCCGCGACAAGGTCTCCGGTGGAAAACCTGTCCTTAGCCACGCCGCTTTCTTCATGATTACCGGTTTTGGCCAGAATATGATAGAGTTCGTGCGCGAGTACCCGCCCTACCGCCCTGCCAAACTTTTGCTCCGGGAATACCGTATTTCCAAACATACCCCAGGCCGGATCCCCAATCTGTTGCCTGAGCATCGTAAAATACGGACTGATAGTATTGCGAATCTCATCGCAAGCTATTGTGGCGGACGATAGTATCTCCCCGCCCCCCGTATCCGTTCGGCCCCCCACGGATTTTGAACCATGAGGTTCTGCCCCGTCCGTATTCGTGCAAGAACCCTTGAAGGTGACATACGCCACCTCGGAAAACGGAGTTCTCGCCACACTGCCGCCGGTCTTGCTTGTGGCGTCCAGCTCGTCCAGACTTCTCCAGACTAGGCGCACGCCAACCCCGGCCATAATTCTTTCGGCTTCCGCGGACAGAGCGGCACGAACAACCATGGGCGGCGTCTTCTCAAACTTGACGAAGACGTCAACCGCTTTTTGTCCGCCCAGTCCCTGGGCGAACAATGGAACGTTAAAACAGAACAAAAAAAACACCTTATTCATTGTTCGTCCTCCTTTGGACAACTCAGTATTTTAAGTTTTTTTGCTCAGTTTGTCAACAAGCAGGCAAAATTTACATTGTAAAAATTGGCAAAAAAAATCCCCGAACCAACTTTTTGGCGCGGGGATTTTAATGTTACTATTGCGGCTTTGGCGGATTTTCGGTGAGTTTTACATCCAGAGTCATTTCTTCCAAAATCCGGGGCTTCATTGCTTTGTTGGTAAAATATAGCAGAACGATAAAAGTCAACACAAGGGCAATTATACCGGCCAGTCCGGACATAAATTCTGTTTGGGCTTCCCGCGCTTCAACTTCTCTTAAGGAACGGCCGACCACCAAAAAGCCGGAGGTCGCGCCGGAAAAAGGCGTGACCACAACCGCTTCCCTCACCCCGGGAGCCGGCTGCCAGGTTTGCCGCCACTGGCCGTGAAGCGTAACATGATCAAATACCGAAGTTGGGAAAGAAGGATTTTTGCCGTTAAGCAAAGCCGAGGAGCCAATTAGCGTGCTGGTGGAGCTGTAAATCATTACAAACGGGGAAAGGGTCTTGGCCAGTTCCGTGGTTCCCTGAGCCGGAACTATTTGATCGGCCGGCTGGCCTTGGGCAATGGCGCTGGCTAAATCTTCGGCAATCTGGATTTGCGGATCGTTGGCCGACTGGCGGTAATTTTGCTGGACTGCGGCGTAAGCCAAACCGGAAAAAATTACTATTATGATGGCAAAGGGCAGCCAGGCGTTAAACGCGGCACATAAAACTTTTTTTGTCATTTTTTTAGATTTTAATGCTTATTAATGTTTACTTTATTAAGTATACACGAAAAATAAAATTAGACAATAAGTTTTTTAAAGCCGCCGGCCACGGATTTTCCTATGGCAAAACCGATTAACGCGCCGGCTACGGCATCGGAAAGCCAGTGGATGTTAAGCGAAACCCCGAGGCCGATGCCCAGGGCAAAAATCCACGAGCAAATTTTTACAGTTTTATTGTTTGGATAAATTCCTATTAGAGTAATGGCCATGGCAAAAGCCACGGCGGTATGACTGCTGGGCCAACCGTTAAACCAGCCGCCGCGGTAAAAACCAAATTGGAATCCGCTACTGTTATTTGCCAGAGCCGCCGCGTTAAGCGGCGGGATTCTACCGGTAAATAATTTAATGAAAGTGGAAATTCCAAACCCCAAAATTGTCGCCTGCCCAATAGCCAAGCCCGTGATTTGTCTATTAATATTTTTGCCGATTCTTCCGGAAATATACAGCCACAATGGAGCCAAAAACGGCAAAAACATCCCCAACGCCACCGGCACAAACCCGGCATAAAAAATCACCGGGTGGCCAAAAGAAAATCTAAACCAAGCCCAATCCAAACCGCTCCAGACAATAAAATAAGTCAGCACACCGGCCAATAAATAATTCAGCCCGTAATTATACTTAACCGAAAGCCAAATATGGCGGAAAAAATTATAAAATAATTTACTAAAAGGGATTTGTGTTTCCATATTGTAATTAAATACATAATTGTCAACAACCGATTTTAATTGTCAACTTAATTGTAAACCAACAAAAACAATGGGAAAATGCCTCATTATTTTTTATAAAAACCTTTATTTTTCCGCAAGCTCTTTAATTTTTCCCAGCATTTTGTTCCAGCCGGGAACGAAGTCGTTGTAGAATTCCGCGGGGGAGGCGGACTCAAGCGTTAGAGTGCTTGTGCCGTCTTTCTCTGTAATAGTGTAGTGGTCGTACGCGCCTTCCCACCTTTTGGAATCAGGACGGACAAAATCCGGCTCGCCATTTGTAATTTGCGACGTAGAGCGAGTGAAAGTAAAAAGTTTACTTTTTACTTTCCGAGCCGAGGAGCTAATATAGGTTCATACCTCTATTTCCGCCAAAATGGAAACCTTAAGTTCTTGGTTTGGCTTATACACCGTAACCTTCCCCGCCACGCCATTACTGCTCCCATCCGAATATATAACCTGCGCCCCTCCTTAAATTCACCCTTCACAACCGACCCCTCCATAAACGCGCTTAACCAAACATTCAAAAAGGGCTACTCGGTTATAACCTTCTAAACTTTTTCTTTACTTGCCTTAATTTCTATTGTTTTCTTGATAGTCTTTTTTTCCATAAATTTATGGTTAATGCTATTCTCTAATATATTTATTTTAACATACCTGAATCATAATAAATTAAGGGGTCATGATCCCATTATTTTCTTAAATAGCAATTTGGTATTTTTTTGGCATAGTGGGATCCCTTTGACTCTTTGGAATCTCGATAATTTTTAAACTGCTTGGAAATTCAAGAACTAAAAAATTTAAAATTATTTGCTCAATAGCTAACCAAATATTTTGGAAAATTATTTCGGAATTTTCCAAAGTAAAAAATATTTCTGCAACTTCGGACTCAATTTTTTTATGTTGTATATAATCATTTCTTATCATAGCCATATCTTTTTGCCATGTATTTCTGTCTTCAGCAACAGTCCTACAAAAATCATCAGTTAATATTGGAAAATCCTTTTTTAATTTTTTCAGCCCTGTCTCGAAATTTGCGTCTTTTTGAAATATAAAACCAACATCAAATTTACTATTTTTAAAAACTAAAGGCATTCTGTCTTTATATGCAGCCCATAAATGATTGTGCAAGTCATAATAATCCTTTTGTCTGTCTAATTCTGGCAAAATGGGTGGTGTCTGATGATTCCTGATGTTTACGAGGCTAATATGTGCCGGCAAAAGACATTCTGTTAATACTGAAAAAATAGCGTCATTAATTTCTTTTTTATTTTTATAATTTGTTAATTTTAGTATATCTAAAAGCCCCCAAATTCTAGCTGCGAACGGTTCAGATAAGTCTATATTGGAAAAAAGCTCTGCTTCGGGTTTTCCTGGTTTTTGAGGATCAAATCTATAAATTGGCATACATAAAAATGGTCCATACCCCCATTATTTTATTCATAAATGATTAACTACTATAAAATGGGTCATGTCCCCAACGTTTTTTCCCAATGCCCCATATTTTTTTGTAAATTCAATAAAATATGGTAAAATAATGTAAAGAGTTTATTTAGTTGTTCAGAGAAACAAAAATGTTAAACAAAATGGTTTCTACAAACGACCTGCTTATACGTTCAGCTTTGAAGACGGATTTACAAAACCGACACGCAAAAGACAAAAAACTTAAGATAATAGAAGAGTTAGGGGTTCAACATGGCTCTGCTAGGGTTGATATTGCCGTAGTCAATGGCATTCTGCATGGATACGAAATAAAAAGTGACAAAGACACTTTACAAAGATTACCAGAACAGGTAAGCGCTTTTAACTCCGTTTTCGACAAAATTACTTTGGTTGTTGGAAAAAACCATTTGCACGAAGCTATAGGGATGGTTCCAGACTGGTGGGAAATTATAATAGCAAAGATTGATGAAAATGGAGCTGTGGTCTTTTGCTCTATACGTGAAGGAGAATTTAACAAAGGACAAGACAGTGTTTCTATTGCAAGGCTTTTGTGGAGAGAAGAAGCTCTTAAAATTCTTGAAGCAGAAGATCAGGCTAAGGGTTTTTATTCCAAGCCTCGAAATTGTATTTACAAAAAGCTATCGACAGTATTAGACCAAAAAACGTTAGGCGATAAAGTCAGGGAAATTATATTTTTTAGGAAAGAGTGGAGACCTGATGCGCCACTAATGATAAGTGATGGTTGATACCTGCTTTTAACCACGTCTCAGTACTTCCCGTGCCTTTAAGCGCGGGATTTTTTATATATGTAGAAAAATATTTACCTTTTTCCATTATATATTTGTCGCCGTCACTAAAATTTTCTCCGAAGAATCTTTTGTTGTCCTTTATCAGTTCCGCTGCACTTGCAAGATATAATTCAAATTTCTGTTTTTGACCTTTCATAATAAACCACTCATCCTCTAAAGTATATTTAATACTTGAAGTTGGATGAAAAAATTGGGTAGTTTCTTTGTATACAGGATGCTGAATAGTGTAGTCAGCAAAGGAAGGTTTTCTGTTCAAGTTTTTTAAACTTACCTGTGCTTTCCAGCTCTTCCAGTCAATTCGAGGTAATAAATTTTCCTCGTCCAGTTTGCACTCAGATAAATTTTCAGGAAAAGAACCGCTGGCAAAAATAAAAGTCCTCCATTTTGGTAAGTCAGCAATACTTTGGCTTAAGTCAAAGTATTGAACAAATTTTTTGTTGTCTCCCTCGGTTTCTTTAACGTCAATTAGTAAGTCAATTTTATTGTGGTCCAAGCCGCTTACTTTAAGAATATTAGTAATATCTTGGCCGAGTTTACCCATATCCAAAAAATCGGAACAAATAAGCCTTAGGCAAAAGCCACTGTCGGTTTTTTTAGCCAACGAAAAAGTTGCTACTTTAATATCTTGTTCGTCATTGAGATGGATTACGGGAATAAAGACGCCCCCGAGTTCGCTACCCCGCTCACCGATGACTTTAAGGCTTTGAGCCTTAAGAGGAGTTGTAAATAGCAAACTTACATCAATAAAAATTGGGGCTTGCGACCATGCCTCAATAATCTTTTCCGGAATCTGTAAAGCTAGTTTTTCAAAGTTATTAACTAAGTCCTCAAATTTTTCTTCAGGCTTTGGTTTAGGCATTACAAATTGGACCAAAGGCGTAATGTATTGCTTATGCTTTTGAGCCAATGCCTTTAACGCACCTTGTTCGGCGCGTTTCCATTTTAGTATTGGTGTGTAATGCTTTGAGTCGAACATATTATTTAGGCCACTTTTCATTAGGAAAGTATTTTCTAACTTTCGCTTCTGTTACAATTTTATTTAAATAGGCGTACTTATTTCCTTTATGTCTAATCTGTCCGGCAATAATGGCAACATGAACTCCCAGCTCCTTGGCGAGGCTATTCGCTGCCATCGAGGAAGGAATCAGTCTTGCCGGACTAACCTCCCATTTAGCGGTTGGTAAAAGAACTTCTTCAGCTAAAGTGTCAGCTTCTTTCTCCTTTTCATCCAATTCAAGTGCTTTTACACCCTCTATTTCGTCGTAAAATAAATTAATTCCGGTATCATAATGTCTGGCGATATGCGCCAATTCATGCATTAACGTGAACCAAAAGTTATCTAAACGATCATGCCTAAGAGTTAACCCAATTACAGGATTATCTTTGTTTATCAGAATGGCAGCCCCATCCAAATAAGTTTTTGAAAAGTGAGGCTCAATAACTAAGACAATTCCGTATTTTTTTAAATAGTCCTGGGCTAGTATTGGTCCATCTACTTTAACACTTAATTTTGCCAAGTCTTGCATAAAACTCAAATCAACAATGCCGTGTTTATACTTGTTCAAAGTTTTTATTTCTTTCGATTTTTTTAACACACAACCTGCCCAAGCAGCTAAGGCTCGTCTGTCACTTAGAGGGGAGGATCTATAATTGGATTTGCGAAGCATCCCAACGATCTGAACCGGAGAGGCTACAGGTAAAAAGAAATTTTTAAGCAATTCTGCTTTACTAAGTTTTTTTAATGACTCACTACCAAAATAACCACGTGAAGTCATCTCTGCTACCAGACGGTTGTCCCAATTTTGGTATTCCGAGTCTTCGGCAACATCAGGTTTTTTTAACAATACCTTTGCTGGTATACCCAATCCTTCAGATAAAGCTCTAATCATGTCGATGCTTAGCTGACGTTTCCCGGAAAGTATTTCTGAGACTCGACTTCTACTGCCAATATAGGGAAGTAGATCAGCAGGCGTTAAGTTTGCCTGTTCCATTCTGAATTTAATTGCCTCAAGAGGACTCGGGAGACTTTCAGGGTATGCTTTTGTTTCGTAATCTTTAATGAGCGTGCTAAGCAGGCTGAGTTGTTCGCCTTCAGCAGAATCGGAGCTTGGATCAAGGCTAATTAGCTCCTCTACTAAATTGAGGGCTTCTTGATAATCCTGTTCAGTTTTAATAACTTTGATCTTGTTCATATTTTTTAACTTATATTCCACTTATCATACTCCTTATGAGTGCCAGCTTTTTTGACCAATGCAACGCCAGTGTTGTAAGCAATTTTTACCCAAAGCCTATACTTATTGTGGCAGATATTGAAAATCGCATTTACACCTCCAATTATCCTCGCTGATGGGAATTGGGCTAATAAATCGTGTGGGCTCTTCCATAAAGATTCTTCTATCTCTTGCTCAAGAGACTCAGTCTGCGAACGTGCGTCGGCGTGCCTCTGCTTGAAATCGTACAATATATTTTTGCCAAGTAAATTCATGTAAAACTGTGGGGTGGATTATATTTAATATTGTTCCCATAATGGGAACAATATATCATGTACCAAATTTTGTCAAATCGCCATGAGCCAAGAAACTAAGTAATGCGATATAACCATATTTATCAGCCCACAAAAAAACTACCCTTACTGATCTGAGCCCCAAAAAGTAGACTCCTAAAAAAGTCTACTTTTTGTTTTGTGTATAATTAAAGAGAAAGGAGCTCAAATGAGTAAGCGTATCTATTCAACAGACCAGATAAAGGCTTTAGGTGACAACCCTAACGTGGCCAAATGCAGCAACAAGTCCATTACTTTTAGTAAAGAGTTTAAAATTAAAGCTGTTAAGGCCTACTACCAAGGAGGCCAAAGCCCGAATATGATATTTAAGGAGGCTGGCTTTGACTTAAACGTCATCGGCAGGTATACGCCCAAATTCCGCCTCAGAGACTGGAAAAAGATTTACAAGGCTAAAGGCGAAAAAGGTTTAGCCACGGAAAGCAGGGGTAAGAATGGCGGCAGGAGATCCAAAGACAAACAATCAACTGACATGGAATACCTGCAGGCCAAGATAGCTTACCTGGAGGCCGAGAACAATTTTTTAAAGAATCTGAAAACAAAAAACAAAACTTAAAGCCTCATCAGAAATACCGGCTCATCAGCGAGCTCAATTGGTCGCCAGTCCTGCTCTGCCGCATAACGGGAGTCTCCAAATCCGGGTACTACAAATGGCTCAAGGACAAAAATAGACAACCAAAAGACCATGGAGATTTTTTGCTCATTAAAAAACTATTCGATAGGGGCAAGAAAAAATGGGGGTGGAGAACTATTCAAATGCACCTGAAAAATGACCATAAAGTCATTATGAACCACAAAAAGATCAGGCGGATTATGAATTGCTACGGCCTACACTGTCAGGCTAGGAGAAAAAATCCGTACAAAGCTATTATGAAGAAAACCCAGGAACATCGGACATTTGAAAATATTTTAAGCCGGGAGTTTAAGCAGGCTGTGCCTAAAAAAGCTTTGTGTACCGACATTACTTACCTGTATTACGGAATGGGGCGCAAAGCTTATCTGTCCGTCGTTAAAGATATCGCTACTGGTGAGGCATTATCCTGGGAAGTTTCTATGAACATTGATTTGGAGTTTGTACTTAAAACAATTGACGGGCTGGCAAGCTTAGAATTACCTCCTGACGCGCTCATTCATTCAGACCAGGGCTTTCACTACACCAATCCGTTATACATCGAGAAAATTAAACAGCTACATATTATCCAATCTATGTCCCGTAAGGGCAACTGCATCGACAACGCGCCGATGGAATCATTTTTTGGGCACTTAAAGGATGAACTGGAATTTAAAGCATGCAGAACCTTTGAAGAATTAACTATTAAAGTAAACGAGTATATGCAATACTACAACCATAACAGGTACCAATGGGGACTAAAAAAGATGACCCCAGTACAATACAGGGATCATCTTTTAGCGGCTTGCGCCGCTTAAGTGTGTTTTATTTATGAGTCTACTAAATGGGTCTCACTTCACTCTTAGGCGGCTTTTGGATTGGATTGTTCGTATTGTTTTACTAAGTCACTCTGGTCTTGGTTGGCTTTACGGGCAGCGTCTTCCAAAACTCTCCTGCGCTCTTCCGGGGGGGCATCGGTAAAAAGCGAAGAAAAATCGCTTTTTCCTTGTTTTTGAGAAGTGAATAAATTTCTAATTTTTTTCATCATAATAGTAATTTCTCCAGTTCTTCTTTAGTATACTCTTTTGGCAGATAGTTATCAAGATGGTCAACGTGTTCGTAGAGCTTCTCAAAATTTTTGGTAAAATCCTTTATAAGTAACTTCAATTCTACCTTGTCGCCAAATTGAGCTTTTGCTGAAATCACATTTTCTCTCGCTTTTATAAAAGCATTTATAAAAACTTCTTTGGAAACATGGCGGCCCTCTTTGACTTCCCGAATTTGGGTAAAATTCCACGCTACTTTTGGATCTTGAAACAAGTAATAAATAATGACGATGCGGCCATGTTTTAATGACCGTTCAATATTTTCCATTGCCTTGCCGTAAGCAAATGTTGCGTCTAAAATTGCGTTAATGTTGTTATGCATAACATAATCAAACAATACATTTACACCGAGGGTGCAGGCACGCTGAAAAATGTGGGAGTTGGTGCCATTATATTTTGGGAAAATAGCTCTTATATCGTCGGCATCAATACGCAACGGAGGTGGTCCGGAAATTGCCTCGATTAATCGTTTAGATGACTCCGTCTTACCAGCGCCGGGTGAACCGGCCATAAACAATGACACCGGCCGCTCTACGGGCAGATAAATTTTAGGGTCAGCGAAACGCTCAATCAACTCAAGCTTATGCTCTTTAATATATTGATAAGCCTCTTCAATAAGTTTTTCTTCTTCTTGCATTATCAAATAGTTAAAATCTTAATTTTATTTTAACATTTTAAAGCCTTTTTGACATCATTTAAACAAAAAATCGCCCGTTAGGCGATTTTTGCAATTTCTTAGCTTTTAACGGCTAAATAGTGATTAGAAAAGTTCAAGTATTACTACTTAAACGTACAACACCTATGTTCACGTCAAAGTTGATTCAAGAAGCGCTAATTTTCGAAAAAATTAACGACGACCTATGGAATGTATGACAACAGGTAAAATCGAAATTCTAACAGGTCATATATTTTATTCCTTAGAAAGGAGGTGATCCATCGACAGCTTCCGCTACCGATGCCTTGTTACGACTTAGCCCCAGTTATGAGCTTCGGCTTAGGCCACCTTACGGTGAACTTTAGCCGCTTCCCACTTCCATGGCTTGACGGGCGGTGTGTACAAAACCTGAGAACGTATTCACCGTATCGAGGCTGATATACGGTTACTAGCGATTCCGGCTTCACGAGGGCGAGTTTCAGCCCTCGATCCGAACTGGGGGGAGTATTGATAGGATTTGCTCCGGATTGCTCCTTGGC
>Ga0265316_10002157_pt1 | contig 20691 bp, 13 predicted proteins | sample 4522metaG_FD_202092 | JGI IMG/M metagenome (GOLD analysis project Ga0265316, IMG submission 202092) | Rhizosphere microbial communities from Carex aquatilis grown in University of Washington, Seatle, WA, United States - 4-5-22 metaG | ecosystem: Host-associated > Plants > Roots > Rhizosphere >... | reverse complement strand
ATGGCTTCCTGGGAGAGCACCTCCAGATCCACACCTTCGATCCGCGAAGCGGTCCCCGTGAAATACTTCTCAACCAGCTTCCCGCTCAGCCCGATGGCTTCGAAAACCTGCGCGCCACGGTAGCTTTGCAGCGTCGATATCCCCATTTTAGAGATGGTCTTTAGCAGGCCTTTATTAATGGATTTCTTGAAGTTCTCGACGGCCTTCTCGAAGGGCACGTCCAGATCTCCGCGCACCACCAGGTCCTCAAGCGTCTCGATGGCCAGGTAGGGGTTGACAGCGCTGGCCCCGTAGCCGATCAGCAGCGCGAAGTGCATCACTTCGCGAGGCTCGCCCGATTCGATGATGAGCGCCACTTGCGTGCGCGTCTCCTCACGCACCAGGTGATTGTGCACCGCGGTGAGCGCCAGCAGGCTGGGGATGGGCGCGTTATCCGGGTCGATGCCGCGGTCGGAAAGAATCAGCAGCGTGTACCCGGACTGGATGGCCAGCGAGGCGCGGCGGCAGAGCTGCGTCAGCGCGCGCTCCAGGCCCTTGGCGCCCTCATCCACCGAGAAGAACATGGGTAGCGTGGTGGCCAGGAAATCGCCTTGCGAAACGCGCCGCAGTTTCTCCAGGTCGCGGTTGGTCAGGATGGGTTGCGGCAGCTTCAGGGTATGGCAGTGCTGCGGCGTCTCGTCCAATATGTTGCGCTCAGTCCCGATGTAGCTGGTGAGCGACATCACCATCTCTTCCCTGATGGGATCGATGGGCGGGTTCGTGACCTGCGCGAAAAGCTGCTTAAAGTAATGGAAGAGGGGTTGTGGCTTATCCGATAGACACGCCAGGGGCGTATCGGTTCCCATGGAGCCGATAGGCTCCTCGCCCTTCCCGGCCATAGGCGCGAGGATCATCTTGATATCCTCGTCGGTGTAGCCGAAGGCACGCTGGCGGCTGAGGATGGTCTCATGATCCGTGCCATGCTCGCGCGGCGGCTCGGCAAGCTGATCGAGCGTGACCTGGTTCTCCTTCAGCCAGAGCTGGTAGGGATTGCGCCCATAGAGCCGGGATTTCAGCTCCCTGTCGGAGATGATGCGGCCTTCCACGGTATCCACCAGCAGCATTTTTCCCGGCTGCAAGCGGCCCTTGAGCTTGACGTTCTCGGGTTCGACCGGAAGCACGCCGGTCTCCGAGGCCATGATGATGAGGTCGTCGTGCGTCACCAGGTACCGGGCGGGTCGCAAGCCATTGCGATCGAGGGTTGCGCCGATGGAGCGGCCGTCGGTGAATGCCATGGCCGCCGGGCCGTCCCAGGGCTCCATCAGGGAGGCGTGGTACTCGTAGAAGGCCCGCTTCTGCGGATTCATGTGCGGGTTTTTGGACCAGGCTTCGGGAATCAACATGGCCATGGCGTGGGCGATGCCGCGGCCGGACATGATGAGCAGTTCGAGCGCGTTGTCGAAGGCGGCGGAATCGCTGCCCCCGGGCTGTATGACGGGAAACAGCTTCTTGATGTCGTCGCCGAACAGTGGCGAGGCCAGCACCGACTGGCGCGCGTGCATCCAGTTCACGTTGCCGCGTAGCGTGTTGATTTCGCCGTTGTGCGCCACGTAGCGGAACGGGTGCGCCAGCGGCCAGGTGGGGAAAGTGTTGGTGGAGAACCGCTGGTGCACCAGGCACAGGGCGCTGACCACATCCGGATCGCTCAACTCGGGGTAAAAGTGGGCGATCTGCGGCGCCAGCAGCAAACCCTTATAAACGATGGTGCGCGCCGAAAGCGAAGGGATGTAAAAGAAGCCCTTGTCGGGCAGGTCGGAGGCGCCAATCTCGCTCTCCGCGCGTTTCCGCACCACGTAGAGCTTGCGCTCCAACTGGTCTTCGGACATGCCCCTGGCCCGCCCCACGAAGATCTGCTGGATATACGGCTGCGAAGCGCGCGCCACTCGACCAATGGCCGAAGCGTCGATGGGCGTGTCGCGCCACCCGAGCACCGTGAGACCCTCTTCCCGGACAATGCGCTCGATGATGCCTTCGCACTGCAAACGGACGTGCGGCTCCACCGGAAGGAAGGTCATGCCCACGCCGTACTCCGCCGCTGGCGGCAGGGTGAAACCCAGCTTGGCGCACTCGCGCGCAAAGAACTTGTGGGGGATCTGGATCAGCACGCCGGCGCCATCGCCGGTTCTTGGATCGCAGCCGCAGGCACCCCGGTGCGTCAGGTTGATCAGCACCTCGATGCCCTTCAGGATGATGTCGTGCGACCTCTGGCCCTTGAGATTCGCTACGAAGCCAATGCCGCAGGCGTCGTGCTCGTGGCGCGGGTCGTAAAGCCCCTGCGCCGGGGGTAGAGCGTTGCTTACACTGGTTTCAGTCATTGATGGTCCCTCGGCTCCTTTCGACAGCATCCGCTATGTTTTCCAGTGTACCAGCCTTTTTAGTATAAGGCAAGATGAAAACATTGGATCATGACAATTAGAAACACTTATGCTATTATACTGTCATGGCATTCTGGGAGCTACGCCTTTTCAAAGAGATAGCGAACACGCGCAGCATGAGCAAGGGCGCCGCACACTGTAGTGTGAGCCAGTCGGCAGCTAGCCAGCACGTCCAGGAGGTGGAACGCCGCCTGGGAATTTCCCTCTTCGACCGCAGCAAGCGGCCCTTGGAATTGACCCCCGCGGGCCACCGGTACCACGAATTCTGCCGCGACGTGCTGCGCCGCGAAGAGGAACTAGGGCTGGCGCTCGAATCCCTGAAGGGTGCCGCGGAAGGGGCGGTGCGGGTGGCCTCCATCTACTCCATCGGGCTTTCCGAACTGAGCCGCTTGCAGGAAGAGTTCGCGGCGCGTTATCCGGCCGCGCACCTTCACGTCGAGTACATGCGGCCGGACAAAATCTACGAGGCGGTCCTCGATGATTCCGCCGACCTGGGATTCGTCAGCTACCCGGAACCCGGCCGCGAGATCGCCGTGATTCCCTGGCGCGAGGAAGAAATGCAGGTAGCGGTGCCGCCTTCGCACCCCCTCGCGGCGCGCGCCGAGGTCTACCCCGCGGACCTGAACGGCCTGGACTTCATCGGGTTCGACGAGGACCTCAAAATCCGCCATGAGCTGGACCGGTTTCTGCGCGCGCAAGGCATCGAAATGAACCTGGTCATGCATTTCGACAATATCCAAATGATCAAGGAAGCCGTGGCGCTGGGGTCGGGCATCGGGATTCTGCCGGCGCGCACCATGCAGGCCGAGATTGCCCAGGGGCGCCTGGCGGCGGTGCGGCTGCACGCCCCGGAGCTGGTGAGGCCGGTGGGCATTGTGCATCGCAAGCGCAAGAAATTTAATCGCGCCACGGAGCTGTTCCTGGAACTGCTCCGGAGTTAAGATTCGGGTAGGAGGCGCGGAGCCCATGGTTCGCGCGATTACGATTGCCCGGGAGTACGGCAGCGGCGGCGGCGTGGTAGCGCGGCTGCTGGCAGACCGGCTGGGGTGGCGGCTGCTGGACCGGGACCTGTTGAACGAAGTGGCGCGCGCGGCCAACGTGGCGCCCGCCGTGGCGGAGCGCTTCGACGAGCGCATCGACCCGTGGTTTCACCGGCTGGTGAAGCACGCCCTGTGGCGCGGGGCCCCGGATACGCCCATCACCATCGAGCAATTCGACCTGTTCGATGCCGAGACCATGGCCGTGGTGGGGCGCAAAGTCATCGAAGAGGCGGCCCGCATGGGCAATTGCGTGATGGTGGGCCGCGGCGGCCAATGCATCCTGCACGGCTGGCCGGAGGTTTTTCACGTGTTCCTGTACGCGCCCATCGAGGTCCGCAAGAAGCGCGTCGCGGAACGCCGGGGACCATGCCCAAAAGGCGCACCCGATCTGACGGCGGTGATTCGGGAATACGACCGCCTGCGCGCCGCGGGCGTTCGCCAGTATTTCGAACAGGAATGGTGCAACCCGAATCTCTACGATCTGATGATCAACACCAAGCGCGGCTATGAGAGCGCCATGGAGACCATCCTGTGCGCGACGGATGTGAAAGCCGAGGTACCGGCACGCTAGCGTCGCGGGCCGGGCATGCCCGGCCCCGACACCGAGCCCTGGTAGGGGCGAGGCATGCCTCGCCCTCGCGCCGCATGCTAGAGCGATGTCGGATTGGCCCCCACCCGCTTCAGCAGCCACGCCATGTTCTGGCCTAGGGTCTTCATGGTCTGGATACCCTCCTCGTCCCTTTCGACATCGCCGGGCTCCCGGCCGATGCCGATGTTCCAGTAGGACGAACACGGAATGATCATTTCATTGATTAAGAAGAAGTGATTCAGCGAGTCGAAGGCGTGCATGGCTCCGGCCCGGCGGACGGCCACCACTGCCGCGCCCACCTTGCGGCGAAACATGCCGCCGTTGGCCCTGGCGACCAGGCAGGCGCGGTCGATGAGCGCTTTGATCTCCGGCGAGACGTCGGTGACGTAGGTCGGCGAGCCCAGCAGGATGCCGTCCGCGGCGGCCATCTTGTCGATACAGACGTTGCCCATATCGCCGGTCTGCGAGCAGCGGCCGTCTTTTCTCGTGGAACACTTGCGGCAAGCCAGACATCCGTGGATGGTGGCGCCCGCCAGTTCCACCAGCTCGGTCTCAATGCCTTCCTTGGCCAACTCGCCCAGCACATAGCCGAGCAGAATAGCGGTATTCCCGCCTCTGCGGGCGCTGCCGTTAATTGCGACGACTTTCATTCGACCGGCCACTCCCGAACCATCTATTCTCGCTCATAGCGCGGCGGAGAATTGCGGCCGGGTCTGGCAAGCCCGGCCCCCACATTGGGTGCGGCATGCCTCGCCCACGGTCAGGAAAGAAACCGCGCGGTCACGCCGCTAGTTTTCGGTGGGAGTCCGTTCGACGCGATCCACGACGACCACCTCGATGGGAGCCTTTCGGGCCTCCAGCCTCAGGCCGAACGCGGCCAGGGAGGTGAAAATCGAGTTGCCTGGGGCGTTCGGGTTGGCCGGCAACTCCGTGGCCCCGCCGCTGGTCGACCTCACCAGGCTGCGCACCTCGTCCCACGAGTACTCCAGCGAGAAGTCATAGGTCCCGCCGATGCCCGTCATGTCCACCACGGGACGGTCCAGCAGGCGCTCCACCGCGCCCGCCAACGCGCTCAGCGTCACCTTCTTCGCTTCCAGGCGGTCTCTGCCGTAACCGATGGTGGAGCCATTGCCCATATCGATCACACCGCCGCCGCGGCCGGCCGTGATGTTGATGTCCACTGGGCCCCTGGCGCCAGGGCTGGCTTCGGCGCTGGAATCGGCAGGCGACTCCTTCAACCTCGGCCCAGTCTTCGCCACCACCAGGGCATACACGGGAAATTCCTTTTTGTCGCGGTGCAGCACCAGCTTGAACCTCTCGGCGAGCAACGATTGAATCATCTCCGGGAGTTGCGCGCGCGTGGCGCCCTCCGGCAGTTTGGCGGCGATATCGAAGTTCTCGGTGGCCAGCCAGTCCGGGCCTAACACCTGATAGTCGTTCACGCGGTACGCCATTCGGATGTAGCTCCTCATGGGGAGGGAACTGCACCGGACCATGGCGCCATCGATATGCACGCCAATGTTGACTTGCCCGGTCGCGGCCGGGACGGATTTCTTGACGGAGGCCACCTCGAACTCCGGGCGCGCTGGCGGGGACTGGCCCCAAGCCGCCGACCACGAAAGCAGGGTCAAGAGAAAACCGCGAGCGTGCCTCATGTCGAATAATGACGAAAGACGAAGGGGAAAGTTCCAGGGAATCTTCTGCGCCGGGACCACCGGCGCCACCGCGCGTTAGAATCGCAGAATAGAAATGGCACGTGTCCCGACGAACGCCAAGCCCCAGACAGGTCCGCTCGACCGCATGGGTGCACTGCTCTGCCGCCTCGAGCGCCACTCCTCGGCCGCCTCCCTGGTCTATCTCGCTCTCCTGTTGGCCTTCGCTCTCAGGTACATGCTGGTCTCCCTGTCGCGTAGTTGGTTCTTCTCCTCCGACGAATACGCCATCGCCGGCGAGGTCATTCGCTTTCTCAACCTCGACCCGCATCAACAGTTCTTCGATATGCCTGGCACGCCGTTCATGATGCTCTCGGCGGTTCTCTGGGCCTTGTTCTATCCGCTCCAGACGTGGCTCAGCCCGGACCCTTCCTCCGCCGGCATCCTGGCTTTCACGTTCCATCACCTGGAGTGGTTCTTCACGCTTCTCCGGTCGTGCACCATCTTCTTCTACGCCGCCTCGCTGGTTCTGCTCTTCCCGCTTGCCAGGCGGGTCCTGAACCGTGCGGGCGCCTGTCTAGCCTGTCTCGTGCTGATGATGTCGTCGACTTATACGTTCGACAGCTCGTTCTGCCGGGTTGAATCCATGGCCATTTCTCTGGCCTTGTGCGCTCTGCTGGTTACCTACCGCGCCCTCGAAAAGCATCCGGACCGGCTGGGAGCGCGCCCCTCGTGGCGCGACCCCATGCTACTGGCGGGCCTCCTGGTTGGGGTTTCCGCCGCGGCTCGCCTGCACTCCATCGCCGCGTCCATGCCGTTGCTCCTCCTGATCTTACTGTTCGACGAACGAGTCAAGCGCCGCCAGCAGTACCCTCGCTGGGTGCGTTCGATGTCGATGTACCTGCTGCCGTCGATGTTCGTGGCGGGGTCAATCTGCTGTTGGTGGGCCAGGAACCGAATCGCCGCCGACTTTCCGCACGCGGCGGTGTTGCTGGCCAGAGCTGGTATGGCGCTCGCCGTGGCGCCGATTGCCGCCGCGGTGCTTTACCGCATTGCGAAAACCCGCCCCGTGCTTCTCCGCGCGGCCAGCCCCGAAGCCATCAAGATCGCCATGGGCTGTGCCGGTGGTTTCCTGCTGACAGACTTCACCGTCATTCCGCAACACCGCTCCTTTCTAGGGAGTCTGGAGGGCTACAGTGGAAGCTACATCGATTGGCAGAGGACCACGTGGCCGCTGTGGGCCAATATCCGCTGGTACATCGGCTTTTACCTCAAGGTGTTTGCGCCCGACACGGTTTTGATGGTTCTGTTGCTTTCTTCTGTCCTCTGGATCGTCATATCCCGCAACCGGAGGCTGTTACCATACTTATTCGCTTTTCTTGTCTTCTTTGTCTCAAAGCCTCTCAACCTCAGAGCCGCTCCCCACCATGTCCTGCCCTGGCTCCCATACTTTGCCATACTCTGCGCATTTCCGGTGGCGGAGATCTACTCCATTCTCGTCCGCCGCGCCCCCAACCACCCAAAGTGGCGCCTGGCGGCCTCGGGCGCCGCTGCGCTCCTGTTCGCGGCTGTCGCTCTCCAACTCACGAATGGCCCGCACCATGCCGCCGACTCAGCGGGGTTCTCGCAAGAACGGCTTCGGCACATATCCCAAGCCACCGACTGGATCAAAACCAATACCCCCTCGAATACCAGCGTGGCTGTAAGCTACTTCTGCTTCAACCCGGATATATTCTACGTATGGCTACAGGGGATGGGCGTCCCCTGGCCGGTGTCGGAGTACGACGGACGCAAGTACATCGTCTGGTGGGGCAAACGCGACCAACTCGAGGGATTGGAAGGATACGCCTGCGGCACCGGCGGAGGCCCGCCAGGTCTCGCCGACCTTGACAAGTTGGCCATCGCGGACCCCAATCGGGTGGTCGACCTTTATCGCGATCCGGCTTTCCAGCGCGTCGCCACATTCGCGAACCAGTACAATTCGGTGGATTTGTTCCACTTCGATTTCCGCGCGCCCGGCGCCCAGACCCACTGACGAGCAAACCTCATATGCCCCGACACCGTCCTCCCGCGCAGAACTCCCGGCCGCGCCCGCCAGACACGCCCGCAGCGGTGAAGGCAGGTCCGCTGGACCGGATGGGTGCGCTGCTCTGCCGCGTCGAACGCCACTCCTCGGCCGCCTCCCTGGTCTATCTCGCTCTCCTGCTGGCCTTCGCTCTCCGGTATATGCTGGTCTCCCTGTCGCGCAGTTGGTTCTTCTCCTCCGACGAATATGTCCGCGCCGCCGAGGTCATTCGCTTTCTGAACCTCGACTTGCACCAACGCGTCTTCGATATGCCCGGCACGCCGTTCGTGATGCTTTCGGCGGTTCTTTGGGCCATATTCTATCCGTTCCAAGCGTGGCTCAACCCGGACCCTTCTTATTCCGGCATCATCGCCTTCACTTACCATCACCTGGATTGGTTCTTTACTTTACTCCGCTCGTGCACCATCTTCTTCTACGCCGCCTCGCTGGTTTTTCTCTTTCCAGTTGCCAGGCGAGTGCTGAACCGTGCGGGCGCCTGTCTGGCCTGTCTCCTGATGATGATGTCCCCCACTTACGCGGACTACAGCTCATTCTGCCGGGTCGAATCCATGGCCATTGTTCTGGCCTTGTGCGCTCTGCTGGTTACCTACCGCGCCCTCGAGAAGCATCCGGACCGGCTGGGAGCGCGCCCCTCGTGGCGCGACCCCATGCTACTGGCGGGCCTCCTGGTTGGGGTTTCCGCCGCGGCTCGCCTGCACTCCATCGCCGCGTCCATGCCGTTGCTCCTATTGATTTTACTGTTCGACGAACGAGTCAAGCGCCGCCAGCAGTACCCTCGCTGGATACGCTCGACGTCGGTATACCTGCTGCCGTCGATGTTCGTGGCGGGGTCCCTCTGTTACTGGTGGGCCAGGAACCGAATCGCCCCTGACTTACCACGCGCGGCGTCGATGGTGACTAAGGCCGGGATGGCGCTCGCCGTAGCGCCGATTGCCGCCGCGCTGCTTTACCGCGTTGCGAGGGCCCGCCCGCTGCTTCTGCGCGTGGCCAGCCCCGAAGCCATCAAGATCGCCATGGGCTGTGCCGGTGGTTTTCTGCTGACAAACTTCACCGCCATTCCGCAATACCGCTTCTTTCTGGGCAGCATGGACGAATACAGTCGAAGCTACATCGATTGGCAGAGGACCACATGGCCGCTGTGGACCAACATCCGCTGGTACGCCGGCACTTACCTGAAGGTGTTTGCGCCCGACACGGTTCTGACGATTCTGTTGCTGACTTCCGTCCTCTGGATCGTCGTGTCCCGCAACCGGAGGCTGTGTCCGTACTTATTCGCATTTTTTGTCTTCTTTGTCTCCAAACCCCTCAACCTGAGGTCCCTTCCCCACCACACGCTGCCCTGGCTCCCATACTTTGCCATACTCTGCGCATTTCCGGTGGCGGAGATCTACTCCGTCCTGGCCCGTCGCGCCGTCAACCGCCCAAGGTGGCGCCTGACGGCCTCGGGCGCCGCAGCGCTTTTGTTCGCGGCGATCGCTCTACAACTCACCAACGGCCCCCGCCAGGCGGCCAACGCCGCACGATTCTCCCAGGAAGGGCTTCAGCACGTGTCCCAGGCCACGGATTGGATCAAAGTCAATACCCCGGTGGACACCAACGTGGCCGTAAGCTACTTCTGCTTCAACCCGGATATATTCTACGTATGGCTACAGGAACTGGGCGTCCCCGTGCCGACATCGGAGTTCGATGGGCGGAGGTACATCGTCTGGTGGGGCAAGCGCGACCAACTTCAGGGCCTGGCGGGATACGCCTGCGGCACTGGCGGTGGCAAAGCAGATCTCGTGGCAACTAACAAGCTGTCCATCGCCGACCCCAACGAGATGGTGGACGTCTACCACGATCTGGCTTTCCAGCGTGTCGCCGGATTTGGAAACGACCTCAACGCCGTGGATCTGTTCCGTTTCGATTTTCGCGCTCCCGACGCCAAGACTCAGTGACTGCCGGGCGGCCCGGGAGTGCGTGCCATGACCGGCTATCGAGTATGTGGGCTGCCGGAGTATAAGCCGGTTTCTGTGCCCTTGCGGGCGGCAGTCATTCATCTGGGCCGCACATCGCTGTACGGCTCTAGCGACCTACCCGGAAGTTAAGCGGGGCGGGCAGCCCCTCCTCCCCTATTTGGTCTTGCTCCGCGTGGGGTTTTCCCTGCCGGCGGAATTACTCCCGCCGCGGTGCGCTCTTACCGCACCATTTCACCCTTACCTCACCTTGCGGCGAGGCGGTATATTTTCTGTGGCACTTTCCGTATCCGGTTACCCGGACCCCGGCCGTTAGCCGGCACGCTGCCCTGTGGAGACCGGACTTTCCTCCCCCGGGACCGAAGGGCGCCCCGGGAGCGACTACCCGTCCGGCAGCCTCACGCGACTATTGTCGCACGGCGGTGGGCGATCAATCCTCGCTAGGCTGGGCACGGGGCCGGCGAGCCACTTCGCCAGCCCTATAAATCAACTTGCCGCGCTTCATGGTCAAACGAACCAGGTTGGCTCCGAACTGCCGCGCCAGTTCTCGATAATCCGAGACGTCGAGCAGCAAAAGGTCCGCCGATTTCCCGGGTTCGAGCGACCCCACGCGGTCGGCGCAACCCAGGGCGTGGGCGCCGTTAATGGTTCCGGCTGAGATGGCTTCGGCGGCGGTCAACCCCATGCGCACACACGCCAGAGCGACCACGGCTTGCATGCTCAGCGTGGGGGTGTGGCGCGGGTTGAAGTTGGTGGCCAGCGCAAGGGCCGCCCCGGCGTCGATCAGCGCGCGCGCCGGCGCCTGGCAGCCGCCGCTTTGAAAGGCAACGCCGGGCAGCAGCGTCACCATGGTGGGCGAGCCGCCCAGGGGGTGCGCGTCGGCCGCCGTGGCGTGCTCCAGATGATCGATACTCACCACCAGGTGCGCGACGGCCGCGGCGATGGCGGCGGCGGGAGACGGCCCGTCCGCATGGATCTTGCACGCGAAGCCCAGAGCGCGAGCACGTTCCAGATAGCGCGCGAAGCTCTCCCGAGCGACGCCACCGCTATCCCAAACCAGGTCGGCGAATCGCGCCAGACGGCGGCGGCGAATTTTCGGCAGCAACTCGGTTGAGACCGATTCCAGGGCCTGCTGGCGGACTTCGTCGCCGCCTTGATCGGACGGCAGATGAAGCAGGAACGTGGAGACCACGTCCAGCGGGTCGCGTTTCAAGGCCGAGAGGACGCGCAGCACCTTGATCTCGGCGCTCTCATCGGCGCCGCAGCCGGTCTTGGCCTCCACGGTCGTGGTGCCGTGCCGCGCCATGGCTTCGACCTGCGAGCGTGCACGCGCCTCCAGCCGTTGGTGGGTGCTGGCACAAACCAGCCGCGCGGCGCTCCGATCGTCCGCATCGGGCCCGCCCGACGTCGGAAATGCCAGGTGCGTGTGGCAGTCGACGAAGCCCGGCATGACCACGCGCCCGGCGGCGTTGATTTCGATGGCATCGCGCGCGGACGCCAGATTCTCGATGCGGCGGGTGGTCCCCACTTCTTCGACGATGCCGTCGCGAATCAGCAGCGAGCCGTCGTGGATAATGCCAAGATCATCCAGGGCTGCCCCGCGGCGGGGTTCCTTCGGGCCGCGCAGAGTGAGCAGTTGGCGCGCGCCCCGAATTAGAACCACTGTCCCCGTGGTACTTACCTCTGTACATATTGTAACATTAGTACTGGTACGTACAGATATTTCAGTCATGAGGGAAAACCGGAGACCGGCTGAGGAACGGACGCTAAAGACTTTAGAAAGAGTGCTTTCCAAGGCTGGATTGGCCTCGCGGACGATCGCCCGTGGGTGGATCGGCGCGGGCCGGGTGGCGGTGAATCGCAGAACCGTTCGCGACCCCGACCACTGGGTGGACCCGCACCGCGACCGCATCACGCTGGACGGCAAGGCCCTTCGGTCCGCGGCTAAGACCTATATATTGCTCTACAAACCGAAGGGGTACCTGACCACGCGGAAGGACCCGGAAGGCCGGCCCACGGTCTACGATCTGACCCGCGATGCGGGAATGTGGCTATCGCCCGTGGGGCGCCTCGACCTGGACACCAGCGGCCTGCTGCTGATGACCAACGACACGGATTTCGGCGAGCGCATCGCCAATCCGCAAAACAAGGCGCCGAAAACTTACCAGTTGAAGGCCGCGACCCTGCTGAGCGACGAGCAGATCGCCGAGTTGCGGCGGGGAATCGAACTGACCGACGGCCCCACGCGGCCGGCCAAAGTGAATCGCTTGCGTGACAGAGGAAAGCACACCTTTCTGGAGATGACCATCACGGAGGGGCGCAACCGGCAGGTGCGGCGCATGATCGATGCGGTGGGAAGCAAGGTGCTCAAACTGGTGCGGGTAGCTATCGGGCCGATCCGCATCGGCGACTTGCAAATCGGAAAGTGGCGCCACCTGACGGAAGCGGAAGTGCGGGCGCTGTCCGGTCCTCGCTAGGGTCGTGCGGCATGCAGAAGACGGTCGGACCGCGGGTCCAGGGCAAGCCGGCCGGAAGGCCGGCCGGGGGTAGGATTACCCGCCCCACATCGCTCCACGCAAAAAGGTGGGATTTCGAACACACTACGCTACGGTTGTTTCATCAGGTGAAACGCAGGCGCCCCCAAACAGCAACGTGGACGGCTTCGCGGTTCCATGCCGTCAACAGCGACGAAGAGGTCAATCATGTGTGAGTTGGACGGCTTCAGTCCGCTCGGCTGTCGGTTGCATGATGTGTGACTTTGCGGTCGGCGCCGGGATTACGTGGGGTGCACGACATAAAGGTGAAGGCCACGATCTGCCGGGCGTAGCGCCGGCGGTCTTGCCGCCGGTGGGGCTGTCCGAACTGGAACACTCCGGCGACAAGATCGCTGGCGCTACCAGCACGGCGGGTGTACCCGTACGCGCGGACGCATTCGTTTGGCGCAGGCTTTCCAAACTTATTCACTTTTGCGCATCCGATTTCGTGTCGACTGGGGGCCTCTTGAGGTATCATTCCATATATAGGATTATCCGGCCTAAGGGGGCATTCCATGACACAGAGACGCGATATTCGGCGTCATCGCAGGCTGACGGTGCTTGTCTACCTGACCATTTTCCTGACTGCTACTGGCATAGCCATGGGGCAGATCGGCGGAAGCGGTTCGATTCAAGGCACCATTAAAGATCCTTCGGGCGCGGTGGTTCCGCAAGCCGACGTAACGGCCATCAACGTAGCTACGGGCGTGGAAACGGCGCGCCAGACCACTGCCGCGGGGTTCTATGTGATTTCGCCCCTGCCGCCCGGCGAATACAAAGTCACGATCGCGGCCACGGGCTTTCAGACAGTTGTGCAGGAACACATGATCGTGGACGCGCTCAGTGTCGTGGGGTTGAATATGACGCTAAAGATCGGCACCTCCACCGAACAAGTGACCGTGTCCGATGCGCCGCCTCAGCTCAACACCGATGACGCGACGCTCAGCCAGACGGTGCGCAATGACGTGTACACTTCGCTGCCGCTGGCCATGAACAGCCAGGGGCCGCGCGATCCTACCCAGTTCATCGGTCTCGTTCCGGGCGTACAGGCCGTGGGAAATCAGATCTCGGGCACCGTATTCGCCAGTTTCAACGGCGGCCAGAATTTCATGAACCAGATCTACGTCGAAGGGCTGCCGCTCGAAAACGTGGTCACCCAGGGCGATTCACGCAACGTGTCCTATGCCATCTCGGTGGAGGCCATCGAGCAGTTTCAGGTGGAGCTCAGCTCCATGCCGGCCATGTACCAGGGACAGGGGGTTGAGAACTTCGTGCTGAAATCCGGCACGGACCAGTTCCATGGCGTGGGCTACGAGTACCTGCGCAACACGGTTTTCGACGCCAGAGGCTTCTTCAATGCGTATCGCCCGGTTGAGCGTCAGAACCAGGCTGGATTCACGTTCGCCGGTCCGATCAAGAAGAACCGCGTGTTCTTCTTCGGCTCGTACGATGCATACCGGTTTACCCAGGCGTTGATCGCCAGCCTCCAATCGATCCCCACCGTCGACGCGCGTGTCGGCAATTTCAGCGCGTTCGGTGTAGCTATTTACGACCCCAGCACGACCGCGTGCGCCGGGGCCGTATGTACCCGCCAGCCATTTGCGGGCAATGCGATTCCCGTCAGCCGGTTGTCTTCGGTTTCCAAGTCGTTTCAATCTTATCTGCCTACTCCCATCAACTCCAGCCTGCAGAACAATTACCTGCCGTCAATTCCGATCACGCTGCGGAACGACAGCACTACCGAAAAGGTGGACGTCAACCTGTCGGACAAGAACCGCGCATACGGCATGTACAGCCGCGGCAAGTACAACGCTCCGCTGCAGCCCATTACCGATGGCTACGCCGGGCCGCTGCCGTACACCAACACGCGAGTGGTCATTGAGGTCCCCACTACTGCTCAAGCCAAGGACGTCTACGTTATCAGGCCCAATCTGCTGAACCAGTTCAGCTACGGCTATATGCGGGAGTGGATTCCCCTGCAGGCCGCCACACAGGGCGGGGACTACGACAAGAAGGCGGGTCTGACCGGCTTGCCGGCTGGACAGGCCTCCTGGGCATTTCCCCAGGTGACCTTCAGCGGACCGAACTCGCCGCTGGCTTGGGGAGGCGGCAGGACCCTGGCGAACACCGACGCCGTCATGTCGTTCACGATGCAGGACAACGTGCAATGGGTGCACGGGAGGCACTCTGTCACCGGGGGCTTCGAGTTCGTGGCGAACCAGGATAATTATGAGGGATCCGCGGGCGGCAGCGGTCAGACCACGTTCGCCTTCGCCAACACCCAAACGGCGGGCTTTTCTCCCACCGGAACACTGCTGACCTCGACCGGCAACGCATACGCAAGCTATCTTCTGGGCCTGGTGAATTCCGGCAACACCAGCGAAACCGCGATTACCAGAACCGGCGCACGGTACAAAGACTACGCCTGGTATCTCCAGGACAATTTCAAGGTCAGTTCGCGCCTGACCATGACCCTGGGGCTGCGTTACGACATCCTGGGCCCCTTCCAGGAAGTGCGGGACCGCTTTTCATTCCTCAACCCCGATCTGCCGAACCCGGCGGCCGGCGGGTTCCACGGGGCGTTGCAGTTTGGCGGCTATGGTACAGCCAGTTGCCATTGCAGCGCGGTCATGGACACCCACCACGACTCCATCGGACCGCGCCTCGGCCTGGCCTACCGCCTGGGAGACAAGACCGTAATTCGCGCCGGCTACGCCATCATGTATGCCCATATGGGAGGTGTCGGAGGACGGGGCGGGGCCCACAACGGCCCAGGAACTCTGGGCTATTCCGCCAGTCCCAGCTTCAGCAGTCTGGATGGCGGCATCTCGGCGGCGTTCAACTGGGACAGCGGATTTCCAACATACCTTCACCCGCCGTTCTTCGACCCCACCCTGAACACCGGTTTCACCACGGCTGTTCCATCCGGAGGCAGCATCAGCATTGCCGATACCGTGAACGGCGCTCTCCCGCCGCGGATTCAGAACTTTAATTTCGGCGTTCAGCGCGCTCTCGGGTCCAGCTTGACCTTCGGCGCAACCTATTCCGGCAGTGTGTCGCACCACCTGGCCGCCAGCACCGGACGCAGCATTTTCACCAACCAGATGCTCCCCAAGTACCTGGCACTCGGCAATCTGCTGCGTTCGACGGCCACGGCCGCTAACATCGCCGCTGCCCATGCGATTTTCCCGGAGATCACGGCGGTCCCCTACTCCAATTTCAACGGAACCATCGGCCAGATGCTGCGCCCGTTCCCGCAGTACAGTGGCGTGAGCGATACTTTTCCCATGATTGGCAACGGCTCCTACAGTTCTTTGCAGCTCACGATGTCCAAGAAGATGGCGGCGGGGTTGGTGGCCAACGTAGCTTACAGCTTCGCCAAGGAAATCGACGATATCGGGAGCGCCCGTACAGCCTACAACCTCCAGTTGGAAAAGGCCGTCGGTACCGTCGATCAGCGCCACGTCCTGAACGCGACCTTCGTCTACATGTTGCCGTTTGGCAAAGGCCATCACTTGGGGGATGGCAACGCAGTGGTGCGGAGCATGGTCGGCGGATGGCAGATCTCCGGCATCACTACCGCCGCTTCGGGCGCGCCCTTGGGACCCTTGGCGGGGACCTGCAACGCGCCCAACACGGGATCCTGCTATGCCAGCTTCAACCCCACTTTCTCCGGCCCGGTTAACATCAACGGATACTGGGGCGATGGCAACATCTTTGGATCCAGCCCCACGACCTACATCGCCAAGGGTGCGTTTGTGGATCCGGCCGCGTTCACCTTCGGCAATACCCCGCGCACCTTGCCCTTCGGGCTCCGCACCCCCAGGGTCTTGAACCAGGACATGAGCCTGCGGCGCCAGTTCGCGTTTCGCGAGCGGCTGAAGCTGGCGATTCAGGCTGATTTCTTCAATCTCACGAACCGGACCCAGTTTGGCGGAATCGGCACCAACATCGACTCGTCCAACTTCGGCACAGTCAGCACGCAGGCCAACAGCCCGCGCAAGATTCAGTTGGCGGCCCGGCTTTCCTTCTAGGATTCCGGGAGAATCGCGAATTAGGAGACTCACAATGCAGGAGCATGACATGAAACGGCGGACCTTCGTCCAGGCTGCTGTGGCCGGCGCGGCCGGCGCCCTGGCCCCGCAGCTTCTGGGACAGGCCGCCAAACCCGCCCCGAAGAAAATGGTCGGGATTCAAATCGGGATGGCGTCTTTTGCCAAGCCCGATTATGAGAAGGTGCTCGACCTTCTACAAGACAAGGCGTGCGTCAACACCCTGTTCGTCAAGACCCTGGATTATCCCGGCAGGGCCGACCAGTCCCGGTTTCGTGGTGGAAACTCCACCTTGATGCATGCGCAATACTACAAAGACACGGTCTTGAAGCCCGAGATTGTGCAGGCGCCCAGCGTTAGCGAGCTGGACGTGTTCGCGCGCCTCATACCGGCGGCCAAGAAACGCGGGATGAAGACCTTCACCTGGGTCTCGCAGACGCACAGCACCAGGGACCACGCGGCCAACCCTATCGACGACGCGTTCTGGGAGCGTGACATCAATGGAAAAGTGGCCGGCGACCACCCAGCCGGCCCCTGCCCCAATAATCCGAATTACCGCAACTTCGTGATGGGGCTCCACGAAGACTACTGCCGCTCGTACGACATTGACGGCGTGCTGTGGGGCGTGGAGCAGCAGGGACCGGTGAGCAACGCGCTGGGCGCCTATCATGACGGAACCGGGAGCGATCCCGGCCGTGTCACCTGCTTCTGCGAATTCTGCCTTGCCAAGGGAAAGCAGCAGGGCATCAACGTGGAGCGGGTCAAGGCGGGGTTCCGGGAACTCGAGCAGTATGTCAAAGCCGGCCGCGCCGGCAAGCGCCCCATCGACGGCTACTATGTAACGTTCTGGCGCATTCTTCTGCGCAACCCTGAGATCCTTCAGTGGCAGAGGCTATGGACTGAAAGCACTCACGACATTCACCGCGGCATCTTCAAAACCATCAAATCGGTCAATCCGCGGCTCCAGGCCGGCTGGCACATCTGGCACAACATCTCCTTCAACCCGATTTTCCGCGCCGAAGAAGACTATCGGGAGATGGCGAAGTACTCCGACTACATCAAACCGGTGCTTTACTACAACAGCGCCGGCGCGCGGATGAAGTCGTACATCCACGGCATGAGCCAAAACGTGTATGGGGATCTTCCGGACCCGGAGTCCCTGCAGTTCGAGTACGACGTCATGAACTACAAGGAAGGTCCCTACGATCAGATCGCCGAAACCGGGTTCACCGCCGATTACGTCTACCGCGAGACCAAGCGTGGGCTGGACAACGTGGCCGGCACGAAGACGGAGTTCTGGCCGGGCATCGATATCGACGTGCCAACCCCGGGCGGGAAGAGTAAGTCGACTCCCGAGAACGTCCGCCTGGCGGTGATCGCCGCCATGCGCGCGGGCGCGCAGGGCGTGTTGCTCTCGCGCACCTACACGGAGATGAAGATCGAGAACCTGGCCGGGTGCGGCAACGCCATGCGCGAACTCGGCTTGGTCTGACCGTGCGGCTGCTGCTGCCCGTTTTTGTTCTGCTGGCTGCGCTGTTATCGGCGCAGCCCGTTCCCAACATGCCAAAGCCCGAGTTGCTGTGGCCGAATGGCGCACCCGGCGCCTTGGGAACCCAGGATGACGACCAGCCTTCGCTCTATCCTTATCTGGTCCCGCCAGGCAGGGGAACCGGCACGGCGATGATCGTTTGTCCGGGCGGCAGCTACCGGAAAGTGGAGCTGGATCTCGAAGGCAACCAGGTTGCGCGCTGGCTGAATTCGATCGGCGTCACAGCGTTCGTCCTCAACTACCGTGTCGGGCCACGGTATCACCACCCCGTAGAGTTGACCGACGCGCAAAGGGCCATTCGATTGGTGCGGTTTCGCGCCGCGCAGTATGGCGCGCTGCCGGATCGTATCGGTATGATGGGGCTCTCAGCCGGCGGGCATCTGGCATCGACCGCCGGAACCCACTTCGAGGCCGGCAATCCGGCCGCCGCGGATCCGATCGACCGCATGACCAGCCGCCCGGATTTTCTGGTGCTCGCGTATCCCGTGATCTCGTTCGAGGCTCCGTACGTGCACCGTCGCTCGCTCGAGATGCTACTCGGCGACAAGCCCGATCCCAAACTGGTGGAGAACCTCTCGAACGAGTTGCAGGTAACCCCGCAAACGCCCCCGGCGTTCCTGTTTCATGGCGGCGCGGACCGGTCGGTTCCGGTCGAAAACAGCGTCCTGTTCTATCTGGCGCTGCGAAAGGCGGGTGTACCGGCGGAGTTGCACATCTACGAGCGCGGCCCCCACGGGGTGGGCCTGGCAACGACGGATGAAGCGCTATCTTCCTGGACCAGACTGCTGACGAATTGGCTTCGGGTCCGCGGGCTGTTGAATGCGGCTCCGCGGTAGCGCGTCCACTCCCTGAAAAGCCGTGAGAACCTCGCCCGCTTGCGGGCGAGGCAGGCGGAGCCGCCTGCTCCACCTCTGAAAATGCAGGACTTGTTGTGGTGACGCAGGCGGTTCCGCCTGCGTAGCGGTTGCCCCATGTTGAACAGCGCCCGCTACAATCCCAGCACCCGCGCCGGATTGGTCTTCGACATCCGGTCAATATCCGCCTGGCTGAACCCCTGCTTCAGCAGCGCGCGAAAGAACAACAGCAGGCCGTCCGGGTGCAGCGGGTCGCCGGCGCGGCCGAGGTCGCTCGTGAGCACGCAGTGCTCGGGGCCGACGGCGCGAATGGCCGCCGCGTAATCTTCAATCGTGGACCTCACCGGAGGAATCAGGCCGAGGTAGGTGAATTCCAGATAAGCGCCGGCGGCGGCCGCCTCTTTCATTTGCGCGATGCTCATATTCACCGGCGGAACCATGGGGTGGGTGACCACGATCTGCTGGACCCCGGCGCGGCGCGCTTCGGCCACCAGCAGCAGATCTTCCTCCGGCGAGGAGTGCCCGGTAGCCAGCACCAGCTTATGCCGGGCGATGGAGGCGATCACCGCGCGCACTTCCGGCAGCAGCGCGCCATCGCGCGCGATGGGCACAAACGCCCGATTCTGCTTGTAGTAGCGCGCCTGGTTTTCGGCATCGGCGGTGGGCATCCAGACCACTCGGCCCCAGCCGCCCTTGAGCGCGGCCATGTGGTCGACCGCGGCGAGGTTGATGCCGCCAACGGTGCGATTCAGCGCGATCCCGCCGAAGACCTCAATCCCCGGAACCTCTTTGCGTACGATGTAGGCCAGAGCGGCGGTGGGGTCCTGATGACTCTTGAGGACGATGGCACGCATGCCGCGCTCGCGGGCCAACTTGGCCAGATCGATGGCGTCGATGGCTCGCGCCGAGGTGTCCGGGTCGCAATGCGCATGCAGATCGATGACGCCCGATAAGTCCTGCGCCACGGCGGCGGCGGCCAGGAGGGAAAATGAAGCGAGGACCTTCCGCATAGGGATTCCTCATCATAACGCCGCATCCAATTCCAGCGTGTGCGAATCTGAGAGGTAGTCCTATCCTCGGAATGGCTCACCAGTGCATTCCTCGCAGGATTGACGGAGGGGAAGCAAATGGGGAGCGAACGGACTATGTCAGCCCGCGCCGGCTCGACGGCGCGCACGGCCGGAATCATCCTGATGTGCATGGTTCTCTGGAGCTCAACGGCCGGGCACATGTTCGGAGATTCACCGGAAAACCCACATACGCAGTGGAGAAGTTGATCGAGTTATTCGACTTTTGCTTCCATTGCGCGCCTCGTTGCGGGACTACTTCGCCTGCAAATACGCCCCGAGACGCCCTTCCGCTCCGCCGAGGGCACGCGCCAAGCTCAGTTTCGCCAGATTGTGGGCGAATAGGGCCGTGATGTAATCCAGATCCGCCAAGACATGGTTGCGGGAACTCTATTCCAATACATCCGACCAGATGATTTGTCAGATCTGCGAGCAAGAGAAGCCGTTCAAGGGGCGTGATCGCCAGTACTATTTCGAGTGTATTGAAGCACTTGACACGCTGCCGAGGGAACAGCACCAGAACCACCTTGCACTGTGCCCGCTGTGCGCCGCGAAATACCAGGAGTTCGTCAAACGCGACGACGACGAACTTCGGCGTTGCCAGGCCATGGTGCTCGCCGCAGACGGTGACGTTGTTGCGCTCCAACTCGGAGGCGAGGAGGCAACGCTGCGCTTCGTCGCCTCCCACTTGTTGGACCTGAAGACACTCCTTGGTGGCGAGGTCGAATAGATTCCTTAACGATAACGGTCCAGACATCTCGACGCCTCGTTGGGGCAAGAGCGGTTATCGCGGCCATCGACAACGTACGAAGATAAGTCGAGGCGCAACGAGCTCAAGAAGCCGCCTCACAAGCACAGGAATAATGTCGCCAAACGCCCGTGCCGGAGATCCGCAACTG
>Ga0265316_10002156_pt1 | contig 20694 bp, 16 predicted proteins | sample 4522metaG_FD_202092 | JGI IMG/M metagenome (GOLD analysis project Ga0265316, IMG submission 202092) | Rhizosphere microbial communities from Carex aquatilis grown in University of Washington, Seatle, WA, United States - 4-5-22 metaG | ecosystem: Host-associated > Plants > Roots > Rhizosphere >... | reverse complement strand
TTCCCCTAGTCTCCAGCGCGCAGGGCGGGTATCTCGGATGCTTCTTCGATTCGGGCAACCGGGACTTGCGCGTCAAAGAGTTCGTCGAAAATGGCATGAGCGTCGAGGTGTGCGCAGGCCTTTGCCGCGAACAGGGCGCGCAGTACGCGGGCTTGGAGGACGGGCGCGTCTGCCTTTGCGGAAATAGCTACGGTCGCTACGGGTCGGCGCCAGCCAAAGACTGCAACGTCCCCTGCCCGGGCAACTCGAAGCAAACGTGCGGCGCTCCATGGCGGAGCAGCGTCTACAAGATAGCGCGTTGAGCTCCCGACGTTCGAACCCCGGGCATGCAGGCGCGGCTCAGAAAATCTGCACCGTTTGCCCGTCCGACGTCGTGCACTTGCCATCGCTCGACGGAGCGCCCACCGTGCGAATGACGTCCGCTGGATCGGGGCCGCTATAGCTGCCGGAAAGCTCTATCGCGACCGCGCGAACGAGAGCTTTCGCGAGTTTCGTCACGAAGAAGCAGGGGATTTCGGGCACCTTGTGTGGATCGCCGACGCCGGAGTCGTCCGTCAAGAAGAGGTAGCGACCGCCGGTGATTTCCGCAGCGGACCGCATCGTGAGCTCTAGCAGGTCGTTCGTTCCGCTCGCTGACACTGGATAGAGACGAATGTTCGCGGCAAGCGCGTCCAAGATGGCTTGCTTCATCGCTGCCCCCCGTTGATCGTGGTGTGGTGCGTCGCCTACCCAGAACGCGACTCGTGCGACCGAGGGTCCTGTACGCCACGCGAGCTGGGGGAGCTGCTCGAGGCCGAGCTCTGGGGACTCGGGATAGTCGCCACCATTGTTGGCCGTCTGCTGGCCCATGGTCGCGGCGAAGTCCTGCATGTTCGCGGTAAAGTCGAAGGTCTTGGTGACATACGCGTCGCCGGGATCCGTGTCAGGCGTGTCGCGATACACGACGAGCGCCCAGCGCTGGGCGGCATTCGGAAGCGCCGCTTGGATAGCGTTCGAGATGTTCGCGAATTCGGCAGTCAGGTACGAAAGCTCGTCGCCCATGCTGCCGGTCGTGTCGAGAACGAGGGCAGCGTCGACGACCGTGTGCGGCGTCAGCTGAGCGAATGCCTGGTGGGCGGTTTGGTAGTCGGACATCACAAAACCAGGGTCCCCAGCTATCGCCGTGTGCGACGCCAAGTAGTTGCCGAAAAAATCGTAATTTAGGTTGTCGTCCCACAGACCGGCCGTGAGAACACCCGCACTGCCCTGGGTCGTCGGTGCTTCGACACCAACGCCCGTGCTGACCCCGGGGCTGGAAGCGCTGCCCGCGCCGGCGGTGTCCCCTCCAGAGGCTGCGCCGGCGCTTTCGCCGCCCCCACCAATGCCGCTTCCACTGCCCCCGACGCCGGCGCTTCCGCTACCCGGACTGCTGAGAGGCGGCTCCGGGGCTGTGCCGCTACCCGGACTGCTGAGAGCCGGCCCCGGGCCTGCGCCGCCGATGGACCCGGACGAACTCGGGCTCGAGCTGCACCCGACAATACCCAACAACGCCATTCCGCCGAGCAAATGCTTCTTCATGGCTGCCACTCCTCGGTGTCTGGAAGAGCAGTCCACGTGCCATCGGCGTTCTTTCGCGAAACGCAGGGGACGAGGGGTTAGTCCGGCGTGCCAACGTGGGCCACTTCGGACGCGTCGATCATGGGATCCCAGGGCAAGAGCGACATGCCTACGACCTTCGGGCTATGAGGAGGGGGAGCGAAGCTTGCGCGGCCGTGTGCAGTCACTGGCCTTAGATCACCAGCACGTTGACGGTTGGGAAGTGGCGCTGGAGGCGCCCCATGTCGTCGGGGTCGCCCGTGTACACGACTCCGCCGCCGCGCAAGGCTGCCGACGCCATGACGACGGCGTCGGCCAACGTTGCGCCCCGCACCGCCCCGAGCGCCTCGCCGGCGGTTCGACAGAGGGCCGGCCCCATGCCCTCGACGAGCACCGCGTCGAGGATCTCCTCGCGGTCGTCACTGCGACCGCGCCACCATTCGACGTAGACGACGCCGGGAACGACCGGCACGAGACCACGTCGTACGATTGCGCGGAAGGCATGCCATGCTGCGCGTCGGCGCCGCTCCAACGCGATGAGCATTCCGGTGTCGAACGTAAACGTCACGCCGCCCGCCGCCGCCTCTTCTTTGGCGCCGCTTCACCGCGCCACTCGCCTTCGATGCGTTCGGCGACCTCGTCGTCGAGAGGCGGAATGCCGTACTTCTCGAACAGCCTCTCCGCCGCGAGGAACTTGGCCTCACGTTCGGCGAACTCGGCAAGCAGCGCGGAGACGTTTCCTTTGTGGCGTCTCTGGGCGAGCGCCCTGAGGTTCTTGAGGGTCGCGTGGTCGAGAGAGAAGCTCGTGGTCTTCGTCTTCCCGGGTCGCATAGTGGCAGTGTAACTCGGCCGACCGCAAGCGCCGTCAGGCGCGAGGACGGACGTGGAGCAGACACCTTCCATTGCTCGTCTTCTTCGGCTTCGTCATCGCGGAGGGGATCGAAGTGGACAGAGGTGTCCGGCGACACCGACGGAAAGAAGAAGAGCGGGCCATGGGACACGTGATGACCGATGCAGGTTCGGGTTGGAGCGACGCTTCATCGCTGCCCACTCGGCCTTGGGCCGTACGGATAGCGTTCCTGGCCCTGACCCTCGCGGCTTCTTGCGCCACCGGAACGCCGCCGAACGCATCCGGCACCGGTCGGACCGACGCTTCTGCGCCAGGGGCCGATGGAGGATCCGAAGCGCCAGGGAGCGACGGACCCGTAGCGAACGCCTCGGACGCGAGCGACGACTCAGACGGCGACGCCTGGTCCAGTGGCCCGTATCAAGACGCCCCCCCGGGCGTCGATCTCGACGCCACGAATCTGGACGCACCGGGGCCGGATCCTGTCCCGGTCGCGTGCAGCGCGGACACCTCCGAGGCCGGATCCTGTCCGCTCCCTCGCTCAGTGTGCGCGGATGGAAGGTGGCTCGTCTTCTACGACAACCCGCTCTGCCGCGCGGATTCGTGTACGTGGGAGAAGAGGTACCTCGACTGCGGCAACATCGGCTGCTTCGTAGGCCGATGCCAGGCGCCGGTTACGTTGTGATGTTGCGTGCCGTACGCGAGAACCGTTCTCCGCTTTGCTTTGGGCTCGTCACGGCCGCGGCGTGCGCATGCTCGTCGCGCGACCCGCATGCGCCCGACCCCACTTCGTCGCGCAGCGCCATCACCCTGGACTTCGCGATCGACGCTCCCGTCAGCGGCGAGCAGCGAGAGTGCTTCGGATTCGATACCGCGCAAGTGGTCGGGCGCTGGCTCGAGCGCATCGTGTGGACGCCCCCCGTCCCCGGCGGACCCTTGCTCCATCACGCCGCGCTCTTCGCGGTGTCCAGCGACTACCCCGACGGCCCCGTCGTCTGCGACGCGATGCCGAACTCCTGGACCATGTTTGTCTGGGCGCCGGGAGGCGATGCGCTAACCATGCCCGACGGCGTGGCCCTCGTCCTCCCCTCGGGCACGAAGCGGCTGGTCGTTCAGGCGCACGTCCTGCGCTTCGTGGCCGGTCCGCCCGCCGGAGCGTCGGTGACGCTCGAGACGACCGACGTCGCGCCCGACCAGGTGGCTGCGTGGCTCCCGGCGGTCGGAGGCGTGCCCGCGATCCGCCCGAATACCGAGGAGCATTCGACCACGACGTGCCCTGTGGGGGCGCCGATGCACGTCTGGTCGGCGTGGCCCCACATGCACCTCTTGGGGCAATCCTTTCAGGGCGCGATCGTTCGAGCCGACGGCACGCGCTCGGTCTTCGTGGACGTGGCACCGTGGGACTTCGCCGAACAACGTACCTACGTCGTCGACCAGGACGTCGAGGCGGGGGATGGAATCGAGACCGATTGCACCTGGGTCAACCCGACCGACCAGTACGTGCTCCCGGGCCTCTCGACGAACGACGAGATGTGCGGGGATGGCCTGATCGTATGGCCCGCGCAAGCGGCCACGTGGCAGGGGCCCTGTCAGTAGAGCTTCTGTGACGCGCGAAAATGGCGTCGCGGTGGCCGCTAGGTCGCAGGGGCCGCATCGAGCACACGGCTCGGCCTCGGCTCGACGAACGAGAGCAACAGCGCGGCCATCGCAAATCCGAAGAAGTCCGGATGTACGGAGGCCTCGAGCACGACGTGCAGGAGCACGGCGAGCGCGACGGCGACAGGTCGGGTGCGAGGCCAGAGGAGCAGCGGTCCGAGCGCGAGCTCCGCCGCCGCGACGCTGCCGGACGTGAGCGCGCGCAGCCACGGTGTCGAGAGCAAGACAGCGGAAAGTGCGCCGCCGACGATGCCGGTGTCGTGGAGTTGGAGGAGCGCGTCGCCACCGAGCCAAGACCCATTCAGCTTCGCGAAGCCGCTCCAGGCGTAGACCGAAACCACCAGGGCGCGCACCAGACACAAGCCGGAACGCGGATCGACCGCCGGCTCGGGCCGTAGCCCGAAACGAGTGCCAGCCCCACCCAGGGCCAGGACGAGCATTCCCAGCAGGAGCAAGTGCAGTGTGTTCACGTACCCCATGACGTTTTGCGAGAGAACGACGTAACCGAGGATGGTTGCCGCAACGCCCGCCGACGTCGTCCACGCTCCGAGCGTGAACAGAACGATGGCCAGGGTCCGGCCCACACAGAGCGCGGCGACCACCCATGGCGGCAACGCCAGCCCGAACGCGGCGACGTGCCAGCGATCGGACGGCCAGCCGAGCAGGGGGCTCGCTCCAGCCTCGTAGCGCAGGTGCAAGAGCCCGAGCAGCCACGTCGTCCTCAGCAGCACGAGACCGCCAAAGACCAGACGCGCGACGCCGATCATCTTGAGGTCGTCGCTCGGCCGCGTCACCGGACGCACCCGCGGCGGCGCGTCGTTGTGCGTTCGGTGCCCCCGAGGACGCGTTCGTGAAGGGTGACTTCGACCGAGGCCGCCCCCGTCTCGGAGCACGCATACTCCGCGAGGGCGCCCATATGGTGACGAAGGATGGCCATCGATGGCCCCTGTCGCCAGTGATCGGATCCGGCCAGGAGCGGCGCGGCACCGAAACCGGCGTGGCCGGCGAGCAGCGTGGGATTTCGCCGATGGGGTGTTCCGTCCGCATCGAACGCAACGAGGTCGATGCAGAACTCACCTGCGCGGGAGTACATCGCCCACGCAAATGTCCCTGAGCCGTCCAGCCACGATGCGGCCGGAAGAAGAACGCATGCAATGGCTCCGATCCAGGCGCGAAGAGCGCGTACTCGCGAGGGGATGTCGCGCGCCAGGATCGAGCCGCACACGGTTTCCACATCGTGCCACGGCGCCCGCCTCGTCACCCTACCGTAACGTCGAACTCCGGCGCTCCGCGACATCACTTCGGGCGACGGCACGGCGCCGCGCCGCCAGGAGGCGCTCTACCGCTTCTGGAAGTTTCTGAAGCAGCAGGGCATTCGCCGCTGGTCCTTCCACTCGCTGCGCCACGCCTTCATCAGCGAGCTGATTCGGCGAGGGGCCGGACTGGAGGCCATACGGGTCCTGGCCGGTCACTCGACGCTCGAGATTACCCAGAGGTACGCGCATGCTACAGCGGCCGACCTCCGGTCCGCCATGGACCGACTAGCGGAGGCGAAGTAGCTGGGACACTGGTGGGACACGAACCCGCCGTCCGCCGCGTTTGCACTGTTTTTCCTGCAAATCGTACTGATTTGTCGGGGCGAGAGGATTTGAACCTCCGACTCCTCGGTCCCGAACCGAGTGCGCTACCAGGCTGCGCTACGCCCCGTTTCCGCCGCGAGTAGGCGCTCGTGCCTGGGCGGCTGCCCCTTATGACGGGCGCGGCGCGCTTCGTCAATCCGTTTCGTGGACGTTCGTAGCTGAACCGACCGCTACAACAGGACTGCAAGCCTGCAATCTCCATGAAAACGCCTAAAAAATGCGTCTCGACCTTTGCGACCTCGACTTCGCATGTTAAGTAATACTGTAACCGCCACCGCTCCTATTCCAGGGCGGACGGATCGCGGTACCGAGCCACGCTGTCCAATGGAGTCATCACCATGAACGCCCCGCCCCCCCGCAGCGCCGTCCCCCCTGTCGTCGATGGGCCCGCCCGAAAAAGGTCCATGATGCCCCCCGAGCTCCCGGCTGTTCGAATCCTCATCGTCGACGACGACAAAGCCATCTGCGAGTACATGCAGACGTTGCTCGAGCGCGACGGCTTCCAAGTCAAGACGCTCACCGATCCGACAGGAGTGGAAGAAGAAGTCCGTCACGGCGGCTACCACCTCATCATCCTCGACCTGATGATGCCCAAGCTGGACGGAATCGAAGTCTTGCGCCGAATCCGCAAGCTCGACACCGACATCGCCGTCGTCATTTTCACCGGGTTTCCGAACCTCGAGAGCGCCGTCGCGTCGATGAAGCTCGACGCCGTCGACTACATCAAGAAGCCGTTCAACGTCGACGAGTTCCGCGAGGTCATCTCGCGGGTGATGCGCAAGAAGGGTCTCGCGCGCACGCCGGAAGAGCAGCTCCATCGGGTCATCGGCGACACGATCCGCAACCTTCGCAAAGAGAAGGATCTGACCCTAAAGCAAATGTCCCGCCGGACGGGGTTGAGCGTGTCGCTGCTGTCGCAGATCGAGCGTGCCGAGTCGAGCGCGTCGATCTCCTCGCTCTACAAGATCGCTATCGCGCTCGAGTCGCGCATCCAGGACCTCTTCGGCGAGTATTAGCGCGGCAGCCCCGACCGACGGTGCGCGCGTGCCGCCGCCTCGTCACAGCTACGGCAGGCGGAGCGTCGCTTGCGCATAGGCCAAGTGCGAGACGCTCGGTGTCGCCTGGGCGGGCGCGGATGCCAGCAGCGCTGCCCGCGCGCCGTCGCCCATCAGCAGCACCGAATAGCCCCCCGTCAGCTCGACGGGGACCCAGGGAGACCAGGTCAGCACGGCGTCGATCTCATGTCCGAGGTCGGCCTTCGTGTTGGTGGGCGCCTCGCCGATGGGGGTTAGATAGGCGTTCAGCCATGCACCTCCCGGCTGGGCGAGGCGCGCATAGCGGTATTCCACCGCCGCAGTCGCATCGGTAAAGGGCGCGATCGCCGCGCGCGCGCTCACTTCTTCCTCGTTCGACCACGCGAACAGATCCATGGCCCCATGCCAGACGTGCACGTCCGGAAGCAGCGAGTCGAAGGCCCGGTACGTCGCTCCTCCGTCGTCGCCGCTGGCGTACGAGAGACCGAGACGGACGGTTGGCAGCAGCAGGACGCGCTCGAACGTGTGCGCGACGTGCCCCGCCGCCGCCCACGCGGCGCGGTTTTCGCCACCGTTGATCGCCTGCGCCCGGCCGATCTGGTAGGCGCCCTCGGCGCCCCACGTCCAGGCGTAGGCGTCGCCGTGCAGGCGCAGCGCCGCGGTGTACGTCTGACCGCGCACCGAGCTTTCGATCGCTGGTCCCGGTGTGCTTTGCGCCAGCCGGACGAGCACGTACCCCTCGACCGCGAACAACGGATGCAGCGCCCACTGCCCTCGGGCCCCGAAGAGCTCCCCATAGGCGCCGCCCAGCAACACCGACGGGTCCGACAGGCTTGCCGCCAAGAGCTCGAACGCCGTGTCTCCCGCCGAAAGCCCCCCGCGCACGGCGTCGAGCGACCGCGGCACCGGCGACCAGTCGGCGATCCCGAGCAGCCGCCCCTCCCCCCAGGCCACAGGCTGGCGTCCGACGCGGACGAAAGCCGGTCGGACCGACGCCGAGCGCGCCTCCGCCCACGCTTCGAACGCGGTGGTCAGCGCCAGAGGCGCGAGGCCCCACGCGGGCTTCGCGTCCCCCGTGACATAGAACAGCCGCGTATCTTGCACGACGACGCGGCCTTCGACCGGGCCCCGCTGGACGTCGACGCCCAGCCGCGCCCGCTGGGTGAGCGAGACCCAATCCTGACCGTCGACGCCGAGCGCGTACTCGCCGCGCGCGCGAACTTCCAGGATCGGGGCCAGCTGCCAGTCCCCAATCGAAATCACTTCCGGGGCCGGCGCGGCCACTTGCGCCGTCGCGCGAGGCGCCCAACCGGACACGAGGAGCGCAGCCGCGGCGCCCATGCGCGTCACGCGCCCAACCTGCCGGGCCATCACGAAGCCTTCATGTTCAGGTGCTCTCGCGCCCGCGCGAGCAGAGCATCCCGGTCGTTGACGCCGGGGTCGCTGATGACCGCTTCGAGGAGGGCGTCGAGGACTTCGCCGATGACCCGGCCTGGCGCGACCCCGAGCTCGCGGATGAGGTCGTGCCCGTTCACTTTGAGGTCCCGGGTCGACAGCGCGGCTCCCGCGGCCATGACCCGAGCAACGCGCGCCTTCAGCGCAGCGAGCGCCGCGAGGTCCAGCTCGAAGTTCCGCCCTTTCGCGCGAACATCCGCCTCGTTGAGCGCGTAGAGGTCCTCGAGGCGATCGAGCCCCACGCGGCGGATCCATCGGCGCACCGCGGCGTCTGCCCACTCGTCGGAGTAATGAAACAAGTGGTTTCGGACAAGCGAGACGATTCGCGCGCGCTCGTCATTCGAAAAGCGCAAGCGCATCGCTATCGGCTCGGCGATCTCCGCGCCCACCCGGTCGTGATCGTAAAACGTATAGTCGGCGGTCTTGTCCGACCACGCGCGGGTGCGCGGCTTGCCGACGTCGTGCAAGAGCGCGGCGATTCGCAGGATCGGGTCTCCCGTGCATGCGTCCATGCATTCGAGCCCGTGGCGCCAGACGTCGTACGCGTGCCATTTGTTCTGTTCCATGCCGACGCCCTCCATCAGCTCCGGACACGTCACGTCCAGTATGCCCGTACGTCGCATGACCTCGAACGCGCTCGACGGCGCGCGGGCCTTCATCGTCTTGATCCATTCGTCGCGCACGCGCTCGTGCGCAACCTTTCGGTATGTGTCGAGCGTCGGCCGGACGGCCGCCTCGGTAGCCGCGTCGAGCGTCAACTCCAACGTCGCGACGAACCGCGCGGCACGCAAGACGCGAAGCCCGTCCTCGGCGAATCGTTCCCTCGGGTCGCCCACGGCGCGAAGCAGGCCCCGAGACAGGTCGCCCCGGCCGTCGAACGGGTCGATGAGTTTGCCGTCGAGGGGATCGAGGGCCATCGCGTTCACGGTGAAGTCCCGGCGTGCGAGATCTGCCGTGATGTCGTCGACGAACTCGACCCAGTCGGGTCGCCGCCCGTCCGAGTACGTTCCTTCGCCACGAAGTGTGGTCACTTCGTAGTGATGCCCGTCCTTCACGATGGTGACCGTGCCGTGCTCGATCCCAGTCGGAACGGCTCGCGGGAAGATGCGCAAGAGCTCCTTCGGACGCGCATCGGTGGCGACGTCCCAATCGTTCGCGCATCGGCCGACGAGCATGTCGCGCACACATCCGCCGACGATCCACGCGCGCTTACCCTGGGAGCGCAACCTTTCGCAAAGGTCGAGCACGTCGCGCGGCACGGCCGCGAGGTCCACGCGGTCGGGATTCACGAGGGGAACGCTTACCACGCGCGCAAGCGCGCTGCAGCGGCGTAACGCAGCGTCCGGCTGACGCATCGGACCAGTATTGACCGCTCGGTCACCTTGCCCCAAACACCATTCCCGCTCCCCCAGCCGGATCTCCCTCTCCGATCGATGGCCGAACAAACCATTCCAGCCGCCGCTGCGGTGACCGCGGCACCTCGTTCCACCGGGCGACGCCGCCTCCTCGCGATCGGCGCCGCAGTCGCGATAGGCGTCGCCGCGGTCTTGTACTGGCTGCATGCCCGCCGCTTCGAAGACACCGACGATGCGCAGATCGACGGGAACATCAGCAGCGTGAGCCCACGCGTCAGCGGCAACGTGAGCGCCGTGTATGTCGTCGAAAACCAGGCCGTGAAGACAGGCGACGTCCTCGCCGAGATCGACACAACCGACCTTCAGATCGCGCTCGAACAGGCCAAGGCCCAGGTCGCCCAGGCGCAGGCCCAGCTCGCGTCCGAGGATCCGTCGGTGCCGATCACCGTGGCGTCGAGCAAGAGCGCGGTCACCTCGGCGCACTCCGATCTGGCCTCCGCCCAGGCGGCGCTCTCGGCTTCCCGCAAGGACGTCGACCAGCTCACGGCGCAGCTCGCCCAGGCCGCGGCGAACGACCGGCAGGCGCAGGTGGAGAAAGAGCGTTCCGCGAAGCTCGTGGCGCAGGGGGCCGTGTCGCAGTCCGACTTCGACCTTCGCAACAACAATGCCGCAGCCTCCGCGGCCAACGTGGAGGCGCTCGCGCAATCGCTCGCCGCTGCGAAAGACCGCGTCGCGCAGCAGCAGGCCTTGATCCTCGCGGTGCAAGGCCGCTTGGCGGAGGTTCAGTCGAACGCGCCCCGCCAGCTCGCCACGCGGCAGGCCTCGGTCGTCTTTCGAAAGGCCACGCTCGATCTGGCCGAGGCGCAGCTGGCCGAGGCCCAGAAGAACCTTTCGTACACGAGGATCGTCGCGCCCATTTCGGGAATCGTGGCCAAAAAATCGATCGCCTTGGGGGACCACGTCGCGCCTGGGCAGCAAGTGATCGCCATCGCCCAGATCGAAGGGCTGTGGGTGACCGCCAACTACCGCGAGACTCAGCTCGAGAGGGTGCAGCCCGGGCTGCCGGCTACCATTCATGTCGACGCGCTCGACCTCGACTTGCATGGCAACGTAGAGAGCGTCGGCGGAGCGACGGGCTCTCGTCTGAGCGTTCTACCGCCCGAGAACGCCTCCGGGAACTTCGTGAAGGTGGTGCAGCGCATTCCCGTCCGCCTCCGCATGGACGCAGGGCAGACCGGCCTCGAACGCCTTCGCATCGGGATGAGCGTCGTGCCGAGAGTGACGGTGCGATGAGCCAGACGGCGGCCAACCCGCCCCCATCGGGGCCCAAGCCGCCCGACTATTTCGCCACGGGGTGGACCGGAGGGCGCAATCCGTGGGCGATCGCCCTCGTCGTCACGATGGCCACGTTCATGGAGGTGCTCGACACGAGCATCGCCAACGTCTCTCTGCCGCACATCGCGGGAAGCCTGTCGGTGAGCCAAGACGAGAGCACGTGGGTCTTGACGTCATATCTCGTCTCGAACGCCGTCGTCTTGCCCATCAGTGGATGGATCTCCACCAAGGTCGGCCGCAAGCGGTTCTACATGTCCTGCGTCGCGCTCTTCACGATCTCGTCGTTCCTCTGCGGCATCGCGCCCAACCTGGGGGCGCTCATCTTCTTTCGGGTCCTGCAGGGGGTTGGCGGCGGCGGCCTTGGCCCGAGCGAGCAGGCGATCTTGGCCGACACATTCCCGCCCGCCAAACGCGGCATGGCCATGGCCGTCTACGGAATGGCGGTCGTCCTCGCACCCGCGATTGGGCCTACGCTGGGCGGATTCATCACCGACAACTTCCACTGGCGCTGGGTGTTCTTCATCAACGTTCCCGTCGGTATCGCATCGCTCATGCTCTCGCATCGGTTCGTCACCGACCCACCGCACCTGCGCGAGGCCAAGCAGCACAGCGGGGGAATCGATTGGCTCGGCCTCGGGCTGATCGCGACGGGGCTCGGGTGCCTGGAGGTCGTTCTCGACAAGGGCCAAGAAGAAGACTGGTTTCATTCTTCGTTCATAACGGGATTCTCGCTCGTCGCGGCTGCGACGCTCGTGTCGTTCACGGTCTGGGAGCTCAAACACGATCATCCGATCGTCGACCTGAGGATGTTCCAGCGGCGAAGCTTTGCGGTCGCCAACGCGTTGATGCTGATGCTCGGCCTCGCGCTCTACGGGTCCACGGTGCTCCTGCCCCAGTATCTCCAAGTGTTGATGGGATACACGGCACAACAGTCGGGGATGGCACTGTCGCCCGGGGGCCTCGTGGTCATCGCGCTGCTTCCGCTCGTCGGACGGCTCGTCTCCCGGGTTGACACCCGCATTCTGGTCGCGTTCGGCTTCTCGGTGCTCAGTGGCTCGATGTTCTACATGTCGAGGAAGATGGACTTGCAGATGGACTTCGCGACAGCCGTCGAGCTGCGCGCGCTGCAATCGGTTGGCCTGGCCTTCCTCTTTGTCCCCATCCAAACGATTTCGTACGCGGGTGTTCCACCCCAGAAATTCAACCAGGTGAGCGGGATCATGAATCTCTCACGCAACATGGGGGGAGACATTGGAATTGCTTTCGTGACCACCCTGGTCGCGCGCCGGGCCCAAGTGCATCAAGCGACTCTCTCGGCGCACACGACAGCCTTCGACGTCGCGTACCAAACGAAGCTCGACGGGATCGCCCGGGCTCTCGGGCAAGCGGGCGCGACCTCCCTCGACGCCGCGAAACAGGCCACGGCGGCGATGTATCGGCAGTTGGTCCAGCAATCCACGCAGCTCGCCTACCTCGACGCGCTCTGGCTGCTCGCCGTGGCGGCGGCGATGATGGTGCCCCTCGTGTGGCTCGCGCATCGGCCGCCCGCGAGGGGTGGGGCACCGGCAGCGCATTGATCGCGCGGTCGAACTAGATCTCCGCCTCGACCCAAACAACGAGACTCCCCTGCTCGAGCTCGACCAAGGCACCGGCGCGCGCGGTTTCCCCGGTTCGCGGCTCGTCGCGCGTGTCGACGAGGATCGTCCACGCCGCTCCGAGGTCCGGTGCCGGAAGGGCGAACCGCAGCGGCTCGCGCTCGCCATTCATCATGACGAACAAGGCCGCGTCCCGCGTCTTGCCCCCCGGCGCGGAGCCTTCCGCGTTTCGCCCGTGATCGACGCCGCAGGAGTCGAGGCGAAATGCCAGCGCGGCCTGCTCGGGAGCGGCCCAATCCTCGGCGCGCATTTCCTGCCCGTCCGGGCGCAGCCACACGATGTCCTTCGCCCGAGCGCCCGGGAGCGGTGCCCCGCGAAGAAAGTCGCCGCGGCGCAGAGCAGGATGCGCTCTGCGCACGGAAGCGAGCGATCGCACGAACTCGAGCATCGCTCGCTTTTCGTCGTCGATTTGCCAGTTGACCCAAGTCAGCGGCGAGTCGTGGCAGTACGGATTGTTGTTCCCCTGCTGCGTGCGCCAGACTTCGTCGCCCATCCCGAGCATGGGCACGCCTTGCGACACGAAGAGCGTCGACAGGAGACTACGCGCGATGCGTCGGCGCATCGCGATCACTTGGGGGTCGAGCGTCTCCCCTTCGACGCCGCAGTTCTGGCTCGTGTTGCCGTCCAGACCGTCCTTGTTGTCTTCGCCGTTCGCCTCGTTGTGCTTCGTCTCGTAACTCACGAGATCGCGCAGCGTGAAGCCGTCGTGCGTCGTAAGGAAATTGACGCTTGCGTGCGGACGGCGGCCGTCGTCCGCGAAGAGATCGCTCGAGCCGGTCAGGCGGTATCCGAGATCGGCGACCACTTTGGGCTCCCCACGCCAGAAGGCCCGCGTCGTGTAGCGATAGCGGCCGTTCCATTCGCTCCAGAGCACCGGGAAGTTGCCGACTTGATAGCCCGCGGTACCGAGATCCCACGGCTCGGCGATCAGTTTGACCCGCGACAGGATCGGGTCTTGGTGCACGGCTGCGAGAAACGTGGCGATGCGGTCGAAGTCGCCGGCTGGGGTGCGCGCGAGCGCGGGGGCGAGGTCGAAGCGGAACCCGTCGACGTGCATCTCGCTGGCCCAGTAGCGCAGGCTGTCGCAGACGAGCTTGATGACCTGGGGATGCGGCGCGTTGAGCGTGTTGCCGCACCCGCTGTAGTCGATGTACTGGCGTGGATCGTGCGGCTTTAGCCGGTAATAGACGCGGTTGTCGATGCCGCGCAGCGACACCGTCGGCCCGAGCTCGTCGCCCTCGCAAGTATGGTTGTAGACGACGTCGAGAATGACCTCGATGTCCGCGGCGTGCAGCCGCTTGACCATCTCTTTGAACTCGCGAACGGCGTCGCCTCCCGGCGTGGCGAAGCGGCGGTCGGGAGCAAAGAACCCCAATGTGCTGTATCCCCAATAATTGACCATCCCGCGAGCGACGACGCCGGGCTCGTCGAGATGCTCGTGCACGGGCAGGAGCTCGAGAGTGGTGACCCCGACGGACTTCAAGTGGGCAATCGCGGCGTCGGAAGCGAGCCCGAGGAAAGTACCCCGCAGCTCCTCGGAAACGAACGGGTGCAGCTTCGTGAAGCCTTTGACGTGGAGCTCGTAGAGCACCGAGTCAGCCCACGGCACGCGAGGCCGCCGATCGCCCGCCCAGTCGAACGCATCGTTCGCGACGATCGCCTTCGGCTTGGCGAACGCGTCGTCGCGGTCGTCGAAGGTCAGGTCGTCCAGCCTGCGATCCCGCGGATAAGCGAACACCGGCCCGCGCATATCGACAGCGCCGTCGAGCGCGCGTGCATACGGGTCGACCAGCAGTTTGTTCGGGTTGAAGCGGTTCCCTTCGCGCGGGTCGTAGGGGCCATGCAGGCGCCATCCATATCGCTGCCCCGGCGCAAGCCCGGGCACGTATGCGTGCCAGACGTTGGCCGTGCGCGACGGAACGCCGATGCGTGTCTCGCGCCCGTCCCCGTCGAACAGGCACAGGGTCGCCGCCGTCGCGTTCTCGCTGAACAAGGCGAAGTTGACGCCGCGGCCATCCCAGGTCGCGCCGAGGGGGTCAGGGTCTCCCGGATCGACTCTTTCTGCGGTCATCGGTCGATGCTCGTCCTCGCGCCCGCCTCGGGGCGCCTGCCGGCCGATATTGCCAGTTATCGGCCCGCGGCGTCGACTAGACCACGGATCGCCTCGAAGCGCGCGCGCAGGCGCCCGTCGGACGCCAAGTCCTCGATGGGCCGCGGCAAGCGCCAGCTCCAGTTGTGGGGTCCGACGGTGGCCGGCGTGTTGATGCGCTCCCGAGTACCCAAGAGCTCTTGGGCGAGCGCGAGCGCCAAATCGGACTTGGCGCCGTAGAGGTAGCGCAGCAAGGCGAGTGAGCGGGCGTCGTCGTCCATCGACGGGTCGACGCCCGCCTTTTTCGAGAACTGGGCGCGGTCTGCCTCCGGGAGCTCGTCCCACCAGGCGACGATCGGCAGGGTGTCGTGGGTGCTCCACGACGCGACGCTGGCGGTGGGAAACGCCCCCGCGTCGCGGAGAACCCCATCGTCCTTCTCCCAAGGCAAGACGCGGTAGCCGGGCATCTCGAGCCGCCGCAGCACATCGCGCGCGAACGGCGGGATGACGCCGAGATCTTCGGCGATTGCGCGAGGGGGCGGCACGTTCTGCGGAGCGCCCCGAACCTCTTCGATCATCGCTCCGAGCACGCGCAGCCCGCGCGCCTGCTGGGCCTCCGGCCCTTCGGGATCGAAGCGTCCGCGGTCGCGCCCGTTTTTGATCTTCACCCACTGGCGAAAGTAGCCGACCACGTGGTCCAACCGGAAGCGATCGTAGAGGCGTGCGGCGTGACGCGCACGAGCTCGGAGCCACGCCAGGTCGTCTGCTTCCATCGCGAGCCAGTCGTAGGCCGGCAGGCCCCAGTCTTGACCGTCGGCCGAGAAGTCGTCCGGCGGAGCGCCGAGCGCGACGTGAAGCTGAAACTGGGACGCACGCGACCACACGTCTGCGCTCTCGGAGCCCACGATGAACGGGATGTCGCCCATCAGGTCCACACCCATCTCGCCCATGCGCCAGCGCGCCGCATCCCATTGCTCGAGCAGCGTCCATTGCATGTAGGCGACTTCGAGCACGCGCAAGGCATGATCGTCGCGCGCGCTGTGGAGCACCGATGGCGAGCGGTCGCGCTCGTCCTGGGGCCAAGTCGTCCAGCTCCAGCCCCGGTGCGATTCACGCAACACGGCGTAGAGCGCGAGGTCGTCCAGCCAAGCCCGCTCCCGCTGCATGAAATTGGCGAGGCGCTTCGCCCGTGCCGTTCCCATCTCCCACTCGCGCGTGTGAAACGCTTCGAACGCGGCGCGGAACACCCGCATCTTGAGCGGACGCACCACGTCATAATCCACGCGCTCGGCGGACCGCACGCGATCGAGCGTGCGCATGCCTTCGTCGCCAAGCGCTTGGTCGACTCTGCCGGCGTCCAGGTCTTCGATTGCTTCCAGCCCCACGTAGATCGGGTCGATCCCGAAGGCGGTCAGCGCGCCGTAGGGACTGCTCTCGCCGGCGGACAGCTCGTGCGGGGGCAGGATCTGAAGGAGGCGCTGGCCGGCTCCCCGGAGCCACGCGGCGCACGCGGGGAGGTCGGTGATCTGGCCGATACCCCAGTCGTGGCGGGTTCGGATGGAGAAGAGCGGCAGGACGACGCCTGCTTTGCGTTGCATGTTTGGGCGGGCGTAGTGTAGGCGATCTCTCGGGGCGTGATCGCTCTTGCTGTCACTGGGCGCGGAAGCGCGCCACGGCGGCTGCGCGGTCGTAGTGGTAAGCGATCTGGTCGTCGTCGTAGCGCGCGTCTTGACCCACCACGCAGCGGGACCGTGCTTCGACCGTCGCCCGGGCGATCCCGGAGGCGTTTGACACGCCTCCGACGCAGGGGGCGTCACAACCAGCGCACGGGGGGGAACGGACATCGATCGGCGGATCGACGTCGGAATCGACCAGCCATGCGACGCGCAGCGCCCACCACGCCCCGTGCTCGGGGTGGATCAACATTCCAAAAGGCCCGGGTGAGCCGAGCCCTACCAGCCGAGCCATCGCGACAAAGTCCACACGGGGCGTTGCGTGGAACGCCGCCTCGAAGCGACGGAAGCGGACGCCGCGCGACTCGAGGGCACTCTCGGCCCGCACGACGGTTGTGGCCACGAATCGATCGAGAGGATGCGCTTCGTCCCATCGGCCGGGACCCGCGCCCATGTCACGGCGAAACCTCCGCCAGAGAGCCGGTCCGGCGCTTCCGGCCACCACCAGACCACGCGCCCCCGGCAGGCAGGCCGACGACCGGAACGCTTCCGGTGCTGCGGCGTCGTAGGCCTCCGCGCTGCATGACGCGACGAGCTCGACGCCGCTACCGGCCAGGGCCTCGCGAATGATGACGGTTGCGTTGGGTTGGTTGGTCACGCGGTGGACGCCTTGCTACCGGCCAAGCACGAGGCGGATGATAGCTGCCGTGCGCCGGGCCCCCTACTCTGCCCTGCTGTTCGCGCTGGTCATGCCCGGCACAACCCCAGTGCGCGCTGCGAACCCTGCCGCCCGCGCACTGGACGACGCCGCGCTCCCGCCGCACGCCGAGGACGTCGTCGACTACACCCTGCGCGCGACGCTCGATCCACCGACCCACGTGGTCCACGGCGAGGGGACGATCGCCTGGCGCAACACCAGTGGGGTGCCGACTCGCGAGCTTTGGCTGCACCTCTACTTGAACGCATTCAAGAACGACTCTTCGACGTTTCTCCGCGAGCGGGTTGGGGGGCGAGGAAGCGTTCCCCCCGAGGACTGGGGGTGGGTGGACGTTCGCAAGCTGGCGCTGCGCGACCCTGGCGGCTCGCCGATCGACCTCTGGTCGACCGCCGAGCTACACCGGCCCGGCGATCCGGACGAGACGGACGTGCGCGTTCCGCTGCCGCGGGAGGTCGCACCGGGAGACCGCATTTTGCTCGATATCGTCTTCGACGACAAGCTGCCGATCGTCGTCGAGCGCACGGGCTACCGGGATAGCTTCTACATGGTGGGGCAGTGGTTTCCGAAGATCGCTCGCCTCGAGCGCGACGGGCGGTGGGCGCATTTTGCATTTCATCACCTGTCGGAGTTCTATGCGGACTTCGGCACTTACGACGTGACGATCGACGTTCCCGAGCAGTTCGCGGTGGGCGCCACGGGCCCCCTCGTCGCGTCTCGCCTCGCCGATCGCCGGCGCATTGAGCGCCACGTGCAGCGCGACGTCCACGACTTCGCGTGGACGGCCTGGGACCAGTACCGCACGCTGCGAGAGGCCATCGACGGCGTCGACGTCACGCTGCTTTTTCCGCCGGGCTATGAGCGCGTAGCGCGGCGCGAAATGGCCGCGGTGCGCTTCGCGTTGCCGTATTATTCGGCGCGCTACGGTCGCTATCCGTACGACGTCTTGACCGTGGTGCATCCCCCGGAAGACGCGCAAGAAGCCGGGGGTATGGAGTACCCGACGCTCATCACCGGCGACGGCCCGTGGTGGGGTCCCGCCGGGGAGCGGATGCCAGAAATGGTGACTGTCCACGAGCTCGGACACCAGTGGTTTTACGGCATGGTCGCGACCGACGAGCATTCGTGGCCGCTGCTCGACGAGGGCATCAACCAGTTTGCCGAGGTCGACGCGATGGCCAAGTGGCGCGGCGACGGGTCACTGGTGGACTTTTCGGGGCTCCTCCTGAGCGACGCGGCCGTACAGGCCGTCGGCGGGAACATGGGCGTCCACGACGAGCCGGTCGCGCAGGCGGCGGACGCGTTCTCGACGGGCGGAAGCTACGAGCGCCTTGTCTACGCGCGCACGGCGGCCGTCGTCGGCACGCTGGCGCGCGTCTACGGCGACGAGCCCGTGTCCCGGGCCCTCGGTAACTACGCGCGCCGGTACCGCTTCCAGCACCCAGGCCCTGAGGAGCTCATCGGCGCTTTCCGCGATGTGATGGGCGATCGCGCCGCCGCGTCGCTGCGCACCGCGCTGTTCGACAAAGGTTGGGTCGACTACGTGGTGGACGGCGTGTGGACGCACGAGGCAGAGCGCGAGGCGGGCGTCTTCGACCACGACGGCAAGCGCGAGAAGATCGAGCCGGGCCCAAGCCGCGCGGGAGGATGGGACAGCTCCGTGCTCGTGCGCCGGCGCGGGACGCTGTCGTTCCCGGTGGACGTGGAGTTGACGTTCGCCGACGGATCGACCCGCCGCGAGCGGTGGGACGGCGATGGCGACTGGAAGCGGTGGACGTGGCACGGCCAGGTAGCCCTTCGCACGGCGGTCGCCGACCCGGGTGACCGTGTGCTCGTCGACATGAACCTGGGAAACAACCATGGTGCAGCACCGGGCGCAGGCGCGTGGGCACCGCGGACGTTCGAGCGCGCGACGTACTGGATGCAGCTCGCCGTTCAGGCCGTGTCCCCGTGAGACAGCTCTTCTTGCGCGAGACGGACGCAATTCGCGCGCGCCGCCACCCGTGGGCGCTCGCCGGTCTGTGGGGATGGCAGAGCGCTCTGGCGGTCACGGTGAGCTGGCCAGCGGCGTCGCTGGTCGGGGCCACCTACGGCACTCATCCGCGCGGCGACGGGCCGCTCTGGGACGCGGGTGGGCATGCGCTCCTCGATTTCGTTTGGCACCAGGCGCGCGGGCTGGCGCCGATGAGGGCATCCACCGAGATTGCGCTTGGCGTCGCCGCGATGATCGGCCTCGTGCCGATGGCAGCGGTCATGATCGCCATGGCATACGGAGTGCGCGACCGCCGCGCGGTTGGCCTGGTGCGCAGCCTGGAAGGCGCGGCGCGCGCGATGCCGTCGCTCCTCTGGCTCTTGTTGCTCATGGGCGTGGCCGAGGCATCCACCCTTGGGGTCGGTGCGTTGATCGCCGCGGGGACCCACGCCGGGCTCTCCGACGCCTGGGGGGAGGCGCGAGCCGAGCGTGTCGCCATCGCGGTGGGGCTGGTCTTCGTAGTGCTCGCGTCGGGGCTGGGCGTAGTGCACGACTTGGCGCGCGCCGCGGTGGTCTGCGCGCGGGCGAAGGGACTGCGCGCCATCGTCCTCGGTGCGCGCGTGTTCGGCCGTGCACCCCTTCCCATGTGGTGGGCGTGGGCCTGGCGCGCGCTCAGCGCACTGGCGCCCGTGCTCGCCGCCGCGGCCGTGGCGACCCGGATCGGAGGTCGGGGCGGCGGTGCGCTCGTCGTGCTGGCGCTACTGCATCAGGGGGTCGTGCTCTCGCGCGTCGCCCTGCACGCGTCTTGGCTCGCCCACGCTCTGCGATCGGTGGAATTGCCCTAGCAATCCAGAGCCAATCGGATGAGGCATTGAGCCTCTTGACCGCGATGACGCGCTTCTCAACCGCGATCCCGAGAGAGCCGGATGAGGCCAGGAGCCTCTTGATTGCGATCCAGCGCGTCGGGATCGCGATCCAGAGCGAATCGGACGAGGTCATGAGCTCGTCGATCGCGTTTAGAGCGTCCGGATCTCGGCCCGTAGCGGAACGGAGGCGCCCGTGAGCCTCCGACCGGACATCCGGAGCGGAAGAAGCGCGGTCGTGAGCCTCGGAACCGCGATTCAGAGCCTCCGGATCGGCAAGCCGAGCGGACAAAACTCGATCTAGAGCGTCTCGATCGCGATCCAGAGCGAGTCGGATGATGCCTTGAGCCTCTTGATCGCGATGATGAGGTTCTCCACCCCGGTCCAGAGCGCACCGGATGAGGCCAGGAGCCTCTCGTTTGCGATCCAGTGCCTCTGGATCGCGATCCAGAGCGAATGGGACCAGGTCGTGAGCGCCTCGAGCGCGTTCAAGAGCGAATGAATCGCGATCCAGAGCGCATGGATCGCGGTCGAGGGCGGATGAATCGCGATCCAGAGCGGATGAATCGCGGTTGAGGGCGGATGGATCGCGGTGGAGAGCGGATGGATCGCGGTTGACGGCGGATGGATCGCGGTGGAGAGCCGATGAATCGCGATCCAGAGCGGATAGATCGCGACCCAGAGCGCATGGATCGCGGTTGACGGCAGATGGATCGCGGTGGAGAGCGGATGAATCGCGACCCGGAGCGCATGGATCGCGGTTGAGGGCGGATGGATCGCGACCCAGAGCGGATGAATCGCGGTTGAGGGCGGATGGATCGCGACCCAGA
>Ga0265316_10002154_pt1 | contig 20706 bp, 20 predicted proteins | sample 4522metaG_FD_202092 | JGI IMG/M metagenome (GOLD analysis project Ga0265316, IMG submission 202092) | Rhizosphere microbial communities from Carex aquatilis grown in University of Washington, Seatle, WA, United States - 4-5-22 metaG | ecosystem: Host-associated > Plants > Roots > Rhizosphere >... | reverse complement strand
GCGAGCCGCCCTGGCCGCCATCGCCGACCCAGGCACGGTCACGCTGCCCACGGCAGCCGAGTAGGCGAAGTCTGGCGCTGGAGACGGTCACGCCCGCCAACTGGGGGCTGGGCGAGGTTTTACGTTCAATCTTCTGACGATTGGTTGGCGTATCGCGGACCAGGAGGTCCAGGTCCTGGGTCGTGACTGGAGATCCCTGCAGAACCGCCGCCACGCTGCCAACGACAATGGCCTCCAGCCGAGTCTGCTCAAGGGCATCAAGTACCTTGAGGACGAAGGCTTCGTCAGAAGACGCAGACACCGGGGCGAACCTCGTGCAGGAAGAAGCGGCGTCCCGAACCGAAGGGACGCAGAAGGCTGGTCAGGATGAGATCGAGATCGCAAGGGTCCATGTTCGGAAGGAGGGGTTGCAACCGACGCTTGGTCGCGGCCAATTCCTCCAGCATGGTGCCTGGCCAGGACGCAACCCGATTGGATACCTCATCTGCCATGGAGAGATTGTACTCCAAGGTTCATGCACAAGCACATCTCGGGATCTTACAAGTTCGACCCGTTCGCCGGCGGCTTCGTCGAGATTCTGGCCGCGCAGCAGACCTTTTCCGACGCCTCGTGGTGGCAGGGCACCGCGGACGCGGTCTGCAAGAACATGATCCACTTTCTGACCTACGGGCCAAAGTACATTCTGATCCTGAGCGGCGACCAACTGTACCGCATGGATTTCCGGGACGTCCTGACCGCGAGTGACCAACAACACCTCGACCGCCTCTGACCTCTCCACCTGGTCAGCTCACGCGCGAGACACTGGCATGGCGGCCCGAAGCCAGCGCTTGTACGCTCGGCGAGCGTAAGCCAGGCGGCTGGCCACGTCGGGGTAGCGCCGCCGGAACCAGCGCACGAGAGCCAGCGTATTCTCGATCTCCTCCGGCGAAAGCGGGATGGCCATCTGGGCACGCCATTCCTCTTCGCTGAGTTGGCGATCAGCCAGCGCTGCCAGCTTCGCGCGCGTTTCTGGCGAGATGGGCAAGCGCTTCGTCATGCGGGGTCTCCAGCCTCACGCAGGGCCAAGAGCAGCCGGATGTCCTCCAGGTCCTTCGGGCGTTGTCCGAACCGTTTGGTGACGATCAGATCATCCAGACAAGGAATAACCAACGTGGCGTTCTGCGAGAGCGACAGCGACACTCTCCGAGCCCAGAGATCGTCGAAGAGGACCTTTTGCCCATCGAACGTCGTTACGAAGCGGGCCACGATGATATCGACGTGCTCGTCGTTCTCGAGCACGTAGCGGCCCCGGCTTCGCGCGGTCTCGGGCGTGTGGCTGGGGACCAGCCCGAGCGGCGAAGCGGCGGCATTGAACAGGTCGACATCCTCAGGATGCACCCAGAAGTCGTAATCGGCCGTCAACACGGGCAGGCCGAGCGCGACCAGGGCGCGCCTGCCGATGAGCAGTGCCCGCGCTCCGCTCGCGCCGATGCGGCGAAAGAACTCAGCCTCGTCGAAGTCCGTCCCTTCCACGGAAACAAGTATACGCGCACGGCCTCGATACCCCAAGGTGCGGGCTGGACGCCGCGCCCGATGCCGTCTTCCGCCAGCTTGGAAGGTGACGTGGTAGTCTTCGCTCATGGACGCGCGAGACGAACCCGCCAGGCAGCGCCGCATGCAGTGGAGCTGCGGCCTGACCCACAAGGGTGAAGCCTTGGCCGCGGATCTGGCGTTCTGGCGCACGGCCAGCGCAAGTGTGAAATTTGCCGCGATTCGTGCCATGGCCGACGAATCGGAGATCATCAAAGGACATGCCCCTGCACCCGGACTTCAGAGATCTGTTGGCGGTATTCGCCGCGCACGACGTTGATTATCTCGTCGTCGGTGGCTACGCCGTGGGATTCCACGCGCGGCCACGGTTCACGAAGGACATCGACCTGTGGGTCGGGCACTCGCCCGAGAACCTGAAACGTGCCCGTGCGGCGCTCGAAGAATTTGGCGCGCCGGCTGCCATGCTCGAACAGCTCGAGTCGGCACTCGACGAGGATGTTCTTTGGATGGGCGTGCCTCCGGTGCGGATTGACGTCGTCAAAGGGGTTCCTGGTGGAGACTTTCCCGCCTGCCTCTCTCGGCGCGTGCGCACGAGTTGGGACGATGTCTCCGTTTCCGTCATCAGCAAAGACGACCTGATCGCCATCAAGCGAGCCAGCGGCCGTCCGCAAGATCTCCTCGATGTCGAGGCGCTGTGCGAGCCCGGCGGGGAAGAGCGCTGACGAGCGCGGATGAAATACAAAACCGGCGGTCCGCTTTCGCAAACCGCCGGCTTCGATAGCTGACTTTACGTCGCTGACTACTTCTGCGCCTGTTCAAGCGCGACGGCCACCGCCACGCTGGCGCCGACCATGGGGTTGTTGCCCATGCCTAGGAAGCCCATCATCTCGACGTGCGCGGGCACGGACGAGCTGCCGGCGAACTGGGCGTCGCTGTGCATGCGGCCCATGGTGTCGGTCATGCCGTAGCTGGCGGGACCGGCGGCCATGTTGTCGGGGTGAAGGGTGCGACCTGTGCCGCCGCCGCTGGCCACCGAGAAGTACTTCTTGCCCTGCTCTTGGCATTCCTTCTTGTAGGTGCCGGCGACGGGGTGCTGGAAGCGGGTGGGGTTGGTGGAGTTGCCGGTGATCGACACGTCCACGCCCTCGCTGTGATTGATGGCCACGCCCTCGCGCACGTCGTCGGCGCCGTAGCAGCGGACTTTCGCCTTCTCACCTTTTGAATAGGCGATTTCCCGCACGATGTTCAGCTTGCTGGAGGCGTAGTCGAACTTCGTCTGCACGTAGGTGAAGCCGTTGATGCGGCTGATGATCTGAGCCGCGTCCTTGCCGAGACCGTTGAGGATCACGCGCAAGGGATCTTTGCGGGCTTTGTTGGCGCTGCGGGCGAGGCCAATGGCGCCCTCAGCGGCGGCGAAGGATTCGTGGCCGGCGAGGAAGGCGAAGCATTTGGTCTCTTCCTTGAGCAGCATGGAAGCCAGGTTTCCATGGCCGATGCCGACTTTGCGATCGTCCGCCACCGAGCCGGGAATGCAGAAGGCCTGCATGCCTTCGCCAAGCGAGCAGGCGATGTCCACGGCCTTCTTCTGGCCCTTCTTGAGGGCGATGGCGGCGCCGACGATGTACGCCCAGCAGACGTTCTCGAAACAGATGGGCTGGATCCCTTTGACGATGTTGTAGACGTCGACGCCCTTGGCATCGACGAGCTTCTTCGCATCTTCGAGGGAAGCGATACCGTACTTGGCCAGCACCGGGGTGATTTGGGCGATTCTGCGTTCATAGGATTCAAACAGAGCCATGATTGATATCTCCTTCTTGGCTACTGGTGGCGGGGGTTGATGAATTTGGCCGCTTCGTCGAAGCGTCCGTACTTCGAGGTCGCCTTCTTCAAGGCTTCCCCGGCCTCCACGCCCTTGCCGATGGATTCCATCATCTTGCCCAGGTGGACGAATTCGTAGCCGATGACCTCGCCGCCCTCGTCGAGGCCGAGGCGGGTCACATAGCCCTCGGCCATTTCCAGGTAGCGCACGCCCTTGGCCACGGTGCCGTACATGGTGCCGACTTGGCTGCGCAGGCCCTTGCCCAAGTCTTCCAGGCCGGCGCCGATGGGCAGACCGTCTTCCGAGAACGCGGTCTGCGTGCGGCCGTAGACGATCTGCAGGAACAGCTCGCGCATGGCCGTGTTGATGGCGTCGCACACGAGATCGGTGTTGAGCGCTTCGAGGATGGTCTTGCCCGACAGGATCTCGGCGGCCATGGCGGCACTGTGGGTCATGCCCGAGCAGCCGATGGTTTCAATCAAGGCTTCCTGGATCACGCCGTCCTTCACGTTCAGCGTGAGCTTGCACGCGCCCTGCTGGGGCGCGCACCAGCCGACACCATGGGTGAGACCGGAGATGTTCTTGATCTCCTTGGCCTGAACCCAGCGGCCCTCTTGCGGAATGGGCGCGGGACCGTGATTCGGCCCTTTCGCCACGCACGTCATGTGTTCGACTTCTGTCGAGTAGATCATTCGGGAACCTCCTTTAAGACGGCTAGCTGTCTACACCATCCCCCCGCTGCCGGGAAGAGTGCGATGAGCGTGTTTCCGCCTGGCGGCCTGGGGTAGCCAGGGTAGGCTTTGCCCACCATGAAAACAGCCTGCATCAAAAAGCTCGTGGCGCGCGAGATCCTCGACTCGCGCGGCAATCCCACGATCGAGTGCGAGGTTCATCTCGAATCGGGCGTGTGCGGTCTGGCCGCCGTGCCCTCGGGCGCGTCCACCGGCGAACACGAAGCCCTCGAACTGCGCGACGGCGATCCCAAGCGCTACCAGAAGAAGGGCGTGCTCAAAGCGGTCGCAAACGTAGGCAAGATCCTGGCCCCGGTGGTTGTGGGGCGCGACGTCTTCGACCAGGCCGGCCTCGACGGCGCCATGCTGGCGGCCGACGGCACCCCCAACAAGGCCAAGGCCGGAGCCAACGCCATCCTGGGTGTCTCGCTCGCGGCCGCTCGCGCCGCCGCGCAAGAGCTGGACGTTCCCCTCTACAAGTACCTGGGCGGCCCCAACGCCCGCGTGCTGCCCGTGCCCTTGATGAACATCGTCAACGGCGGCGCGCACGCCGACAACGTGCTCGACTTCCAAGAGTTCATGATCGTGCCCCAGGGCGCGCCCACCTTCCGCGAAGCCCTGCGCGCGGGCGCCGAAGTCTTCCACGCCTTGAAGAAGATTCTGCACGACAAGAGAGCGTCCACCGGCGTGGGCGACGAGGGCGGTTTCGCGCCCGATTTGCCGGGCGCCGAGGCCACGCTCGAAACCATCAGCGAAGCCATCACCAAGGCCGGCTACCAGGTCGGCAAGGACGTGGCTCTGGCTCTCGACGTCGCTTCCAGCGAATTCTTCGAGAAGGACAGCGGCAAGTACAACATGGAAGGCGAGAAGAAGGTTCTCGACGCCAAGGGCATGGTCGAGTTCTACCGCGCCCTCATCACCAAGTTCCCCGTCGTGTCCATCGAAGACGGCATGGCCGAGAACGACTGGGACGGCTGGACGCTCTTGACGAAGGAGCTTGGCGGCAAAGTGCAACTCGTTGGCGACGATCTGTTCGTGACCAACGTTCAGCGCATCAAGATGGGCATCGAGAAGGGCGCCAGCAACAGCGTCCTCATCAAGGTCAACCAGATCGGCTCCCTCACCGAGACCCTCGACTCGGTCGAGATGTCCCACCGCACGGGCTGGACGACCATCATTTCGCACCGCTCGGGCGAGACCGAGGACGCGTTCATCGCGGATCTCGCGGTGGCGACTCGCTCGGGCCAGATCAAGACCGGCTCGCTCGCGCGCTCTGAGCGCGTGTGCAAGTACAACCGCTTGCTGCGCATCGAAGAAGAGCTAGGCACGTCGTCGATCTATCCCGGCGCAGCGACCTTCAAAGCGCTGCGGTAGGAAACGCAAGACGGTCAGTGCGCAATGGCCGGCGGCCCTGCCTTCACTGGCCAGGGCTTGCCCGCCAGCGACTGGCAGGTGGTGCCGGGTTCCACCCGGCGATAGGCGAACGTACCGGTCTGCGTCTCGTCGCTGTCGCCGGCCATCAGTTTCAGGCAGAATCCTTTTGCGCCCAGGATTTTCTGCTTGAGACGCAGCGAGATCTCCCCGGTGGCACCGTCGTCGGTCGCGCGACCTGAAAGAAGCGACGTCGCGGTGTAACTGGAAACATAGACATCGCCGGAGCAGCTGGTGCCGGATATCTGGACCGTGGCGCCGGGAAATCCGTCGGCGTCGATGTCTTCGAACTCCCAGCCCGTGGACCACTGGCCCGGGGCGAGCGTGCCGTCCGGCTTTTCTTCCAGCACGAAGTGTGCCTTGGGCAAGCGGGCGATGGTTTCCGGTTTCATGGTCGGCGTCACGCCCTTGATGGGCCGAATATCGATGCGGCAGGTCTTCTGCCGGATGTCGATGCGCGAGACGGTTCGGTGCACCTCCGCGATAAAGTAGTTTTCGGTGTGGGTTTCCTTCTCGCCGTAGAGGGGGATCTTGCGCTTGCCGTTCGACACTTGATGGCCGGCCCAGACTTCGATGCGCGGCTCGGCGGCGGCGCTTTCGTGGTTTGCCGCCAAGAGCGCGGTAAGGGCGAGAACAAACGGATTCATGGTGAATTGCGTTCTACAGTTTGCCGAAGACCTTGGCCATCTGGCTGATGGTCTTGCCGCTGGGTTCGCGCCGCTCGCGATCGACCACGACCATGATCGTGCGTTTCGCGCGCATGACCACGCCAGTGTGCGCATCCACGCGCGCCCATCCTTCCTTCACCTGCGCTATTCCGCTCGTGATTGACTCTTCGCTGGCGTATTCACAAACCAGGGTGTCGACGCCGTGGATCTGGCCGTGCTCGCAGTAGGCGGCGCTGTTGGGCGCGGGCTCGACGCGCGCGAAACCTTCGGGTGCTAGCCCAGAGTTATGCCAGGCCGTGAGGACTTCATCGGTATGCGGGGTGCCTTGCACGTGCGCGGCCGGCGAAGGGGGGGTTCCTTTGCTCTTGCCGCACGATGAACCTGTTACCAGAAGCAGGAGGAGGATCGCCAGCCCAGATTGGATTCTTTTCATGCTCCGAGCCTTTCTTCAACGGTGTCGACCTTGATGGTGATCGTTGCTTCTGCCCGGAGCCACCGGGGCAGGACCGCGCGACGGTGGCCCCATCGTGTGGCCGGGTGGCGTAGAAGCGGGACCGCGCATGGGAGGGCCTGCGTGCTGCGGCGGCGCGCGGTTGAACATAGGCGCATTGACGGGTGCGTGGACCGGGGCATAGCGCGCCGGCGGTTCTCGGCGCCCAGGTTCCCCAAAGCGGGGCGGCTCTCGCCAGCCTTCGTGTCGGCCATGGTCGTGATGGCGCCGCTCTTCGATGTACTCACGACGTTCGATAACCGCGGGCGGACCGCCGAGGTTGATGCCCACGCCGATTTGCACAGCCGGTGGTGGCGGCGGCGCCACGTAGATCGGCGCGGGCGGACCGCCGACCAAGGCGTTCGCGCGCCAGCCCGGTCCGCCGATGGAGATTTCCGCGCGCACCATCGGTGGCGCGACTTGAACATCGACCATCGGGCGCGCATAGGGCATGGGCGCGTAGGCGTCGTTGATCGTCGCGTAGCGAGGCCGCTCGTCGTAGTAGGCGGGCGGAAAGTTGCCCACGTACCAATAGGCTCCGCCCGAAAGCTGGAACTGCGCCTGCGGCGGCGGCTGATACCAGTGGTAGTGCGGCCCCTTGATGTAGCAGTAGACCGGATGTCCCAGACGGACTTCGGCTTCGGCCACGGGGTGCGCGCCGTAGTACGAGTAGCGCGGACCATCGTAGTCGAACGGGGCAGGGTCGCCCATGAAGTAAAACTGGCCGTTGTTCTCGCGGTACATGCGCGGATCTTCAGGGGGGTAGTTGTGTACGTGGGGCACGTCGATGTTGCAGAAGCCGCCGCCGAACTTGTGCGGCACCGGGTGCTGCGACAGATACTCCACGGTCTTGGCCTGCGCGGCGCTCGCAAAGACGACCGATACGACCAGAACGGTCGCAAGCGCACAGAGTTTTCGCATGATGTTCCCCTGCCGACGAGAGAAGGTGCCTGTTTCCATCGCGTGCATGATACCCAGAGGACACCACTCGACGCCACGACGGAAATTTGCTTGCGAAAATGGCAGCAGGCGGGATTTGCTACGGCGCCGCGAGTGGCTGCGGTGGCAAGCCGGCCTGGTGCTGGGGCTCGCCGTAGACCAGGGCCGAAGCGGTACCGATGTCTGGGATGTCGATGGCGGCCATCGAGAGCGCCGGAACCACGAAGTTCGCTTGGGTCAGCTGCCCATCGATATTGAAGGCAAGCGTGGCGGTAGCACTGTTCCAGTTCACGACCATGAGCTGCGTCCCGGTGTCGGTCTGGTTGCGGCTGGCATAGGCGCGCACCCCGTCGGGCGTCGAGGACACGGTCAGCAGCGTGGGGCCGAAGTGCGTTGCATACAGATCGAACGCAAAGTAGGCAGGTTGAGGCTGACCACCGGTGGTTGCGAAGAGCCCCAAGGTCCAGCCCTCGCGGGTGCTCCAGAAGATCGTGGCCCACAGGCCGTTCTGCATCCCGACGCCGAAGACATCCGCGGCCCACAGACCGGCGGGGACAGTGCCTGGCGACGCGGGCATGGTGCTCTTCTCTGGGGTACCGTCCCAGGTGATGTTGGCTTCCGTAATGGCGAGTGGTTTGTCGCCAACGCCGGCCAAAGCCATGATCGAACGCACGTGCGCGATCGCTCCGTTCAACTTGGTCGCATCGACCGCGGCGTTCGCGATGGTCGTCTGTGCGGGATCGATGGGGTAGCGGTGGATGGTCACGATGTCGAAGAGCGCGCCGCAGGTTTGCAGGATGGGGGTCAGCCAGTCGTTCGTCCCGGTCTGGTATTTCCACGAAAGCTCGGGACCAAGAATTTTGATGGTCGGATCGGCCGCCTTCATGGCCGCCACATAGGCCGTGGCCGACGTGCAAAACGCCGCGGGTGTGTATCCCGCGACGCCTTTCGTGGTTCCAGTCGCGTCCGGGTAGATGTCGGGCTCGTTGCCGATAGAGAAGTATTTGACGCCATAGCCGCTGGTGATGTTGGCGTAGGTCACCATGGCTGCTGCCGTGTCGGCGGTCGCCGGCGTGCCCGCGGGGTCGGCGGCGAGCAAGGGCACTTGCAAGATGGGCTCGGCCGAAATGGCCCGGGCGTAGGCAATCGCAAGGTCGATTTGCGTATCGTCAAATGCGGCCGGCGTATTGGCGTCGTTGTTGTAGCCACCGATGCGCATGACCACGGGGCCAAGCGCGAGCACCTGGGACTCTGTTCCCGCCACCAAGTTGCCCCACGCTGGTACCCAGGTCCAGTAGCTCGTGCCGAAGCCGGACGTGGGCCGCGGCGTTGGCGTCGCAGTGGAGATCATGACGGTTCCCGAAACGGGAAGGTTCGCGTCGGCGACGGGAACGCCCGTGTCCGCTGCCGCGCCAGCGTCGGTGCTGTTGGTGGCTGGCGCCGAAGCGCATCCCAGGATACCCGCGGAAAAGCATACCAAGAGTGGAAGAGACCGGATCGAATGGAAGGACGATGACATGCGGTGAGTATCCTGTTTTTGGGGGTGGTCTTGTCTTCGCATTTTGTGGGGCGGAGCCGACAATCTACCGATCGCGCTACCGATCGCGGCGTTGGCTGCGGGGGGAAGATGCTCGCAGCGTCGTCTGAGCTGTTTGGGCTCTAGCTAGACACTGCGGATAAGAAACATGGGAAAGCAGTACCCGGAAATCGCATGTCTCCTTGTTCTTGCTGCCTGCAGTAACAACGGAAATTCGAAGCCGTCCGGATCTCTAGATGCGTCGCCAACGCGCGAGGATGCGGCCGGTCTTGGTGCAGGCGGACAGCAAATCACCGGTGGCCGGCAGAGCACGGGCGGGCAACCGGGCACGGGCGGGCAACCGGACACCGGCGGCCAACTGGGCACCGGCGGCCAACCGGGCACGGGTGGGCAGTTGGGCACGGGCGAGGCGGTGTTCTCTGGCGGGACCACGGTGGCCAGCTCGGTGATCATTGCCGGAGGCGCCTTGGCTAGCGGCGGGGCGGGAGGATCTTTTGTCGACGCTGCGTCTGGCGGAGCCGGCACGGGAGGCAAGATCGGCAGCGGTGGAGCTGGCGGCATGGCGAGCGGCGGAACGATGGTTGCTACAGGCGGCTCGGCTGGCGCGGCGAGCACCGTGGCCACCGGCGGGCAACCTCTTGTCGCGAGCGGCGGCGCAGTCGGTGCGGGCGGCGGCAGCGGGACCGGCGGCAGCAAGACTGGCGGCGCGGGAAGTGGCGGCGTGATGGCTACGGGCGGAACGACCAGCGTGGCCAGCACCGGCGCCCCCGAGACCAAGCCGCTTGGCTACGGACAGGCCACGACCGGCGGTGGCTCGGCAGCGGCCGTCGACGCCAGCACCATGGCGGCGGTTCAGTCTGCCATCGATGGCTATTCCGGCAGCGGAGGATTGACCCTTCGCTACACTGGGAAATTCGATTTCTCGACCATTCCCGATCCGTGCACGCAGTGGAACCTTCCTGCGCAGATTGTGGAGATCAAGAAGAAGAACGACATCACCCTTCTTGGCACCGACGGATCCGCGGCCAACTTCGGCATCCACATCGCATCGTCGTCGAGCAACATCATCGTTCGCAACATGACCTTTGGTCTGCTTCCAGGTGGCGACGCTGCCGACGCCATCAGCATCGAAGGCATGAGCGGAGGTGTGCCGACCAACATCTGGATCGACCACAACGAGCTTTTCAGCTCGATGGCGACCTGCGCTGGCGCCGGCGATTCCTCCTTCGATGGCCTTATCGATATCAAGAAGGGCGCCGACAACGTGACGGTTTCGTACAACTACCTGCACGATCACCACAAGGTGAGTCTCAACGGATTCAGCGACAGCGACACGGCCGTCCGCCACGTCACGTTCCACCACAACATCTTCGAGAATGTCGGCTCGAGGACGCCTTTGCAGCGAGGCGGCTATAGCCATCTGCTGAACAACTACTTTAGCAAGATCGACACCTCGGGCGTCAATGTCCGCATGAATGGCTATTCCTTGATCGAGGGCAACGACTTCGAGAACGTGGAGAATCCCGTCACCTCGCGCGACAGCTCGGCCATTGGCTTCTGGGAGCTGCGAGCCAACAACATCACCGGCCCCGCCGATTTCACCAAGTTCGGCATCACCTGGGTGCCGAGTCCATCGACGCCCACCGCGGACGCAACCGCTTGGACCACGACCGCTGCCTACCCCGTTTCCCTTGGCTACACGTACGCCGCGGATCCCGTCCAGTGCGTGAAGGACGGCCTGGCGAGCGTGGCGGGCGCGGGCAAGGGCCTGGCCACCTTGAAGTGCAAGTAACTGCGGCGCCGGATACTATTCCCGGCGTGGCCGCCGACCTGACCATTCTCTTTCGCGATCCGCACCTCATTGCCGTGGACAAGCCAGCCGGGCTGGCGGTTCACCGCGGCTGGGCGCGGGAGCGCGACGTGGCCATGACTCGCCTGCGCGACCAGATCGGCGCGCATGTCTTTCCCGTGCATCGCCTGGATCGGGCCACGAGCGGCGTGTTGCTGTTCGCCTTGTCCGCGGAAGTGGCTGCGCGCGTTTGCGAATCGTTCGCCGCCGGACTTACAGAGAAAACCTATCTGGCTCTCGTGCGCGGTGTGCCGCCCGAGGAGATCTTGGTGGATCACCCCTTGCCGCCCGGCGAGGACTCGCACGCCCCGCGGGTTTCCGCCCAAACGATGATCGTTCGCCGCGAGGTTTTCGGCCGCTACAGCCTGGTCGAGGCGCGCCCGCTGACGGGCCGTCTGCATCAGGTGCGGCGGCATCTCAAGCACATTTCGTGTCCGCTCATCGGAGACGTCAACTACGGCAAGGGCGAACACAATCGCTTGTTTCGCGAACGCCATGGCCTGCACCGGCTGTTCTTGCACGCCACACGCTTGCGCTTGCCCCACCCGATTGAGGGCGGCTGGCTCGACATCGCCTCACCGCTGCCCGCGGAACTGGCGGCCGTGCTGCGCACCCTGCGCGAGAGTCACTAGACTATTGTTTGGGGCTTCCCACTCATTTGACTCGCTGCTGTCAGGACGCCCGCAGAAGAGACCATCGTTCGCATCGACCACGCTAGCGCGTATGCGCCATTCCCATCCGCCGTGCGCAAAAAGCGGTACCATCGTCCTCGGTCATGAAAGAACGCGATCTCAACCGACGTATCGAGGCCTTCCTTAAGCTACCCAATGCACTGGCAGCCATTCTTGTGGCTAGCTTCGTAGGCCAGGCGTGCAGCAGCTCCGGCCTCAAGACCAACGCAGGTGGTCCCGGTGGCAACGTCGATTCCGGCGGAACCGTGGGTAGCGGAGGCACGATCGTTCCGGGGTTAGCCGTCTTTGCTGGGGTTCCATCTGGCATTGGAACCGCGGACGGCACGGGCGCCGCCGCCCGCTTCAACGAACCCGCTGGCGTGGCGGTGCACGGGGCGGGCAACATCTTCGTCGTAGACAATTGGAACCACACCATCCGGAAGATCACGCCTAGCGGCGTTGTGACCACGCTTGCCGGGACGGCAGGGTTGTCCGGAAGCGCGGACGGCACCGGGGCCGCCGCTCGCTTCTACAGGCCCGAAGGCGTGGCGGTGGACGGGGCGGGCAATGTCTTCGTCGCAGACAATTGGAACCACACCATCCGGAAGATCACGCCTAGCGGCGTTGTGACCACGCTTGCCGGGACGGCGAATATCTCCGGAAGCGCGGACGGAGGGGCCGCCGCCGCTCGCTTCTACTACCCCTCTGGCGTGGCAGTTGACGGGGCGGGCAACCTCTTCGTCGCAGACTCTGCCAACTTCACCATCCGGAAAATCACGCCTAACGGCGTGGTGACCACGCTTGCCGGGTCAGCAGGCCTTTTGGGAAGCGCGGACGGCACCGGGGCCGCCGCTCGCTTCGACTCCCCCTGTGGTCTGGCGGTGGACGGGGCAGGCAACGTCTTCGTCGCAGACAACTACACCATCCGGAAGATCACGCCTAGTGGCGTTGTGACCACGCTTGCCGGGTTAGCGGATTCGCAAGGAAGTGCGGACGGCACCGGGGCCGCCGCTCGCTTCAACGGTCCCTCTGGCGTGGCAGTTGACGGGGCGGGCAACCTCTTCGTCAGAGACAGCGACTACAACACGTACACGTACACCATCCGGAAGATCACGTATGCTGGCGTGGTGACCACGCTTGCCGGCACGGCGGGTATGTCTGGAAACGGCATCGCCGTGGACGGGGCGGGCAACCTCTTGGTCGCCGACCGTTTCAACAACACCATCCGGAAGATCACGCCTGCTGGCGTGGTGACCACGCTTGCCGGCATGGGGCGTTCGGCTGGAAGCGCTGACGGCACGGGGGCCGCCGCTCGCTTCAGCTACACGGACCCCGGGCTGTCGTCCTCCTTCGGGCCCACCGGCGTGGCGGTGGACGGGGCAGGCAGCGTCTTCGTCGCAGACACGGACAACGACACCATCCGGAAAATCACTCCTACTGGGGTGGTTACCACACTTGCCGGGACGGCAAGGTTGTACGGAAGCGCGGACGGCGCCGGGGCCGCCGCTAGTTTCGGGCGGCCCCAAGGCGTGGCGGTCGACGGGGTGGGCAACGTCTTCGTCGCAGACACGGACAACAACACCATCCGGAAGATCGAGCCTAGTGGTGTGGTGACCACGCTTGCTGGGCCCGGACCATTGTCGGGAGACGTAGGCGCGGACGGCACTGGGGCCGCCGCTCGCTTCGACCGGCCCTTTGGCGTGGCGGCGGACGAGACGGGCAACGTCTTCGTCGCCGACGGTAGCATCCGGAAGATCACCCTTGCTGGCGTGGTCACCACGCTTGCTGGGTCAGCTGAGTTGTTCGGAAGCGCGGACGGCACCGGGGCCGCCGCTCGCTTCTACTCCCCTTCTGGCGTAGCGGTGGATGGGGCGGGCAACGTCTTCGTCGCCGACACGGGCAACAACGCCATTCGGAAGATCACGCCTGCTGGCGTGGTGACCACGCTTGCCGGGTCAGCAGACGGCACAGGGGCCGCAGCCCTCTTCAACGGCCCCCAAGGCGTGGCGGTGGACGGGACGGGCAACGTCTTCGTCGCCGACACGGGCAACAACGCCATCCGGAAGATCTCGACCTCGGGTGTGGTGACCACCGTCGTGGGTGTTGCGGCGGCGGTGAGCGCGGGCAATTTCCCAGGCCCTCTTCCCGCCTCCATAGTTTCTCCGGTCGGCGTAGCAATCGATGCATCGACCGGCAAGCTCTACATTACCCTCCAAGATGCGGTCATGGTTGCGGTGCTCCCCAACTAGCTTGCCGATGTTTGCTGCCAGGCATGCACTCATGTGTGCTTTGCGCTTGCCCCACCCGATTGAGGGCGGCTGGCTCGACATCGCCTCGCCGCTGCCCGCGGATCTGGCGGCACACGTGCTGCGCACCCTGCGCGAGAGTCACTAGAGTCTTGTTTGTGGCTTCCCACTCATTTGATTTGAAGGGTTAGGTCGACATGCATCTTTCTTCACGCTCGATGGCTTGCCTATGCACCGCTCTGACGCTGGTGGCGGCATGTGCCGCGACGCCGGCTCCCGAGCCCAAGCCCGTTCCCTCCGCGCCGCCGACTGGTTTCGTGCCGACCCTTGGCGCGCCGGTGAAGCCCAGTTCCGTGACCGCGACGGATGTAGTGTTCACCGTGCAGACCGATGCCGACCACGGTTTGTGGACGATTTCGCCGGAGATCTACGGTGTCAATGCACCCTCGCCAGGGGCCAGCCTGGACTCATCCATGCGCGCCGGGAACGTGCGCTTTGGCGGCAATCGCACGTCGGCCTACAACTGGGAAAACAACGCCTCGAACGCAGGCAACGACTACCACAACCAAAGCGATGGCTACCTGAGTTCGTCGAACACGCCGGGGACGCTGGCCAGCACCACGTTCAACCAAGCAAACTCCATGGGGTCGCAGACGAGCGCCCTGATCACCGTACCCATCGGTGACTACGTCGCCGCGGACAAGTATCCCGGCGGCGACGTGGCGACGCCTCCTTCCGGTTTCGACGGCGGCAGCGCGGACGGCGGATACGACTACCTGAGTGCGCGCTTCAAGAAGAACGTGGCCGCCAAGGGCGCGCCGTTCTCCGACACGCCGGACACCAGCGACGACTCGGTGTACGAGGACGAGATGGTGGCCTGGGCAAAGGGCCACCACCAGGGCACCCCGGTGACGTTCGCGCTCGACAATGAACCCGACCTTTGGAGCGAAACGCACCCGCGCATTCACCCCAACCCGACGACCTACGCAGAACTCGTCGAACGCACGACCAGGTTTTCCACCGCCATCAAGAATGTCTGGCCGGAAGCCCCCATCCTCGGCTTCGTGAGCTACGGATGGAACGGCTTCACGAAACTTCAGAACGCGCCAGACGCCGCGGGCAATGGACAGTTCTGGGACTACTTTCTCACCCAGATGAAGGCAGCCGGGGACGCCCAAGGCCGCAGGCTCGTCGACTACCTCGATCTGCACTGGTACCCGGAAGCCAAGGGGAACGGCTTTCGCATCGTCACGGCACCCACAGCGCCGACCGCGGCGGCCGACATCGCCGCGTGGGAAGATGCCAGGGTGCAGGCACCACGCTCGTTGTGGGATCCGACATATCTCGAGATCAGCTGGATCACGTCGAGCTTGGGCGCGCCCATCGCACTCATTCCGCGCGTGATGGGCAAGATTCAGGCGGAGTATCCGGGCACGAAATTGTCCTTCACCGAATGGAACTATGGCGGCGGCGGCGACATCACGGGCGCCATTGCCACGGCGGATGTTCTTGGCATCTTCGGCCGCACCGGCGTGTCCTTGGCCAACCTCTGGTGGGTTTCCGCGGCCGAACCGTTCACCGTCGCTGGCGTCAAGGCCTACCGCAATTTCGATGGCCAGGCGGGCGAGTTCGGCGACATCGGAATCGCCACCAGCAACAGCGACACGGTCAATACCTCGGTCTACGCTAGCCTCTTGTCGACCAACCCGGGCCACGTGGTCGTGGTGGCCATCAACAAGAAGAGGGACGCGGCGATCAACGCCGGCATCCAGCTCGCCCACCCGGCATCGTTCAGCAAGGCGAAGGTCTACGTGCTAAGTGGTACGTCGCCCTCGATCCAACCCGCCCAAGATCTCAGCCGGACCGGCACCAATGCCTTTGTTTACGCGATGCCGCCCCGGTCGGTTTCCATCTTGGTCTTCGACGGCACGCTCGCGGCGACAAGTTGGACCCCTGGAACCAGCGCGCTTGCGCCGGCCGGGGCGGGTACGGCAGTCACCGATGCATCGGTGATGGCGGACGCGCCGATCATTCGGGATGCTTGGATCGCCGCCGACACGGTGGCGCCGTTTGACGCTGGAATTCCAGTCGACGACGCTTCGCTCATCGACATTGATCCCGCCAAGGTCGACGCGGACACCGCCGCCCTCGACGCGTCGGTTGTATTGCCGAATCCACTCGATAGCGGGGGCGATCGCTAGATCACCGAGGCAATCTCAGTCAGTGCTGCGCCGTAGGAGCGCCATCGAGCGCTGCAACGACTTGGTTAGCCAGCCTTGCATCGAGCTTCATTCTCCCCGCGCGTCGCTGCCTGGCAACGCCTTGTGTCGATGATACGACGATGTCTCCGGGCGGGATCGTCTTCAACGGCTTGTTCGGCAGCATCCCTCGCGCCAGTGTTGGATCGCGGCCCACACCCACACAATATCCTCTGCTTTGTGGCCCCGGAGAACATCAAGATGGGATTCTCCCGCGACTTTCAGCCGCAAGAAGTTGATGAAACCCTCGTACTCATCTTGGCGCGATTCAACTTGAGGATCGGCGTTACGGTTCAGTGTGACGTGTTTACGAGTGGTTGTGAAGAGCCGAACTTCTGTCAGATCGGCGTATCCGCCTGCGAAACGCAACGTGGTTGTACACCGCGAAGAATTCAGGAAATATGCGGCAATACCAAGCAAGCCACAACTGACCCACCAGAAGGAGGTCAGCGACTCTCCTGAGCGCAGCGGCAAATACACGGCAATTCCAGCGAGAGGCAGCACACCCAAGGCCACAAGGAGCGGTCTTACTGTGACCCTGGCCCTGACGACCAGCTGAGTAGCGTCGGCTTCAACTTGAACCGCACCCGACGGAGATGTCGTCGTATGTTCGTCAGCGCTCATTTGCACAATCAGATCTCCTGGTCCGCACAACGCTATGTCGTTAAGCGGCGGCGCGCAAGCGCCGTCAGTCAACGGCTTGTTAGGTCGTGGGCACCTGGTTCCGCGGCAGGTTGGTGCCACGCTGCTGGTCGGCGAGCAGATCGAGATATTGCCGCAACTTCATGCCTTCCGCATAGTAATGAAGGAAGGACGGAACGTCTGGCGATGTCGCTCGGTGGGCCCGCAAGAACTCATGCTCTTCATGTTCCCCCGGCAACCGAAGCGTGAGCTTTTCTCGCATTGTGAGGATCTCGGCTTGGCAGCTACTGGATCTCCGTGCGGGCGAGCAACAAGTAATCGCAAATATACTCAGAGTGGGGCTCCCAAGCGGGTTCCGACGGCTGTGGACTGCCAAGCGGACCAAGTTGCTGCTGTGGTTGTCCGCTCATCGTAGTGGCATTGTCGCTGGCAGGGCGCTCGAAGTGGCAGGCCTGAAAATACGTTGCACGCTTGCCACACCCTTCCACGATGAAAAGGGTCGCGTAGGGATTTCGATCCAAGTGACCCATTTCCCGACTGGCCAGTTGCTTGTCAGGACAGCTCAGGTGGATGGCGGCGCTGGCGAGAAGCGCTTGTGCGGCCGCAGGTCTTCCTGTTGGACTCGGATTGTCGCGATAGACGGTTCCCCCGCCCCTATACGCGTCTGGTACGCAACCGAGCAAGAGCAGCGCGACGGCCACCGGCCATGTCAACTTCATGCACTGAATCTACCACGTACATGTCCTCGCCTGTGCTGCCGGATGTTCGTCCATCGAACGCCTTGCCGTTCAGCGGCGAGCCCCCCCCGCACAGTCGATGCCGGCCCCCGATCCCAGCGCAGAAGTCCGGACACTGCACGGCTGAATCGATGCATTCCTCGCGGCCGAAGGCACATTCGCGGGTGGCCCGGTCTACTCCGCAATCGCAATCGACTTAGCCGCAAGGACAGCAGTAGAATGACGTATTCACCTTCGTGGGAATAGGAAGGATCCTGCAACCTAGGGAAGTATCGGGCTCAGGGACGGTCACGTGCAGATAGCCCCCGTTCGCAGAGTATGGCCACTCGCTCACACAGCCCAGGGCCCGCCCGCATCGACGCCCGCGTCTGTGCCGCCCGGCAGCCCACCAGGTCCAAAGCCTTTGGCACACGTACCATGACCACAGAAGGCATGAGGGAAGGGGCAAGGCGGAGTGATTGCGGGGCAGCCCGCACCGAAGTACTCGTCGCAAGCGCTGGCGGTGGCAGCTGTGACAGCAGTGATATCGGCTGTCCTCACCAGCTGTCCACACGCAGCGAAGCAGTTCCACGATTCTCGGCTCAAGTCAGAACAGTCGAAATCGACCTGGCAAGCTAGCGAAGATGTGCGCTGTAGGTAAGACTCAAACTGTGCCCGCGCCGCCGCTGCGAGTTGGTCACAAACGGCCGCATCAGGTGCGTCGGCGATGGGCAAGTCAGGAATGACGTTCGTGTCCGCAGCGGACGAAACATCGGGAGAAACCGCATCGACTGCACCGAGGCCGGTGGTACCGGAGCTATTGCTGCCACCACAGGCGACTGTGCCCGCTATAGGAAAAAAGATCGAAATGACAAGTATGTTGGTACGCATCGGCTGATCCTCCGCTGGATGGTGGGTGGGCGCAAGTGTCGAGGATCACTCCGCTGTACGTCCGTCGAAAGCCTTGCCATTCAGCGGCTCGTTGAACTTCGTCCGAGAGCTGACGGTCTTCGCTTAAACGCCTGGCTAGCAGTCGCATGTCCCCGTCAATCAGAATCGAGAGTTACCTCAGATGGCTTGAGTGCTGCGGCAGTACAGCCACACTGAGGATCCGGAATGATTGCCATCGTTGCATCGACCTTGGCCGTCTTGTAACCCGGAGCAGAAACCTCAAGCAAATACGTCCCCTCGATCACTGGATCACTCGGCCACCAACAAGCGGTTGCAGTATCTTCGGCCTTGCATTGCATGTTCCCCATCGAGGGACCCGAGAAAGCGACTCCAACATCACTTACTGCTCCTCCATCCGGAGAAGACATGACGAGGAGAACGATCGACATGTAGGTCGCTGGGCATCCGGCTGGACATCGTTTGCCAGCACCGCAACCAGAAATCGCAATTCCAGCGACAGCGAGTGCCAAGAAGACACGAAACCGAAGGTGACTTCCCATGCGGATACTCCTATTCGTAGCGTACCTCCAGGAAAGGACGAGAGCAAACGTTGCACGTGATCACGGACACAAATCAGGAAATCGTCGCGACTGCCGAACGCCTTGCCGTTAAGCGGTGGGCGGCCGTCCGCGGCCGATCGTCTTCAACGGCTTGTTCGGCAGCGCTGCGCCTTGGTTCATGCCCAGTTCTCGACAGACAGTCCTGGCACTCTTGAGAAATGCCGCACGTTGTTCGTGACCAGCGTGCATCGCAGTGAGACCGCATGCGCGGCGATCAGGACATCAAACTCTCCAATAGGTGTTCCTCGCTCGGCAAGCATGCTACCGATCCGGCCGAACTCGGCTGCGGCGACTTCGTCGAATGGCACAACTTCGATGGCGGCTGCGAACGTGTCGATGAGGCCGTGGAGTTTCCGTGATCCCTTTCTGTCCGCTCCGTATCGAAGTTCAGCGAGTGTGATCGCGCTGATGCGGAGGTCCGATGGATTGCATTCTCGGATGCGCACGCCCACGTCTCCCTGACCGCGAAGCGCATAACTGACACTGTCTGTGTCGAGAAGGTATTTCACGATTCGAAGGGGTTCCTTCTGGATGCGACTTTACGTACGGGCGGCTTGGGGATGTCATCGTGCCATGCGCCCAGGCAGGCTAGAAACTCCGCAGGCCACTCGTCAGCGGGTTCAAGAATGACCTGCTTCCCCACCTTCCGGACGATCACCTGGTCCTGATCCTCCTCGAAACGACAAGACTTTGGCAGACGCACAGCCTGACTGCCTCCGTTCTGAAAGATTCTCGCTCTCTCGCCCATGAGAGTAAGTATATATACGGGTATATATACTTGTCAAGACTCCGCCGCGGTTCCACGTCCCACGTCCGTCGAACGGTTTGCCGTTCAGCTGCAAGCCCGCCGCCGAGCCGGCGCCTCGATTCTACACGATGTCTCTGCGGCGGGATTGCCAGCTGCAACGGCTTGTTCGACAGCGCATCAAGCAGGAGGTTGAACGCTAGGTTCCGGGCTTCCGTTTCTTCACGCCTTACTCCTCGTCCGTCATCGGGCACCAGCTTCCCAAAACGCCGGACGGACGTTTCATCATCCCGACGGCATAGATGCGACGGTCGTCGCGTTCCCCAGGCGGACCATCAAAGGCAGAGAGCCACCAGGTTAGGTCATAGGATGGCGAAATCTGCCAACAGATCTTGTAGCCGAGGTTGGCTCCGCCTAGGCGACGATTGCAGAGCCGCTTCGGGTCTACGCCGATCTTTTTCAAGACAAGGTCCTTGCGCTTGAATTGCCGACGCGGGACAGCCTTCTTGATCACCTCGCCGAAAGCTTTCGCTTCCGCGTCCGTGTACAAATTCCCGCATTGACTGCTATCACCAGCGCGCTCTTCGGCCCGGGCTTGTCGTACGCCGCCAGCGAGGACGAGAAGGCTGACGAACCATGGCAGAGCTATTCTCATGGATATCCTAGACAACATCCGACAGGGTGAGGTTCCAGTCTGGCAGACAGAAAGTCGTGAGTCTCTACCGAAGGGAGCTGCGACTGTCGAACGCCTTGGCGTTCAGCGGCGGGCGGCCGTCTGCGGCCGACCGTCCGCTGCAACGTAAAACCTCGCCCAGCCCCCAGTTGGCGGGCGTGACCGTCTCCAGCGCCAGACTTCGCCTACTCGGCTGCCGTGGGCAGCGTGACCGTGCCTGGGTCGGCGATGGCGGCCAGGGCGGCTCGCT
>Ga0265316_10002152_pt1 | contig 20710 bp, 13 predicted proteins | sample 4522metaG_FD_202092 | JGI IMG/M metagenome (GOLD analysis project Ga0265316, IMG submission 202092) | Rhizosphere microbial communities from Carex aquatilis grown in University of Washington, Seatle, WA, United States - 4-5-22 metaG | ecosystem: Host-associated > Plants > Roots > Rhizosphere >... | reverse complement strand
GCCCTCAGCCTCTCGAAGATCGGGGTCCAGAACCGCGCGAACAGGTTGACCAGGATCTTCCTTGAGTCGAGGTCATCCATCATGTGGTCGATCCTGAACCCGTCGACTCCGTCGTCAGCTGTTGCGCCCTCCGGCTTCATCCAGTGCTCGAACATCCTTGCCTGGTAGTCCAGAACCCCGGGATCGTACAGGTTGACCGTCGCCACCCGGACCTTCGCCCCCTCATAGGACGAAAGGTCGAGGAGGCCGTAGGGGCCGGACTCGGGCAGCGTGTTTCCCGGCCCGTGGAACGGGATGAAATGGCTGAACCGCGAATTCGGGTTGTTGAGCGCGTCCCGGTACCACTCGTGATCCGCGGTAACGTACTGCACCTCCTCGTCGATGAAGAGCTTCATCCCGCGCCGATGCAGCGCCCGCGCCAGGTGGCGGAAGTCCGCCTCCGTCCCGTAGGCCGGATCGATCTTCGAGAAGTCGGTGGCGAAGTAGCTGTGGTAGAACGGCGACTCATACAGCGGGGTCAGGACGATCGTGGTGACCCCGAGGCCCTGGAGATAGCCCAGCTCGTCCTCGATGCCCCTGAGGTCGCCCTTCGCGTCGCCGTTGCTGTCCCGAAAGCTCCTGACAAAGATCAGGTAGAAGATCTCATCCCTGGCGGCCGGGGCCCCCGTTGAGGCGGGCATGGTCCCGCAGCCCGAACCGAGCGCCACGAGCGCGGCGACGGCGAGCAGAACGAGCGATTGCGCGAAGGCCGGCCCCCGCGGATAACCCCGACCCTTCATCCGTGTCGACCGGCTGTTCGCGGGCGCATTCATGGGTCAGCTTGCGGGTTCGGAGGGAGCGGGGCGGAAACAGGACCGGCCTGGGGACACGGCCACTTACATCACGAGTCTTGGTTGTCGCCAAGGGTGGACTTTCGGCCGCAAACGCCCCATCATTGTGCCCTGCTCAGGCTCGCCCCCGGTCCCTTGGGCCGGGATTCCGCGGCCGACCCCACCCAATGCCCGCCGCCGACGTCTCCTTCCACCTCAACGGAAAGCCCGTGCAGCTCAGCGTGGACCCGGAACGGACCCTGCTCTGGGTCCTCAGGACCGACCTCGGGCTGACCGGCGCGAAATACGGCTGCGGCATCGCCCAGTGCGGCGCCTGCACGGTCCTGGTGAACCATCGCGCGGTGCGTTCCTGCTCGGTGGACATCCGGTCGGTGCACGGCGCCGAGGTCGTGACCATCGAGGGCCTGGCCGGGGACGGGAAGCTCCATCCGCTCCAGGAGGCGTTCATCGCCCACGACGCCCTCCAGTGCGGCTTCTGCACGGCCGGCATGATCCTGACGGCGTACGACCTCCTGCTCAGGCACCCCGACCCCACCCGCGAGGAGGTCGTCGCGGGGATGGACGACAATCTCTGCCGCTGCGGCGCGCATGTGCGCATCGTCGACGCGGTCCTCGAGGCCGCACCCGCCATGAGGGGGGCCCATTCGACATGAACCGCGCGCACCTGTCCCTCAGGCCGGGCCCGATGGTAGACGAGGCGTCGCTCCCCACGCGCCGCGACTTCGTCAAGCGCCTGGGCTCGGGCCTCTTCGTGTGGGTCGTCCTCGGCCGGAGCGCCGGCGCCGAGGTTTCGGAGGCGGCCCATCCCATCACCGTGCGCCCCAAGCCGACGGGGGACTTCAACGCCTTCCTGCACATCGACGAGAACGGACACGTGACGTGCTTCACCGGCAAGATAGAGATGGGCCAGGGGCCGATCACCTCGCTGCCCCAGATGCTCGCCGAGGACCTCGACGTGTCCGTCGACGACATCAGCATGGTCATGGGGGACACGGACCTCTGCCCGTTCGACCAGGGTACCTGGGGTTCCCAGACCACGCAGGAATTCGGCATCGCCTTCAGGAAGGCCGCGGCGGAGGCCAGGGGAGCCTTGCTGGAGCAGGCGGCCGAGACGCTGCAGGTCCCCGTGACCCAACTTTCGGTCCAGCTGGGCGTCGTCGTCGACACCAAGGATCCCTCGAGGAAGCTCACCTACGGCCAGCTGACCAAGGGAAAGAGAATCGAGCGCCAGGTGGCGGCGACGCCGGGCCTGAAGACCCCGGAGCAATTCCGGGTCATTGGCAAGCCGCTCCTGCGCAAGGACTCCCGCGACAAGGTCACGGGCAAGGCGGTCTATGCCGGCGACGTCCGCCTGCCGGGGATGCTCTACGCCCGCGTCCTGCGCGCTCCCGCGCACGGGGCCGTCCTGAAGCGGGTCGACACCTCGGGGCTCAAGGGAATGGAGGGCGTCGTTCTTGTGCAGCAGCCCGACCTGGTGGCCGTCCTGCACGTGCTGCCCGACGCTGCGGAGGAGGCACTGGGGAAGCTCCGCTCCGAGTTTGAGCCCTCGCCCTCCCGGCTGGACGACAAGACGATCTACGCCCACCTGGAGCAGGCGAAGCTCGAGGCCCGGGTCGTGGCCCAGGGCGGCGATGTCGACACCGGGCGCGGCCTGGCCGTGAAGCGCCTGAGCCAGACCTATCTGGGCGCCTATGTCGCCCACGCGGCGATGGAGACCCACACCGCGCTCGCCCACGTGGAGGGGGACCATGCGACCGTCTGGGCCTCCACCCAGAATCCCTTTGGCGCGAGGGAGGAGATTGCGCTCGCGCTCGGCCTTCCGATCCCGAAGGTGCGGGTCATCACCCCGTTTGTCGGCGGCGGCTTTGGCGGCAAGTCCTTCAACCTGCAGGCGGTCGAGGCCGCGCGCCTGTCCCAAGCGACGGGCCGCCCGGTCCAGGTGATGTGGACGCGCGAGGAGGAGTTCTTCAACGACACCTTCAGGCCGGCGTCCGTCATCAAGGTGGACTCGGGCCTCGACGCGGCGGGCAGGATCGCGTTCTGGGACTACGAAGTCCGCTTCTCGGGCGACCGCGCGTCCGCGCACCTGTACGACATCGCGCACCACCGGACCTCGTCCGTCGCCGGCTTCAACGGCCCGCCCGGCTACCACCCCTTCGAGGTCGGCGCGTGGCGCGCGCCGGGCTCGAGCAACAACGCCTTCGCCCGCGAGGGCCACGTCGACCAGCTGGCGTCGATGGCGGGCGTGGACCCGATTGAATTCCGCCTGCGCCAGCTCAAGGACGCCCGGCTCACCCGGGTGCTCAAGGCCGCGGCCGACCACTGGGGCTGGCAGCCCGCGAAGGGCCCGAGCGGCCGGGGCCTTGGGATCGCCTGCGGCGAGGACGCCGGAAGCTACGTGGCCGCGATCGCCGAGGTCGGCGTCAAGGACGGGCGGATCTCGGTGAAGCGCGTCCTCTGGGTCCAGGAAATGGGCCTGGTGATCAACCCCGCGGGCGCGAAGATCCAGATGGAGGGCGGCATCACGATGGGCCTCGGCTATGCGCTCTCGGAGGAGATCCATTTCAAGGACGGGGCGATCCGCGACACGAACTTCGACCGCTACGCCCTGCCCCGCTTCTCGTGGGTGCCCAGGATTGAGACCGTGATCCTAGAGGCCAACGACGCGCCGCCGAGGGGCGGGGGCGAGCCGGCAATCATCCTGACGGGAGCCGTCATCGCCAATGCGTTCCATGACGCGACGGGCGTTCGCCTGCTGGAGCTGCCCATGTCGCCCGAGCGGGTGAGGGCGGCGTTGGAGGCAAAAGCCAAAGGGGCCTGATCGGCCGTCAGGATTCGGGGGCCGGCAGCGCGACCGACCGAACCCGTTCCGCCCCGGGGAACAGCCTGCGAACTATCTCCTGGGTCAGGCGGACGTTCCACACCGAACTGCGCGCCCGGAAGAGCGTGGTGCCCACCTCCGGGGCGTACACGCACATGCGGCCGCCGAACACGAAGACGACGGCCTCGCGCGTCCTCGGCTCCCCTCCGCCGGACTGCGTGAATTCAACAAGGTTCACCGGGCGGTGCCTGGCCAGCCTCTCGGCGACGATCCTCGCGTACTGGGCGCCCTCGGCCTCGGTTGCCGCCGCTCCCGGGGGGCCCTCCTCGGGCGCCTGGGCTCCGCCGTCCCACAGGATCGGGTAGAGCGCCGTCACCCGGGGGTAGTTGGCGACCACCGGAGCCGCCACGACGGCGGCGTTCTCGCGCTCGGAAGGCGCGATCGAAAGGGGCGTCCACCCGAAGTTGACGTCCCAGCACCAGAGAACGCCCGCCGTCTCGAACACGGCGACGGCGTGGCCCGCCACCATCACCTCGTCCTCCTTCGCCCCCCATTGGAGCACGCGGACCCAGCCGCCCTCCCCGAACTTCTCATGGTAGGCGTCATAGCAGGCGACGGACTCCACAAAGCACCCGTTGGCGACCCCCATGGTCTGGTAGCGGAAGGGGGGAGGCGCGGCGGCGGCCGCGCCTCCTATCGCAAGCAGCGCGCACAGCGCCGCGGCCAACTGCCGCAGTCGAGGCGATGACCTACGCGTCTTAAGGTCCATGGTCCAATCGAGCCTCAACGCGGTCAATGGCCGCGGGGAAGATCCGCGCCGTGCAGGGATTCCGCCTTGCTGAATCTCGGCCAATTGAAGCCGTAATACGCGACGAACACAAAGCAGGCGAGCGGCACGATAAACCCGCGGGAGATGTCGTAGCGGTCCGCCACGAAGCCCATGACCTTGGGCAGCAGCGCGCCGCCCATGATCGCCATGACGATGTAGGCGGAGGCCTTCTTGGCCCGGGCCCCCAGGCCGTAGATGCCGAGGGCAAAGATCGTCGGGAACATGATCGACATGAAGAAATAGCTCAGGAAGACGCAGGCGACCGAGAGCCAGCCGAGCTTGCAGAACACCAGCGCGCACATCACGACGTTTGTCACCCCGTAGATGCCCAGCATCCGGTGGGCGGAGCACCGCCTCAGCAGGGCCGCCCCCGTGAACCGGCCCGTCAGGAAGCACAAGAAGCCCAACGACGCCAGGTACGACGCGAGCTTGTTGCTCACACAGAGAATCCCCTCCTTGTTCGGCTCAAACCATCCCTGGAAGAACCCGTGCATGAACCCGGGCGCATCGCCCGCCCAATGGCCGGTGGCGGCCGCCCAGCTGGCCGGAATGGCCGGGGGCTGGGTCGTCATGTAGTTGATCAGGAAGCTGAAGATGCCCGCCTGTGCGGCCACGTAGAAGAACTGGGCGGCGACCGCCATGGTGAAATGCGGGTGCCGCCAGATGGAATGCGGCGCATCGGCCTTGGAATCATCCAGGCGGTAGTCGTCCTCGGCCTTGATGTCGGGAACGCTCGCAAAGTAGAAGACGACGGCGAGGACGATCACTATCACGCCCACGCCGGCATAGGGAATCCATAGGGTCTGGCTGCCGGTGCTCCTGCCGGCCGCGTCCTTTGAGTAGAAGAAGGTCGCGCCCGCTATGGGCCCGAAGAACCAGCCGATCCCATTGCACGACTGGGCGAGATTGATGCGTGTCGCCGCATAGTGCTGGGAGCCGAGGACCGTCGTGTAGGGATTGGCGACGGTCTCAAGGAAGGTGAGCCCCGAGGCGATGAGGCACACCCCGAGCAGGAAGGCCCAGAAGGCCACGATCTTGGTGGCCGGAATGAACCAGAATCCACCGACTGCGACCAGCAGCAGCCCGAAGATGATCCCGCCCTTGTAGCCCAACTTGGTGGCCAGCCACCCCGCGGGAAGCGACATCAGGAAATAGCCGAGGTAATGCGCGAACTGGATCCACGCCGACTGGGACAAGTTCAGGTGCAGCTCCTCCTGAAAGTGCTTGTCCATCACGTCGATCATCCCGTTGCAGAACCCCCAGAGCAGGAACAGCGAGCTCACGATGACGAAGGTGAAGAGTACGTTCTTCCCGTCGCTCGTCACGAACATGCCTTGTTTGGTATTCCCGGGGGCAGGCGAAGCGGGGTCCGGGACTATCGGGGGCCCATTCACAAGAGCCTCCAGAGGGGAACTCATTTCCGCCCGTTGGCAAGCGCCGACCTGCGGACGGCCGCGCCGCATCTGGGGGCATTCGGCCGGAAACCTCGCAAGGCCGGTTCTCGTTAGGGCAACACCCCATGGCCGCCGCGACCAAGGATCTCTACTTTCCGCAAGGGGGCGTTGCCCCAAACACCATGCGCCCTAACTCCACCCCGCCCCCTTTCACGCCGGCGATGCTCCCCCTGCCCGCCTGCATCCTCGCCGCGCTCCTGATCCTTGGCCTGGCGAACACGGCCCGCTGCCAGATCGCAGGCCCGCCCGGTACCGCCCCGGACCCGCCCGTGGCATTCGCCCAGGCCGGCGCCTTGGACTGGAAGAGCGGCGAAGGGACGAGCTACGCGGTTCCGGCCGCCGAGGTGCCGGGCTTCTTGGCGGCGCTCAGCATCTACGACAGGATCGCCCTCCCGCACGACGTCTATGACTCGACGCTTGGCAGCACCTGGGAGCACCTCCACGAGCAGCACTGGGTCTTCGATACGGACCCCTTCAACATCAACCAATTCGCCCATCCCTATCAGGGGTCGATGATGTTCGGCTTCGCTCGATCAACAGGCGTCCCCTTCTGGCAGTCGCTCGCCTACAGCAACGCGGGAAGCTTCATCTGGAAGATGGCCGGGGAAACCGACCTTCCCTCGATCAACGACCAGATCACGACGGGAACCGCCGGGGCCGTCCTGGGCGAGTCCCTGTTCCGCATGGCGAGCCTCCTGCTCGAGGACGGCGGCGAACGTCCCGGCTTCTGGCATGAGCTGGGCGCTGCGGTCATCTCCCCGCCGACCGGCTTCAACCGCCTCGTCTATGGCCGGCGGTTCAAGGCCGTGTTCCCAGGCTTCGGCCCGGCGACCTTCATGCGCCTGCGCTGGGGCGTCAGCACCGACCTGGTCAAGACGAACAACCTCCTGCTTAGCGAAGGATCGACCTACACCGACAAGAAGCAGAGCGAGGCGATCCTGGACTTCTCCTTCATCTACGGCCTCCCGGGCAAGACAGGCTACGCCTACGACCGGCCCTTTGACTACTTCTCCTTCGAGTTCGCGGGACAGACGAGCGCGCACGGCCACAACTTCATACAGGACATCATGGATCGCGGCCTGCTTTACGGGACCGACTATGACATCGGAGACAACTACAGGGGCATCTGGGGCCTCTACGCCAGCTACGACTACATCGCCCCGCCGATCTTTCGCATCTCCTCGACGGCCCTGTCGATCGGGACAACCAACCAGTGGTGGCTTTCGCGCCACGTGGCCATGCAGGGGTCCGCCCTCATGGGCGTCGGATTCGGCGCCGCCGGCACCATTCCCCACTCCGACGGCCTTCGCGACTACCACTATGGCGTGACACCCCAGGGGTTGCTCGCCCTCCGGTTCATCTTCGGCCGGCGCACCATGCTCGATTTCACGGCGCGGGACTACTACGTCAGTGGGACGGGCTCCGACGACCGCGAAGGATCGGAGCAGATCTTCCGCGGCGACGTCGGCCTGACCTTCCGGATGTTCAAGCACCAGGCGGTTGGTATCGAGTACGTCGAGTCGCACCGCCACAGCCACTACGGCCTTTCTCCCAATCTGTCCCAATCGGAAGGCACCTTCAGCTTTGTCTACACCTTTCTCGGGGGCAGCCGTTTTGGCGCCGTGGACTGGCGCAAGAACTCGGAGCCGGAGACCGAGTGACCGAGGGTCCCTGTCTCAGGCCTTGTCCATCGGGCGGCGCCGGCAGCGCGCAGATTCACCGGCCGGTGGCGTGCCGGACACGGAGCCTCTCACAAGCGCCTTGTCCCGCATGCCGGAACTCCATAGGCACGACACGTGAACTCCGTCGCTTTCCGCGCTATGGCGGGCGCATTGGCCCTGGCTTCGGGCGCGGCCGCCGCGGTTGGCTCAAGCGCGGCCACCGTCGATCTTGCCGCCGTCGAGACCCGCGTCGCAACGGTCACGCTCCATGCCGGCGCCTCCGTCCTTTGGGATTACTCGGCAAAGGGCGCAGGCCGGCGCCATGAGATCGCGGCTCCGGTCTTCAATCTGGACGGGCGTGATGTCACGATGGGGCTAAGGACCGTGAGGTCGTTGGGTGCGCCCAGAGAACTGCCCAACGGATGCCAGGAATACGCGTTCATGGGCGAGGTGGCCGGTGAGGAGGGCCTGCACCTGAAGGTCGTATTCAGGGCGGCGCAGGATGACCCCGTGGTTCGCTTTCGCTACGAGGTGCTGAGCGACACCGCGCGGCACCTCACAAAGCCCGCCGGCACGGACAGGATAGGCTACCTCGGCCTGTCACTCGCCAACCTCCCGGAGGCGACGGAACTGCGCCTGTCCGAGTTCAATGAGCAGTTCCACAGCTATATGCCCGTCGAACGCACGCTCGACTCTCGGTGCTTCGCCGACGGCGAGGAGGCGATGGGTCCCATCCTGCTGGCCGGCGACGCCACGGAGCAGGTCCTCGCCGCGTACGAGCACGGATCGACCGCGCCCGACGAGTTCCTGCATTACCGCCTTTTCCCGGATCGCTCGGTCAGGCTTGAGGCGGTCAAGGGCAACTATTGGTCCGGCGAGGAGGTCGGCCCCGATCACCCGTTTGCCACCCTCTGGTTCGAGCTGGCGGCCGTCCGAGGCGACCGCGTGGCCCTGCAGAAGGCCTACCGGAGCTTTGCCCTTAGGCATCTTTCCCTGAGCCCGGCCTCGCGCAGGCCGCAGATCTTCTACAACACCTGGAATTACCAGGAGCGCCTCAACCACTGGAAGGGAAGGCCCTACCTTGACGAGATGAACTCCGATCGGATGCTGCGGGAGATCGAAGTCGCCCACCGCATGGGCGTCGATGTCTTCGTCATCGACGTCGGCTGGTTCGAAAAACCCGGCGACTGGCAGCCCAGCCCGATCCGGTTTCCCGACGGCCTGAGGCAAATAAAGGCCACGCTTGAAGGCTTCGGGATGAAACTGGGACTGTGGTTCGGCCCGACGACGGTCGCGTTGACCTCCCGGATGCTGAGGACCCACGCCGACTGCGTCCAAACGCTCGACGGGAAGACTCCCAGCCCCTGGGTCGTCTGGGAGACCGAGGCCTCATCGTGGAGCTGCGTGGTGAGCCGCTACGGCCAGGACTTCGCCCACCGGCTGATCGAGCTTAACCGGCAGCTCGGTGTCACGTATTTCAAGTTTGATTCGGTCGACCAGTACGGATGCAACGACCCCAACCATGGCCACGGAACCGCATCCAACACGGCATCGGAACGAAGCGACTGCTATGCCTTTCAGATGCCGCTTGCCATGGCGCGCATCGCCGAGACCGTGAGCGGCTCTGTTCCCGATGCGATCTGCGATTTCGACATGACCGAGTCCGGGAGAAGCTTCGGCCTGGCCTACCTTAGCGCGGGCAAGTACTTCCTCATCAACAACGGGCCCTATAACCAGAACTATGACCACCCGCTGCCTCCGGATGGCAATTGGAACCTGTTCTTCTACCCCGGCCCGGCACGCGACTGGATCTGTCGCAGCCCGCTGGTCTACGACCATTGGATCCCGTCGACCCTGTTCCTCACCCATTACCTTCCCGACGACCCCGAGAACAACCAGATGCTGAGCCTGGCGTCCCTGATCTTGGGCCAGGACGGGATCTGGGGCGACCTGCCCGCGATCTCGGAGGCGGGCGTCGAACGATTCTCGACGGTGCTCGCCAAGTACCGGCAGGTCAGGGACGACATGGCCTCGGCGTTTCCCGCAGGAAACGGGCCGGTGGGGGGCACGCCGGAGGTCCATGAGAAGATAGCCCCGAACGGGAAGGGCGCCGTCGTGCTGTTCGCACGCCCCGGCACCTATAGGTACATCACCCTGAATCGCGCCGATCGCCGCGTTTGGCATGACGACGGCACGGAGGTCTCCTTTGACGCTGCTGGCCGGGCCATGATCACCGCGAAATTCGAGGCGCGTCAGGAGCCGTTCCCGAAAGCCGGCGCGCACATCGTCTTCTTCGGCGTCAACTGATCTGCAGACGCCCGGGTCGCGCGATCCGCATTTGGTGCTCGGGACAGGACTTGAACCTGCACGCCTTTCGGCAACGGCTTCTAAGACCGTCGTGTATGCCAATTCCACCACCCGAGCAATCAAACGCCTGTCAGGTTGTCTCCATTGGCATTTCTTTGAAGGTTAGGCGAGCCTAAGCGGGTTGTGCGCCGGGAAGCCAGGCAGCCCATTAATCCGATCGTCATTTCCGACTAGGCGATGCCCGCCAGTTCGCCGTTCGGAGCCCGGCCCCCTCCGAGCCGGTCCCCATTGCGCAGGCGAGGATCGCTCCTCGAGTCCTTCGCGCGTCATCGCCATATGGGCGTGGAGGCGGGAACCCGACCGGAGGCAACGGGTCAATGGCCCGCAGGCCAACGCCTGGGCGCCCCGAACTACGGCAAACACCCCATATCGCCCAGACCGCGGACGCGGTAGCCTTATCGCCCATCCCTTATGAAACCCAATCGTTCCCTCGCTATCCTGATCGCAACCCTCGCCCCCGCAGCCCTCCTCGGGTCATGGGGCTGCTCGAAGTCCGAAACCGCCAAGGCCAACGATGTCGTCCAGGACGTTAAGACGACCGCGAAGGACGTCGCGACCGACGTGAAGACCGCCGCCGTGGACACGTGGGACAGCATCAAGGACTTCACCTTCGACAAGCGCTCCGATTTTTCCGCCAGCGTGGGCCGCATGGCCGACAGCTTGGATGCGAAGGTCGCCGAGCTGAAGGCGAGCGCCGCGACCCTGCCCGACGCCGCGGCGAAGGACAAGAACGCGGCGATCAAGGAATACGACGAGGCGCGAGCCGGGCTGAAGGCCAGCCTCACCGACCTCGGCAACGCCACGGCTGACGGATGGGCCGACGCGAAGGCGAAGGTGTCCGCCTCGTGGGCAAAGGTGCAGGCGGCCTACACGAAGGCCACGAGCTAGGGCCCTGGGACTATCCGCCCTGAGGGGCGCGGGTTCCCCCCGCGCCCGGGGGCGTCACCGGGTCGCGATCCCCAGGCGGTCGCCCATCCGGCCGTAGGTCTCGACGCAGGTTTCGCTCTGTCGGACGATGTCCGCGTCGAACATGATGCGGCTGTTCCTAAAGAGCGTGATGACGCAGGAGCCGCCGAAGGCGAAGAGCCCTTTCTCCTCCCCCTTCACGACGGGCCGTCCGGGAACGTAGCTTTGGACGATGCTTCCCACGTTGGTCGCCCCCACCTCGACCATCGCCACCGTCCCGAAGTCCGGCGCCTCGATGACGGTCACATGGCGCTTGTTGTCCACCAGGTACTTGATGTTCCAGCGGAGCGCGATCGGGCTCACCGAATAGAGGCTGCCTCGGACGAGCCGCGCCTCGGACGGGATGCCTGAGACGGGAAAATGGAACCGGTGGTAGTCGCTCGGGCACAGCCGCGAGATGAGCATGGAGGCCCCGGAGAAACGCGCGGCCAGGTCCGCATCGCCGAGGAGTTCGTCCAGGGTGAACTTGGCGCCCTTCACGTAGAAGCCGTCCGCCCGCTCGACATCGGGGAACGCGAGGTGCCGGCCGTCCGCCGGCAGCACGGCGATGCCAAGCCCCTGGGCGATCGGCCTGCATTCGGGCTTGAGCGCGCGGTAAAAGAACTCGTTGAAGGTCTTGAAATCGAAGGCGGACTTCGCGAACTCCGTGACATCGATGTCGTAGTCGGTCACGAACTTGAAGATGAGCATGTCGCTGCCCCGCCGGTTCATCTTGCGCCCATAGTACCAGGAGAACAGGCGCCTGCGGATGAGCAGCCACACGGCAAACCGGCCTACCGGGTTGTCGTAGGCGAGCCGAAGCCAGCGCTCGCCGAAGACCTTCTCGGTCTTTGTCGTCCGGTCATACCGGTCGTAATAGCGTATGGGCTCCGGGGTCAATTCGGGCGGTTGCGGTTTTCCCATTCTTCGTAGATTCTCCCGTTCCGCCATGGAAAACTTCACCTTTTTCAATCCCACGCGACTACATTTCGGGCGCGGCCAGATCGCCGCGATCGACAGGGAGATCCCGGCCGATTCCCGGGTTCTCCTCCTGGCCGGAGGCGGGAGCATCCGCGGGAACGGGGTGCACGACCAGGTCCTGAAGGCGCTCGGCGAGCGCAGGCGGTTTGAGTTCTTCGGCGTCGAGGCGAATCCCGACTTTGACACCCTCATGAAGGCGGTCGAGGTGGTCCGCCGCGAGCGCATCGATTGGATCCTTGCGGTCGGCGGGGGCTCCGTGCTCGACGGCGCGAAGTTCGTGGCCGCGGCGGTGGGCTACGCCGGCGACCCCTGGGAGATCCTCGTGACGAGGGCCGCGAAGCTCACGTCCGCGCTCCCCGTGGGGGCCGTCCTCACGCTGCCGGGCACGGGTTCCGAGGCGAACGGCGCCGCGGTCATCAGCCGCCGCTCGATCCGTGAGAAGCTCGCCTTCATCAGCCCCCTCGTCTTCCCGAGGTTCTCGGTCCTCGACCCCGAGACCACCTTCTCGCTTCCCGAGCGCCAGATCTCGAACGGCGTCGCCGACGCGTTCACGCACGTCATCGAGCAATACCTCACCTACCCGGCCAACGCCGCGATCCAGGACCGCTTCGCCGAGTCGGTGATGCTCGTCCTCGCCCACGAGGGGCCGAAGTCGGTCAAGAACCCGGCGGATTACGACGCCCGGGCCAACGTCGTCTGGGCGACCACCTGGGCGCTTCAGGGGGTCATCGGGGCCGGCGTCCCCCAGGACTGGGCCAGCCATGCGATCGGCCACGAGCTGACCGCGCTTTACGGGATCGACCACGCGAGGACCCTCGCGGTCGTCGTCCCGAGCCTCCTCGACGTCCAGCGCTCCTCGAAGCGCGAGAAGCTGCTGCAGTACGGGCGGCGCGTCTGGGGCGTTCGCACCGGCTCCGAGAGCGACTGCGTGAGCGCGGCGATCGAGAAGACCCGCCAGTTCTACGAATCGCTCGGGCTAAGGACCTGCCTCTCCGACTACGACGTGAAGCCCGAGGTCGGCGCCGAGGTCGCCGCCCGCTTCCGGGCTCGGGGCGTCCTGAAGATCGGCGAACGAGGCGACATCACGCCCGAGGTGGTCGAGCGGATCCTGAGGCAGGCCGCCTAGTCGGCGGCTATTTCGCGGCCGAGTCCCAGAACTCGAACCGGCTCCGGTTCGAGTCCGGGGCGGCCACCACGGTGACGTCGAGGTGCATGACCGGGTAGCCACCGGCCTTGCCGTACGGCGGCCAAACGGGCAGCCCGCCGGCGTTCGGGTTGCCGGTCCTCGCGAAATTCGTCCAGTAGGTCTCAATCGTGTCCGACAGCCTCCAGTCCTCGGGAGGCGACGTGACGCCCGGCTTCGCGGCAAGCGCCCCGAAGACGTAGGAAATCTCGCTCGCATGGACCGCTCCGACATCGGCGCCAGTCGCGGGCGCCCCGTTGACCTCGGTCTCCGGCGCAACCGGAACCGCCCGGTCGAATTGATACCTGAATACCAGCGCCCGGCCCGTCGCCCGGTGCAGTTCGATCCATTTCCACATCCCGCAGGTGGACTTGTCGTCGGCAAGGTCGCCCGCCGACCGGACGGCCTGCGCATCGGTGCCCGCGGGGTAGAGGCTGAGCACGGCGCCCGCCGCGTCCCCGAACTGCGAGGCCACGTCGTCCGCAAAGCTCTTCGCCGTGGGCCGCTTGTTCCCAAACGTGCTGTAGACCCGCTGCTCGTCGGCGTTCCAGCCCGCGAGAAGCGGCACGTGGCTCTGGCTTCCCTCCGCGTAGATGGTGTTCGCGTCCCTCGGCAGCACGTACCCGTCGATGTCGAACCCTGTGCTCAGGCCCTTGTCGGCCAGCGCCGCCCTTAGGAGGTCTCCCGCGGGAACGGCCCTGAGCTCGGCGAGCGACCTGGCCCCCACCGAGGAGGCGAAGGCAAGCCCGGCATTCTCGGCCTCGGCGAGCGCGTGGTCCCGCGCCTTTCTGCGCGCGACGCCCAGGATCGCCCCGCTCTCCCCGATCGCCTTATGGAAGAGCCCCTTCGCAAGCGGCGAGGCCATGAGCGCGCACACCGACGCCGACCCGGCGGACTCGCCGAAGATCGTCACGTTGCCCGGGTCGCCGCCGAAGGCCGCGATGTTTCTCTTGACCCACTTGAGCGCGGCAATCTGGTCCATGAGCCCGTAGTTCCCCGACCCGTGGCCCGACTCCCTGCTGAGCTCCGGGTGGGCCATGAAGCCGAAGACGCCAAGCCTGTAGTTCATGCTGACAATGATCACGCCCTTCCTCGTCAGGTCCTCGCCGTCCTGGCGCGGCTCGGACGCCGAGCCCGCCTGCAGTCCCCCGCCGTAGATCCAGACCATGACCGGCAGCTGGTCCCGAGGGGAACCGGCCGGCGTCCACACGTTCAGGTAGAGGCAGTCCTCGCTCGGCCCCTTGTCGCGGAAGATCATGTCCGAGTAGATCGCCCCCTGCATCGCCCTCGGCCCGAATTCCACCGCCTTGCGGACGCCTTCCCACGGAGCCACCGGGCGGGGTTCCCTCCAGCGCAGGTCGCCCACCGGCGGGGCCGCGAACGGGATTCCCTCGAAGACGCGGACCCCCGGCCGGGTCCCGCTCATGCCCTCAAGGACACCGGAGTCGATGCGGACCCGGAGGTCCGCGGGCGCGCCCCTGGAAAGGGTCGCGGAGAAGAGCAGAAGGGCGAGCGCGGTTCCTGCGGATCCAGTTCGTGAATGCATGGGATGATGGCGCCCCTAAGGGCGGGGTTGCTTCTGCCTGTGCCGTGGGGCCCGGGCGGGAGTCGGGCAGGGGCTAGGGGGCCCCTGGGCCGCGCATCATGCAACCCGCGGGGGCCCGGGCCGTCAACCGCCGGCTTCAGGCGTCACGAGACGACCCATTCGCCGTTCTTGACGGAGAACGTCACGGTGGAGCCCTCGGCGACCTCGCCGGAGATTAGCCCGCGCGCCAGGCGCGTCTCGATCTGACGCTGGAGGTACCGCTTGAGCGGCCGGGCGCCGAACACGGGGTCATAGCCCTTCTCCGCGGCCCATTCCCGCGCCTTCTTGTCGAGGGCCACGGTCACGCGGCGTTCCGCGAGCCGCTTGTTCAGGTCGGCAAGGAGCAGGTCCACGATGGAGCCGATCTCCTCAAGCGTGAGCGGCTTGAACAGGATGGTCTCGTCAATCCGGTTGAGGAACTCGGGTCTGAACGAGCTCCGCAGCTCGGCCATGACGCTCTCCCGGACGCTCTCCGGGATCGTGTCCCCCACGACGCCCTCGAGCAGGAAGCGCGAGCCGATGTTCGACGTCATGATGACGATCGTGTTCTTGAAGTCGACGGTGCGACCCTGTGCGTCCGTGATCCTTCCGTCGTCGAGCACCTGCAGGAGCACGTTGAAGACGTCCGGGTGGGCCTTCTCGACCTCGTCAAAGAGGACGACCGCGAACGGCTTGCGCCGTATCGCCTCCGTCAGCTGGCCCCCCTCGTCGTAGCCCACGTAGCCCGGGGGCGCGCCGATCATCCGGGAGACCGCGTGCTTCTCCATGTATTCGGACATGTCGATACGGACGATCGCGGATTCCGTGTCAAAGAGTGTCTCCGCGAGCGCCTTCGCGAGCTCGGTCTTGCCGACACCCGTCGGCCCGAGGAACAGGAAGCTTCCGACCGGCCGGCGCGGATCCTTGATCCCGCTGCGGGCCCGCAGGATCGCCTCGGTGACCAGCGTCACCGCCTCGTCCTGGCCGATCACCCGCTTGTGGAGCGTGTCCTCGAGCCTGAGGAGCTTCTCCTTCTCCCCCTCAAGGAGCCTCGTGACCGGGACTCCCGTCCACTTCGCGACGATCTCCGCGATCTCCTCGCCCGTGACCTCCTCCTTGAACAAGGTCGTGGCCTTGCCGGCCTTCTCGAGCTTCTTGAGCTCGGCCTCGAGCTGGGGAATCCTCCCGTGGCGCAGCTCCGCGACCTTGTTCAGGTCGTAGGCCCGCTCCGCCTTCTCCATGTCCAGGCGCGTCGCCTCGAGCTCCTCCCTGAGCTTGCGGACGCGCTCAACCGACGCCTTCTCCTTGTCCCATTGGAGCCTTAGGACCTTGGCCTTCTCGCGGACCTCGGCCAGCTCCCTGCGGAGCACGGCGAGCCTCTGCCGGCTGGCATCGTCCTTCTCCTTCGCAAGCGCGGTCTCCTCGATCTCGAGCTGAAGGGCGCGCCGTGTCAGCTCGTCCAGCTCCTGCGGCATCGAGTCCATCTCCGTGCGGACCATCGCGCACGCCTCGTCCACCAGGTCGATCGCCTTGTCCGGAAGGAACCGGTCGGAGATGTAGCGGTTTGAAAGGACGACGGCGTTCACGAGCGCGTTGTCGAGGATCCGCACGCCGTGGTGCAGCTCGTAGCGCTCCTTCAGGCCGCGCAGGATCGAGATCGCGTCCTCGACGCTCGGCTGCTCGACGAGGACGGGCTGGAAGCGGCGCTCCAGCGCCGCGTCCTTCTCGATGTGCTTGCGGTACTCGTCGAGGGTCGTGGCCCCGATGCAGTGGAGCTCGCCGCGGGCGAGCATCGGCTTTAGCAGGTTGCCGGCGTCCATCGCGCCGTCGACCTTGCCCGCGCCGACGATCAGGTGGAGTTCGTCGATGAAGAGGATGACCCGGCCATCCGACTGTTTCACCTCGTTCAGCACGGCCTTCAGGCGCTCCTCGAACTCGCCGCGGTACTTTGCGCCGGCCACCAGCGCCCCCATGTCGAGCGCGAAGATGGCCGTCTCCTTGAGCCCCTCGGGGACGTCCCCGCGCAGGATCCTCTGCGCCAGGCCCTCGACGATCGCCGTCTTGCCGACGCCCGGCTCGCCTATCAGGACCGGGTTGTTCTTGGTCTTGCGGGAAAGGATGCGGATCGTCCGGCGGATCTCGTCGTCGCGGCCGATGACCGGGTCGAGCTTGCCCTTCTTCGCCCGGTCGACCAGGTCGACGGCGTATTTCTCGAGGGCCTGGTAGGTCGCCTCGGGGTTGTCGGTCGTGACCCTCTGGTTCCCGCGGACCTCCTTCAGGGCGTCCATCAGCTTCGCGCGGTCGAGCCCGAAGCTCTTGAAGAGCTTCTTCATGGCGTCCGGCCGGCCGAGCTCGACCAGCGCAAGGAACAGGTGCTCCACGCTCACAAACTCGTCCTTGAGCGTCTTCGCCTCCTTCTCGGCCCGGGTGATCACGTCGTTCACGGCCTGCGTCACGTAGATCTTCGACGTGTCGACGCTCCCCGTCACCTTCGGGATCCGGTCAAGCTCGCGGTCCACGGCGAGCTGCAGGGCGCTCGTGGATAGCCCCATCTTCTCGATGATGCCGGGGATGAGGCCGTTCTCCTGGCCCAGGAGCGCCGAGAGCAGGTGCCACGTGTCGACCTCGGTGTGATTGAGGCGGCGCGCCACGGCCTGGGCGTCCGTGACGGCCTGGCGCGACATCTGGGTCAGGTTGTTGGAATCCATTTTACCCCCATCTGCATGGGACGCGCCAATGGAGCGTAAGGACGTTCACGGGCGGCGGATGCCAGCGGGACAGTGTCATGGACAGTCAATTCGGCACACTTGTTGCGCGCCGAGGGTAAATATTGTCGCAAAAGGGCCGCCGCCGAGCCTGCGGCGGCCGTTGGCGGGTCATCCGGATTTGGTTCACAGCTGGCGAAAAAGGGGGCACCCTCTGCGGAGCCCAACCCCCCGACCATGAACGCCATCCCCCGGGTCCGCCCCCCCGCCGCCACGCCATGATAGACGAACTCATCGTTCTCCTGGGAAAGGCCGGCGTCCTGGTCGAGCGCGAGGACCTGATCCCCTACTCCTTCGACGCCACCGCAGCCCTGAGGCATGCCCCTCGGGTCGTCGTCTTCCCACGAACCGCGGCCGAGGTCTCGGCCGTGCTCCGGGTCGCCCGCAGGCACAAGGCCCCCGTCGTCGCCCGCGGAAGCGGCACGGGCCTTAGCGGAGGAAGCGTCCCGGTCGAGGGGGCGGTCGTGCTGTGTCTCGTCAAGATGGACCGGATCATCGAGCTCGACGCCCGGAACTTCACGCTTCGGGCGCAGGCCGGGGTCCTGACCCAGGCGGTCTACGACGCGGCCGATGCGGCGGGCCTGTTCTACCCGCCGGACCCGGGATCGATGAGGGTCTCGACGATCGGAGGAAACGTCGCCGAGAATTCCGGGGGCCTGCGCGGGCTCAAGTACGGCGTCACCCGCGACTATGTGATGGGCCTGGAGGTCGTGCTCGCCGACGGCGAGGTCTGCAGGCTCGGCGGCAAGTGCGTGAAGGACGTCGCGGGCTACAGCCTGAAGGACCTCTTTGTCGGCAGCGAGGGCACGCTTGGCATCGTGACGGAGGTGCTCCTGAGGCTCGTGCCGCGGCCCGCCGCCCGGCAGACGCTCCTTGCGACCTATGCCCGGATGGACGCCGCGGCCGAGACGGTGTCGGCGATCATCGCCGAGGGGATCGTCCCGTGCACCCTCGAGTTCCTCGACTCAAGGACGATCCGCTGCGTCGAGGACTATGCGCACGTGGGGCTTCCCGTGGGCGCCGAGGCCCTCCTCCTCATCGAGGTGGACGGCCATCCCGCGGCGGTCGCGGACGATGCGGCGAGGATCCGGGCGCTCTGCGAGAGGCACGGGGCGACCGCGGTGCGGCTCGCCGCCGATTCCGCGGAGGCGGCGCGCCTTGCAACCGCGCGGCGAAGCGCCTTCAGCGCGCTCGCACGGATGCGGCCGACCACGATCCTCGAGGACGCGACGGTGCCCCGGAGCGAGCTGGCCCGGATGATCCGGTTCATTCAGGAGACCGGCGCGAGGCACCGCCTCGAGATCGCGACCTTCGGGCACTTCGGCGACGGGAACCTCCACCCGACCTTCCTTACGGACGAGCGGGACGCGGACGAGATGCGCCGCATCGAGGCCGCCATGAGGGAGATCTTCGAGCACGCGCTCTCCCTCGGCGGAACCATCACCGGGGAGCACGGCGTCGGCCTCGCGAAGAAGGGCTTCCTCCGCCAGCAGTTCGGGGACGCAAGCTACGGGCTCCTGAAGGCGGTCAAGCGCGCGCTCGACCCGGAGAACCTCCTGAACCCCGGCAAGATCTTCGACCCGTGACGAAGACGCCGAGCCTCCTCAGGTCGCTGGACTACTCGGTGCTGCAGCAGTGCATGCACTGCGGCCTGTGCCTTCCGACGTGCCCCACCTACCTCGAGACCAGAAACGAGCGCAATTCGCCGCGGGGCAGGATCTCGCTCATGCGGGCCATCGCCGACGGCGAGCTTGCCGCAACCCGGGGGTTCGCCGACGAGATGTCCTACTGCCTCGGGTGCCTGGCGTGCACAACGGCGTGCCCGGCCGGCGTCGACTACGGCACGCTTTTCGAGGCGGGCCGCGCGGAGGCGGAGCGTAGCGGGGTCCACTCGGGCCCCGCGCGGTCCCTCGTCCGCTTCCTCACCCTTCGCTTCCTGCTCTTCAGGCCGTGGGCGCTGCGCCTTGCGGGGAGGCTCCTTTGGCTCTACGAGGCGAGCGGGCTTCGTGGCCTCCTGCGCAGGTGCGGGTTCTTCGCCGTCCTTCCGAAAAGAATGGGCGAACTCGAGAGCCAGGCCTTCCCGGTCCGACGGCGCTTTTCGGATGCGATCATCGCCCCGATCGAAAGGCCGCGCGGGGAGGTCCGGCACCGCGTCGCCGTCCTTACCGGGTGCATCCAGGACATCGCGTTTTCCGACGTCAACCGGGCGACCGTCGACGTGCTTCTCGCCAACGGCTGCGAGGTGGAGACCCCGCGCGCCCAGTCCTGCTGCGGATCCTTGCACGTCCACAACGGCGACCTGGAGACCGCCCGCGCGCTCGCCAGGCGCCAGCTCGACGCGCTGGATCCCGGCTCCTACGACGCGATCATCTCGAACTCGGCGGGCTGCGGCTCCCACCTGAAGCGCTACGGGCACCTCCTTGCCGACGAACCGGCGTACGCCGCCAGGGCGGCGGCGTGGTCGTCCAAGGTGCGCGACATCTCGGAATGGCTGGTCGAGATCGGATTCCGGCCGCCGGCCCCCCCGCGCTCGGGCGCGCCGCCCCTGGCCGTGACCTATCACGAGGCCTGCCATCTCTGTCACGGTCAGAAGATCACGTCACAGCCCCGCGAGATTCTGCGATCGATCCCGGGCGTTGAGCTTCGGGAATGCCCGGAGGCGACGATGTGCTGCGGAAGCGCCGGAGTGTATTCGATCACCCAGCCTGAAACGGCGACGTGGCTGCGAGACCGGAAACTGCGGCACATCCGGTCGACGCAGGCCCTCGTTGTCGCCACGGCCAATCCAGGATGCCAACTTCATATCCAGAGAGGACTTAAGCTCCAAGGGGGCCAACTTGGCCCCCCTCTCCGGGTGGTACATCCGATCGTGCTGCTCGCCGAGGCCTATAGGGAATAGATCTATATATTTAATAACCATTGTTTTAAGGAAATGATTAAGGATCCGCCACGAGCCGGGGGCTCCCTTTTTCCGACCTGACACGGACTTATCGGAAATAACAGAATTTTGGCGTCTTTGCCCTTGTGATTGCCAGTCAGTTGCACAATCTGCCGCAATCATGAGAATAAGGTCCGTCTTCGGGGCAGCCCTACTTTGCGCAGTCTGCGGCGGCAACTCCTTTGGCCAGGTTACCTGGGTCGTGGGCGGCGGGAGCTGGGGCACGGGCACAAATTGGTCCACGGGTGTCATGCCCGTGAGCACGGATGACGTCTTTTTTGGCAACGCGGGCCCTTTTTCGTCCACTGTCGCTGCAAATTTCACGGTCCATTCGCTGACCATTTCGAACCTTGGCGGGGCCCTGGTCCTCGG
>Ga0265316_10002151_pt1 | contig 20712 bp, 20 predicted proteins | sample 4522metaG_FD_202092 | JGI IMG/M metagenome (GOLD analysis project Ga0265316, IMG submission 202092) | Rhizosphere microbial communities from Carex aquatilis grown in University of Washington, Seatle, WA, United States - 4-5-22 metaG | ecosystem: Host-associated > Plants > Roots > Rhizosphere >... | reverse complement strand
TTGAGCGGATCCTCCGGCCAGCGGTGGCGTGGGTAGCGGCGACCCAGCTCACGGCGCACCTCGGGGTATAGCCGCTTCCAGAAACCGGCCAGGTCGGTGGTGGTCTGCACGGGCCGGTCGCTCGGCGCGAGCAGGTGCAGAACAAGCGGGACCCGCCCGCGGGCAACCCGCGGTGTCTCCTCCATGCCGAAGAACTCCTGCAGCTTCGCTCGAGCCCAAGGCTCCCCGTCGCGCGGATAGTGCACCGCCACCTGCTTGCCGCCTGGCAGACGCAGACGCTCGGGCGCGTACTCGCGAACGGTGGCCAGATCGCGAGGCGGAAGCGCGCGCTCTAGCGCTTTGAGCAAACCCACGTCTCCCGCCGTGGACCGCAGCTCCGCGAAGCTCTTCAACCCGGCGCAGAGCGAGACAAGCGCGGCGCGCACGTCCTCGGCCGTCAATGCGGGCAGCGCAGCGTGGCGGGCGGCGAAGGCGGCGCGATCGAGGAAGGCGTCGATCTCCTCTTCGTCCGCGAAACGTGCGGGACCGGCTTCGAGAGCCTTCTCCGCGAGCAGGCGCGAGACCGCCTCGGCATCGCGTGGCGCGCCGTGGGTCTCCGTGATGACAAGCTCGCCATAGAGGAGAGCGCTCACGGCCTCGACCCGCTCGGCAACGCGGTTCCATACCAGCGTCTCCCGCTCGCGAATGCGCTCCGGGAACATCTCGAGCAGCCATTCCGGCTCGATCGCGCTGGAGAGGCGCACCAGCGGCGCGCCGCGCTCGCTGCGCTCCTCGATATCAATGGCGACCAAAAACTCACCGGCCGTTTCCGTGGCGAGCGTTGCCGACCCGCCATTCGATAGCAGCAACTCCTGACCGCGACGCCGGCGTGCGACGCGGTCCGGGAAGGCGGCGAGCGCGGCGCGGAGCAGCGCGTTGTCCCCACCCAGCTGGGCCGGCGCTCGGGGCGCCAGACGCCGCAGTTCGTTGAAGGCCAGGCGCGCATTGCGGTCCCAATCGGCTTCGAGCAGGGCGGACAGGTCCGCGGCCCTCGCTCCGGCGCTCAGCAGGGCGGCCGCGGCGCAGCCTTGGTCGCGCGCGCCTCGCCTCGACGCCTCCATCGCCAGTCGCGCCAGGCGCGGGTGCACCGGCATACGGAGCATCTCGCGGCCGTCCGCGGTCACGCTTCCTTCTCGATCGACCGCGCCCAACACGCCAAGAAGCTCGCGAGCGGCGTCAAGCGCGGCCTCAGGTGGCGCATCGAGCCACTCCAGCTCGCGGGCGTCGGCGATGCCCATGGATGCAAGCGCCAGGACCGTCTGCGAAAGCTCGGCCCGCACGATCTCCGGCGTTTCGCGCTCCGGCCGGCGCGCGAAGTCATCGAGTGCATAGAGGCGGATGACTCGCCCCGGCGCGGTGCGGCCCGCGCGGCCGGCGCGTTGGTTGGCCGAGGCTTTACTTATGCGCGAGACAGCGAGGCGCGGCAAACCGGACCACGGCGACTGGCTCGCCACGCGCGCCAAGCCGCTGTCGATTACCGCGGTAACGCCTTCGATGGTGACCGAGCTTTCGGCCACGTTGGTGGACAGGATCGCCTTGCGTCGATCCGCGGGCTGGACGGCCCGGTCCTGTTCCTCGGCGGAAAGGTCGCCGTGCAACGGCACCACCAGCAAGCCCGCACGCGCCGCGATCCGCTCCACGGCGCGGGCCGCGCGGCGGATTTCGGCCGCGCCGGGCAGGAAGACCAGAACGTCGCCATCGAGGCCGTCGCGCACGAGCTTCTCGAGTGCGGAGGCGACCTGCCGTTCGAGGGGCTCCGCCGACGCCGGCGTGTACTCGATCGACGTTTCGAACCGCCGCCCTTCGGACCGGAGCACCGCGCAGCCGCCCAGGTACGCCGCCACGGGCGCGGATTCGATGGTTGCCGACATCACGATCAGGCGCAGCCCGGGCCGCCCGCCCCTCTGCAAGCGGCGCAGCAGCGCCAACGCGAGGTCTCCCTCCAGGTGGCGCTCGTGAAACTCGTCGAGCACCACCACATCCACGCCACGCAGGGAGCGGTCCGAGAGAAGCCTTCGGGTGAGCACGCCCTCGGTCATAAAGGTGATTCGCGTGCCGGGGCCGGTGGCTTCATCGAAGCGGACCCGGTAACCCGCGGTCGCGCCCACAGGCTCGCCCAGTTCACTGGCCACACGCCGTGCCGCCAGCCGAGCCGCCAAACGCCGCGGCTCGAGCACCAGGATTTCACCTCCCACTTGATCGAGCAACGCCGGAGGAACGCGGGTGGTCTTCCCCGCCCCGGGCGGCGCTTCGAGCACGAGGTTGGGCGCGTGCCGCAAGCTCTCGCGCACGGCCGGCAGCAGCGCGTCGACCGGCAGCCTCGGCCGCTCAGCGCTCATCGAGATCGTACGCAGCCTTGAGCCAGCGTTTCAGTTCGGTGTCGACCTCGTCACGCCCGGCGACGGCGATGCGGAGCCGCACGCGGTCCTGTGCGTTCGTGCCGGCGACGGGGAGCAGCCGGCCTCCGGGAGTGACTCCCCGAAGGGCCAGGCCGAGGTCGAGCCGTGCAGCGCCGGCCTTGATCCAGGCGAACTGGCGCTTCCGGCGCAGCGTCACTTGCGTGCGGCAAGGGAGGACCTCCACGTCGCTACCCAGCGCGGTCGCGGCCTTCACGATGTCGTCATAGATGGGCCGCAGCGCGGCCTTCGCGCCCGCGAAAATGCCCGCCAGGAGCGCGGCCGCATCGGAATAGTCGGTCTCGCCTTCCGCGCGGGCGGCGATCATGCCGGCCGCCGTCCGCGGCAGCCCGTGCTCCTTGATGAGCCAACCGACCCGCCCCCTCCGCGAAGCCGGCGCGAACCGGCGCGCCTCGTCCGCCCACTCCTGAACGCTCTTGCCGGTGCGCTGCTTGAGGTTCGCGGCGATCGCCGCCTGCATTTCGCCAGGGGTCTTGCCCATAGTCGCCAGCATACGCCAGACGGCCTCCGTCCGGCTGGGAACTTTCGCAGTACCCGCGGGGTCCAATCGGGCAGGAGGATGAGACCATGGCGATGACACTCGGTGGAACAGGCGGGCGGAAAGCGGAAATCAACGTGACGCCGCTGATCGACGTGCTGCTGGTGTTGTTGATCATTTTCATGGTGATCTCGCCAGTCCAGTCGGAAGGGTTGAAGGCGCTGGCGCCTCAGCCGGCGCCCCCGGGCGTGGACGCGCCGCCCCAGCCGATGGATATCGTCATCACGGTGGCGGCGAACGGCACGCTGGAGATCAACCAGGAAGCAGTAGAGATGGAGAACCTGCCCGCGCGGCTGAAGCGCATCTTCGAAGTCCGGGGCAACACAGTGCTGTTCCTGCGCGGCGCAAAGGAGCTGGACTTCGAGAGTGTCGCACGGGTGATCGATGTGGCGCACGGGGCGGGCCTTGACCGTGTCGCACTGACGGCGATGCCGTAAGACAAGCTTCAGCTTGTCCGGACAAGCTGAAGCTTGTCCTACGGCTAGGTGGCGGCCGCCAGCGTGGCGAGCATGGTGCTGGCGTACTCCACCGCTTCCCAGAATGCCTTTTGCAGCACGGGAACGTTGATGCCCGTGCGCAACACCGTGTCGAAATGGCCGGATTCATAGGCGGTCACGGCGTCGAGGACCACCCCGAGTTTGCCTTCGCGCTCGAGCAGCGCAGCCTTGAGATCGGCGCTCAGCGGCAGCGGTTCGATGATGGAGGCCATCGGCATGTCCAGCATCGAGTCGAGCGCCGACAGCAGTCCCACAAAGTAGGCTTCGCTGCGGTGGCAGCCCACGAAGGACGCGATCAGCTCGCAGGTCCGGGCCCGTTGCAGGGCGTAGTCCAGGTAGCCGCTGGGACAGTTCTGGTTGCCCGCCAGAACCAGCAGCGTGACCCATCGGAAGACAAAATCCAGACCCAGCATGGTGATGGCCTGAACCGTGGAATGGATCTCGCAGTGGCGCTGATACAGAGCCGAGTTCGCCAGTTTGAGCAGGTTGTAAGTCAGGACGGCATCGCGCTGGATCACGCCCGCAATGGCATCGACGGTGCTCGCGGAATTCACGCACTCGGATAGCAGCGCCAGAAGCGACAGCCGGTTCGAGGGGACGCGTTTGCCGCTCAGCGTCTCGGGCCTGCGGAGGTAGTATCCCTGGAAGAGCTCGCAACCCCAGTTCCGGCAGCGGTCGAGCTCCTCCTGCGATTCGACCTTCTCGGCGATGATCCGTGCATCGAAAGCCTGGAGCAGCTCCAATTGACGGCGGAACTCCTCGGGAGACAGGGCCCGCACGTCGAGCTTCACGAAATCCGCCAGCCGCAGGAACGGAGTGGCGCGTTCGGAGTACGTGAAATCGTCGAGCGCCAGCCGGTATCCGCGGCTCTTGAGCTTCTCCAGGCAGGCCACGGTGCTGGACGTGACGCTCACGGTTTCGAGAACCTCGATCACGCAGCGGTCATGCGGAATGAGGGGATCGACGCCCAGCAGCGGCTCGCTGAAATTGACGAACACCGGGCGCGAGGGCGAGACGGTCTGCAGCCCGATCTCGAGAAACGCCTTCAACATGACCTCGGCGCTGGCCCGGTCGCCGTCCGAGATCAGCGCGGTAGTGTCGCGAGCCGCTCCACGATAGAGCAGTTCGTAGGCCTGAATCTCGCGCAGGGCGTCGTAAATCGGCTGGCGCCCCAGAAAGACCTCCGAGACCAGGCCCGTCTCGGCGGGTAAGCGCGATAGCTCCCGCGGGACAAGCGGCTTCCTGGTGCGTCCAACGTCTTGAGGCGGGGTGGTAACGGAGGCAGCCTGTGGGCTCACAGTAGTTACTTATCGGCGCTTGCCGAGGCTTCTTGAGGCTCGCTCACAGTTACGGCGCCGGGATGGCCTCGGTCTGGAGCGTCAACGGGAGCCCCTTCGGAAGTTCCAGAAAGCCGCCCCAAAAACGCATGGGGCCCACAAGGCCGATGGGGCGCAGGGCGTCTCCACTCGAGCGCACCGCCCCGGGCGGGGCGCGATACCCGGTCCCGTACCTGACCACCGAGGCGCGGAGCCTGACCTGTTCGGCGCCAAACCGGAGCTTGGTGAAGCGCAACGCCAGTAAGTCGAGCGGTTGGGCGGTGCCGTCGGTCTCCAGCAGCACGATTCGTCCTTCCAGCCGCGCGCCTTTCGGAACCACGATTCCGCCCTTGGTCTTCACCTGTTTGCGAAGCTCCGCCTCGACCACGTCCCCGGCCGCCGCGGTCTTCCGGTCGATCGCCGTCGCCAGCGCGACGTCCAGAGTCAGACCGGGAGGCAGTTCGGCCCCCTCGCCGTCCTGTTTCGCCACCTGCTCGACCGGCCGATCGTCGAAGGAGATGGTGGATTCCGCGAGAAACTGATGGCATTGCGAGAAGCGCGTGATGGTGCGGCTTTCCAGGCCGCCATTGCTGGTCAACCGCACGTCGGTGGCCAGAGGCAGCAGGAAGCTGCCCGCGCCCGCCTTCAGCAGACCGTAATCGATGGCCAGCTTCGCGCTGGACATCTTCAAGGCCGGCGGGATGTCGTCGCCCTCGATTTCCACGCGCACCAATTCCAGGCTTTCCGGATCTACCCAAAAGGAGCCGTGGTAGCCGACCACCGCCTGAGCTCCATCCTTGCTTAACAGGTATCCGGAACTCGCCGGAATCCGGTAGTCGTAGCGGATCGCTCGCCGGATGGCAGCCGGCTGTTCGCCAACCAGCGTGTAGGCGGAAGTCGAACCGAATATAGCGGAGAGGAACCCGGAGAAATCGCCCCACTTCGTGGGGCCGCGGCCCAGGACTTCCTGGACGTCCCGGCTATCGAAACGGCTCCCGCTGGGCCAGGAGAACTGCTCGTGGCCATCGATCACGGCAACTTCGAGCCGGACCCGGTCGAGGACCCGGTTGGTCGGGAACTCGCCGGGATACCACCGCCGCTCGATCGTCTCGAGGCAAGTGTAATTCGGGGTACGCGCCGTCGTTTCGGCGATCCGTGCGCGGATGCGGGCCACCGGGTCCTCGCCGCTCGCCGCCGTTGCCGCCAGCAGCAATGTCATGCACAGACGCATTGCCGTCCGAGCTGGGAGCGCCATCCGTCCTATGTTACTCCACCCATGCCAAAATAGAACGGATGAACGAAGGCATCGAGAATATCCGCAAGAAGGGTAGCCGCATTATCGCCGAGGGCACGCACATGCTCCCGGCCGCAGCGCTGATGATGGCCGAGGGCGTGATCCGCTCGCTCGACGACCTGAAGAAGCCGTTCGTCACGGTGATCAATTCCTACACCAACCAGATTCCGGGGCACGCGCACCTGGACCGGATCGGCGCCATTGTGCGCGACGAACTGAAGGCGCTCGGCTTCAACGTCTGGTACGTGAACGTCGGCGGCGCCATCTGCGACGGCATCGCGATGGGCCATTTCGGCATGAAGTATTCGCTGGCTTCGCGCGAGCTGATCGCCGATCAGATCGAGACCATCATCGGCGCCCACCCGTGCGACGCCTGGATCGGCATCGCCAACTGCGACAAGATCGTCCCGGCCATGTACAACGCCATGGTGCGGATCGACATCCCGGCGGTGTACGTCAGCGGCGGGCCGATGCTGGCGGGCGAGGGGAACACCGACCTCATCACCGTGTTCGAGGGCGTGGGACGCCATAGCGTGGGGAAGATGAGCGAGGTGGAGCTGCGGTCGCTGGCCGAGCGCGCCTGCCCCGGCTGCGGAAGCTGCTCCGGCATGTTCACGGCAAACTCCATGAACTGCCTGGGCGAGGCTATCGGCCTGGCGCTGCCCGGCAATGGAACCATTCCCGCCGAACGGTGGGCGGATGGAAGGCGCTCGACCGAGCTGAACCCCGAGCGCATCGAGATCACGAAGAAAGCCGCGCATGCGCTCAAGCGCTGCCTCGACCAGAACGTTCGCCCGCTCGACATCGTTACCGAGCAGGCGCTGGTAAACGCCTTCGTGCTCGACATGGCTATGGGGGGATCGACGAATACCATCCTGCACGCGCTGGCGCTGGCTCATTCCGCGGGAATCCCGTTCAAGCTGGACCGGCTGAACGAAATCTCGGCCGCGACTCCGAATATCTGCAAGGTGTCGCCGAGCCGGCCCGAGGTGCACATCGAGCACGTGCACCGGGTGGGCGGCATTCCGGCGATCCTGAAAGAAATCGACCGTCATGCGAAGACCGGGCTGCGCCTGGATACGCCCACGGTCACGGGCCGGTTGGTCGACTCGGTGGCCTGCGCGCCCGATCCCGACGGCGACGTGATCCGGCCGGTCGCCAACGCGTTCTCGAAGACCGGCGGCCTCGCGGTTCTGTTCGGCAACCTGGCGCCCAAGGGCGCGGTGGTGAAGGTGGCTGGCGTGGCGGCGGACATGATGGAGTACGAGGGCGCCGCGCGCATTTACGAGTCGCAGGAGGATGCGCTACGCGGCATCCTGGCGGGCGAGGTGAAGGACGGCGACGTGGTCGTGATCCGCTATGAGGGTCCGCGGGGCGGGCCGGGCATGCAGGAGATGCTTTCGCCGACCGCGGCCCTGACGGGCGCGGGCATCCGCGCGGCCCTCATCACCGACGGACGCTTTTCCGGCGGCACGCGCGGTCTCTGCGTCGGGCACGTATCGCCCGAAGCGGCGGCGGGCGGCCCCATCGCGGCCATTCATCCAGGCGACCGCATCTACATCAACGCCCGAACCTGCCGGATCGAGCTGAAGGTGGACGACGCCGAAATCGCCCGGCGCCTGGAGGCGCTGCCGCCCTTTGAGCCCAAGGTGAAACGCGGCTGGCTGGCGCGCTACCTGCTGCACGTGACCAGCGCGGACACCGGGGCGGTGTTCGAGATCTGATGAACCGAGCAGACCGCTGGCGCGTGTTTCCTCGCACGGTGGAGGACATCCGGAAGCGCAACGCCGACACCGACCTGGTGGAGTTGCAGCGCATCATCGACGAAGCCGCGAGCGAGGTCCGGTCCAAACGTCGCGCCAGATCGAAGGCCGATAACGTCACTCGAAGATCGGCGCCATCTTCGCCAGCACCTCGTCCATAACCGCATCGGGGATGCTTTCCAGCTTTCTGCCGCCGCGCGCGGCGAGATCGAGAGCGCGGGGCTGATCGCAGCGGACAACTCCCGTCGTCTTGGTTCCGGCTCCGGTCAGCGGCATGGCGAAACCTGCCGTCCGTGCAAAACTACCGCCGCTGGTGATCGGAAGAACGACGGGGACTTTCGTTATCCGGTTGAAGGCCTCCGGGGACACGATCAGCACCGGGCGGCGGCCCTCCACGAGCCAGATTTCGCCGCGCTTCATCAGAGGATCTCGCCGCCTGCGGGCCGGCTATCGAGCCACTCTCGCTCTTCCTTGGCGCGCGGCGCCTTGGGATCGCATTGGGCGAGGAGTTCGGCCAGGGTATACCGGGGCCGCTGCCGCGGCTCCGCCACCAGACGGCCACTTTCCACCGCGATGCCAACCTTGGCCCCGGGCTGCAAGTTCAGGATATCGAGCAGTGCGGGCGGGACGGCCAGCATGACCGAGCCGCCGACCCTGCGCAGATTGGTTGTGTGCATGACGTCTCTTCCTGAGTTATACGTTGGTATAACATCGCCCCCGAGTTCCTCGCAACCTTCGCGGCCCTGCTCCATCTAAGATGGAGAGGGAGTCTCTTTGAGCTGGGCCGGTCCAGGTCGTCTTTCTGCTCGCGCCACCCTTGTTCTGCTTCTGCTGGCGTGCTTTTCCGGCCTTCAGACTGCCTCCGCCATCACGGTTCACTCCCACGACCACGGGGATACCGGCCGTTGCTGCGTAATCTGCCACGTGGGCCATCTGCCCGCCCTCGAAGGGGCTGTCGCCCCGGACGCGGCGCCGGCTACCATCACAGAATGGCGCGCGTGGCGGGAGGAACCGGTCCTCCCCGGCGACCGAGCGCCCATCCTCAACTTCTCCCGCGCACCTCCCGCATAGGCATTCTCCTTTCCCTTTGCGCAGTTCCTTGACCGGAATTGTGCTCCCAGCCACTTCAAGTGATTTCATAAGGAGATGCGCTATGTGTCTAAAGCAACTATGCTTAACGGCCGGGATGGCCCTTCTGGCTGCCTGCCCCGCATTCAGCCAGTCCATCAGCGGCGGCACCGTGGCCGGGAGCGTGACAGATCCCTCGGCCGCCGTGATCCCCAGCGCCAACGTCGTGCTACGAAATGCTGTAACCGGCTACGAGCAAACGGCCGTCACCGGAGCCGACGGCGCGTTCCGCTTCAACAATGTCCCTCCGAACCCTTACAAGCTGACCGCCGTTGCGTCCGGATTCGGGGAGTCCACCCAGGTGGTGGATGTGCACGGCGCCCTGCCCATGACTGTGAACATTTCACTGAACCTGGCAGGCTCCACCACGGCGGTGACCGTCGAGGCATTCGGAGCCGAACTGGAAACCGATCCCTCCGCCCACGAGGACGTGGACCGGAGTAGTTTCCTGAAGCTACCCTCCTTCGATCCCGGCGGCCAGCTCAGTCAGGCCGTCACCTACAGCACGGGCGGCGTGGCGGCCGACGCGAACGGCTTTTTCCATCCGCTGGGCGACCATGCCCAGACCAGCTTCGTGATTGACGGGCAACACATCGGTGACCAGCAGAGCAAGGTCTTCTCGACCCAGATACCGGCCAATGCGATTCAGTCGATGGAGCTCATCACGGGCTCGCCGGACGCGCAGTACGGCGACAAGTCCAGCCTGGTGGTGAACGCAACAACCCGGTCCGCCCTGGGTGTGACCAAGGCGTTCGGCAGCCTCGAATCCGGCTGGGGATCCTTCGGAACCTGGAACAGCAGCGCCTCTTTCGGCATCGGAGGACCGAACTGGGGGAATTTCATCGTGTTGAACGGCACCAGGTCGGGCCGCTTTCTGGACACTCCCGAGTTCCTGCCCATCCACGATGCGGGCAACAACGAGACCATCTTCGACCGCCTCGACTGGCAGCCGGACGGCAAGGACTCCCTGCATCTGGATCTGTTGACCGCGCGCAACTGGTTCCAGGTGCCGAACAGCTTCGACCAGTTGGCGCAGGACCAGAAGCAGCGCGTGCTGACCTGGAACATCGCGCCCGGGTACCAGCACGTCTTCAATTCGCACATGCTCCTGACGGTGAACCCCTATGTCCGGCGGGATCAGGTCGACTACTACACCAGTCAGAATCCGTTCGCCGACACGCCCATCACGGCCTCTCAGGCCCGCTTCCTGACTAATTTCGGCGTGAACGCGGATCTGTCCTATACGCGCGGCCGACACGACCTGAAGCTTGGAACGCAGATCCAGCGGACACCGCTCTCCGAAAGCTTCCAGTTCGGAGTCACCGACCCCACCTACAATCCGGTGTGTCTGGACGCCATCGGGAACGCGCTGCCGCTTCCGGGCGTGACAAACCCGGCGCTGTGCCAGAGCGTGAACCCTTCTTACACGGCCAATCCGGACCTTCAGCCGGGCCTGGTGCCCTACGACCTGACGCGCGGCGGCTCGCTGTTCAACTTCCACGGAAGCCGCACCATCGCTCAGTACGGCTTCTATGCGACCGACAGCATCAAGCTGGGGCATTTCACCATCGACGCCGGGCTGCGGGACGATCAGTACGACGGGCTGGTCACGGCCAACGGCATTCAGCCGCGCCTGGGAGTCTCGTACTTGGTCCCCAAAACCAAAACAGTCCTGCGGCTTGCCTACGCCCGGACGTTCGAGACGCCGTTCAACGAGAACCTGATCCTTTCGAGCGGCACGGGCGGCGGCGGCCTGGCCCAGAATGTCTTCGGATCCGTTTCGACGCCTATAAAGCCGGGGGCGAGAAACCAGTTCAACACCGGGCTCCAGCAGCGGCTCGGGCGCTGGCTGGTGGTCGATGGCGACTACTTCTGGAAGTACACCCAGAACGCGTATGATTTCAGCGTGCTGTTCAACACGCCTATCACGTTTCCCATCTCCTGGAAGGAATCGAAACTCGACGGCGTCACGGGGCGGCTGAGCACGGTCGACATCCACGGGTTCCAGGGTTACCTGACGTTCGGCCATACTCGGGCGCGCTACTTCGCGCCGGAGGTCGGCGGCCTCATCCCGCTGGGCGGCTTCCCAACCAGCGTCTTCCGCATCGACCATGACCAGGCCTACCAGCAGACCGCCGTGCTCCGGTATCAGCGCCCCCACAGCGCCGAATGGGTGGAGTTTACCTGGCGCTACGACAGCGGCCTGGTGGTGAGCGGCGTGCCCGACGTCGCGGCGGCGACCCAGCTCACGCCCAACCAGCAGGTGGACATCGGCTTTGCCTGCAACGGCGTCCCGGCCACGCTTCAAAGCCCAATCACGAGCTGCAATGGCGTTGGAACCTCGACTTTGCTGACGCTGCCCCAAACCGGGACCGAGAACGACGACCACAACCCGGACCGCGTCAAGGCCCGCAACCTGTTGAACGCCGCGATCGGCACCGACAACCTCTTCCACAAAGAGGGCGGGCACGTGACGCTGCGCTTCTCAATCGAGAACCTGACCAACACGGTGGCGCTCTACAACTTCCTGTCCACCTTCAGCGGAACGCACTTCGTTTCGCCGCGAACGGTGCAGGTGTCGATGGGTTATGTGTTCTAGGGGCTGATGGCCGATAGCCGATAGCATTTGGTAACATTTACCAAATGCTCACCAACGGTCGCATTTACAACTTCAGCCCCGGTCCCGCCATGCTTCCGGACGCGGTCATGGTCAGGATCAAGGAAGAATTCCTCAACTACGGCGGCCTTGGCGCTTCCGTTATCGAGATCAGCCACCGTGCCAAGGATTTCGTGGCTATCGTTGACGGCGCCACCAGTCTCTTTCGGGAACTGGCCGGCCTGCCAGCCGACTACAGTGTTCTGTTCGTCGCCGGAGGCGGCAGAATGCAATTCTCGGCCGTGCCCCTGAACCTCATAGGGCGCTCGCCCTCGCGGAAAGCCCTGTACGTCGAGACCGGCGTTTTCTCGGCCAACGCCATCAAGGACGCCGCCGGGTATGGCGACATCCGCGTGCTGGCGAGCAGCCGCGACACCGGCTTCGATCGCATCCCCGCCATCGATCCCGCGGCCATCGACCAGGACGCTTCGTACGTTCACATCACGACCAACAACACGGTCTATGGCTCGCGCTGGAACGCATTCCCCGAAACGGGCGCCGTGCCGCTGGTGGGAGACTCGACTTCGGAGATCCTGTCGCGGGTCATCGACTACTCCCGTTTCGGCGTGATCTACGCCGGACTCCAGAAGAACCTCGGCCCGTCGGGAACCGCGGTCGTGGTCATCCGCAAGGACCTGCTCGGGCAGGCGTTGCCCGTCACCCCGATCCTGCTCAACTACGCCAGCGTAGACAAGGGGAACTCGCTGGTGAACACGCCCAGCACGTTCAACATCTACGTGACGTGGCTGGTGCTCCAGTGGTTGAAGGAGCAGGGCGGCGTGGCGGCGATCGAGGCAGTGAACAACGCGAAGGCAAAGCTGGTCTACGACGTCATCGACGGGTCCAGCTTTTACAAGGGCGTGGTTCAGCCGGAGCACCGCTCCAAAATGAACATCACGTTCCATCTGCCCGACCAGGCGCTGCTCGATCAGTTCCTGAAGGGTGCGCTCAGAGAAGGCCTGTACGCGCTCAAGGGATACCGCGACGTGGGCGGCGTGCGCGCTTCCATGTACAACGCCATGCCGCTCGAAGGCGCTCAAACGCTGGCTTCTTACATGAAGGAATTCGAGCGGACGAACGGCTGATTCCTATTGCACGTCGGTCCGCAACCAGGCCCCGATGGTCTCGAGCGCCCGGGGTGAGATCGTCTCCTCGCTCTGGGCGTACTCGGTTACGCTGCCGGTCTTCGCGGTCTGGAAAAGATGATTCAGGCCGGACAACTTCACCAGCGTGAAGGAGGGGACGTGGCCCGCCGTGAACGCGGCGGCGGCCGCCCGGATGTTCGAATCGGCGGGAACCTGCAGGTCCTTGCCGCCGAACAGGGCCAGCACCGGACAGCGGAGCTTCGCCAGAGTCTCGGCGGCCGAGTAGGCGAACAAGGAGCGGATTTCCGGTGTGAGCAGTTTCGGCACTCCCGCCTCAAACTGCGCCGCGAGCTCCGGCTGCTTCGTCTTCCATTCCGCAGCCACTTGCTGCAAACGTTCCCGGGCTTTGGCGCTGTCGGACTCCTGGCGGAGGATGGTGAAGGCCTGCCGGCTGATCTCCGTATTGGCCTCAATCGCTGCCTCGGAAGCACCCGCAACGCGCATCAGCCCCGCCCATTGCTCGGCCATCAACTCGTCGAATGGCTGAGCGGGACCCGCCAGCATGATCAGGAAGGCGACGTCGTTCGAGCGCACGGCGGCAAGCGGACCCACCATGCCACCCTCGCTGTGGCCGAGAATGCCAATGCGTTTGCCGCTGACATCCGGACGAGCCTTCAACCAGGCGACAGCGGCAAGCGCATCGTCCGTGAATTCCGGCAGGCCCGATGTGCCAAAGGTGCCGGTGGACTTGCCCGTGCCGCGGTCGTCCAGGCGCAGCACCGCGTATCCGGCGCGCGTCAAATAGTCCGAGATCACCAGGAACGGCTTCTGCTCGAAGACCGTCTCGTCGCGATCCTGGGGCCCGGAGCCGGTCACCAGCAAAACCGCCGGGAACGGGCCGCCTTGCCTGGGGTGCGTGAACGTGCCTGCGAGTCGGACATCACCGCTGGCCACGGTCACTTCCTCGGCATCGTAGGGGAACGGAGCCACCGGGTACTGTGGCCTGGCTGACGCTTTCGGTTTGCCGCGTTCGAACACCAGCGGCAGCTTTTGGCCAGCCTGGCTGAGGGTGCCTTCAATCCCGCCGCCGCCCAGGACGCCGTCATAGGAGAGTCCGAGCGACTGCTTCGAGAAGCGAATCCGGGCCCCGTCAACCGTGACCGAATCGAGCGGGATGCCGAGCGCTCCCTGGTCGGGACTGTCCAGAGTGGCCGAAAGCTTGCCGTCCTGGCTTTTGACGTTCAGCCCGATCCGCAACTTCATCGCGCCGGCCTCGAGCGTTCCCGACCAGGCTCCTTCAAAAGACGGTGACTGCGCGCTGAGCATGGCGACGCATGCCGCGAGCGTTGCGAGGATTCTCATAGTGCCACCAGGGACCGGGCCGTGCGCCGGCGGAGCAGCCATTGAACCAGGCGCGTGGTCCAGATCAGAAACAGCGGGCCGACCGAGTAGCCGATCGGTATGATCCACCAGCCCAACAGCTCTCGCGCTCCGTGCCAGTCCGGGCTGATGTAGCCCAGTGAGAAGGCGGGGGGATCCAGCCACAGCCCGATGTGGCTCCACAAAAACGGCTTCAGCAGCGCGCAGATCAAAAAGCCGAGGCCCAGCGAGTAGCCGAAAAGGAGCACCAGGAACGCGAGGAAACCGCGTAGCCCGGTGAGGGCCCACTGAAAGGTCGCATTCAACAGCGCCGTTGGCGCCGCCGAAACGCTGGCGCGCGCCATCAGACGCTCGCGTTGGAACGACTCCGCCAGCGATTCCGGCGTGCCGAGCGCCGCGATGGTCTCAGCGACGATTCCGGCCTGCCCTTCGGCTGCGTCCGAGAGACGCTCCTCGATGTGGTTGCGTATGTCGGACAGGATCTCAGCCTTCTCGGCATCCGGCATCCGGCCCAGCGCCGTTCGCAGGCGCAGCAGGTAACGTTCGATTTGCGCGCGCGTGTCAGTTTGCGTCGCCATGGTGTTTTCCTTTCGTGCGGACCGCGGAGACGATCTCATCCATCTGCGCGGAGAAGGCGCTCCATGCCGCTGCCATTTCCCTGGCCTTGGCGCGGCCCGGCACGGTGAGCGTGTAGTACTTGCGTGGGTGGCCGGTCCCCGCGTCGCGCCACTCGGAAGTGACCAGTCCGTCGATTCGAAGCCGGTTGAGGATGGGGTAGAGCGTTCCTTCGGCCACCTCCATTCCGCCGCGGCTGACCAGGGCGCGGAGGATGGCGAGGCCGTAGAGCGGCTCCGCCCACAGGCTGGCGAGGATGGCGAGTTCGAGGCAACCTTTGCGAAGCTGCGCGTCCCAATTGTCGGGACCGGGACTTTTGTTGGCCATGGGCATATACTTTGTATTGCTATGTATAGTGTCAGGCATCTTAGCTGGTTTGTCAAGGGTTCTTTTGGGGGCCGTACGCGGGATCCCGGCCGAGTTTGACATGCAGTAGCTTATAGGCTACTATTGCACGTGGACCGGATCGAGATCCTTCTGTACCGCAAAGGCCGCTCAACTCCGTTCCTGGAGTGGCTCGCCCCATTGAAGGACATGCGCGCGGTGGGTATCGTGCGCGCCCGGCTAAACCGGATCCGGCTGGGCAGTTTCGGAGACTGCAAGTCCGTCGGCGGCGGGGTTGAAGAGCTGCGGATCGATTTCGGCCCCGGCTACCGCGTCTGTTATGGCCGGGACGGCGCGGTAGCCGTGGTCCTGCTTTGCGGCGGCCACAAGAAGACGCAGGCCAGGGATATCGTGACAGCGCAGAAGCGTTGGAAGGAGTATTTGGATGCCAAAAACCAGCGTTAAGGCGGAGTCGTATCGCGAGAGCCTTTTGGAGTCTCTCAAGAACCCGGACGAGGCGGCTCAGTATCTCAATGCCTGCCTGGAGGACGAAGACGCGCGCGTGTTCCTCCTGGCCTTGCGGGATGTCGCCGACGCCCGCGGCGGCGTCCGGTCCCTTGCGCGCGAAACGAAACTGAATCGGGAGAGCCTCTATCGCATGCTCTCCAAGTCTGGCAATCCATCTCTGGATAGCCTCGCGGCGGTGTTGAACGCTTGCGGCCTCCGCCTAGCGGTTCAGTCAACTGCTCCCCGGCGCGGGAAACGCCGCGTCGCCTGACGTTCGTGCTGCGGGCGCGGCTGGCGCCGGCGCGCGCAGCTCTCAATTTGTTAGCATACGGTTCCAATGCAACCGCTGCTTCGCAACCTGCTCTTATGCTCTGCCATCCTCATGCCACGCGCTTGGGCGCAAGCTCCAGAGCGGTTCCATTGGATCAATTTCAAGCAGGAGGCGAAGACCGTTTCGCGCGTGATCCTGGCGCTGCACGCGGAAGACTACAGCGCTATCCGAGAAATTGGACTGATGGCTGAGTCAGCCCTGGTGTTCACGACCTTACGCGAACCTGGATGGGCTACGCCCGAGGGGGACGCATGGTCCGTGTACAGCCTTTCCATGGGAGATCTGAAACCGCACAAGCTGCTGCGCGGGTATGGCCTGTGAGTGGTGGACTGGCTGAAGTTCGTGCCTGCCTCTGACGGCGACCTCGCTATCACATATCTAGATTGCTACGAATGTGAACCGGCAACGCTGTTTACCGCGTTTCATTACGACCAGAAGGATGGCTGGCAGGTTCGCTGGCCGGCCAAGGATCGCGAAGGGGTCGCAGGCATACTGCTTATGTCCTCCGACGCGGGAGCTCCCTACACCGACGAGATTGTTGATCAGGTTTGGGCAGTGATGGCTCCGTCTTCTGGCCCGGCATCCGTTGGCACATGGTACCGATCCCTTGATCCCGCAACCGGGAAGGTCACAACCATTGCCGCGAAATTCGGAGTGGACAGGTCCACCGGTAAGGAAGAGTCCGTAACCTTGGATGGCCCCGCAGCGAAAGCGTGGGAACGCCGCCTCTGCCGGCCGCCGGACGCCGTTCCAGGCCTCGCCGGCGGACAGAACAGCAAGAGCTGCAGGCGCCTGCTCCAGACGGTACGCCCGCCGCACCATTGACACCCTCCTACGGCCGTGGCGCGTACAGATCGATCACCCTCTCGATGGCCCGCCTGCACACCGAACAGAACCCCACCGGATCCCGCGTGAACATGATGCAGTCCGTCTGTGGGCGGTAGTAGCCGCGCGCTTCGTAGTCGGCGCCCTCAAAAGCCCCGGTCTTGCCGGCGTACTCGGCCCCGTCAAGTAGCTTCTGGTCGAGCCCCATCTCCTCGCGAAACAGCGCCTCGATGTCCTTTTCGGGATGGTGTTGGGCACGCAGCTCGCGGCGGCGCGTCTGGATGCCCTGCTGCTCGGACTCGAACTTCTGCTTCAGCCACGGCGTGGGCAACCGCATTCCCGGCGCGATCAGGTCCGCCCACTTCGCGGCTTTGGGATCGGCAGTGACGTTAGGCTCCCATGGTTCCGGCCGCGCGGCGGAACTGTTGTACGAGACGTCCGAGGTGTAGTACTCGTCGGCCAGCCCGGCGAAGTGGTGGCCAAACTCGTGGACGAAGACGTAGGGCGTCCATTCGTTGTCGGCGGCCACGGTGGCGTACAGGTTGAAGATCCCCCCGCCGCCGTACTCCCGGCTGTTGGTGATTATCTCGATGAACTCGTAGGGCGCCGCCGCGGCCAGGTCGCGCATGCGCTTGTTGTCGAACGTCAGAATGTATCGTTCCGACCCGAAGGCATCGTAGCGGGTGCGAAGCTGCGAATGCCGCCAACGGCCTTCGGAGGGCCGCGAGATGCCGCTCTCCTCCGAGGGCGTGTCGATAGCCCAGACGTTGAAGTCAGTCCGATGCTCCTTGAACGGCGGTGCCGCAAACAGCAATCCGGTGAGTCGCCGGGCGTCGCTGTGCCACTTCTCCATCTCGGCGAGGGTGTACCCGTCGCCCATGAGCAGCAGGTCCACTTTGTCCCTGGGCCTCCCGTTCATCATGACCGCCCACACGCGCAGGCGGGGCTCCGTACGATCGATCGCCTTGTCCGCCGGATCCACATCCACCGTCCACACCTGACGGAACTCGTTCTGCTTGTCGCGCTTCTTGAGAACCACCCGAACCGCAGAGGCAGGCGCCGGGAAGCGAAGCGATTCGGAAAACGCCCGTCGCTCGCGGCCGGCTTCCGGCGTCAGCTCCCACTCCCCGAAGACGCTGGCGAAGCCGCGGGAATAGAGCAGCCGCTTGGTCTTGGGGTCGATGACCTCGAAGTAGTATTTGCCCAGGTTGGTGTGGTCGATCATGCGGTCCGGATGGCCCGGCCACGCGCCTTCCAGCGCCAGGCCATCCACGGCAAACTGCTCCTCGGACGCCGTGCCCGTGTGAACGTAGTCAAGCCGCAGGGTGCGCGGCGCTGCCGCCAGGGCCGCCGCCAGCGCAAGAGCAAGTGAGATCAAGTTGCACCTCCGGAAACCAGAAGGTTAGCGCACGGGGAGCTTCGGCACAAGATTTGCGTCCTCCACGACCGCCCCATCGTATCTATCCTATGAAAGGTGATGGCAGCGGCTACCAACGCGGTGATGGGGCACGAAGCGCTCCCGGATTTCGCCTCGTTGGTGCGGGCGCATCAGGCCATGGTGTTCAGCATCGCTTTGCATTACGTGCATGACCGCTCGGCGGCCGAGGAACTGGCCCAGGATGTATTCCTCCAGCTTCATCAGAGCCTGGCGGACATGCAATCGGCCGAGCACGCCGCCCGGTGGCTGCGGAAGGTCGCGGTCCATCGGTCGATCGATCATGCGCGCCGGAGCAGGTTTCGGCCGCAGGTGGGATTGGAAGATGCCCCCGAGCCGGTAACCCCGGCCGCGCCTGGCGATCCAATGCTCTCCGAACGGCTGCGCCGCTTAGTCGCGTCGCTTCCCGAGAAGCCGCGCGCGGTGATGGTTCTCCGCTACCAGGAAGACCTGGATCCGGAGGAGATCGCCGCCACGCTGGGAATGCCGGTGCGGACGGTGAAGAGTCACTTGCAGCGGTCGCTCGTCATGTTGCGAGAAAAGGCGGGCCGGGCTTTCACGCCGGCCGCGGGCCGCCCGGACCTTTCCAGGGAGATGGGAGAAGTTGAATGAGCCGCTTGGATGATGCACTGCGCGAGGCGTTTCGTAGCCAGGACCCGGGCCCCGATTTCACGGCCCGCGTGCTGACGGCGGCCGCCGGCGCGAGGCCGAAAGAGAATTGGTGGGGGGCGCCGGGTTTGCGCTGGGCGATGGCAGCGGCGCTGGCCTGCGTCCTGCTGGTGGGCGGCAGCATCGAGTACCGCCGCGAGCAGGAGGAGCGGCAGGGCCGGCTGGCCAAGCAACAGCTCGTGCTGGCGCTCCACATCGCAGGCACCAAACTCAATCTGGCGCGGGACCGCGTCCAGCAGCTCAATGCAGGTGACTGAAGTGGTCAAGGAGACTTATGAAATACGCACTGGTATTGTTCTTCGCGATCGGCCCGTTGCTGGCGCAGGACGTGAAGCTGCCCGCGGACATCGATAAGCTCGCCGCCAAGGCGTCCGAGGTGGTTGACGTCTCGCTCGACGGGCCGATGTTGCGGCTGGCAGGCCGCTTCCTGTCCAACAACGATCCGGACGAAGCCAAGGTCAAGAGCATCGTCGGCGGCCTGAAGGGCATCTATGTGAAGTCCTTCGAGTTCGAAAAAGAGGGCGAGTACTCGCCTTCGGAGCTCGACGAGATGCGGCATCAGCTCCGCGGACCCGGCTGGTCGCGGATGGTCGGCGTCGTCAGCAAGAAGGCCGGCGACAACACCGAGATCTTCATGAAGCTGGACAACGAGCACATCGGCGGGCTGGTTATCCTGTGCGCGGAGCCGAAACAGTTGACGGTGGTGAACATCGTCGGCAACATCAGTCTGGACGACCTCAGCGCCCTGGGCGGCCACTTCGGCATCCCGGATATCGACACGGGCAAGGAACACAAGAAGGCCACCAAGGAGTAGGTCATGCGAACGCTTCTCGTCGTGGTGCTCGTTGCAACACTGCTGGCCGCCCCGGCCGCGGCGAGCGACTCGGACTTCCACGCCATCGTTCGCGGCTTCGAATCCGGCTATGGCGCCCACCGCGTTCACATTCCCCTGTTCGGGCTGGCGCGCTTCGCCGTCCACCTCGCCCAGCCTGAAGGCGTGAAGGACTTCGACATGGCGATTTTCGAGACGCCCGGCGGCCCACCACCCGACCTCGGCCGGTTCGACGCCATCGTCAAGCGGGCCGGCGGCGGCCAGTGGAGCTCCGTGATTCACGTCCGCTCGCGCCGCAACGCCGAGTGGGTATACATCTACCTCCGGCCGGAGGGCCGGGACTGGCGGATGCTCATCGCCACAGTTCAACCCGCCGAGACCGTGATCCTCGAGGCCCGCGTGGATCCCGAGTTCCTGGCAAGCGCGCTCGACGATCCGGAGCACGCCGGCCACGCGCTGAACGGACCGCAATCCGAACCGTGATGCAGTGCTTCGCGCTCATCCTTGCCATCGCCGGGTCCGCGGCCTGCCAGCAACTGGAGACCGCGGACACCATCATGGCCAAGGTCGCCGCCAGCCAGGAAGGCGCCACTCAAACCCGCGCGAGTTTCCTCTACCGGCAGACCGTGCTGATCCGCATGCGGCGCGGCAACCACAAGCTCTGCCGCGAGGAGCGCAGCGAGTTCACCGTGACGCCCGGCCCCAAGGGGTTCGAAAAGAAGCTCACCCATTTCAGCGGCAAGTACGCGGGCCAAGGCGGCCTGGTCGAGTACGATCATCCGCACTACAAGTACAAGGGTGTGGACATCGATGGCGACGTGATCTCAGATCTCGCCGACGGTTTCACGAACGACAAGAAGGCCCAGGATGGGATTGAAAAGGATCTCTTCCCGCTGACCACGGACGAGCAAAACAAGTACGCATTCAGCCTGAACGGCAAGGCATCGCTTCACGGCCGGGAGGTCTATCGCCTTTCGTACTGCCCGAAGCCGCACACCGAGGACGCCCCCTGGTGCGGCGAGGTCCTGGTGGACGCGGCGGAGTTCGAGCCGGTGCTGGTC